>Ga0308003_1001112_pt1 | contig 11930 bp, 10 predicted proteins | sample Neamet36_FD_203159 | JGI IMG/M metagenome (GOLD analysis project Ga0308003, IMG submission 203159) | Marine microbial communities from water near the shore, Antarctic Ocean - #36 | ecosystem: Environmental > Aquatic > Marine > Unclassified | place: Southern Ocean | collected 2014-06-06
AGGGTTCGAATCCCTTCACTCGCTCAAGATTTAAAACATTATGCTCGAGTGGTGGAATTGGTAGACACGTCAGACTTAAAATCTGATGAACATTAGTTCGTGCGGGTTCAAGTCCCGCCTCGAGTACCAAGCGGGAGATTATCGAAAGATAGTCTCCCGTTTTTGGTTTTTACACTCTCTAAGTGCTTGGTACTGTTGAATATAAACTCAATTCCTTTGTTTAGTTTTGGGGTTCGATATCTTTTATTTTCAAAAATCAGTTTTTCACGGAATATCGAACTTAATAGCTTCTGTTTTATTGTTACATCTGCTGATTCAAAGAAATGGTTCATATTCTTGAAGAAGTGAATACCATATTTAACGAACTTCATTGTTTCGTTTTGATGAGTATTTAACTTTGAAATATCAACATCAAGTTCAATTATTTTATGCTCTATTTTTATGTGTTCACCTTTGTATGTAGAATCTGAAATAGTTTCATTTAATAGTGCATTTAACAGTTTCTCATCCTTAGAAATTAACTTGTTTTTATCTGCTTCAAATTTCTTAACCAATTCTTTATTTGTTGTTTGAGTGTTTTCGTACTTCTCAGCCAAAATTCTTTCAAATAGGTCACACACCTCTGAATTTGGGTTAATTTTAATTAGGTAATCATCTACTGCTTTGTGTGCATCTGCTATTCTAACTCTCTCATTACATCCTTTCTTCGTGTTACAATGATAATAAGAGTATTTAGCTCCTGCTTGACCTTTGGAGCTACTACCTGTTAAGTTTTTACCACATCTACAGCATATTAGATGTCCTCGTAAGGGGAAGTTGGGGTTTATGGTTTTCGCTTTTTGTTTATATCTACTTTTCTTATTTAGTTGTACTTGTACTTTATTAAAGACCTCAATAGTTACAAGTGGTTCGTGTAGTGCATCTACAATGATTTCAGGTTCACTTTTATATGCTTTTACTCTAATTTGACCTGCATAAGCTACCTGTTTTAGCATTCTACTTATGTTACTTGCCGTAAGATTCAATCCCTTGTATTCGGGTAGTGCTCTTAGTTCGTTTTGAGAGTAGATACCTAACGCATAATCTTTGAATAGAGATGTGATTAAATGGGCTGTATTAGGGTCGGGTTGCATTAATACTTTACCAAAAGCATCCCTACCACTGATATATCCTTTTGGTTGACTGCTAACCCACCGACCGCTTTTTTGATTACTACGAATTCCTTCTATGGTTCTCCCAGCCCTTATTCGATTATCTACTTCGGGTACTCCAATGTTTATTAGAAACATTAAGAATTGATTTGGGTCTTCGTGATTTATCCATTGTTCAGGACAATTTATTTCTATATCTAATTTATCAAACGTAGCTTTCATATTCATAGTCTCAAGTACATCTCGTGAGAATCTATCCCACTTATATACAAGTACGTAGTCTATGTTTTGCTTGTTTTCTCTTGCGTATTTATGAAGTTTTATAAATTCAGGGCGATTAAAGTTCTTACCAGAATAGTCTTCAATAAACTCCTGTACTATTATTATCCCATTTTTTTTACAAAACTCTTGAAGCATAGATAATTGATTAGATAAACTATTACCAAAATATTTTTGGTCTGTAGTACTTACCCTAATGTAGAGTATTACTCTTTTTCCTTTTAACTTCTTCATCGTTTAAAGTTTTTTGATTGATGACTAATTCAGCTAATTGGTATAAGGTTTCTCTTATCAGTTTAGCTTCTTCTTTTGTGTACTTGTTTCCGTTTTTGTTTAGTGTGTTGTAACACTCATCTATTGTTAGCATTGTTTAGTTAATGTGTAATGAAGTCTTTTCCTCCAAGATGTCCATTACGTTCGGTTACCCCGAACATTCTTCATTTTAAGCTCTATATCCTACCGTGTTTTCTGTCTATCCTGAAATCAAAAAAGTTTGTCTTACCATTATGACTTTTACTCCTCCAAGTGAAATCTTCACCATATTTAATCTTGTAATTTTCAATTTCTTTAGGGTCATTTATATGTCTAAGCTCGACCTTGGTTTCTATTGCTCCCTTTTTATTTATCGATGTAACAGATTTTACGGCATTCGAGTTTAGAAATTCAGAATATTCTATAATGGTATTCCTCTCTTCTTCTGTCAGAATACCAGGGTGCTTAAAGTGATTGTCAATTCCTAAGTTGAAAAATAGTTCATCAAAAGAAATGTAAAAATGAGTTGTAGTCATTAATAATTCTGGGATTGCATCTGTTATTCCATCTACCTTTATATATACAATTGTGTTAATTCCTTCTGAATCTTTAACGATAAATAGTCCCGATTGTCTTCTGTTTCTTAGAATCGCCTCAACAATTGATTCTATTCCTGAGTTAGGTTTATTTTCTCGTTCGCTACGTTTATTTATTTCTGCAATTACTCCCCTTTTAAAATCTTCCGATTCGTCTGGAAAGTCCTCATTTATTTTTTGAGTAACCACCTTTAAAGCAATCTTTTTGTTTTCTTCAGTATAATTAATTTGCACAAATTGTTCGACATCCTTTTTTACCTTTTTTATGTCTTGAATAGACAACCCATATAATCTACACTGTTGGATAGTTTTAATCCAAAAAAATTCTGTTAAGTTGAATAGTAGTTTTTTATTTTTTGATTCTATGTTTAAGATGTCATTATTCAGGAGTAAACCTTCTTTTTTCCAATGATGTATATTTCTTGCAGTTTCTCCGGCATCCTTTACATCGTATATCTTTCGCTCTAATAGCGTGCTAATGTCCTCGTAATGAGTGTCAAATGAATTTTTGTTAGTCATAGTGTAGCGTGTTTAGTTGTTGTGTACGTGCAAATGTAACAAAAAGTAATCGTATTACAAGTATCGGATAGAATATTTGTATATTTGTAATAGGTAACAACAAATATTAAAAATCATGAAACTACATTGTCTACATAGTGGAGAAGAGTTTTCTCCCAAAAGAAGTAACCAGAAATTTGCTTCAGCTCAAAACCGTATTAATTATCACAACAGTAAAATGTGTTCTGTTAGGAAGTCACGTTCTTTTGTAGATAGTAAGCTCCATAAGAACTATCGTATACTTAGTGAATTGATGGAGGGTAAAATAAATCTATCTCTGCATAAACAGTTTATGCTTGGAAAAGGATACTCTTTTGATGTTTTAACTCATTTTGAAGATGAAGAAGGTAAAAATTTTAAGGCAGTCTACGAGTATTTAGTTTTTGTGCAAGGTGAAGTTGTTCATTTAAAAAAGTACAAATAATGGTAGATATTACAACAGTACAGGCATTTGCTATTCCTAAAAACATAGTGCAGCTACAAGAGATTAATACAGCTCTCACAAATCAAAACACAGAGTTAACAATAAAATCTTCAAATCTGATTTTGGGCTTAGTTGGTATTTTGGTTTTTGGAGCATTAATTTATCGAAACTTAAATAACCAACTTGATGAACAAAACTACAATTACCAAAAGTAAAGACTTCCTCGCAGATATGTTTGGCGAAAAACAGTTGAATATCGCATTCATAATCGGTAGTGGGCTTGGTCTTTTATATCTGTTAGGGATAGCGTGTAAAGTACTTGCAGATACTACAGCTAATTACAAGGCACTTCAAAACGCTATACAAGCATAATGAGGGTTGCTCTTTATTGCCGTGTTTCTACTGATAAGCAGACCACGGAGAACCAAAAGCTACGTTTAGTTGAGTATGCAGAACGAAAGGGGTATGACTACGCTATATTCGAAGAAGTAGAGAGTACAAGGAAAACTCGTCCAGTAAAGCAAGCCTTATTGGCTCAGTTAAGGGCAAATAAGTTTGATGCAGTAGTAGTGTATAAATTGGATAGGTGGGCTCGAAGTTCAACAGAACTCATCCTTGAAACAAAAGAAATATTAGATAAAGGTGTTGGATTTATTTCTCTTTCGGATAATCTTGATTTCTCTACTGCCTCAGGGAAACTTCATTTTCAGATTCTAAGCTCCTTTGCGGAATTTGAGCGTTCACTTATATCAGAACGTACTAAAGAAGGGCTTAATAGGGCGAGAATTCAAGGAAAGCAGCTTGGAAGACCCAAAGGGAGTAAAGACAAAAAAAAACGCCGTAAAGGTGGTTACATCCTTCGGGAAGCAAAGAAAAGAAAGCTGCAAGACGAAGGTGATGGTGTATATAGGTCTATTGAAACCTATCTAAACTAAATATTCATTCCGTCCATTATGCGATTAATGTTACATAGGTAAATAGTTAAAACGCCCTGACTGCACGGACTCTACGGGACTTGGTCTTACTGTCGAGGTGAGTGTTACCATTATAGAAACCTAAGCTCCACGAACTAAAACCGTTAAAACCGTACTCAGAGGATGACCTATAGTTATAATGATTACTTGTGTCAAAACCACCTATATTTACCTGAGAGCCTCCGCCTCCTATGGTGTTGAATATTTCGTCAAGTTCATATAATGAAGGTAAGAACCAGTCGGTATAACCCTCTGATGTGTAATTAAAGGCGGCTTGAGCTGCCGTTATTCCTCCGTTTTCTGTTTGGCAGTTTTGAGCCAATATGTCTAAGGTATTTTGGTAACCAGTGCCTATTCCTGTGCCATCTGCACCGCTAATAAAACTCCCATTACATCCCCATTCGAAGCCTTCATCGGTACCCGGTGCATCGGTTCCATACGACCCCATATTAGAACCTTCTGTTATGTCTTCTAAAGCAGCTACTAAACCATGCTCGCCAGTTCCGTCTATATAGAAGACGATTCCCCCGTGCATTAAAGCTCCTATTTCTAATAATTGATTTCCTTCACAATCGTATCCGTCGGTGGCATAAGTACATTCTCCTTCATCTGTAGCTAATTCATTATAGCTACAAGCAGTTGAATCTGGACAACCTACTATTTCGTCAATATCGTCTATTCCATCTCCATCAGAATCATAATTACAACTTCCATCATCTACATTAGCCCATTGGTTAAAGTTGGTAGCTTCACAATCAGAACATCCTTCAAGATTAGCCCAAGTGATAGGTTCACAAAAAGAGAAACCATATTCTGTATTAGCCATTTTAATTTGGTATCCTTCACCACCTTCTAAGAAGCCTATTCCATTAAACCCAAATTCGGGCATATATACAGAACCGTTATTGCTTTTAACAATAAGTACTTTATCTATTATAGAACTAAAAGCATCAACTACATCAATCTCTTGAGAGCAAGGAAAGCCGAACATATTCCACCCACCTACAAAGTTCTTTGTAATTGTAGGGTTAGCTTCTTCAGTATAGCTTATAAAGTCATTAACAGAGAAGCAAGGGTCTTGCTCTTGTGCAATTGCAAAAAGAGGAAGAAATAAGAGGATGTAAAGTATCTTTTTCATATTGATATTTAATTTAGAAGGCACTGATTATCGTTAACTTGTTAAAAAGCCCTAACTGCACGAACTCTAAGAGAATGGTTCTTATCGATGAGGGAGTCCGTACTACCATCATTGAAGTCGACGCCCCTCGCGCTGTAACTATAGTTCTCCAAGGAAGACCAATAGTAAGGATAATTACTTGTTTCAAAACCTCCTATATTACCCTCTGGGCCACCGTTTCCTATGGTATTATACATTTCTACAAGTTCACCTTTTGAGGGTAAGTACCAATCACTGTAGCCATTTATATAAGCATCTAAGGCAGCCTGTGCAGCTGTTGTACCTCCATTCACAGTTTCACATACTTGGTTTACTATATCCATTGTATTTTGATAACCTGCTCCAATTGCTATACCATCGGCTCCGTTTACATATTGTTGGTAACAACCCCATTCGAAGCCTTCTTCTGTTCCATAATCTCCCATAGTAGCCCCGTCTGTTAAATCTTCTAATGCCGCTACTAATCCATGTTCGCCACTTTCGTCTATGTAGAATACGATTCCTCCTTCAGTTAAGTCCCCAACTTCATAGATTGGTCCATTTAATAATTCAATACTGTCTTCAAGTAGTACGATATAATCCTGTAGAGACACAATATTATCCTCAGGAATATCATTCACATACCATTCACATAAACTAAAGTCTTCTATAGCTCCTGAAATTTTAATTTGGTAACCATAGCCAGGTGTCAAGTCTCCTATTCCATTAAATCCAAATTCAGGCATGTATACACTACCATTATTATCTTTCACTAACATAATGCTTTCTGTGTGGTTTGATAGTCCTTCAACCACGTCTATAGGGATAGGACAACCATATCCAAATATATTCCAACCAACCTGAAGCTCTATTGTTATGTTCCAACTATTAAGAGCCTCGTAAAGGAGCGTGTTTGTGTAATTTAGATTATCATTAGATTCTTCTAACCCTATAAAAAAGCAAGTCCCATCATTAATTGTTGCAAGAGAATCATAATTTTCAGCACATACAGAATTACAACCATAAAGATAACATGAGTCATTATCCTCTGTCGCCAGCTCATCGTAGTTGTCTGCCCAATCAAATGTACAGCCAAATCTATAACACGAGGTATCATTCGTTGCTTCAACATCGTAGTTATCTGCCCAATCAAATGTACAGCCAAATTTAAAACATGAGCTGTCATTAGTTGTTGCTATATCATCATAGTTGTCTGCCCAAGATGAAGTACAGCCCATGCGATCACAAGACCCGTCATTTTCTGTTATAAAAGGGTCATAATTATCTGCCCATTGCTCATTACATCCATAGGTTATACAATCTATATCTGTATCACCACAAATTTCGTCATCTATTATACATATTGTAGTAATACTATTCTCTAAACAACAAGCATTGAATAATGATTGTTCATAATCGAGATACATGCATGAGCCATCATTATTTGTGGCATAAAACACGTAATTACATGCGTTTGAATCTGTACATCCATTAAAAGTTACAGATGTAATTGTTTCAATACCATGACTTACATAAGTTATATCATAGTTATTCTCTACATATATAGTCGGTACTCCGTCCAGTAAAATTTCAAACTGTATTAGGTCACCAGGATCGGCTAATTCAAAATTAGACCAGGAATTCCAGTCATTACCCATAATAGCAATCCCAACGGAACCATCTTCATTTATTGTAGAATTTTCAGACACTCTCTGTCCATTAATGGTCGCAAATATTTGCCCTCCAATAAAATCATTTAATATGCCTTCTGGAAATACTATAGACATATTATTATCTGTAGTAGGCAAGTAAAACTCCTCTCCTGGGTTGTTTTGAAATATTTGTGTAGAGTTATCAGTGAATGATACTGTTGTTAGGTCCCATGGGTCGCTGTTAACGTACATTACATAAGCCTGACCTGGAGTGAAAGTAGTGAGTTGTTCGAAATTAGGAGACCAAAACTGACCAGATGCATTTTTAATGACTTCAATAGTACTATATATCCCAGCTGAATTTACTAAAGCGTTATTCATTGACGTCCAAATATTACTATCTGCATTTACATCACCTGTAAAAGCAACTAAGTTCCAACCAGAATTTAATTGATAGGTTATGTCATTGCAGTAATCTTCTGAAAATTGAACAGTTGTTGGCTCACCGTTAACATACATCATATAACCCTCACCAGGAGTTAATTGGGTTAAACTTGAGTACTCACCTAAGGATGAATGCCAAAATTTACCTCGTATATCTTTTATAATTGAAAATGTGTTGGAAATAGAAGATCCATTACCAAGTGCATTATTAACAGCCTCTTCAATAGGAGTAATTTCACAAGCTGTAAATCCTACCATATTCCAACCAGAAGTCAATTGGTATTCAATAGGTACTCCTTGCCCAAAAACAATTAATGGAAGTGCAAGTAGTATTAAAAGTATATTTTTCATATTAATAGATTTAACAGATAGTAAATGTAGTTAAAACAAATTATTCTCCCCCAAACAATTAAGCCCTCCTAAAGCCCTCTATTTTGGGTGTATCCTCCCCTGTTTTAAGAGGGTAAGAAAAACCTCCGTTTGTTTGCTTATGATTTTAGTATATTTGTTTTAAGAACCCCCTCTTTATGAAAAAGCTAATTTACATCCTTCTAATACTTCCTATTATTGCCTTTGCACAGGATGAAGACCCTTGTTATTCAATTAATGACTACAACCTACTTACAGAGCTAAACAACCCTCAAATAGAGATTAATTTAGTTTCGGGTTGGAATATGATAGGTTATCCTTGTACACAAGAGATAATTGTTTCTGATGCCTTTAGTTCTATCGTAGATGAAATCTACATAGTAAAAGATAACAATGGAAATGTCTATATGCCTGAATTTGGATTCAATGGCATTGGGTTATTAGAAGGTGGACAAGGCTATCAAATAAAGATGAATGATTTTGTGCTTGGGTTTACATTTTGCCAATCTATACAATTTCCGACTATAGAAGGTTGTACTGATTGTGAAGCTTCAAATTTCAGCAAATTAGCCACTAATGACGATGGTTCTTGCTCTTATGACTCTGATGGTGATGGAGTTCCTGACTATGAAGAAGTCGTTGGTTGTCAAGATTCATTAGCTTGTGATTATGATATAACTGCTACTGATATTGGGGAGTGTACTTATGCTCAAGATGGCTTTAATTGTGAAGGGATGATTACAGCTGCAATAGGAAGTATTTTAGAGGGTGGTTATCTATTCCATATCGATGAATCAGGTGAGCGCGGATTGGTGGCTGCCTTGGAGGATTTAGAGGGTGCTTATGAGTGGGGTTGTTATGGAACCAATGTTAATGGGGCTTTGGGGCAAAGCATAGGACAAGGGTATCAGAATACAATTAATATAGTAAATCAAGGATGCACAGCTGAAGATGAAGGTGTTACTGCAGCCCAAGCGTCATTAGATTTCGAATTTGAAAGTTTTTCAGATTGGTATTTACCTTCAAAAGATGAATTGAATTTAATGTATTATAATATAGGTAATGGAAGTTCGGAAGATAATATAGGCGGTTTTGAGCTATTTGGAAATCCATATTGGTCTTCTTCAGAATATAATGAAGACTATGGGTGGTATGTAGGGTTTAATTATGGTTCCACTAACGATTATTATAAATCGGATTTTGGTAGAGTTAGACCAATAAGAGCCTTTGGATACACCTTAGGCTGTATGGATGAAGTTGCTTGTAATTACAACTCTGAAGCCAATATGGCTGATGGAAGTTGTGAGTATGCAGAACAAGGCTATGACTGTGATGGTAATATTACAGCTGAAATTGGTGATATAATGGAAGGCGGCTATTTATTTTATATTGATTCAACTGGTCAGCACGGTTTAGTTGCGGCTATGGAGGATTTAACAGAGGGTGCTACTAACCCAAATGGATTGGGCTATGAGTGGGGATGTTATGATATTAATGTGTCAGGGGCAGAAAGATTTGAAATAGGTGGAGGTTATCAAAACACTTTAGATATAGTAAATCAAGGTTGTGAAACAGAGAATGGCGGTATAACTGCTGCCCAAGCATCATTAAATTATGAAAGTGAAGAATATGATGATTGGTTTTTACCTTCGCTTTATGAGCTGTCTTTATTAGTTAATAGTGATCAAGTTGATACAGTTGATTTAGAAGTTTGGAACGAGCCGTTTTATTGGGTATCTTCCGAATACGATTCGGTGCTATCATATCGAACTTATTTCTCTTATAATGTTAGTCCACCGAATCCTCCCTTTTGGAATACATCTTCTACAGACAATAAAAATTCACCTCTTAGAGTCCGCCCAATCCGAGCCTTTGGAAATTGGACTAAGGGCTGTATGGATTCACTTGCTTGTAACTATAACCCTGAAGCTAATATGGCTGATGGGAGTTGTGAGTATGCTGAGTTAGGCTACGACTGCGAAGGAAATATTACAGCTCAAATTGGAGATGTTTTTCAAGGGGGATATTTATTTTATTTAGATGATTCAGGAGAAAGAGGATTAGTGGCTGCTATGGATAATTTAGGTCAACATGTATGGGGGTGCCTTGGTGAAATTGTAACGGAATTCTATGATCCTTGTAATGAAGTCACAAATACTAAATTACACACAGGTTTAGAAAACACATTAAATATTACATCAGGGTGTTTAGAAACACCCATAGCAGCAAGTGAGGCATTAGCATATGAATCAGAAGGATATAGTGATTGGTATTTACCCTCAATTGATGAACTTGAATTAATGTACAACACGATTGGAAATGGAGCAGTTGAAGAGGCTGTATGTGAGTTTGTTGATAATTACTGGTCTTCATCTGAGGCTACATCACAATGGGCATCAAGATATAACTTTATTGGCGGATACTCAGGTGTAAGTGGATTTAAAGCATCAATGCTTTGGGTTCATCCTATTAGATCATTTGGTTACACTTTAGGTTGTATGGATGAAACAGCTTGTAACTATAACCCTGAAGCTAATATGGCCGATGGAAGTTGTGATTACCCTGAACAAGGTTATGATTGTGAAGGTAATACGATTCCTGAATTATTTGACGAAGACGAAGGAGGTATAGTTTTCTACATGAATGAATCAAAAACTGGAGGTTTAGTAGTAGCAACTGAGGATATGGGTCAGTTCGTATGGGGTTGTTGGAATAATGATTCCGATAGTTATAATCAACTATCAAGTATAAATAACCAGTTTATTGGAATGGGATATCAGAATACTTTAGATATTGTCTCAGAATGTCCCGAAACATCAACTGCCGCAAGTGCTGCATTAAATTTCGAAGCAGAGGGTTATGATGATTGGTATTTACCTTCGCAAAATGAACTTATAGAAATATATTATGCATTAGCATATGAAGTAGAAGGTAATGGAGGATTTGATGGTTCGTACTGGTCTTCAAGTGATTTTTATAATCATTATGAAGCTATAACTATTCCATTTTGGACTTCTGCAATTTCTGTACATAATAAAAATTCATTTAATAATGCACGTGCTATTCGATCTTTTGGAAACTGGACACTTGGATGTATGGACAAAACAGCTTGTAATTTTGCTCCTGAAGCTACCGTAAATAATTTTGATTGTGAATATTCTGAACCAGGTTATGATTGTAATGGCAACAGTTCTTCATTCCAAGTAGGTGATTTCGCTGAGGGTGGAATTGTATTCTATGTAGACGAAACTGGACAGCATGGATTGGTAGCTGCTATGGAGGATTTAACAGAAGGTGCTGCTTCATCGGGTTCATCAGATTGGGTTTTAATTGGATATCAGTGGGGGTGTCATGGTGTTAATGTAAATGGAGCAGATGCTACTGAAATAGGGTCAGGCTATCAGAACACATTGGATATAGTAAATCAAGGATGTACAACTGAAAATGGAAGTATAACGGCAGCTCAGGCTACTTTAGATGCTCAAATAAACGGCTATAGTGATTGGTATTTGCCATCTAAAGATGAACTTTTAGAAATGTATAAGACTATTGGACCAGGAGCAACTTCAGGACCAGGTGAATATAATAATATACCTCAAGGGCAAGATCAATATGAAAATTTAGCACAGTTTGACAGTAGTTATTATATTTCCTCCTCAGAAAATGAAGCTTCTGGAGCTTCAAATTATATTTGGTCTGTTTTTTTCGACTGGACTGGTTGCTCATTTACGTTTACTCGGTTAAAAAACACGACTCTTAAAATTCGCCCCATCCGCTCATTTTAATCTATAGTTTAAGTTCCGTGTTGGAGTGTATTATTAATTGGAATGTCCTTTGAATATTGATTATTCTCTTTATAATTAGACAATCCCTCTGAAATTAGTAGTTCTTTGAGATTGTAGAGTTGATAAAGGTCTTTGTAAATAAGTTCAAGAACTGAGTCATCAAGTGTACAAAACCTTCTCAGCAATGAGAAGGTTTTTTTGAATACTACAAGTAAGAAGGCTTCCACCTCTTGCTTGTAGTTAAACCCCAGTTTTATAACTGGGGTTTCTTTTTTTCTAAACCTTCTTTA
>Ga0308003_1001131_pt1 | contig 11820 bp, 13 predicted proteins | sample Neamet36_FD_203159 | JGI IMG/M metagenome (GOLD analysis project Ga0308003, IMG submission 203159) | Marine microbial communities from water near the shore, Antarctic Ocean - #36 | ecosystem: Environmental > Aquatic > Marine > Unclassified | place: Southern Ocean | collected 2014-06-06
ATAAAAAATTACAACAAGAAAATATCTGGTCAGATTTGAACAAAAATCTTCCAACCAAGTGATAAAATTGATGTGGTCTGAAAAATACCGACCTCAGATTATTTCTGATATGGTGGGTAATGAGGAACCTCGTGCAGCCATAATGGAATGGTTTGCAAAATGGAAAAAAGGAACAAAACCTCTTTTGATAGTGGGACCTCCTGGAATTGGAAAAACCACCATTGGATACCTTTTGGCTAAACAATTTGGTTATGATTTGATTGGTCTTAATGCAAGCGATGTTAGAAGTAAATCTCAGATTAATGAAATTCTTATTCCTGTTTTAGGTAATGTCAGTGTTTTAGGAACTCCGATGATCTTTATTGATGAGGTTGATGGTATTCATGGTCGTGGGGATTATGGTGGCGCTGCAGCACTTGTTGATATTTTAAAAAAACCCAATGTACCTATTTTACTTGCTGCAAATTTTGACGATTCAGATAAAATGAAGAGTATTAAAAAAGTAACAACAACAATCTCTTTTAAAAAAATACCTCCACGTCTTTTGCGTGTTTATTTAGATAATATTTTAAAAAAAGAAAATACAAAACTAAGTCCTGGCTCATTAATCAAAGTCATTGATAACTCTCGAGGTGACATTCGTTCAATGATTAATCTAACACAGTCTTTGCTAACTGGATTTAATCCTTCAACTGAAACTTCTTTTGAAAGTATCAATGTTGAAGATGGAATTAATGCATTTTTCAAAGCAAATTCTATTGAAGAAGCTAGAGGTGTTTTGTATTCAATACAAATTGCTCCTAGAGATAAAATTAATGCATTTTATTCTAGTATAGTAACTAGTGATCTAGATAGCGATGCACTTGCAAAATATTTGGAAGTTATTTCAAATGCCGATATGTTACTTGGAAAAATTATGAAAACTCAAAATTGGAGATTATTACGTTATCTTAATGACATTTTAATTAATTTATATCAAAAAGATGATCGTATACGATATTCTAAATACAATTTATCCTGGCCATTACTAAATAGAATTCGTTGGGATGGTGCAAAAATTAAATCATTATCTTCTATAATGGCAAAAAAACTACATCTTTCTTCTAGTGCATTTGTAACGCTGTGCTTGCCCTATGTTTTATTTTGTATTAAAAATAAAACTTTGGAATTAGAACTGGAAGAGACTTTTGGTACTATTATTGATAAGGAGATTGAATTGATACAATGAGTTGGATAAAAATTCCAATGAAATTTCCAGGAACATGCATTGTTTGTAATGGTAAAATTGAAATCAATGAAATTGGACTTTGGTCAAAAATGTGCCCAAACCGATGAATTACAATGCATTGTTTGTGGTTCTTCTGCTGGATGCTCTCAATGTGAATTCCAAGATATTTGTGATATTCCAAATGTATCTCAATTATGTATATGTAAGAAATGTAGTGATGAAAAGAATGCTTTTGATTCATATCAAAAATCATCTAAAAAGAAATTTTCCATTCTAAACTCTTAATTTTTTATAATAATTTACAATTCATACTATTTCAATCTAAATTAATATAGAGAAACAATCTGTTTTTAGATCACCATTATGCATTCTGAAAAGATTGATGAATATACTAAAAATAATAAAATATCATTACAGGGTGGTGGTCAAGATCGTATTAGTGCTCAGCATGAGAAGGGTAAGCTAACTGCTCGTGAAAGAATTGATCTTTTACTTGATGTAGGAACTTTTGTTGAAATTGATCCATTAACAACTCATCATTATTATGAATATGACATGCAAAAAAAGAAATTTTTCACTGATGGTGTGGTTGGTGGTTATGGGAATGTATCTGGAAGACAAATTTTCGTTTATGCCTATGATTTCACTGTTCTAGGTGGAACATTAAGTCAGATGGGGGCTAAAAAAATTACCAAATTAATGGATCATGCTTTAAACACAGGTTGTCCAATTATCGGAATTATGGATTCTGGTGGTGCTAGAATTCAAGAAGGAATTATGAGTCTTGATGGATTTGCAGATATCTTTTATCATAACCAATTAGCTTCTGGAGTAATTCCACAAATCACTGCAAGTGTAGGTCCTTCTGCAGGCGGTTCTGTATATTCTCCTGCAATGACTGATTTTGTTATCATGGTTGACAAAATTGCAAGTATGTTTGTCACTGGACCTGATGTTGTTAAAACTGTATTAGGTGAAGAAGTTTCATCTGATGACCTTGGTGGTGCCATGACACATGGTTCAAAAAGTGGTGTTGCACATTTTGTTGCTGAAAATGAATACCAATGTATGGATTATATCAAAAAATTAATTTCATTCTTGCCTCAAAATAATTCTGAACAACCACCTAAACTTACAACTGATGATGATCCGAACAGATTGGATCATAATTTAATTAATATAATTCCTGAAAATTCTTTGCAACCTTATGATATGAAAGAAATCATTCATTCCATTGTTGACAATCATGAATTTTTTGAAGTTCATGAATTATTTGCATCAAATATTATAATTGGATATGGTAGATTAAATGGAAATGTTGTTGGAATTGTTGCCAATCAACCAATGCATCTTGCAGGTGCATTAGATATTGATTCATCAAATAAGGCATCACGTTTCATTAGATTCTGTGACGCATTTAATATTCCAATAATTACTTTAGTAGATACACCTGGTTACATGCCAGGTTCTAATCAAGAGCATAATGGAATTATTAGACATGGAAGTAAACTTCTTTATGCATATTGTGAAGCAACTGTACCAAGAATTACATTAGTTATTGGTAAAGCATATGGTGGTGCATACATTGCAATGGGAAGTAAAAATCTTAGAACTGATGTAAATTATGCATGGCCAACTGCTAGATGTGCTGTTTTAGGTGGAGAGGCAGCTGTAAAAATTATGAATAGAAAAGATCTTGCTGCTTCTGATAATCCTGAATCTCTTAAAAAAGAATTAATGGATGAATATACGCAGAAATTTGAAAATCCTTACGTTGCTGCATCTCATGGAACTGTTGATAATGTAATTGATCCTGCTGAAACAAGACCTATGTTAATTAAAGCACTTGAGATGCTTGCAAACAAAAGATCTAAGCAATTACCTAGAAAACATGGGAATATCAATTTGTGATTAATGATGATTGAAAAAGTACTTATCGCTAACAGGGGAGAAATTGCTTTACGTGTAATTAGAACTTGTAAAGCACTTGGAATTAAGACAGTTGCAGTTTATTCTGATGAAGATCGTAATTCAATGCATGTTAAACAAGCATCTGAATCATATCATATTGGTGAGGCAGCTCCTGCTAAATCATATCTTAATCAAGAAAAAATTCTAGATGTAATGCTATCATCTGGTGCAGATTCAGTTCATCCTGGTTATGGCTTCCTCTCTGAAAATGATGATTTTGCAAGACTTTGTGAAAAAAATAAAATTATTTTTATTGGTCCATCTGCTGATTCGATGAATCTTTGTGGTGATAAAATGAAATGTAAAGCTGCAATGTTAAAAGCAGAAGTTCCAACTGTTCCTGGAAGTCCTGGTTTAGTTAAGGATGCAGATGATGCAGAAAAAATTGCTAATGGTATTGGATACCCTGTAATGTTAAAATCTGTTTATGGTGGAGGCGGTCGTGGAATTAGAATTGTAACTAATGATAAAGAATTACGTGATGGTTATGAGTCTGTAACTGGAGAATCTATTGCAGCCGTAGGAAAATCTGCAATACTTGTTGAAAAATATTTAGAAAAAACACGACATATTGAATACCAATTTGCTAGGGACATACAAGGTAATGCTGTTCATATATTTGAAAGAGAATGTTCTATTCAAAGACGTAATCAAAAATTAATTGAACAAACTCCTTCTCCAATTGTTGATGAAGAAACAAGAGCACGTATTGGTGAATTAGTTTGTAATGCTGCACATGCCGTTGATTACACTAATTTAGGTACTGCCGAATTTTTACGAGCTGATAATGGTGAATTTTATTTTATTGAAATTAATGCTAGATTACAAGTAGAACACCCTATTACTGAATTTGTGTCTGGATTAGATTTAGTTAAACTACAATTAGATATTGCAAATGGGGAGCCAATTCCTTTCAAACAAAATGAACTAAAAATGAATGGATATGCAATTGAGTGTAGAATTAATGCTGAAGACACCTTCTTGGATTTTGCCCCTTCAACTGGACCTGTTCCAGATGTGACTATTCCTGCAGGACCAAGTGTTAGATGTGATACCTACCTTTATCCTGGTTGTACAGTTTCACCATTTTATGATTCACTTATGGCAAAACTCGTTACATGGGGTCAAACTTTTGAAGAATCAAGAACTAGAATGCTTTCTGCATTAAATGACTTTTACATTGAAGGAGTTGAAACTTCTATTCCTTTGTATAAGACAATTTTAAATTCTGATGAATACAAAAATGGTGATCTTTCTACTGATTTCTTAAAACGTTATGATATGGTTGATAGGTTAACTGAAGATCTTAAGAAAGAAAAAGAAAATAAAAGCGAAGCAGCTTTAGCAGCCGCAATTATTCATTCTGAATACTTTAAGAGTCGTGTACAAAATACCACTAACCATAATTCTAATTGGAAAAATAAACTGGATTGATGATATGACAAATTACAAAATACAAGACATTGAAAAATCATTTGATGGACATATAGTGAAAAACTTTGGAAATAATAATTTTATAATTAAAATTAATGACAATGAACATGAGCTAAAAATTATTAGCATGAGTTCAAACAAAATTGAATTTATTTTAAATCAAACATATCATAGGGCAAAATATCTTGATCAATCTACAAACGAAATGAATATTGTGATTGATAATGTCCCAATGACAATTAATTTACATACTCATTTTGACAAAATTGTTTACAAAAATTCTGGCGGCGGCGGTTCTGGTTCAATAAAAGTAGGATTGAAAAGCCAAATTCCTGGAAAGGTAGTTTCAATTTCAGTTGCAGATGGGGATTCTGTACAGAAGGGTGATGTTGTTTGTACTTTGGAATCTATGAAAATGCAAGTTCAGATTAAGGCACACAAAGATGGAGTTGTAAATTCTATTAAAGTTAAAGAAACTGGAACTGTTGCTAAAGGCGATTTAATTGCAAATATAGAATAAAAAAAATTATTTATTTTAAAAAGTTTTTAATTTCTTCATAATTTGGTTCTTTTAGTGGATCTTCTGAAACCCATTTGTAACCAATTTTACCGTCTTCCATAATTATGAATACTGAACGTTTTGCAGCATTGTAATCTTTGATGTGTAGCAAATCTTTAAGCAAAATATCATATTCTTTGATTGTTTTACTGGTATAATCTCCTAATAATGGGAAATTGAAGTTATTTTTTTCTGAAAATGCTTTATTTGCAAATGGTCCGTCATTACTAATTGAAATTATTTGTGCACCCATATCTGATATTTCTTGCCATGAATCTCTGAAGGTACATAATTCCACCTCACATACTGGTGAACTTGCTGCAACTATGAATGATAATACGATTTTTTTACCTTTGAATTCATCTAAAGTCCTTAATTTTAATTCTGTATCTGGAAGTTCAAAATTTGGAGCAACATCGCCTACATTTAATGTCATAATCAAAATTTTACAATTATCCTATTAATTAGTTTACAAAAATTATGTTGATAAAAAGTTGATCGGAAAAATGAAGCATACGTTATTATACAAAAATTAGAGATGGAAATTAAATTGGTCGGAGAAATAGCGGGCAATTATAGCACCGTAGTATTGATGTTTGGCTTTGCGATTGTGGCAATGGCACCTGCTCTTATACTTTCACGCATGATTTCACCTCGTAAAAAAAGTAATCCTGTAAAATTTTTGCCAATGGAATGTGGTCAAGTTCCTAGTGGTGAGGGAAGAACACATTTCATGATGCAGTATTATCCGTACATTTTGATGTTCGTTGTTTTTGATGTAATGGCGATTTTCATGTATGCTTGGGGTAGTACTCTTTTAGAACTTCCAAAGAGTGCAACTTTGCCTATGCTGGGATTTTTTGGAATAATGTTTGGTGCAATGGCATTTGCACTTTACCAATCAGGGAGAAGAAGAATATGGTAGTTATTTATAGAAATAATATTGATGAGGGTTGTGAATAGAATTGCTTAAAGATTTAATGACACCAGAAAATGCAAATGTCTTCATTGGAAAACTAGGGGATATTTTAGAAAAAGCCATTGATGCACCATTGGGCTATGCTATCAATTGGGGTAGAATTTGGTCCCTCTGGCCTGTACATATTGAAACAGCTTGCTGTAGTGTTGAGTTTGGTGCAGCATCAAGTCCTAGATATGATGTTGAAAGATTTGGTATCATTGAAGCATTTGGATCACTTAGACAATGTGATCTAATTGTTGTTCAGGGAACTATTACGCGAAAAATGGCTCCACGTCTTAGATTAGTTTATGATCAAATGCCAGAACCAAAGTATGTAATTGCTATGGGGGCTTGTGCAATTACTGGTGGTTTGTATTTTGATTCATACAATGTACTTCCAGGAATTGATGGTATTCTTCCAGTTGATGTTTATGTTCCAGGTTGTCCACCTAGACCTGAAACTCTCATACAAGGATGTATTTTGTTACAAGAAAAAATTAAGAGAATGAAAGCTAGGAAGTTTGTATGATGAGTACTAATACTGAACAAGTTACTATTGAAGAAAAACCAGCTGAAGAAAAACCAGCTGAAGAAAAACCAGCTGAAGAAAAACCAGTAGCAAAACCAGTAGCAAAACCAGTAGCAAAACCAGTAGCAAAACCAGTAGCAAAACCAGTAGCAAAACCTGTGGAATTACCTGCATTTGAAAAAAATATTTCTGATAAAATTGTTGAAAAATTTGGTGATAAAATTGTGGTTTCATTTGTTAAAGTAAACCGTGTTGGAATTAATGTTGATAAAGAAAATGTTCATGATGTAGCTAAATTCATTCGTGACGAACTAAATTATGATCATGTAGAGTCCGTTTCAGGTGTAGATTATCCACAAGATAAAGAAATTGAAGTTGTTTATCATATTGGATCTTATTCTGATCCGTCACTAGCAAGTCAACTTATTGTTTTAGCAACTAGAGCTGAAAGAGAAGAAAATCCAATACCTGGAAAAGATGCAACCAGATTACCTACTCTTAGAGATATATTCTACAGTGTAGAATTTCATGAAAGAGAGGTTTTTGAAATGTTTGGAGTTTACTTTACTGGCCATCCTGATAATAGACGATTACTTTTACCTGAAGACTGGGCAGATTTACCTCCTCTTAGAAAGGACTTTGCAATAAAAGGACGATAGAAATGACTAACGAATTTTTACCTCCTGGATTAGCACTCCAAAAAGCCGATGAGAGAATTATGACTCTTAATGTTGGACCACAACATCCTGGTTCCGGACATATGAGAATTATTGTACAAATTGACGGTGACTATATTGTCGCATGTGATCCTGACCCAGGTTATGTACACCGTGGGGAAGAAAAAATGGCTGAATACAGAAATTACATTACCAACATTCCTCATTTAGAAAGACCTGTAATTCATGATTCTTGTAATGTACTTTATCCATATGTCTTGGGAGTAGAAGACTTACTTGGAATTGAAGTTCCAGAACGTGCAAAATATGTTCGAGTAATTTGTTCTGAATTAAATCGTTGTATCTATACCATGTATTGGCTTGCCATCTATGGTATTTTCTTAGGTCATTCTACAATGTTTATGTGGCCCGCAGGTGATCGTGAACTCCTAATTGATCTTATGGAAAAAATCAGTGGTGCAAGAGTTACACATGCACATTTTGTTCCAGGTGGAGTTAGAAATGATTTACCTCCAAACTTTGAAGAAGTATGTTTGCGTCAAGTAAATTATTTTGAAAAACGTATACGAGAATACGCTGCAGTATTTTATGATAATCCAATTTTAATTTCAAGAACACAAGATACTGGTGTACTTTCTCGTGAAGATGCGATTCGACTTGGAGTAACTGGTTCTGTGCTTCGTGCAAGTGGCGTTGATTATGATCTTAGAAAAAAAGAACCATATGACGTTTATGAAGAATTAGATGTTCATAGTAACGTAATGAAAGAAGGTGATTCATATGCAAGATCTAAAATCCCATGGCTTGACATGTTGGAAAGTTGTAATATAATTAAACAAGCATTAGAAAAGATGCCAAAGTCTGGTTCTGTTAGAGTTAAACTAAAACCAAATCCAAAAGGAAAAGGATTTAATTCTGTATACAAACGTGTAGAATCTGGTAGAGGTTCACTTGGATGTCATATTGTTTCTGATGGTAAAGTTGAGCCATACCGATTAAAACTAAGTGTTGGTTCTTTTAGAAATTTAATTGCATTACCGTATCTTCTAAAGGGTGAAAAACTTGGTAACATGCCATCTGTTTATTGGAGTCTTAATTATTGGCCAGTGGAGGCAGACCGATAAATGTCTGTTATTGCACCTAATTTCAAATTTAGTAAATTTATCCAATCTTTGATAAGTGATGTTGTTTGGTTTGTTTTGATATTCTCATTAATTGGGTTCCCGATAATCATGATGGTTTTGTTTTTTATCCCAATGCCTGTAATTGATGGAGAATTACTTACACCATTTCTTGCATTTACTTACTTAGCTGATCCAACACGTACACTTCCGATTGTTCAGTCATTCATGATGACTGATATGTTTAAGATAATGGCATTTCCTGGATTTGGTTTTGCAGCATTATTGGCTGCTGGAACAATTTTTGTTGAAAGAAAAATGCTTGCAAAATTACAATTAAGAGTTGGTCCCTTTTACTGTGGAAAATTTGAAGGAATTTTACAATTAATGGGTGATGGTTTAAAATTAATTTCTAAAGAAATTATTATTCCTGCAAAAGCTGATAAACCTATTTTCTGGGCAGCGCCTGTTCTGTTTGTAGCATCAGCTGCAGCATTTGTTGCATTAATTCCTGTTGCGCCAGGTTGGGTAGTTGCAGATGTAGATCTGGGATTACTTGCTGTCTTTGCAGTTATAGGATTTTTCCCAATTGTAACAATCCTTTCTGCATGGTCTGCAAACAGTAAATTCCCATTCATTGGAGGAATTAGAGCACTCTTCCAAATGGTCTCATTTGAAATTCCACTGATCTTATCTTTGTTAGGAGTTGTTATGGTAACTGGTTCTCTTAATTTATCTGAAATTGCTGCAAGTCAATCTAGTTTCCCATGGATTCTCTTTTTACCAGTTGGTGCAATTGTATTTTTCATCACAATGCTTGCAGAATTAGAACGAATTCCATTTGATTTACCAGAGGCAGAAAGTGAAATTGTTGCTGGATGGTTAACTGAATTATCTGGAATGATGTATGGACTTGTTCAATTGGGAACATATCTCAAACTTTACGCATTTGCAGCATTGTTTACTGTATTGTTCCTTGGTGGTTGGAATGGTCCGATGATTGTACCGCAATTCCCTATGGAACTTGTAACTGAAGGAATTCCACTTGGTCCTATAACTGCAAAGATAGGTGGATTGGAACCATTACTTACTGAATTAATTACTCCAGAGATGATTAATGGAGTTTTAATGTTTGTTCTAAAGACCGTTGGTGTTATCTTTTTCATATTACTCCCAAGAGGTGTATTTCCAAGAATTAGAGTTGATATGCTACTAAATCTTGGTTGGCACAAGTTGATCGGACTTGCATTCATTAACATCTTTATTGCACTAGCCTTGGTTTACGCTGGAGTGCTAGGACCAGGAGGTTTACAATAATGGGAACTGCTACAGGTATCATACGTGCACTAAATTCTGGAATTAAACACATTGCCACAAAAAGATTCACTCTTCGTTATCCTGAAGAGAAACTAAAGTTTGTAGGTGATGGTTACCAATTTGATCCTTCTACAGGTGTTGGAATTGCTGGATTAAAGGGACGTCATATGTTATTCCATGATCATTGTACTGGATGTCAATTATGTTCTATTGCATGTGAAGGCGTTGCTGAAGCAATTGCTATGGTAAAAGTTCCAGAAAACCAAAAACAAAATAAAAAATCTATCATGCCTCAAATTGATTATGGAAAATGTGTCTTTTGTGGTTTATGCGTTGACGCATGTCCGTTTTATGCTCTTTACATGACTAATGATTATGAGCTCTCTTCTTTTACCAAAGAAGGTTTGATCTACACTCCTGCACAACTTCAGGTTAAACCCTATGTTGCACAGGATAGTGAAATTATAATTACTAAATGGGGTGCAACTCATGGCTGATGCTACATTCCTTGCACTAACTGTACTTACAATTGGCTCTGCAATTGCCGCACTTGAAATGAGATCATTGATTTATGGTTCTATTGCATTAATGGGAACTCTTGGTGGAATTGCTGGATTTTTCTTTTTACTTGATGCACCATTTGTTGCATTGTTTCAATTAGCCGTTTATGTTGGTTCAATTGCAGTCTTGATTCTATTTACTGTTATGCTTGTAAAGAGAGAACTTATTTTTAAAATGATTGAAGATAGAAGAAGAAAATTTGCAGGAATTGGTTTAATGTTAATTATCATGGTATCTTTAGGTGCAGTCTTTTTGGATTCTGGAATTAAAACAATAACTACTGATGAACCATCAGTTGATTTTAGAGATATTGGTAAAAACTTTGTAACTTATTATTGGCCTGCATTAATTTTGATGGGTTTAGTTTTAGCCGGTTCTGTAACTGGTGCACTAGTTCTAGCTAGAAGGGAGGATGTGGAAGATGACCAACGAACTAGTTGACTTCACATTAGTTTCTGTTGCCATGTTGGCAATAGGAATTTACGGACTTGCAGTAAAACGTAATTTTATTCGAATGTTATTTGCAGTTGAAATTATTATCAATGCAGCAAATCTTAATCTTGTTGCATTTGGTAGATTTTTACCTCATGCTGGTGGTCAAACTTTGGCATTATTCTCAATAGCAATTGCAGCTGCAGAAGTAGCTGTAGGATTGTCTTTAATCATTGTAGCATACCGAATGTATCAAAATGTGGATATAGCTGACTTTAGGAGCTTGAAAGGATAATGGAGTATGCATTGTTACAGGCAGTTTTCCTGCCTTTACTACTGTCACCAGTAGCTTATATTATTGGAAGAAAATTAGGTCCTGCTCCAGCAATGTGGTTCACATTTGGAATTTTACTTTATGCTACAATTCTTATAATTAATGCAGCACTTTCTGGAACTGTAGAAGAGCATTATCCATGGACAGAACAATTTGGAGAATTTGGTTTCATGTTGGATGGTCTTGCATCTCCGTTTGCAATAATGATCTACGTCCTATCTACAATTTTGGCAATTTATTCAAAACCATACATGCTTCATAAATTCCATCAACAATTTGAAGAAGAACAAAAAATGATTGTTTCTGAAAATGGTCAAACTTCAATTGTTGAATCCGCTGCTCTTTCAAATTATGTAAATGCAAAATCTGGTCTTTACTTTGCACTTTATCTTGTATTTGCAATGGGTATGCTTGGAACCGTTCTTTCAACCAATCTCATTGAATTTTATATTTTCTTTGAAGTTATGTTAATCCCTGGTTTCTTTTTAGTTGCATTATGGGGTGATGGACCAAGAAGAAAAATTGGTTTAATGTTCTTATTTTGGACTCATGCTGGTGCAGTTGTTTTATTATTAGGATTCTTGATGATAGGCCTTACACTTGGTAGCTTTGACTTTGCAGATATCAAAGAATCTGAAATTCCTGCAGATATTGTAATGTATGCTGCTATCGCAATTGCGATAGGTCTTGGTGTTA
>Ga0308003_1001132_pt1 | contig 11817 bp, 9 predicted proteins | sample Neamet36_FD_203159 | JGI IMG/M metagenome (GOLD analysis project Ga0308003, IMG submission 203159) | Marine microbial communities from water near the shore, Antarctic Ocean - #36 | ecosystem: Environmental > Aquatic > Marine > Unclassified | place: Southern Ocean | collected 2014-06-06
ACCCTGGGACTGCGCGGAGGCCGGCCTGCATCGGTGTCATCGGCATGCCTGCTCCACAGGTCAGGGCGAGCGGCGGCGGGCTGCAGCCACAGAAGCCCCGCCGACGACAGCACCTCGGTCAGCTTGAAGGCGTCCCCGCGCCCGCCACCAGCACGCGAGGAGCGAGGCGGCGGGCGCGGGATGTTGGCCCCGCTCGCCGCTGGCAGCATGGAGTGTCTCCCTTTTCCCTCCCGTGCCAGCCACACACGCAGCTCAGTCACCATGGCCCCGAACTCGCTCCGCCGCTCCATCACGATGGGTTTGACGAAGTCGCCGCCGTCGGAAGCACTGATGTGCTTCACGTCGCGCGTGGCGTTCACGAGACGCACCACATTGCAGTCGGAGCTCTTACCCCCCTCATGTAGACCCAGGCGCTCCAGGGTGTTAAGCACGGACGCCACCTCGGCCCTGTCAGCGCGGCCACACAGCACCTGGCCGCCCAGGCGGTCTCCGCGCACCCCGCCCGCAGCGTGCGCGGCACTCAGGTCGAAGGACAGCTTCAGCACGAAGCGCCGCCAGCGCTGCTGCCAGATGACCCAGTTGAGCTGGACCTGATTGGCGTGCCAGAGGTATGCCCCGCGCCTCTCCATGCGCGCCAGGCTCTTGCCGTACTCACCGATGATCTCGTACAACAGCTCGCGCATGCGGCGCTCACTGTTATACTTCTGCTCCTTCAGCTGGCGTTGCGCCGCCTGCCCCTGGAGGGTAACTTTCTTGGAAGAGGTGCCCCATATGTCCTTGACGGCAGTGACCACGGTGCGGTTACGCACCACCTCTTGCTGATACAGGTCCCGTGTTGAAGCCCGCTGCCGCCGCAGAGCCATCAGGCGCTCGTCGATGCGCGCGCTGTGCCCGTCCACCGCGTTCACGCGCAGACGCGCCGCCACCGACGAGCCGTCATCGGACACGCCCCCGTGTTCCTCCTCCAGATCCTCGAGGCCGCCTCTCGCGATCGAGGCATGCAAAACGTCAAACGTCTGATCAAAGAGGTCGTCCGAAAACACCATAACTACTTCATATGAGCCAATGACTCTTCAAATCGAGATGTTGCCCAAACCTCCTCGGTGTCGCGCAGTGGGAATATTTCAACACTATTCAGGGCTGCTAGCCGAGTATACGTCCTTATCACACACCATGAGTGCGTTGATATTCATAGTGGCGAAAGTACCGATGGCTGGAGCATCAAAAACGCGTCTGATTCCTCTTCTGGAAGCGGAGGGAGCCGCTAGTCTGTCCCGCTGTATGGTGCTGGACACAGTGTCTTCCATGCTGGGTCCAGTGAGAGGGTCGGAGGAGAAAGAGGTGGCGAACACAGACGTGTGTGTGTACTTCGCTCCGGAAGAGGCGGTGGAGCAGATGCGGGAGCTGGTGGCGCCGGCCGACGCGGAGGGCCGGCTGCGGCTGCTGGGTATCCCTAGCGCCGTGCAGGGCGGCACGGGCAGGGGGTCTTCTAATCTCACGGACGTGCTTACACACGCGCTTCGAGAAGGTCAGCGGGGCGGGGCAGATGGCCTGTACAGCAGCATCACCTTCGTAGGCTCCGATTGCCCACACCTGTCCCGGAGCGAGCTGGCCCGAGGGGTTCGCGAGGCCGCTGCAGGGCGAGCCTACCTGGCGCCGGCGTGTGACGGCGGCTACGTCCTGCTGTCCCTACCAGCCACGTGCCCGCCCACGGTGTTCCAGGACGTGCGGTGGTCCGCGACGGACACGCTGGCCAGCCAGCAAGCCGCTCTGGAGGCCAGCGGACTCGCTGTGAGTGTCGGCACCCGCGCCTACCGCGACGTGGACGAGCCCGACGACGCTCTGGCCCTCCTGCACCAGGCCCACCTGTGCTCGGACGAGGGTACATGCACTCACTCGCTATCGTTTCTGAAAGCCCATCCTGCCTGTACATGAGGAAGAAATTACGAGGACTTTACGTGGCGTTTGTTTGATTCTGGAAACTTTGATGATGAATCCCCAATAATACTTCGTAATAAACTAGAAAGGGAAGGGGCATGTAACCACTTTAAGGCATATATCAGTCGAAGGCGCGCTTGTTTTTGGTGCACTCGAAGGTGCCGTAGGCTGGGTGTTCCTTGGTCTTGTCGAGGAAGCCGGGCCACTGCGCCACGCTGTCCTCCACCTCCTTCTTGTGGAATGCGCAGTCTATGAGGGCCTGGTAGCGCTTGGGAACCACGTCCACTTGGGAGAACCAGCTGAAGCGGTCCGTGCAGGGCACACCCGTGTTGCGGTCCTCGTAGATGCATCCGTCACTGGAGAAGAGATGCAGGTGTTCCTGGCGCCGCGCCACCTCCGGGTTGATGAAGACTAGCATGCGGCGGATGATGCGCCCCCCCGAGTTGCGCACGCTGGTGGCCAGCGCGGCGTCGCGCACCATGTCCGTTAGCTCCTGGCTGAAGACGAAGCCCATAGACTCCATCTTGGCGCGCCACCACCACGGCTGCCGGACTTCCGAGTGGTGCCACCCGCCGTTGTTGGACGCGGCCAAGAAGAGCAGCGCGCTCTGCTGCAGCGTCGGCAGCAGGTTCTCATGGTACTGACGGCCGATGTGCTCCAGAACGTCCACACACCACAGAGCGTCGTATGTTTTCTCAGGCCACCACGGCCCACGGGTGTAGTCGTGTTCCACGATGCGGTTCGAGGACAGAAGGCTGTGTTGGTTTGCATCGTGCGAGCCTTCGACGCACAGCACGTCTGCACCCGCCTCGCGGAAGTAGTTGGTGGACACGCCCTTACCACACCCTACATCCACAAGCGAACGCACCCCCAGCCTCCCCATCATGAAATTCCACGTGTTGTTAGAGATGCCCTCATGGTCCAGACCATTGGCCTTGAACCCGCCGAGGTGGAGCCCGTCGCCCGTGCCCCCGTAGCCTTGACTCTTGCGCTTGTCATCTCCTTTCTTGCTCACGTCGGCGCGAATCGATGGTAGGATCTGCGGCCTCGGCCGTCCTGCCAGCGCGTCGCTGCCACCGCCGCCACTGCGTCCCGGCATTCTGCCATACTCCTCAGAGCCCTCGCCGTGCATGGCATCATGGGCGGCAGCGAGGTTCGCCTCGTGTCCTGCGAGGTGCTGCTGGAACAAGGCCTTGAGACTCCACTCGCCCTCGTGGTGGTCCGCCAGGTGCTTGTCCAGTGCCCCTTGTAGATTATGCGCCTCCTCTTGATGCAGTGCATTGTGGGACTCCCGCAGCGCCTGGTTATGCTGGGCCAGGTGTTCGTCCAGCGCTGCATGGCTGTGCGACCCCCCCCTTCTAAGGCCACCACTATCACTGTCCACATGACTGTGGTTCGTCAAAAACACCAGCACCGACACGAAAGCGATTGTCAGTACCACTGCCAGCAGCTTCGACTCCTTCAACGCCATGTCAGCTCTCTACGTCTCAATATCGTCAACGTCGATACAAATTGTAAGTCACTACACGGAAACCAGAATCCCTCGCACTTCTTTCGATGTACGAATCACTTCACCCGTCACACGAAGCACCTCTCCGTCCTTCTCCCGCAGGGGGATGGTCGATTTGCTCCGGGTCGCGCGTGCGGGGATCCCACTTGCTCTGGGATCCCAGTAAAGTTGTAAGTTCCCTTTGCAGCAGCCGCAAGCTTACGTCGGGGGCATGGGCGGTCTTGGGGGTCCGTACCTGCCGTCGCATGAGATGAGGATGAACGGCGACGTCGCCCCTGAGGTAGGCTGGCACAAGTTGCTCTTTGAAGAGTCCTGCAATTTCTCTGGCTCCTGTTGCATTGCGTGCATCTGTCCTATCAATGCCGTGTCTCTCATGTACGGTAGAGTGGAGCCTACTGGGGAATAGGATGCCATGCGTGACAAGATTATTGGGGTACCAACCACTCTATGTGTCACTCGAAGTACTTGCCCCCTCGGGATGGTGATGCATTTTGGATACAAACCTTATGCAACTGCCTGCCAATGCCACTGCCAATGCACCCTAGCTCTAACATAGTTCTTCCCACTCTTCCGTGGCCGGTGCATCTTTGAAACAGACGCGAAACTTTTGGTTGTCAACTTTGGGGCTGCTCGACTTAGTCATGTAAATGTTCAGTCCCGGCTGAACACCATTCGTTTCTCACCTCGAGGTATGCTAACACACTCACGCTAACACTGGTCACCACCACTCACACCTGTGTCTGTCCCGGTGCATATACACGTGCAGATATGGCGAAACCCTTCTGAGACGCCCGGCACCTCATGTGGGTATGAGAGTATGTTCGCCAGGAGGGAGGGGAAGCGAGCACGTCCACGTGCATGTCCACATCACCACGAATCAGCCCGCGTACGCACAAGCCGCTTACGCGCAGCCTCTGCCTAGCAACTACCCTCCCACCAATTATGCGCCTACCGGTGGCGCTGGTGGCTTCACCTCAACCGCCCAAGATAACAATATTATATAGATATATTATACTTCCGTAGTGGAGTAGGGCATATGGATCGAATTGCTCCGGATCGCGCGTGCGGGGATCCCGCTTCGATTCTCGATGCTCCGATTTCGAAGTCGAAGGAAGCAGGTCTATTTCACGGTAGATTGTGCCATTTGGAGTAGTTCGAGATAGTTTGGCGGTCTCTTGAGGAACACAGAGGATGTCATCGATTGACTTGATCAAAGCTACGAACCTGTCTAGCGACATGGGGGACGTGGTGGTGCACCCTTTGGTGCTGCTGTCGGTGGTGGATCATTTCAACAGGGTGGCCAAGGGTGCTAACAAGAGAGTGGTGGGTGTGCTACTGGGCACGCGGGAGGGGGACACGGCGGACATTACGAATAGTTTCGCCGTGCCCTTTGAGGAGAACAAGGACAAGCCGACGGTGTGGTTTCTGGATCACAACTTTCTCGATACCATGTACTGGATGTTCAAGAAGGTCAACACACGGCAGAATATCCTGGGGTTCTATAGCACGGGCCCGAAGATCAAGGAGAACGACTTGAAGATCGCCTCGCTGTTTCGGCAGTTCTGTGCCTCCGAGCCCGTGTTCGTCATTATCGACGTGCGCGCAGACATGGAAGGGCAGCCCGTGGTGGCCTACCTGGCCAAGGATGAGATGGAGACGGAGGGCAAGGAGATCTCCAAGGTGTTCAAGCACATCCCGTCGCGCATTGAGGCGACGGAGGAGGAGGGGGTGGGCGTGGAGCACCTCCTTCGCGACATCAACGATCCCAGCACGTCCACCCTCGCGGCCAGCATCAGGGGCAAGATCAAGGGCCTCGCGGGCCTGTCCAACCGACTGGCGGAGATCACGGCCTACCTGGACCTGGTCAAGGCGGGCACCATCCCCGTGAACAACCAGATTATCTACAACCTACAGGATGTCTTCAACCTGCTCCCCAACCTGAACGTAGAGGGGCTCATCAAATCTCTTCTAACCAAGACGAACGACATGCACCACAGCATCTACATCTCTTCTTTGGTGCGCTCCGTCATCGCGCTGCACAACCTGCTCAACAACCTGCTCAAGTTCTCTGATGTGGACGACGTGCTTGACCGCAAGGCGGGCGTGGATATCGCGCAGCCGAGCAAGCCTATGAAAACAGAGGCCAAGGAGAACGGAACGAAGGAATAGTCCCTCTAGGAAAACTGTCTTTACCACCATAAATTGAACGTACGTAGCACGCAAACCATGGTCTCTTTCTTGTCTCTTGTCTCCCCTACTAATCTTTCGGGATGCCGTCAACGATCATCGTCCAAGGGAAGTATCGGTCGTTTACGGTGTCGAAGGTGCACTGCGGACTGGAGACGTTGAATCCTTTGCGCTTCTGTACGACAAACTCTGACTTGGTGCGAACAACCCACCACACCTCGTACATGGACTTTCCGGGCTCCAGCTTGAGCATCTCCTCCGTGAACATGTAGTTGGTACGGCCGTCGTTGAAGGTGACGAACACCTCCGCAGGATCCTTGGTATCGTCACGAGCCACCACGCGACCCACACGGCCAATGAAGGAGAAGAGCAGATCTTCCATCTTGCACTTCATGGTGCCCGTCGCAGGGTCCGCCTCCGTGGTGCGTGCGCAGTTGTCAAAGTAATCGCAGACGCCAGCGTACTCCACGCCATCTAGGTCGATGGATGTGTAGCCCGTGGCCACCTCATACACGTCTTCACACGCACGCGTGTAGTACACTTTGTCATCTATGTCAAAAGCACCGCACATGAATCGGTCGATGTCATCTAGCCCAGAGGGGCAGTGCGGGTAGAGCAGCGTTGAGGCCTCAGTGGCCACGATTTCAGGCAGTGTCTTGTAATGCGCTGCGTAGGCTCCACGACCCGTGGCACTGATAGGACAGTCGAAGGAGCCGACACGAGTGGACACCTTGAAGGGCTTAGGGCAACAACACGATGGCGTTCCTCCGGCCGACTTGACAAACACACTCGAACCGACTCGGATGAAAGGCTCATCGTACGTGCAGAGCACTCTGGAAGGGTCGTTGTCCCATGTCAGGTTCATAGTGGAGGTGTAGAAACCAGACACATCTCGTGTCTCGATTTTGGACTGCGCAATCATGAAATCCTCGCTCGAGTAAGGGGTACCCTGCACCTGGTGGATCTCTAGGTAGGTACCGCAGTGGGGATCGGAGGCGTACTCGCCATCACACAGTCCGATGAAGGTGTTCTGTGTGTAGGCCACCTGTACACAGAAGTCCATGTGCTTCCCCTCTGGAGTCTGGCACCCCGCCATCACGTCGATGGTCTGATTGTAATCCAGACACGCCGGCCGGTCTTCACTGCGCTTGTTGGCGTAGTTCTTTCCACGGCACCGCGCATAGGGCGTGGCCAGTCCAACGCACTCGTAATCAATGACCAGATCGTCGTCTGCCCCGCGCATAGAGTCCACTGGCACACGAGAGCCATCCTCGTACACGAGGTCGAAATTCGCTTGGATGTCACTCTCGTTGGCCACCACACTCTTGGGCTGCTGACGCTCTGCCTCCAGGCCATCCAGCTTCAACTTGGGGTACTCGGCCGTGCCGAACACGTTCATGCAGCAGTCAGGAGCCATGCCCTTGCACGGGTTCATGATGATATTCAGGCGGTATTCCTCGGCCAGCGGGAAGTCGAAGCGGTACTTGTCCACGTTGAGGAGCGCATTCTCGGGGTACCGCACCAGCTCCACATCGGGGTGCAGCTCAATCTCCCCGTACAGCTCCGCCACGTTCCGCTCCATCAACTCCGCATACTGCGCCGTGTAGTTTCGGAACTGACTCCCACCCCTCGCCAAAAAGCTCAACACCAGCACCACCAACAGTGCCGTCATTACGTCAGTCTAATCTCCGCAGTCCAACTCTCGCGTTAGACCCACACGCACTCGGAGAACTACTTCAACGGGCCCACAGCCGACTGCTCGAGGCTACTCACCGGACCTGCTCTTTTCAGTGCGGATCCCGGGATCCGGGATCGCGGGGGAGAAGAGAGTACAAAAAAGTAAACTTTAGAGTGCCCAGACGATAGGTTGGCCATGTCCAAGGCAATTAAGCGGGAGTCCAAGCCGAAGCGGGCGGATACGGTGTTGGATGAGCCGGAGGCGGGGACGGAGGACGACTTGTGGCTGATGAAGGTGCCTCACGACGTGTACGAGCGCCTGCTGGAGGGCAGGGACGGCGACACCGTGGGAAGTCTGCGGCTGAACGAGGAGAAGAGTTCATCGGGAAAGCCGGTGTATGAGATATCCCTGAAACAGGGGAACAGTGAGGGCATGATGGGGTACACAGTTGAGGAGCTGTCGAAAGGCCCACCGGTGTACGCCTTCGACTATGACCACACACAAAATAAGTTCGCGCGAGTGGGGTATGTGCACAAGAAGACGTCTATGCGACCACAGGATTCGGACAAATACCACGAAAATATGCGCAAGCGGTCATTGGCAGCCGTGAGTGGCCATGCCATCCAAAAGCTGGACAATGCCTCTTACGGACAGTTCCTCGGCCAGGGCGCGCGAGAGGTAGACTTTGTGCCGCCGGCGTACGCCACCAACAAGCGCAAGCTCACAGAGCGTGCCAAGAACAAGGGCGACGTGGACCCTGACGAGCTGCGGCGCAAGGTCCTGGCCACGCTCAACGAGTCGGAACGCATGACGCTTAAGGACATCGCCATCACCTGCGATGCGCTCGAGAAAGATTGTCGGGAGATGTTGCACACCTACGGCTCATACATCAAGAGTGGGCGCTTCAAGCACTTCTGGGAGCTCAAGCCGGAGTTCCGGGAGCACAACGGCGAGGCGGTCAAGGCCGAGTAGGGCGGAGGGACGGCACGTAGAGGGTGCAGGGGTGCTCTTTCAATCAACTCTGTACACTTCAGTACAAGTGTCGAATATTTTCAGTCCGTGAATTTGGGTTTTATATAGGGTCTTAAAAAAGGTAAATATGTTGCGTCCTGCACACACTCTTGTGTGCACCGGAACAACAATAACAATGAAGTAACGCTCTCTCTCCAAAATGGGGGTGCGTGGGATATGAGTAATGGGTCCACGGTTGGACTGTCCTAGTAACGGCACGACACGCGGGAAATGTGGACATGGTCTATTCTCACTTTTTGGAGGCATCAGCCTTGTCGGCACGACCACTGTCATGAGCGTTGGTGCCTTCGCCTTCGTCGTCGTCGTCATCGTCGTCGTCGTCGTCGTCGTCGTCGTCGTCCTCCAACACCTTGGCGCCCAGCGCGCGCGAGATGGGTCGCACCAGCATGAGGGACGCGGCGAATCGCAGAGGCTCCGTGAACTTCGTCATGACCCACCTGAGCACAGATACAGGGTGTAAAGAGGGTGTAAAAAGGGCGTTAGAGAAGGAGGCTCAGTGGAGGTGTACAGTGAGTCATTCATTACCCCAGTGCGAAGGTGCCCACTCGAGGGTTCTCGCGGATGTACTGCGGCATCTCCTTATAGCCGAGGTAGTTCTCCACGTAGCCGCATAGCTTGTCTACCGCCTGAGCCGGGTCCATGCCGAAGGTGGCGGCGTTGAACAGGTCCATATCAAGTGCCGTGAAGACGAGTCCTAGCGTCGACACGTACACCCCCAAATACGTGACGACGAAGATGGGTCCGTACTTCTTGGCCGTAGCGCCCATGCTCTTGGCCCCCGCTTTGATCTTCGCATTGCGCTTCTTTCGCCGCTCTTTCTTCGCCTCAGCCTTGTCCTGAGCAGTGCAGAACGACTGCGCATGCAAAGACGTACTCGTCAGTAGCGGCAAGCTTCGCCAGCTCTGTCTCCCCCCACGCCCCATCCATGCCACTCTGGACAAGGCCCTACCCCGTAAGAGTGATGAAAGTGGCGTGTGAGCGCCACCGTTGGCCACGGATCGCTTCAAAACCACCGCTAACATCGCCTCAACGCAATTTGGGGCGCTCGTGGGCGCTACGTCATTTATCGCGCGACCCCGCGGAACCCGGTACGGGGTCGCGCGAGATTTATCTCGGAAGAATCTTCGGCTCTTTTGAGAGTGAATTGTGGCGCTTAGGACAGTCAGAGCAATGGACAAACGGATCGAGTTGCGGGACGGGGGGAGCATTCCCCAGGTGGGCTTTGGAACGTACCTGTTGACGAGCGAGCAGTGCGAGAGCGCCGTTCTTGCGGCGCTGGGCGCGGGGTACAGGTAGCACCCACCCTAGTGCCTGGTTCATCCTCACCTCACGAGCATAAGTATATTGCCACTACCACTACCTGACCTACACCGCCCCTTTTCTCCTCAAAAGACATATTGATACGGCGGAGTTCTACGACAACCACGTGGGCATTGCCAAGGCCATTGCCGCCAGTGGAGTGGCGCGGAGCGAGCTGTTCATCACGGACAAGGTGAGCCCGAACGGCTTCTTCGGCATGCCCTGCCGTACGCATGACGAGTGTCTGGCAGCCCTCAAGGAGCGCCTGGCCATGCTCGGCACGGACTACGTCGACCTGTACCTGCTGCACCACCCCTTCGCAAAAGACGAGCGCGTCAATCAGTGGCGTGCGCTGGTGGAAGCGCAGAAGCAGGGGCTGGTGAAGCACATCGGTGTGAGCAACTGGAGCGAGCGCCACATCGAGGAGATCAAAGCTGCTGATGCTGCGCTGCCCTATCCCGAGGTGAACCAAGTGGAGCTGCACCCTCTGTGTACGCAGGCCGAGGCTCTGCCCTACATGCAGAGCAAGGGCATTGCCGTCATTGCGTACTCCTCCCTTGCGCCTGCCAGCACCTGGCGGGTGGACCCCGGCCAGGACAGCGCACCCATTGAGGACGACTCGCACCGCGTAGTGTTGATGGACATGGTGGTGCGGTACAATGGCGATGGAGACAAGGCGGCCGTGTCCGAGGCCCAGCTGCTGCTCCGCTGGGCACTTCAGCGCGGGTTCGCCATCCTACCCAAGTCTTCCAAGGCGGAGCGCATCCAGGCCAACGCCCAGTTGTTCCACTTCGAGCTCTCCCCCGAGGACATGGCCACTCTCGACGGGCTCGACAGGAACCTCGCCGTGGCCTGGCCCTTTGCCAACCCCATGAATGCAGACTAGACTAGACATTGCTCTGTATTTGACAGAGGGGACGTCCTTTAACACCTTGCCCCCCCACCCAATCTCGTTGCGTGACTGTATATACTGTACGACCTACTGATATACTGCACGAGACCAATGCATGTCTATTGAAGACTTGTACGAAGTTATATTACGAACAGCACGCATCAGGAGCTTGTGTGTGTGCGCGATAAATACTTAATATATCTACTGTACGACTTGTTTGCCCGCTTGGAAGCCGTTATTGCGCAGTGGCAAATTGCGACCGAAGGCGCGAGAGGTACGGTCTCTTGGTGGAGGAGGGGTTAGCATCTCCATCCTCGCTCTTTCTCTTTTTGGCGTTGTAGCCCGGGAGCTTCGACTTGGACACAGAGCGACCGGCAGCACCCAGCGGCGAGTTCTCGTCGTTGGCGACGGACACCGCCTGCAGCGGCGACCGCTTGAGGGACAGGGGGCTCTTAGCCACCCCGCCATTCTTCACGAAGCGCCCATCGCGCTTCATGCGCTTGGAGAACGCCTCGCCCGCATCCGCCTTACCGCTGGTAGATCCCGACAGCACCTTGGGCACCACCTTGGCACCGCTCTCCGCACGTAGCTCGGCGGCTCGGCTGGATATCGAGAACCGCATGGAGGCCGTCTCCACGACGGACGTCTCCACGACGGACGTCTCCACGACGGACGTCTCCACGACGGACGTCTCCACGACGGGTGCCGCGGGGGGGACGGCCATATGCTCTACGACGGCGGCGGCAGCGGGAACGGACACGTGCACTGGCAGCGCGGGAGACAGCACGGGGGCCTCTTCCATGACAGACAGCACACTGATGGTGCTCTCTCGACTGGTCTGTGCGTCCATCTTCGCCTTCATTTTCTCCAGTGCTTGAGCCATCTTGGCGGCCTCGCCCTTGTACTGCTCCGCAGCCTTCTGGAACATGTTCTTCTCATCCTTTGTCTGCGCCAGCTCTTGCTCGTACTGCTCCCTCACTCGCACCAGCTCCTCTTCTACCTCCTCCAGGTTCTTGGCCACGTCAGCGTTCAAACCGGCCTGCAGTCGCTTGCGCACCTTGCGCACCGACTTGCCCACGTCGTAGTCCTTGGCGGAGAGGCTGTGGAGCTCCGACTGCAGATCCTCTATTTGCTCGAGCAGATGCTGACCCCGCTCGGCCATCTCCTCAGAAACTTCTATCCGGATCGCAGTTTCGCGCTGCACCATTTCCATTCGCAGCTGCTCATTTTCTTCCTCCAGACGCTCCACCTCATTTTGAAGGTCATCAATGATCTGGAATG
>Ga0308003_1001139_pt1 | contig 11775 bp, 3 predicted proteins | sample Neamet36_FD_203159 | JGI IMG/M metagenome (GOLD analysis project Ga0308003, IMG submission 203159) | Marine microbial communities from water near the shore, Antarctic Ocean - #36 | ecosystem: Environmental > Aquatic > Marine > Unclassified | place: Southern Ocean | collected 2014-06-06
TCTCTGCTCGGTGCTTGGTGGCAACGGCGGCGGATGTGTCGACTCGCACCAGAGCGTTCTAAATGATGTCGTGGTGGCCATGAGCGATGAGAATGCCGTCAATGAAACCGTCACGAGCAGCACTGGAGAGAGTGCCTACGTGCCTCCAGGAAACTCATTGCCCCTCCTGAAAGCTCTCGTGGGTATCCTGGAGACTCGCAAAGGATTACCACTCGCAGGCGTCAACCGCATACTCATCTGCTCCGCGCACGAGCGCACTGAGGCGTCAGTCATCGCCCTCTATCTGGCCCTGTGTGCCCCGTCTCTGCTCTTCTCACCTGGCTGTCCCCCGTCGAGGCTGTCGATCATGTACGACACCCGGGGCCTCAACACACTCAGTCGTAAAGAAGTGTCTCATACTCTAGAGAGTGTGTGGAGCGCGTGCTCGGTGCCATCTGTGCATCTGCCCAGCAGAGAAGGCGCTGCTAGATTGCACGTTGTGCGGCGTGGCGACATGCTCGCTATGTGTGCGCGACTCGGGCTCAACCAATCTGCTGACGTGACTGCCGTCCACCGCGCCTTCGACTATCTGCTGGATACTGACGCAAGCAGCGGTGGTAACAGCAGCGGCAGTGACAGTGACAATGGCCATGGACAGCAGCACAGTGTGCAGGAGGAGCTGTGCTACGCAGAGTGGCAAGAGCTGCTCTTCGTAGTGGCGGTGGAGCGTGCCAAGCTTGGAGGCGGGTCTGGGCTCGAAGGCTTCCTGCGGCTCCTCGACACGTTGGCGCCTGGGTCGCAGCTGGAACTATCCATCCTGTACTCCCACCAGGCACGTTCGCCGACGCCAGAGCCGCCTGCGCCAGAGCTCGATGCGGCGGCGGCGGCGGAGGAGGCCATCGCTCAGGCCGAGCAGCTGCAAGGCATGGGCCCAAGAACGAGGGTGCGCAATGGTGGTAGTGCTGCTGCTGCTACTACTACTACTGCTAATGGTGGCGATGGTGGTGGTGGTAGTGGGGAAGTAGATCTGGTGTCGGCGGCGGTCGGTGATGGCTCCACGGAGCAGGGGGCGGCCACGCGTCTGGAAGGGCCGGCGAGGGACACGCTGGTGCTGCTGATGCACTTCCCTCTGTCCACTCGTCGCTTCACACCTTGGGCCCTCCTCAAACTCTACCGCGAAGCCAGCGCGAAACTTCTAGCTGAGAACGGCGTCGAGGCATCGAATGATGTGTCGAAACTTATGTCGGGGATTTTGAGAATGTTCACCACTCGGCTAGGACTGAAGCCCGAAGAGGTGTCTACTTTCTTCTCGGGGCTGACTTGGGAGGGGCCTCGCTTCGCTGATAAGACGGCTGATGAGGTGGATATGCGCAAGCTGCGCGTGCAGAACTTCCTGTCCGCGCCCTTCTTCGCCTACCTCGTCAGTCCCGCCGTGCTGTCGCTCATGCGCGCCAACGAGGACCTCCTCCTGTGGGAGTACATGGCGTGCTCGCGCCTGAATCGCCTGTCGAACCCCTTCACGGCCAACGCGGTAGTGCCGGTGCCCTGCGCCACTGCCAGCCTGGACATCCCTGAAGGCCTCAGTCTGTGTTCACAGGCCCTCACTGCCTGGGCCATGCGTGTGGTAGGGCTACATCAGGAGGTGGCGGCGGCGGCGGTGCGGCATGTACAGACCATCTTTCCCGGCGATGGGACGTTCTCGTGCTTCGTCATCTTCACCACACACATCTTCACGGGGGGTCTGTTTAAGCAGGGCCGACGCCCCACGGAGCAGCAGTTTCTCAACAGGATCAAGACCATGATGCAGCGCTTCTCTGACGATATCAGTGCTATCCAGCACTCCTTGCAAGTGCGGATCATGGGCGTGTTCTGCGGTGGTCGCGACATCGAGCCGGCGCGGCGGCTACTCAGTGCTGCAGAGGCAGATACCCTGCTGGACAACGGCATTCGCCTTTTCGACAACGATCGGGATGCCTACGTGCCTGCGCAGCGGGGGGACCTGGCCCCGCGGCCCCCGTCGCAGTATTGGGACGCGCCTCGCTTCCTAGAGTTCGCGCGCTTCTTTGGACTTCTCGATGCCACCAAGGGCTCTATTCCCGCGGCCTGGCGCACATTTGCAACGCAGCTGCGAGGCAACCGCGCCGTCGCCGGCTGGCCCGAGGGCGTGGTGGCGCCCGTGCCTTTGCAGTTCAGTCTGGACCTGGTCCGGCGCCTGGTGCGGGACCTTCTGCACTCGGCCGGGCTTTCTGTAGAGGCGGTCTTTTCGACCACGGTGCTCCCTATTGCTGTAAGTATCGTGCACAGCAAGATCACTGATCCGTCGTCCCAGATTGCAACGGATGCGGAAGATGGAGACCAAGATGATGGCGATGCCGACGTCTTTGCTAGTTCTGGTGCTGGCTCCAACAGCGGCAGCAGCATCAGTAGCAGCAGCAATAACCTGGCGCTGGAAGACCTGGCACGTTTCGGGGGGCACCGTGTGTTCGTGGCTCTTGAGACGCGCGCCTACTTCATCGAGGCGTTGTACCGAGGGTGTATGGTGGGGGGGGAGAATGACCGCATCAGCACCAGCTGCAGTCCGGCTGCGACCATCCTTTCGTCCTCACAGCCGATCCTCACCCGCGTGTGCCAGAGCCTATGCGTAAACAAAGTTCTGAGTCTGGGTGTGGTATGCATCTTAGCGAAGCAGTCGCTGCACAGTCGCAGCCGCATGACCTTCGAGCAAGTCTACATCAGTCGCAACGAGTTCGAAGAGCTGGCGATGCGCTGCGCTCTGCACCTGTGGCTCTCTCCATCGAGCTTGACCAGGGCCGCTGCGGCGGCAACCGGCGTGGAATGCGATGGAGGTCTGTCGTGGGGAGTGGATTTCCTCACCCCTTTTCTCGACCTTCTTCAGGGACATGCCACGCCGAAGATTCGTCGGCTCGTGGTGGAAGTGGGACAGGATGAGGGGAAACACACCGCTGCGGCGGCGGCGGCGGCGGCGGCGGCGGCGGCTGCTGCTACTACTGCTGCGACGGGGGGTGGGGGTAGCCGCCCGGCATCACCCAACCAGTCCCCACTGCCACTGCCACCGGCACCGGCACCGGCACAGGCACAGGCACAGGCTGTGTTACTGACTGCGGCCCCAGCCCGCGCCTCCCCGCTTGCGGTGGCAGCAGCCGCGGTTACTTCCGCGCCACCTTTAAGCGCGACTCCATCCTCTCCCCGGGGCGGAGCCGCTGTGCCTTCCCCCAGAGCATCACCGTGCCAGAACATTTTCGAGCACTCGCTGGCTGTGGCGGTCGCAGACGGACGCGGAAGCCCTGTGGCCTTCGCTTTCGGGCCCTACAACACGCTCAGCGGTGACGAGAGCCTGGCAGGGTGCATGGGCGACTTCGAGTTCGCGGATGACTTGGCCGACGATGGTATGTTCAGTCCGGTGGTTCGGTCGCTGCTGGAGATTGACAAGATTCTTGTGCAGAGCGAGTCGGCTCTGGCGGGCCGCGAGCCGCGATCGCCGCGTACCTCGAACAAGAAGGGGTTCTCGAGTCTGGATGAGAGCAACTTCATCCCCAGTGGTCCGCCACTCGTGCGCCGCATCAGCAACAACTCGATAGAGACGACGGGTAATAGTCCGAAGGGTGATGTCATACTGCTCAACGAGTTAAAGGAGCTCCTGTGGCCCGTGCATGCCACGTTCTGCTCATGCGGCGACTCCCTGAACCCAGGCAAGATCTCCGGGCCCAACCTTTTCACACTGTTGAGCAAGTTGGGGGTACTCAGCGACGAGACATTCCTCAGTGACGTGGGCATCTTGCTGCACCAGGTGAGTGTGCGGTCGCCGTGGAAGGCACCCGTGGCTCCCGTGGTCGTCACGACTTGCAACGGAGCCACTAAGTTGGAGGTTCCGGATCTGCCGTCTCTCTCATACGAGGACCTGTTGGTCTTCTTATGTGCCTTTGCGCAACTGCTCTACATGGGCGAGGTGACTGTCCCCATGGGCGGCGATGCAGTGGGCGGAGAGGAGGTGTCTGGGGACTTCGACTGGGCGCACTACATCACCTCGTGCCCTCACTTCCGTCGCCTGCTGGAGGACCGCGTGCGGCCCGTGCTGACCAAGCAACCCCTGCTTGCCATGCCCGAGGACGCGCGTCAGCGGGACCGACACAGCTCGCTCTTCTCATTGGAGATGCTCTTCGCCTTGCAGACCATCGAGCAGACTATGCGCAAGGCCTTCAGCCACGTGCGCGCTCGCACCTCTCAGACGCCCATCGCCACGGCCGCCATCCCCCGCAACTTCGACTTCTCCTCGCTGTCGGCGGCGCTTAAGAATGTCAACGCGGATGTCCGCGATGAAGCATGGCTGCTTGGGACCGTCCATGACGCATCGTACCATACCAGCAGCCTCGACATGAGTAACCTGGTGTGTCGTGGAGTCGCCTTCCCCCACTTCGAGTGGGTGCTCTGCGTGTGTGCACTTGAGGCGACGTGCTCGCTAGACTCAGATAGTCCGGGGTACACGTACCGCTCCATCAAGGACGTGGCTATGCAGACGACCGAGTTTGCCACCCTCATCCTGACGCACCTCACTTGAGAGGAAGGGAAGGAGGAGAGAGAAGTTGTAGAAAATACTTCCAAAGTAGGAAGGATCCCAAGTAGAAACAAGAATAGAATCTGCAGCATGGTAGGAATAAACAGACAGAAGTACATGTTCTTGGTCCAGGGTAAAACGTACTTCAAGAAGTATATGAATTGATTACGAAGTACAAGACATGAAAAGAAAAGACGTTGCAATCGACACAAGTCGACGAGTAACGGAAAGTACGGAAGTGGAAGTAAATGACTTTGCTAGTGCTACTAGAGACACAGCAGCTGCAAGGGTGCAGGCTGAGGAAGTGGACGGAGGAACGGGGCTTCGTCCACGTACTTGCCGGCATTCAGACACGCCCACACCCAGTCCGTAGTGACGCACTTGGGTGGCGTGTCGTCGGGGTGGGTCCGCAGGTCGTCCAGAACGTCCTCCCGCAGTGGCTGAGAGGGGTGGAGCACCACGTGCGAGACGCGGTCCATGAGGATGGGTGCGCACCAGGCGCCGCGGAACGAAGCTGCTGCCTGTGCGGACTGCAGTATGCGCTTGGCGTGCTTACCCTCGAAAGTGAGGGGCTCCGTGTCCGTGTCGGAGTCCGCCAGCTGGTTGAAGAGGAGTATGACGGACGGCTCCCACAGGAACTCACCCTTCAGCGCCAGACGTCGGGCCATTGCAGGCTCCCAATCCTGCACGAGCTCCCAGGCCTCGCGCAGCTTGGCGCCTGCGGTAGGGCGGGGCGGAGGCGCGGGCACTGCCTGGGCTCCTCTGGCGAGCACGAGGCGCCGCAGCACGTCGGGACCTCCGAGCTTCTCCAGGTGGCTGTCCCCAAGTCTGTCCAATGACGCACCCCACCGCTCTCGAGCGGTGGCAGAAATCCCCACAATCTTGCCTGTCGTGTCGATAGAGGCTGCCAGGTATTTGGGTGACAGCTCAAGTGCACGACCAGCACCCAAGCTGTCCAGGACCCAGTCGAAGTGCACCACGTCGTGCGCTGCGAGCGAGCGGTGCTTGTTCACCTCCAGGCTGAAGCTGCCCTTGTTCCCCTTTGTGCCCTCCCCCACCACGATCAGGCAGGCCAGCTCGCTCGCGTCCGCCTTGGCATCGGGCAGACGCTCAAAGACGTCGCCACCGGCCATGCTGATGCGCTTGATCAAGGCGTCGCGATTCTCAAGCATCATTGTCTTGGGCCAGCTCGACGCGCCTGAGCCGCGCCCGCGTTTGACCACTTTGGCTTTATTCGGGGCCTGCACTTCCACGGGGTTGACTCCTGAGTAGCTTGAGTTCGGGTCCACGAAGAATGTCTTTCCACGAAACACGTCCTTCTTGGCCTCTGCGTCTGCTTCCTCGGTCGCTAGCTCGCGGTTCTTTGCCGAGACGTCCAGCCATGACGGAAGAGCCTTGCTACTCCTGCACACATCCCCCACCTTGCGCTTCGTGCCCCCTCTCAGTCCCGCGCTTGGGTCAGACACGCAGATCTGGCGCTCGGCCAGGGACGAGCGCGGCGTGCGCTCGGCCGCCATGAGGGCAGTGATGCCCATGCAGTCGTACCCCTTCTTGTCGTAGCGAATCCTCTGCACGCGCGGGAACCGGATGCCGTAGTAAGGGGCAGGCCAGGCCTTGGTGTTGAGGCTGTTGCCCTTGTTCACAATCTCGTACACCTTCATCTGGAAGCAGATGGCCGTGGATGGGTGGTACCAGTACACCGGATGGTCCTGCTTGGCAGGGGTCCACCGGCACCGCTCGCCTCCGATCCACGGAGGACAGTAGGCAGGCGCGTTGAACACGTCGTACCTGCGCCAACCTGAGCCCTCCGGCCGATGCTGCGTAGACGGCAGGGCAGTACTCGACATAGGGAGGGCGAGAGACTCGCGCAGCCCCACGAGCTGATCGAAAGAGTAACCCGAGCCCACATTGCCGATGGGAATGATGGCCTGCTCCTCTCGAGGCGGGATCACTCCATCAGGCCCGGGCTGGTCGTCGCGTACTCCGACCATGAAGCTGGAGAGACCCGTGCCGCGCAGCCCCTTGCCCGACCCATTGAAGCTGGCCACGACGCATACGTCCAGGTCCTCCAACATGCCATGGATGTAGTCGGGCTTCAGCTTCCTCCAGTGGCCCGAGCTCTTGGACGGCTGGCCCAGTCGGTACGGAGATTCGTGCTTCTTGAGGATTAGGCCCTCCTCGCCTACCTTCATCATTTCATCGAAGTAGCTCGTCAGTTCCGCCCCTCTCACGTTCGGGTCCTTGTCCTGGATGAGCTTGAAGCGGCACATCTCCAGGCGCTTGGATCGCATCAGCACTACGTTCTGCAGCACTTTGCGGCGCATGTTAAGGGGCCAATGGGTCATGTCACCAGGGCCGTATGATTCGTGACGGCCCAGAAATATCTGGTTCAGGAGGATGTCTGCGTTCTCCCCACCAATGTAGATAATGTCAAACACGACGAACATCATCCACATCTTCTTGGCTTCAAACGACCCATTGATACGCTGTTCTTCGAAATCCTTCTCATAGATCCCGACGGTGCGGTTGTTACCAAAGGCAATCTCTTTCTGGTTTTCGTTGTCCCAGGACACCATCTCACCATCGAGGATGCAGTCCTCTGCGCAGATCAGTCCTCCGTCAATGACTTCGTTGAGGAACACTTGGTAGTTCTGGGTGTAGTCGTTCCCGTTGCGCGTCCACAGCTGAGCCTCCTTGCCTTTCTTATGCAGCATGATGCGTTCCCCGTCCAACTTGACGTCGGCGTAAAAGGGGCCGTCCATCTCGAGGTTCACCATCTCCGGGACAGTCACGTCCCCACCCACGTTGAGCGTGCCGGCCAACATGCAGTTGAACTTGTTGAAAGGTTTGAGGCCGCGCTCTCTGTGGTCGAGCTCGTCCGCCATGAGCTGGCCCACCTTCTCCAAATCATTGTCACCCTCGTAACACTTAAAAAGGGCGTCGCCGAGGATGTTCTTCGCACTCACCGCGCCGCCCAGCTTAAGGTCCTTGAGCACAATACGACACAGCCACTTCTGCTCCAGCGGCGTGAACCTGTGGTACACTTCGCTTACCACCGCATCCTGCTTGCTTTCATTCGCGTTGGTCAGGCGTTCGATAAAGTCGTTCGCATCCTTCACAGTGTTCTTAACGACCTGTTTGGGGCCATTGCGTGTAATAAGGATGCCGTATAGCACATCAGAAAACTCGCCAGAAAGCTTCAAGAGCTTGGATTTGTCCTCGCCACCTAGGCCCATGACCTTGCTGTACAGGGTGCCCATTTTGGCAATTTTCATGTTAAAGGACCGCTTATCCGCCTTGCACATCAGAAGCCGGATCAACGGGTACAGTGTCTTGCCGCACGACTTGGACACTGCGTCGCCCAGCAGACGCTTCGCCTTATCCGCAGCTGACACCTTCTTCGCCGTGCTGCTTAGGTTCAACGCTTTCGAGCACTTTTCCATCCGCTGGCAAAGATCGTGGAAGCTCATGAGCTCACAGTAGTTCTCACCGTTACTCATCTCGGCAACTGTCGAAGATGAAGACGAAGATGCCGAAGATGACGCCATGCTTCGTCCTTCTGTGCGTTAGGAGAAGAACTCGAGTGCGGATCCCCGGACGGGTCGCTGGGGTCGCGAGGTCGCGCGAAATGTTGGCGACTGACCGGACCAGTTTCAGGTCGCGTCACTCGTAGGGCCTTTTGAGGAACGAGCTGGTCATCTCTGTGTATTTGATCTCTTGTAACATTGCGTATGGTTGGTTTGTAACTTGAATCCTTAGAAACCATGAACGAACAGATGCGGCAGTTCCAGCTGGGAGGCGTGAAGGCGCGGGCGGAGGTGGAGAGCTTTATTCAGCAGCAACCGATCGATCGGCAGCGTGCGATGGTGAGAAAGTACCTCAGTGAGAGCGAAAATTACCGTGTGAACATTCTTCAGACAATCCGTACATTCGAGAGCCTCTCGCACGAACAGCTACGCTTCGGGGCTCAGAGTATGGAGGATGTGTTTTACAAGAAGGGGGAAATGATCATCCAGCAGGAGGACATTGGCGATTCCTTCTTCATTGTGGAGAGGGGCACGGTGAGTGTGACCAAGAAGAGCAACGTGAACGACCCGGATGAGGTGCCCATGGAGCTGGTCCAGCTGGGGGCGGATACCTATTTTGGCCACCTGGCGCTGGTGACGGATGAGCCGCGCTCTGCGACAATCAGCGCCGTGTCGGACACTGTCAAGTGTTTGAAGATGACCAAGGCCATCTTCGCGCAGATCCGCGACGCCAGCGATGCGCTGTCCGCGCTGGGTCGCGAGAAGATCGGCCTGCAGGTGCTCAACAACCTGCCCAACTTCCAGAACTTGACCCTGCGGGTCAAGAAGGACTTGCTCAAGGCCATGAAAAATGTGCCCTTCCCTGCCAACACGTACATCTGTCGACAGGGCAGTGTGGGAAACACCTTCTACGTCATCATGGAGGGCAAGTGTCGCGTGACGGTCGCAACCGATGACGGCAGGGAGAAGGAGTTGCGCACTTTCTTCCCGGGGGATTACTTTGGAGAGACGGCGCTCATCAGTTCGGACTCGATCCGCACGGCTAATGTCATCAGCACTGGATACGTCCAGTGCTTGTGCTTGAGCCGTGTGGACTTCAGCACACTACTGTCCAGCGCTGCCTCTGCCATTATGGAACAGAGCCTGAATCGGCAGAAAGAGACGGCCGAGGCGGCCAACAACACAGGGGTCAGCAAGCGCGAGCGACGACGTATCAGCGCCTTTGGCGAGGACGGCAAAAAGCACGCAGGCATGACGGGTATCCTGTTCCACCGTATGGGCAAGTTCATGACGCAGTCCCTCTTTCTGTCCATGTACTGGAAGATGTACCGCGCCATGGTCCTGCACCCGCACAAGAAGGAGCTGTACGGTCCCATCGCTGTACGCATCATGGCTGCACATATCGATTCGACCGAGGCTCGTTTTTTCACGTGTGATGCTATTCGAACCGAGGCGCTGCGTATCCTGCGCATGCTCCCTTCTCGTCGCAACGGGGACGAGCACTCCTTTGTGATAGGGCTCTTCGCCCAGCCCAACCAGCTCCGGAAGAACTTGTGTCCGGACTGGCCCGAGAATAAGTGGCAGAGTCTGTGCAAGCGCATCAGGTATAAGCACTCGGTGGAGGCGTTGCGCAAGGTGAATGATGTGGGCGACGTGGGCACTTCGGCCATGCTCGTCTTGCAGGGAGCAGCGCGCCTGCACGCCAACTACCACGACGACGCCACCAATAAGTCGTCGCTCGTTTACGAGGAGGATATCAATTCAGGAGAGCTCTTTCACATCGCGGCGCTGGGCGGCATGCATCGGCGGCTCCTGGCTGCTACGGCCATGACGAACGTAGACTTGGCTGAAATCGAGTACGATGCTTTCCTGGATGCCAAGGGCAACGACGTGTACACTCTGTCCACTGACGAGAAGTACCGCTTCTTAGAGAACGTACCTCTCTTCAAGGGCTGGGAGCCCTACGCCTTGTACCTGGTGGCGCAGCAGCTCCAGCACGAGGACTGCCGCATCGGGACCAAGCTTCTCAGCACGGCCAAGTACACGGACAAGATCTACTTCCTGCTGCATGGCAAGATCAACATCCTGAGCAATGTGAACAGGACCAGTACCATGGCGACCATGCAGCGGTATGACTACTTCGGTGAGTCGTCTGTTCTGAACCACTTCTTCGCTGACCCAGCCAATGTGGCGGGGCATTTCCAGACCAAGAAAGAGCGTCGCATCATCCGCAACGGCAAGAACAAGCGCCACCCGAAGGTCTACTACGAACTGACGGACGCTGTGACGGGATCCAACGCGGAGTTCCTGGTGCTACATAAGAAGGATTTCAACCTCCTTATGGCGTCGAGTGTAGAGGCCATGCGGGCTGCGTACTACAAGCGCGCGGTGGGTCGTCTGCAGCGATCCAAGCTGCTGTACCAAGAAGAAAAGACCGCGAAGGGCTTCCGTCAAAATTTCGTGGCGGTGGCCAAACTGGCCATGGAAGAGGATAACCCTAACGCCTACTACAACGCCAATATCCCCAATGAATACGAGGGAAAGATCAGAAACGCAGGCAAATTGAACTACCCCCCCATCAAGGATGCAGCGGACAGTGAGCACGCGCTCGAGGATGGCATCACGACAGTGTCCCATGGGTCCATGCACAACAGTGCTGTGCAGATGAGTCTACATCTCACTGGTAGAGCGAACGGGTTTGTGCAACCTAACCATCTGAAGCAGTTGGTCCATGGCGGCGGCGGACATGATGATGACCTGAAGGGCAGTTTCCTTCCTCTCGCCCCCAACAGCCCGGTGAAGGGGACTCTGCCGAGACTTCCTGACTCGCCCTTGCCAGTTCGACCGAACACCTCCGCCGGTCTGATGGGCGGCGGGAGGGCCCCAACTGCTCAGAAGGCCGCCGACCGTTTCCCTACGGAAGTTCGTCACGTGGAGGATATCCCCGGGGTGTTGAACGGACTGTGGAACCCTGTGGCTCTTCTGGGCACCTGCAAAACAGACAAGGATCGGAACAAGGTCCAGAAGATGCTAAAGGAAACCTACAAGGTGCGCAGTGCCTCGGACATGCACTCCAAGCTCGGTGACAAGGAGAGAGCTCAGAAAGCCGGACTCACTCGCTCTTTGTCGGACAAGGTGATCCGCAGCAGACCCAACACTGCGGGCCACGTCTCCGTCGACGGGGATACTCTCATGGGCATGAACAAGGACACTCACCGCCTCAGTGAATTCCTGCGAGGCTCGCACCAGTTGCACGCCGGCAAGCACTACCACGAGACGCTGCACCCGCACGAGATCATCAATTTCCGGCCCTCCACCAGTCGGACAAAGTCAAAGAATCACCGGTAACGAGAGGGAGGAGCACAGAATGAAGCTGTGCTGCCTCCTCTCCGCGCCCACTAATGTACGTCGTGTCAAATTTTCGCCATATACACAGAAGACTTCAATATGTGTTTTCCTCATGTTCATTTTAAAATACATAGCGCAAGAAGAATACTCTCCCTACATACAAATATGCAACCATTCCGACCACCCCTAAATATTCACCACAACGCTCTTCTCGCACTTCCACACCCTCATACAGACACATACATATCCTGCTTCGGTACCCCACGGCTCAGTGGCTCTCCTTCTCACGTGCAGAGGCATCCATGAGGCTCGTGTGGACCTCTTTGGCGGTGTATGTGCCCTTGTCCA
>Ga0308003_1001149_pt1 | contig 11726 bp, 12 predicted proteins | sample Neamet36_FD_203159 | JGI IMG/M metagenome (GOLD analysis project Ga0308003, IMG submission 203159) | Marine microbial communities from water near the shore, Antarctic Ocean - #36 | ecosystem: Environmental > Aquatic > Marine > Unclassified | place: Southern Ocean | collected 2014-06-06
AATGTAGCACTTTTATATACATTTTGTAATGTAACTAATAAGTTTTATAAAGAAAATATTAGATCTGTTTTTTTATCTAGTTTATCAAATATGTCGAAAACAAACAAGACATGGGCTTTTTCTTTTGTTATTGTTTTTTTTTCTTTAGCTGGGATTCCACCTTTTGGTGGTTTTTTAGCAAAGGCCCTTGTATTATTTTCATTAATAGGTTCTAATGAAGTTGTTGCCGCAGGTCTAATGATGTTAATTAGTTTAGTTTCCGTTTTTTACTATGTTAGGATTATCAAACTAGTATATTTTGAACCTAAAAAAATCACATTATTTGATGAGCGCTTTCAAACACCTTTTGAAACTACCTATTTAAATATAGATTGTACAATAATCGCGTTTATTATGTCTTTACTACTCCTAGCGTTTTTTAATCCAACAATTTTTTTATTGTTAGGTCAATATATCGTACTGGGGTTGTTTGGATTCTAAGAAAATTTATTTTATATGTCAAAAGTTATTCAAGATTTAAAAAAAATTGTTCCTATTTTAGCATATCAACGCTTTATTGACGAACATAGTATCGTAGTGTCTAAAGATGCTTTATTGTTTTCTTTACAATGTTTAAAATCACATATAGGATATCAATATACACTTTTAACATCAATTGCTGGTGTTGATTTTTTAGGTAAAGACTACCGTTTTTGTGTGGTTTATGAGTTGTTAAGCCTTAAATTCAATTCTAGGATTCGTGTTAAAACTTTTGTCAATGAAGTTATTTCAATACCATCAGTGGTTAATATTTATATTAACGCTAATTGATGAGAGCGTGAAGTTTGGGATCTTTTTGGTATTTATTTTGAAGGTCACCCTGACCTTAGAAGAATTCTTACTGATTATGGATTCGAAGGATATCCTTTACGTAAAGATTTCCCGTTATATGGTTTTATTGAGGTTAGATATGATGAAAGTAAAAAACAGGTTGTTTCTGAACCTGTAGAGCTTACTCAAGAGTTCCGTTCTTTTACTTTTCAAACACCTTGGTAATTATTTTTAATATTTATGATTTTGAAGAAAAAAGAATTATCCGCAGAAATTAAAAATTTTACAATTAATTTTGGTCCTCAACACCCTGCGGCGCATGGTGTACTTAGGTTAATTTTAGAATTAGATGGTGAAGTTGTGGAACGTGCGGATCCACATATTGGTCTTTTACATAGAGGTACTGAAAAGTTAATTGAACATAAGACTTATATCCAGGCTTTACCATATTTTGATCGTTTAGATTACGTTTCAATGATGGCACAAGAACATACTTATTCACTTGCAGTTGAAAAATTAGCAGGTGTTGTTATTCCTAGACGTGCTCAAGTAATACGTGTGATTTATTTAGAGATTACACGTATTTTAAACCATTTATTAGCTGTAGGTTGTCATGCTATGGATGTTGGTGCTATGACTCCATTTATGTGGGCTTTTGAAGAGCGTGAAAAATTAATGGAGTTTTATGAGCGCGTATCTGGGGCTAGAATGCATGCAGCCTATTTTAGACCTGGAGGTGTTAGTATGGACTTGCCATTAGGGTTATGTGATGATATTTATTTATTTATTAGCCAATTTAACTTAAGATTAGCCGAAATTGAAGAAATGCTTACTGGTAACCGTATCTGGAAAGAACGTTTAGTTGATATTGGTATTGTTTCTTCAAAGAAAGCTATTGATTGGGGTTTTAGTGGTGTTATGTTAAGAGGTTCTGGGCTAGCTTGGGATTTAAGAAAAACAGCACCATGTGAAATTTATTCTGAAATGGATTTTGAAGTACCTGTTGGTAGTGGTGGAGATTGTTTTGACCGTTATATGGTCCGTATTGAAGAAATGAGGCAGTCTTTAAAAATCATTAACCAGGCTTTAAATCTTTTAGAAGATGGTCCAATTAAAAGTTCTAATTTAAAAGTTACACCTCCAAGTCGTTCAGATATGAAGACTTCAATGGAAGCTGTAATACATCATTTTAAATTACATACTGAAGGGATTGTTTTACCTTATGGAGATACTTATGTAGCTACTGAAGCCCCTAAAGGGGAGTTTGGAGTTTATTTAGTTTCAAATAATACCGATAAACCTTATCGTTGTAAGATTAAAGCCCCAGGTTTTGGTCATTTACAGGCTTTAAATGAAATGTCTAAAGGACATATGATTGCTGATGTTGTTACTATTATTGGTACTCAAGATATCGTATTTGGTGAGGTTGATAGGTAAAATTAACCCATATATGAGGTCACACTCATATTTTTAATAATTGTTTATATTATGCTTTCAACTTATTTTATTACAAACCTTTTAGCAATCTTTTTGTTGTTTGTGTTTAATGGTACTTTATCTTACAATTCGTTTAAGAGAAATAGAAGTTTTAAGTTATATACTTTATATTTCTCTTTAATAATGCTTTTAGAATTATTATATTGTGTTATATCAACAAAAACCCTGTCTAATTTTAGTGATTTTAATTTAACTTTTGATATTTTAAATTTTAAACTTGTTTTTGCATTAGAAGGTTTTACAGTTGTTTTTTGTTTTTTAACAGCACTTTTAATATTTATTTGTGTGCTACTTATTTGAGATAAAAAATATTTTTTTGAACAAGCAATTTGTTTGTTTCTTGTTCAGTTATTTGTAATTGCAGCGTTTACTGTAAAAGATATTTTCTTTTTTTATGTTTTTTTTGAAGCGATTGTTTTACCAATGTATGTAATGATTACAAAATTTGGTTCTAGAGATCGTAAAGTAAGAGCAGCTCAATTACTTTTATACTACACTTTAGTAAGTTCAGCATTATTGCTTATTGCTATCGGTGGTATTTATAGTTTTTTTGGAACAACTTCTTATGAAGTTCTTCTTAGTGATTATGGTTTAAAGTCTTTACCTAGGTTTATTCAAGATATTCTATGGTTAATTTTTTTTGTTTCTTTTGCAACAAAAATGCCTTTAGTACCTTTTCACACATGGTTACCTGAAGCACATGTTGAAGCATCAACTCCAGGTTCCGTACTTTTAGCAGGTATTCTTTTGAAGTTGGGGTTATATGGTTTAATTGTTTTTTGTTTAAACATGTTACCAGCACCTTCAGAAGATTTTGCTGAATTTGTTTTTATTGCAGCAATTGCTGGTGCAGTATATACAGGTATATTAGCTATTCGTCAACAAGATTTAAAAAGAGTTATTGCTTATTCTTCGGTTAGCCACATGTGTACAACCACATTAGGGGTTTTTTCTTTAAGAACAGCTGGAGTTCAAGCAGCACTTTATCAAGGTATTAGTCATGGTTTTGTTTCTGTAGCTCTTTTTGCTTTAATTGGTTTTATTTATGACCGTTTTGGTAGTAGAGATATTCAAAAGTATTCAGGTCTTGCGAGAGTGATGCCTTTATACACAATTTCTCTACTTTTTTTTACGTTAGCTAATTTAGCGATGCCAGGTTTTTCAAGTTTTATTGGGGAGTTTGGTTTAATGTATGTGGCTTTTGGTCAAAGTATTACAGGTGGGTTATTAGTTCTGACAACTGTTATTGTTGTTGGGGGTTACTCTTTACTTTTAAATAATCGTGTACTTTTTGGAGACTTAAATAAAGTTTCTTTAGAAGTTTTACAAGATTTAAATATTAGAGAGCTTTTAATTTCGGTTATTTTAGCTTTCTTTGTTGTTTTTTTAGGGGTTTATGCTGAATTAATTACAGATTTATTTTGTGATGATTTATCACCTACTTTAGCTGAATTATATCAATTCTGTGATAAATAATTTTATTTATGTCGTCTTATATGAGTGAAAGATCTAAGTTTTCAAAATTGATGTATCTATCTAATTTAGATGCTATTAATAAATATAATTTGAAGTCCTTATTCTTGGTACCTTCTTTATCAGAAATTAGTGTGGAACTTCCTCTATATAGATTAGGGGATATCCGAACAAAATCTCAAAAATCTTTTGTGATTTCAAAAGCTTTAAATATTTTATTGATTTTATTTGGTAGTTTACCTCAAATTGTTTATAAAAATTCTAAGTTATCAAAAAAGAAAAAAATTTATTCTTTGAAATATAAGATAACAAATAAACAAGAAATATTTTCTTTTTTAACACTTTTGTTTTCTTTTAGTTCAAATGAAAAAGGTTCTTCTTTATTCAATCTTTTGAAAAAAAGGGATAGCTTTATTAACAACCAAATTGACAAAGATTTTATTTTAACACAACCTTTATCTTTTGATTCATTTTTAGAAATTAAAGAGTTTTATTCAGAAAAGGATTGGGTGTTAGATGATAAACTTTTTTTTGATACTTCGTTTGTATTTAATAATACGATCAATCTTTCAAAAACCAATAAAATGATACAGAATATTTATCCTTTTTGAAAAATTAGACGTCCTTAAAGTAGTCGAAAAGGTTATTTTATATAGTCTATTTCTATATTTTATTTAAATTTTATGTTGCTTTCAATAGTGTTTTTACCTCTTTTGGGGTTTATTTTTACAAGTAGTTTTGGGTTTTTAACAGGGAGAGGTTCTACAATTACAAGTACTCTTTCAGTACTTTTTTCGTGTCTTTTATCTGTAAAATTATTCATTACTTTACTTTTTTCGGGTTCAATTTTTAAAATTGTATTGGGTAAATGATTTCATTTTGCTTCAGTTGATATTAATTGATCTTTTTGTTTCGATAAATTAACGGTTATAATGCTTTTTGTTGTTACTTTTATTTCAACATTAGTACATCTATATTCTACAGAGTATATGTCAGAAGATCCACATCTGCCAAGGTTTATGTCATATCTTTCATTATTTACTTTTTTTATGCTTATGTTAGTTACCAGTAATAATTTTTTACAAATGTTTGTTGGTTGGGAAGGTGTTGGTTTATCCTCTTATCTTTTAATTAATTTTTGGTTTACCCGAATTCAAGCTAATAAAGCCGCTATAAAAGCTATGCTTGTAAATCGTGTAGGGGATTTTTTTATTCTTTGTGCGTTATTTGGTATATTATACCTTTGTGGTAGTTTAGAGTACGATGTTGTTTTTAGTACTGCTCCTTATATGGCAGATTTGGTTTTTAAAGAGTTAGGTTACAGCTTTCCTGTTTTAGATATGATTTGTATTGCCCTATTTTTAGGTGCTATGGGTAAATCTGCACAGTTAGGTTTACATACATGGCTTCCAGATGCTATGGAAGGTCCTACTCCGGTATCAGCTTTAATTCATGCTGCAACTATGGTTACAGCTGGAGTTTTTTTATTAGCCAGATGTTCTTATCTTTTTGAGCTCTCACCTACAGCATTACTTTTTATTCAGTTTGTTGGTTCTTGTACTGCGATTTTTGCTGCAAGTACGGGTTTATTTCAAAATGATATGAAAAAAGTGATTGCATATTCTACTTGTAGCCAATTAGGTTACATGGTTTTTGCTGCTGGTTTATCAAATTATGATGTTAGTATGTTTCATTTAAGCAATCATGCTTTTTTTAAAGCTCTTCTATTTTTAGCTGCTGGGTCTGTTATCCATGCAGTAGCTGATGAGCAAGATATGCGTAAAATGGGAGGATTAAAAAAACTATTACCTTTTTCATATAGTGTAGTTGTTATTGGTTCTTTAGCTTTGATTGGTTTTCCTTTTTTAGCCGGATTCTATTCAAAAGATATTATTCTTGAAGCAGCATTTGCTAAAAATTCTGTTACAAGTCATTTTTGTTTTTATTTAGGTACTTTTGCAGCATTTTTTACTGCTTTTTATTCAACAAGACTTTTATTTCTTGTTTTTTTAGCAGAACCTAATGGTAATAAAATTACAACTTTTGGTGCCCATGAGCCTAGCTGGAGAATGAGCTTGCCTTTATTCTTATTAGCTATTTTTAGTATTACTGTAGGGTTTTTTGCTAAAGATATCTTTATTGGTTTTGGTTCAGATTTTTGGGACTATTCAATTTTTATGTTATCTCAAAACTATAGTTTAAGAGATATTGAGTTTATAAGTACTGTAAGTAAACTTACACCTTTAGTGTTTACTTTACTTGGTACCTTTATGGCCTACTATATTTATGCTTTTGCTTTAGGCAACGTTTATTCTATAAAACAAACACCATTTTTTCAAAAAGTTTATAATTTTTTAAGTAGAAAATGGTATTTTGATAGGTTGTATAATGAATTTATTACTCAATCTGTTTTAAATTATAGTCTTTATGGGTTATATATTAATATTGATAGAGGTATGCTTGAGAAAAGTGGACCATCTGGTAGTGTTGCTGCTGTTAGATCATTTACTAAAGAGTTAAATGTTCTTCAAAGTGGTAATGTTAAAGATTATCTACTTCTTTTTTTAATTGGTATGTTTGGAATTATTTTTTTAATCTATTGTCAGACACCAGTTTTAACTTTTGCATTCTTCGCAAGTTTTATCTTTAATTTAGATGAATTCTAATTTTTTTAAATTTAGTCTAAATTAACCCAAATATTAATTTAAGTTTAACACTTAAAATTTGGTTCTAAAAATTTTTTTCATTAAAAAAATTATGTTTTCATTTTTTCAAAATTTTTTAATTATGCCTATTGCATCTTGTGATGCTCCAGAGGCTTGGCAATTATCTTTCCAAGACCCTGCATCACCAATGGCCGTAGGTATGATTAGTTTTCATCATTATTTGATGTTTATTTTAATCATTGTTGGAGTGATGGTTTTTTATATGCTTTATAAAGCTATGGAGCTTTTTAGTATTGAAAATAATCCTAAGCCTCAAACATTTACTCATTCTCCTGCTTTAGAAATTATTTGGACTATTATTCCTGCAGTTATCTTATTAGTTATTGCAGCACCATCATTTTCTTTATTATATTCATTAGATGAGTCTATTGATCCTGATATGACTTTAAAAATTATTGGTCACCAATGGTATTGGAGTTATGAATACTCTGATCCTATTCAAGAAGAAGATGGTTCAGAAACTTTACATGATGGTATTGCTTTTGATTCTTATCTTATTGCTGAAAGTGATTTGATGATGGGACAGTTAAGACTATTAGAAGTAGATAATCGTGTTGCTTTACCTGTAAACAGACATATCCGTTTATTAGTTACTTCAGCAGATGTTTTACATAGTTGGGCTGTACCAAGTTTTGGTATTAAAGTAGATGCTTGTCCAGGTAGACTTTCACAAGCTTCTTTATATATTTTAAGAGAAGGTACTTATTACGGACAATGTAGTGAAATTTGTGGTGCTAACCATGGATTTATGCCTATTTCTATTAATGTTAAAGAACCTAAAGAGTTCATTAATTGGATGAAAGCGTCTTTAGACGAAGAATAATATATATATAACTTATACTTATGGCAAGAACACGTTGAAATAAAGATCATATTCTTTCTTTTGTCGATGCTCATATCATCGATTATCCAACACCTGTTAACCTAAATTATATGTGGAGTTTTGGTTCTGCTGCAGGATTATGCCTTGTAATTCAAATTATTACTGGTATTTTTTTAGCTATGCATTACACACCACATATTGATTTAGCTTTCAATAGTGTAGAACATATTATGCGTGATGTAAATAATGGATGGTTAATCCGTTATTTACACGCTAATGGTGCTTCAATGTTTTTTATTGTAGTTTATTCTCATATTTTTAGAGGACTTTATTATGGGTCTTATATCTACCCAAGAGGGCTACTTTGATGTAGTGGTGTTATTATTTTTCTTTTAATGATGGCAACAGCTTTTATGGGGTATGTATTACCATGGGGTCAAATGAGTTTTTGGGGTGCTACCGTAATTACAAATCTTTTTTCTGCAATTCCATATGCAGGAGGAGCTATTGTTGAATGGCTATGAGGAGGTTTTTCTGTAGATAATGCAACATTAAATAGATTTTTTAGTTTGCACTACCTAATGCCTTTTGTTATCGCTGGTTTAACTATTGTACATTTAAGTTTACTACATAAAGATGGTTCTAATAACCCTTTAGGTATTAATAAAAATATTGATACAATTCCTTTTTATCCTTACTTCTATGTAAAAGATTTATTTTCATTTTTAATTTTAGTTGCTTTATTCTCTTTTTTTGTTTTTTATTATCCAAATGCTTTAGGACATGCTGATAATTATATTCCAGCAAATCCTTTGGTTACACCTGCACATATTGTACCAGAATGATACTTTTTACCTTTCTATGCTATTTTAAGGTCTATTCCTGATAAACTAGGAGGGGTTATTGCGATGGTAGGTGCTATTTTAGTGTTATTATTGCTACCTGTACTTAACACTTCAGAAATTAGAAGTAGTAAATTTAGACCTATTTTTGGTATTTTTTATTGATTCATTGTTTCTGATTTTTTAATTCTAGGTTGGATTGGACAAAAACCTGTAGAAACTCCTTTTATTGAAATTGGACAGGTTGGAACTGTATTTTATTTCTTAGCTTTTTTAGTTTTTTTACCTCTGATAGGTTTACTAGAAAAAGCTTTGATTAGATTTAAGCCTAAAAATAACTAAACGTTATACAATAAAGTTATAACTTTCTAGGAGCAATCCTAGTTTTTTAGTTTTTAAGCTTAGTTTTAAACACAGTACCAAAAATAAAAAGATACTTATATATATGCCATCTAAAAAATTAAACATAACTAAAAAAAGAAGATTAGTTTTTATTAAACAAACCTTAATTGGATTTTTTAGGCTGTTTGCCCCTGCTTTATGGTTGGGTTTAGCATGGATTTTTTATATCATTATGTTTTTGTTGTGCCATGCACTACCTGTAATCTTTACAACAGTTATCTTCTATTTATTTCAAGATTTGTTTGTCTATCTTGTTCAAGATTTTGATCCTATATTTCAAAGGCGTGCCTGTACCTATCTTATTTCCTTTAAGCTTTCATGTCTTTTTGGTCTTTTTTTATTTACTAAAAAATTTAAATGCCATAGTTGAGAGTTTGGACCCTTAAAGATGCTTTGAATACATGTTTCAAGTTTTTTTTTTGGTAAAAAAGATAAATATTTTGAAGAAATGTTACAAAAAGAAAAAAATAGCTCTTATTTATTAAAAGAGAAAGTTGCATATTTATATTTCCCTATAAAAAAGTATGCAACTTTTGCACCTTTTATAATTTTAGTTAGTTTTATCTTTATAATATTTTCTTTTTCTTATCTACTCTATCATTTTTATATAATACCTAAAGCTTGTAACCCTACGGAAGAAAACCTTTCTTATATTATATATTTTTGCTTAGATATAGAGCATTTAGATTTTCTTTTATTAATATATATAACATTTAGGTTTCGTATTATACGAACTTTAGTTTACCCCTTTAAAGAGGATTTAGCTATCACTTGGGAGTCAGATCTAATTCGAAAAGATCCTTGACGGAACACTTTATATTGAACCACTGCTCATAATCTTTGATTTGGTATAAAATATTTCATATTTAATATTGATAACCTTCGTTGAAATATTTTAAAAATATTATGAAGAGATAAAATATACTTACATAGTCCTTCTTGAGAGCCTAAATTAAAGTTAACTAAAGAAGATATTTTGTTATACGAAGATCATGTTTTTCCTACGTATGACCCTTTAGGTATTAAAATGTTTCTTCAGAGACGATATCTTGAAGCTTATAAGCTTTATAAAAAAGATGCGAATTTAAAGAAACGTTAAGATTAAGCTTTATTAAAAAATAATAATAATTCTTAATTATATTGTAAGAACAAAAAGAAATAATATATATTTTAATATTTATATGATAAAAATAAAAATTAATAACATAGAATTTTTTGTTAAAAAGAATATTTCAGTGTTAGAAGCTTGTCGATATGTTGGTATTTTTATACCACGTTTTTGTTATCATGAAAAACTTTCTATTGCAGGAAACTGCCGTATGTGTTTAGTTGATAATGGTATTAAATTAGTTTCTTCTTGTACAGCTGTTGTAGAAGATAACCCTCAAATTTTTACTGATACACCTATGGTTAAAAAAGCAAGAGAAAATATAATTGAAAGTCTTTTATTAAATCATCCTCTAGATTGTCCTATTTGTGATCAAGGTGGAGAATGTGATTTACAAGACCAAACTAAATTATTTGGTGGAGATTATAGTCGTTTTTTTATGTCTAAAAGAGGTGTTGAAGATAAAGAATGTGGGCCACTAATTAAAACAATTATGACACGTTGTATTCATTGTACACGTTGTATACGTTTTGGAACTGAAGTTGCTGGTGTAGATTATTTTGGTACTTTAAATAGAGGAAGCTCTACCGAAATTGGAAATTATGTACCAAAACTTTTTAACTCCGAAATTTCAGGGAACGTTATTGATTTATGCCCTGTTGGTGCATTAACATCAAAGCCTTATGCTTTTAAAGCAAGACCTTGGGAATTAAGAATTACAGAAAGTATTGATCTATCTGATAGTTTAGGTTCAAATATTTATTTAAATTTTAAAGAAACAGAAGTTGTTCGTATTTTACCTAAAAACAATATTCAAATTAATGAAAATTGGATTTCTGATAAAGCTAGGTTCTCTTATGATGCTTTAAAAACTCAAAGGTTGATACAAACTGGACATAAAAGTACTAATGATATTAAAAATATGCCTTGGGGGAAACTTATAAAAGCTTTCAATAAGGATATTTTGGAGTCTAATATGACTTTTATTATTGATGATGATTTAGATCTAAGTTCTATAAACCTTTTAAAACAGTTACAAAGAAAATACCCTAATAATATAAAAATAAGAACTATTAAACCTTCTTCAAACGTAGAAGGTTTTAATACTAATCTTTTTGATTGTAAATTAGAAGAGTTGAATAAAACAATTAATACTTGTTTTATTATTTCGAGTAATATACGTTTAGAAAGTGCTATTATCAATTCTAGGTTACGATCAAAATTTTTAAATGAAACTTTTAATATTGTTACTTTTGGGTTAAAATCAAAAAATAATATACCTTCTAAGATTATTAATTTAAATATTGGAAATATTTTAAATATTTTTGAAGGGAAATCAACAGGTTTTTCAAAATTAATAGTTAAAACAAAAAATCCTTTATTTATATTCGGTAAATCATTTGAACAGCGTTTTAATAACTTAGAAAATATTAAAGTTTTAATCAAAAAGTTTGCTCCTACAGCTTTACTATTATTTATTGAAGAAAAAGCCAACTCTAAAGGAATCGCTATTTCAGGAAACATTCTACCCTTAAATAGTAGTGACTTAAAGTCAACAACAAAATTTGTTTTTGTAAATCTTCAAGACAACTTTGATACAAGAAAGCTGTTAAATAACTCTAATGGCCATGGTTATTGGATTAATACACATGCTTCAGATCTATTTAGAATTTTAAAGAACTCTATGGTTGTTATTCCTGCTTTAAGTTTTTATGAAGATGAAAACTTATTCGTGAATTTAGAAGGTAAACCTCAAAAAACATTAAAGGGTATTAGTGGGCCTGTTCAAGCAAGGTCTATTAGAAAATTTTTTTCTACAATTTTAGATAGTAATCAAAGTTTATTAAGCTTTTCATATTTACTTGAATATCTAAAAACTGGTAGTAGTGTTCACTCAGAGAAAAAAGGTAAGCTTGTTAGTGATTTATTTATAAATAAAGCTAACAAAACTCTTTTTAGTTTATACCCGTTAAAATCTACAATTGAAGATTTTTATAGGACAAATAATTTACTAAAACATTCACCCGTAATGGCAGAATGTTCAA
>Ga0308003_1001155_pt1 | contig 11678 bp, 10 predicted proteins | sample Neamet36_FD_203159 | JGI IMG/M metagenome (GOLD analysis project Ga0308003, IMG submission 203159) | Marine microbial communities from water near the shore, Antarctic Ocean - #36 | ecosystem: Environmental > Aquatic > Marine > Unclassified | place: Southern Ocean | collected 2014-06-06
CCAACAACTTCAATTTTCTCTTGTAAAATTGTGCTTACCGCTAAGTTTAATTTTTCTTGCACAGATATTACGTCTGGCTGAATTTGCCAACCGTGGTACTTTTTTCCGTTATAAGAAAGTTCTATAAAATATCTCAAGAAAATTGTTTTTTGTAGCCTGTAAAATTACGGAATTTATTTTGTAATTAGTATTTTTGAAACTCGAAGAGACGTTAAACTTTTCTTACTGTTTTTAATGAAGAATATATTATTATTATCTGACACGCATAGTTTTATAGATGCACAAATTTTAAAGTTTGTAAAACAAGCTGATGAGGTTTGGCATGTAGGAGATATTGGCGACTTAAATGTAACCGACACTATAAAGAAATTAAAGCCCTTAAGAGCTGTTTTTGGTAATATTGATGACCAACATGCAAGGGCAGAATTTCCTTTAGATTTAAAATTTGAAATAGAAAAAACTACTGTTTGGATGACCCATATTGGTGGTTACCCAAACAATTATTACAGAAGAATTAGAGAAGAAATTAAGACGAACCCGCCTAAAATTTTTATTTCTGGACATTCTCATATTTTAAAGGTACAATACGATAAAAAACTAAATCTACTTCATTTAAATCCTGGTGCTGCAGGAAACCATGGTTTTCATAAGATAAGAACTATGCTACGATTTCAATTAGAAAACGGTGAAATTAAAAATTTAGAAATTATTGAGTTAGCGAAACGCGGTTAACATTAATCTTTTCTATAATAGGTAACTTCACAGAAACCATCCTTACTATTAGCATTGGTTTTATCGAAACCAATACGATTGTCAGAAATCTGAAAACACATAATTTTATCTTTGTCGTAAAGTTTTCTAAACGTATTTTCAGCTTTACTGTGTTTTACAACACTATTTCTTAATTCTTAAATAGTATTATATATTTTAATTTCAAAAGCTTGATGATATTTTCTTAAATTATAAATATCGACAAGCAATATCTAAAACAGGATTAGAGTACTTAGAAGCCATTTATTTTAAAGCACAAATCAATCTAAACTTTAGCAAACCAGAAGAAACTAACCTATGCAATAAATCTCTAACCTTAAGAGAAGCCTCTGCTATAATAATTTGATTTTAGCTATTTCTAAAGAAATTTCTACTTTAATTTGAAATTTTATAGCTCTTATATGTAAACTTTTAGATGAAAACAAGGCACATACACAATTGTGTAATGTTTCTGCAATCTATTTACGCTTTGATTCTTTGCCCTGTGTGGCAGCATTTAAAAATCTTATTTAAAGTTAGCGCATAAAAAAGCCGAGATAAAATCTCGGCTTTTTTTTCGCACTAAATATACTAAGATGTTAGTTTTATCGCAATCTATCTACAGATTTTACAAGATCTTCATCCTTTTTAATAGCTTTATTTGCCAAAACAAGAAGCAAAACAGCTAAAATTGGTACAAACATCCCAATACCTTTCTCCGAAACCGCAGCTTCTCCAGGTAAAGTTAGAGATACATAAATCAATAATCCTAATAAAATAAGGTTTATCAAAATTGTTAATCGACCTATAACAAACTGCAGCTTTCTATTTTTAAATAGAAAAATTGCCACAAATGCTAAAATTGCCGATACTAGAAATAAAATAGGAACTACTTTTAATAAGCTAGAATCACTGTTTAACAAATCTAAAGCAAAAACATTTTTCTCTAAAGATTTCCACAAATTGAAAACAAAAATTAAAACTCCAGAAATGATAGAAGTCAATAATAAATATACTGTTTGAATTCTTTGAATCATTTGTTATTTCTAATAGTACAAAAGTAGTGCATTCTTTTTTAAAAAGAAAATCCTTAACTAAAAAAAAAAGTATATATTTGTTACTCAATAATTACACAAAAAGCTTTTTTGTAGACCTATACTTAATTGCCAAATTCAAAAAACCATACAAATCTTACAAAACTAAGATTCATATTTAACTTAATAATTTTATAATGTTCGAAATATCGGAACTGAAAGCAAAAACGCTTGCTGAGCTACAAGGTGTAGCTAAAACTATTGGTCTTGCCAAAATTAGCCAATTAAAAAAACTAGACTTAGTGTATCAAATCTTAGATACGCAAGCTACAAACCCAGCAAAAGAAACGGGAACAGCAACTGCTACTACTGAAAACACAGCACCTACAAAAACAGAAAAACCAAAAAGAAAACGTGTTATTAAAAAGCCTCAAACGGCAGAAAGACAAATCGTTGTAGAAAAACCTCAGGTTACTGAAGCACCTGAAATTGTAGTGCCAAAGGTTGAGCCTGTTGCAGTTGAAAGAGCAAAGCCTAACCCAAGACCTAGAAAACCTATTGTAAAGAAAGAGGCTGCGGTAAATGACAATAAAAGTGAAGTAGTTTCTAAGCCAAAGGAAGAGAAGCAAGAACAAAAACCTGCAAACCAACCTAACAAACCACAGCAAAACAGAAACAACCCGCCACAAAAGAATAAAAACAACAATCAAAATAGGGAAAAAGTAAATAATAGTAGAAGTAACGGAAACAAGTCTACGAATAGATACAAAGATCCAGATTTTGAATTTGATGGTATTATAGAGAGTGAAGGTGTTTTAGAAATAATGCCAGATGGTTATGGTTTCTTGCGCTCTTCAGACTATAATTATTTATCGTCTCCAGATGATATTTATGTTTCTCAATCTCAGATTAAGTTATTTGGTCTAAAAACAGGTGATACTGTTCTTGGAAATGTTCGTCCGCCGAAAGAAGGTGAAAAATATTTTCCTTTAATTAGAGTGTCTAAAATTAATGGTTTAAATCCTAACATTGTAAGAGACAGAGTATCTTTTGAACATTTAACACCATTATTTCCACAAGAAAAATTCAATTTAGCAGAAAAAGGAAGCTCTTTATCTACAAGAATTATCGATTTGTTTTCTCCTTTAGGAAAAGGACAACGTGGTATGATTGTAGCGCAACCTAAAACTGGTAAAACAATGTTATTAAAGGATGTGGCTAATGCTATTGCAGCAAATCATCCTGAGGTGTATCAAATTGTATTATTGATAGATGAGCGCCCTGAAGAAGTTACAGACATGAAGCGTAACGTGCGTGGAGAAGTTGTTGCATCTACTTTTGATGAGCCAGCCGATAAACACGTTAAAGTAGCAAACATTGTTTTAGAAAAAGCAAAACGTTTGGTAGAATGTGGCCATGACGTTGTTATTCTATTAGATTCTATTACCCGTTTAGCAAGAGCTTATAATACCGTTGCACCTGCCTCTGGTAAAATACTTTCTGGTGGTATAGATGCAAATGCATTGCACAAACCAAAACGTTTCTTTGGAGCTGCAAGAAATATAGAAAATGGTGGCTCTTTAACCATCATAGCAACTGCACTTACAGAAACAGGCTCTAAAATGGATGAAGTAATTTTTGAAGAATTTAAAGGAACAGGTAACATGGAACTTCAATTAGATAGAAATATTTCTAATAGAAGAATTTACCCAGCAATAGATCTAATTAAATCTTCTACAAGAAGAGATGATTTACTATTAGATGCTAAAACCGTGCAAAGAATGTGGGTATTACGTAAATACTTAGCAGACATGAACCCTATAGAAGCAATGGAATTTATTAACGATAGAATAAAGTTTTCTAAAAATAACGATGAATTCTTAATCTCGATGAACGGATAAAAAATTTAATACTTTTTAACTAAAATTTTATAAACCTTTTTGAGCAATCAAAAAGGTTTCTTATTTACAGTAGTTTTCTATGGCTCTGCGTAATTTTTTAAGACTATTTAAGTTCGCGTAAAACTTGTACTTTGTGCGAGCTTAAATAACTAAGCAGCAAACCTTAAGACAGAAAAAACCGTTCAAACTTAATTGAACGGTTTTTTTATATAATAAATAACTGTGTCTTAGTTAGAAACATACATGTTAGACCTGTTATCTTCTACTTCTGAAGCGTTTTTAATAGCTTCGTATATCTTTCCAGTCATTCCTTTTCTTGATGCAGAAATTCTCTTTCTATTTCCTTCGTAATTTGGCAATGCAGTTGGTAATTCTCTTTTATTTAATACAAAAGAAAACACGCCTCTATTACCTACAATACTTGTATGAATTTTATCTAATTCTGCGCTATACATAGCACCCACAACCTTAGGCTCTGCACCAACACCAGATAAAGAAGAGTTTTTTAAGTCTATATTACTTGCGCTTCTTACTGTTGTATTATTTGCTGTTGCAATTTCCTTTAAAGAACTTCCGTTTAATTTATTAGAAATTAAAACTGCTTTCTTTTCATTTAATAATACTGGCCTTACACGGTTAATAGCTTTTTCAACAGACATTAAACCTTTTTCAGTTTTTGCAGTTACTACAGCCACAACATAACTTCCTTCTAAATCAAAACGATTAAAAGATCCTTTTTCTGAGTCTCCTTTAAAAGCCCAAGAAACAATTTGTCTTTGATTTCCTAAACCGGGAACGTTTTCATCTAAAACTTTTAAACCTACTGCAGATTTTAAAGTGTAATTATTATCTTTAGCTAAAGCGCTATAATCGTCTGTTTTAGATATTGCTAAAGCAAATTGCTCTGCTTTCTGAAAGAAATCATTTTCTGTAGTTTCTGAAGGAACTATTTTACTTCCAAAAGTTGCTAGTTTTAAAACCTTTTGATTATTTTTAGTAGCATCTACTCTAATAATATGGTAACCAAAAGGCGTTTCTACAACACCTATCGCTCCTTTTTTGTTTGTAAAAGAATAATCTCTAAAAGCAGGTGACATTGTATTGTAATTAAACCATCCTAAATCTCCTCCTTTTGCACCAGAATCTAAGTCTGAAGATAAATCTTTTGCTAAAACAGCAAATTTACTTCTACTTCTAGTAACAACTTTAAGTATACTATCTGATAATTTTTCTGCTTGCTCTTTTGTTCTAGTTACATTTTGTGCAGCTCTTTGAGAACCAATAAAAGGTATTAAAATATGACTTGCTTTTACAGAATCTGGCATTTTAGTAACTTCAGTAATTTTAGAAATCTTAAAAAATCCTTGGTCTTTATAAGGTCCAAAAACATCTCCTTTATTTCCTGCAAAAATTTCACTTGCTACTGTTTGATTCACAGAAGCATTAAATTTAAAACCTAAATCTAAATTAACATCAGAATTATTTTCAGCTAAAAACTCTTTATAATCTGAAGTATTTTTTAGACCAACAGTTGCATCATTGTTCCTATCTAAAGAGTTTTCAATTAAACCTGCTACACTTTGTTTAATTGCCTCTTCATCTTCTGCAGTTGCAGTAATATCAAACTTAACGTAAGATAAGTCTCTAGAAGCTTCTACTTTAAACTCGGCTTTGTTTTCTTCAATATAAGATGCTATCTCAGATCTCTTAATTTTCACTAAGCTATCTGCAATACTTGTATAAGGTATGTACACAAACTGACCGCTTAATTTTGTGTTTTCAATTAAATACGCTGTTTCTCCTTCTTTTAAAGAAGCTCCTAAACCTGCAGTAACTAATTTGTTATATGTATTTGTTTCTGCATTGTCTTTAATTTGGTTCATATAATTAGACCACGCAGACCACATATCTTGATTATTTTCTTTAGTATCTGCTAAGAATTGTTTGAACTTTAACTCATCAAATAAACCAGCTTCATTTTGAAACTGTGGGTTGTTTTGTACAGAAGAAGTATTAATTACTTCATTCCAAACATCTTGCTCACCAACAGTAATTCCTGCCTCGCTTAACTGATTTTTATAAATTTTCTTTCTTAGTATATTGCTCCAAACAGCATTTGCAGCTTGCATTTCAGAAACTCTACTACCCGCTTGTTGCTTGTATTGATCTAAAGCTTGTGCAAACTCTTGAGTAGAAATTGTTTCTCCATTTACTGCTCCAACTTCGTTTACTTTACTTGAATTAAAAAAATCTCCCAAAGTAGAAGGATCTAATACAAAAGCAAAAAGTGCTAAACCAATTATGATAATTAAGAACATTGAACGTTCTCTAATTTTTGATAAAATTGCCATACATTTAAATTTATTAGGGGGCGAATATACGATTAGGGTTTTAATATTGCAACCCCTTTTTAAACTAAACAGTAAGTAATTGGGTAATTTTTATGAAAAGGAAAGAAAATATATTTAGGAGTCTTCTAAATCTGTAACTTTAAGAGAAACAACATCTATTTTTGCACCACTTGTATTTAAAATTTTAATTTTAAAACCTTCTAAATCTAAAATTTCATTTTCTTCGGGTATACTTTCTGTGTGTTCTATTATAAAACCACCAAGTGTCTCGTAAGCCTCAGATTTAGGAATACTTAAGCCGTATTCATCATTTAAATAGTCTACTTCTAGTCTTGCCGAAAAATTAAAGGTTGTTTCGTTTATTTTTTCTTCTAGGAACTCTTGAGAATCGTGCTCATCTTCTATTTCACCAAACAACTCTTCTACAATATCTTCTACTGTTATCATACCTGAAGTACCGCCATATTCATCTACAACCACAGCAACACTTTTGCGTTTTTTCATTAAAATGTTTAAAACATTGTTAATCATCATAGATTCTGGTACAATTTCTACTGTAAGTAAAATAGACTTAATAGTTTTAGGTTTTTTAAAAAGCTCAAATGCATTTATATACCCAATAACATCATCCATAGAAGATTTATAAACCAATACTTTAGACAAGCCTGTTTCTATAAAAATACTCTCTAAATTAGTTACTTTTTCATGAATTTCAACTGCAGTAATTTCGGTTCTTGGAACCATTACCTCTCTTGCTTTTACATTATGAAACTCTAAAGCATTTTGAAAAATTTGAATTTCAGAATCTACTTCATCGTTATCATTTCCTGTTTCTAACTGCTCTAAAATATAATGCCCTAACTCTTCTTTACTAAATTCTACCTGTTGCTCATCTGCATTTGTTTTAAAGAAAACACGAAGAAAAAAATCTGAAATAGCCGATATAAATTCTGAAAAGAAGTGAAATAAAACGTAAAATACATAAGCTGGTACAGCAAATATATTAAGCACTTCATTTGCATAAATTCTAAAAATAGTTTTGGGTAAAAACTCTGCGGTTACCAAAATTATAATGGTAGAAATAATCGTTTGTATTAATAATATAGAAAACTCATTAAAAGTTTCTAAAGGTAAAATATCAAGCAAAAACCTACCCATATAGTAACTGTAAATTACCAATGAAATATTATTACCTACCAACATAGTGGTAATAAACTTTGAAGATTTTTGAGTTATTTTATTAAGAATTTTAGGAATAAAACCATCCCTCTTTTTTTCTAACTCTATGTGTAATTTATTTGCAGAAACGAACGCAATTTCCATTCCCGAAAAAAAAGCGGAAAGTATAATTGATAAAAAGATAATGATTACTTCAATTTCCATTCAGAAACTAATAAACTATTTATTTAGGTTATTTCTTTTTTCAACTTTTTTTCTAAAATGTCTTTTAAAAAAGAATACTAAGATAATCAAAATTGCAAAACCAAAACATAAGTAAGACTTATTTCCTGTTTCACCCCAATGAGTAACTCCTTTTGCTAAAAACATTAAAGCTACTATTAAATAACCGTACTGAAAAAATTTCCAAATTCTATTCATATTTCTATTCTTTTGTTTCTATGTTACCAGTTGTGTTTTTTGCTAAATGCTTACTTAAATCTTCTTTGCATTCAAAACCTATACCAATTATTGTATCGTTTTCTTTGTACATTACAAAGGGTTTTTCAGATACAAAATACTTTGTTTTTTGATCCCAAAATAACTGTTCTGTTTCTAATCTCGATTTATCTGTATGATTAACAACAACAACATTTCCCTTAATTTCTGACACTTCTGTCTTTGCATAAGACTGCGCATAATTGCCAATAATTGTTACAGAATCTTTTCCTTTATTACTAAAATTTATAATTTTTATTCCTTTCGGAAACTCATTGTAAGGGTGCTTTTTCCGATTACTAAAATCTAACAATAATGGTGTTATTAATTTAGAGGTAATCTGCCCAGAATCTTTATACACATGAAATGCTTGTTTTGCTTTACCAATTGGCAAATTCTTTTCTTCTAAGAAATTGCGCACTTCCTCGGTAGTATTAGAACAAGAAAAAAGCATTGCCGTAAAATAAATTACTGCAATGCTTTTTAGTATTATTTGTGTGTAGTTTTTCAAAAAACTATTTATTTGGTATTCTTACAGTTTCTCCAATCCAACATTTTATTGTGAACTTTGCTCCAGGAACTGCAGTTGCGTTAAATATGTCTTTTTGACTTGGTACATTCTGATTATAGATAGCAATATACTTTCTTGCTCTTGAAGAAATACTAGGATCTACTGCGGCAGCTCTTCTTGCCATATTTAAAGCAGCAACATATACCATTCTTTTTTCAAATAAGTTTTCACCACATTTATTTACACTCCCTTGATACAAAGTAGCTATAAATAAATAAGCTCTACCAGAACTTGGGTTAAATTTTAATGCCTCTCTTGCTAAACTTCTCGCTTTGCTTAATTGACCTCTATCTTTAGCTGCTTGTGCAAACTTTAATTTATACTTTGCTTTCTTTAAAGGATCTGTCTCTAATTCAAAAGATTTCTCTCTCATACTATTTGCACCTGCACTATCTCCATTATCTTCTAAAACATTTGCTAAAAACGCATATGCTTCTGGTGATGGTGAAGCTTCTGCATAAGCTCTTACTAATTTCTCAAATAAAGGCTCTCCTTGACAACCTTTGTTAAACATTCTAGAAACCGATCTTTTTAACCAAACTGCATTTGATACATTAGCTTCAAAATCTCTTTCGTATAAAGGAACCAAACGTTCACAAGTAGCAATTTCAGAAATAATAGCATCTAAACCACCTTCTACAGTACCTAGCGCTTTAGAATTTACTGTATATGCTCTTTTTAATTGCTTTCCTCTTTTATCTAAAACTACTGTAGTATCACTATATTTTATTAATTTTTTAGCATACCCTTCTAATTTAATATTTACGTTTTCTAAAACATCATCATAGGTATCAAAAACTTTCTGCGGATTTGTATCTTTATTTCTATCTGTTACCCCTTGAAAGTAGATGTATAAATTCTTAACTCCCATTTTAGTTGGATCTATAGCATACCCTTTTTCTAAGATTTTAAAAACCTCTTCATTAGAAGCTAATTTATTCTCAAATAAGTACGTTGCATAATCACTATGAACTTTTGCAGGGTTTTTAGAAGGGTAATACTGCAATCTTTGCTCGTATACTCTTTTTGCTAAAACAGGATCTTTTCTAACATCTTCTGCTAAAGTTGAGCCAAACTTGTAAATATTTACAGATAAATCTTTACAATTATCCATTAAATAAATCCAATTTACATAAGCTTCATCGTATTTTTTAGATTGATAGTCTCCTTTAAACAAATTGTATTTAATGGTACAATCTCTATCTGTATCTTGTGCATTTGCTTCTACTGTTGTTATAAATAACATTGCAGCTAATAAAAACGTAATTTTCTTCATCTTATAAGTTTTATAAATTAATCAATCTTTCTTTTTCTAAACCAGCCTTGAGCACCCGAAGCGGTTAAAGACAAACTAAGCCTTACATTAAAATAATTTTCTTCAATTAGGTTGTTAGAAGTTGTACCTCTTTTGCCATATTCAAAACCTAAATTAACAGTAGACAATTGTTTCAGTGGTAAACCTAATCCAAAAGACATGCCAAAGTCGTCTATTGAAGTGAAATTTGTTCCTGTTCCAGAGCCGTCAACTGCCAAACCTATCTTTTCAAATCGCATACCAGCTCTGTAGGTAACTCTTTTCCAATAACTTGAAATAGAATTTATTTTAGGTAAATAAAATCCTCCTAAAGATATTCTATTTGATTTTTCATAACTATATGAAGAATTAGTAGTGCTTGTAAAACCTTCAGATTGCAAAGCAGCCTGATTTTGATACTCTACACCTACATGCCATTTATCGTATTTACCAAGACCAAGACCAATAATAGATTTAGTTGGTAATTTAAATTTCCCTGAAATCTCGTTAGAATAAATAGTATCTCTTGTTATGTCTGTTGCCACCCCACCTATTAATGAATATAAATACTCATTTCCGGTAGTATTTAAATCGCTACCTATCTTTACAGTTGCCCCTGCATTTAAATACAATTTATTTTTTAAAATCTTTTGATATTGTGTACCTAAAGTAATAGCACCTCCTCTTATAACGTTTTCCTCTTTATATTTAGTTGCTAAACTTACACCTGCTCTTTGGTTTGTGATATTATTTTCTATAGTCCCAAAACTATAATCTAACTCTACACCAATAGCAAATGCTTTTGAAATTTGCATTCCAAAATTACCAAAAATTCTATTTACACCTCCAGATCCAGCATATAAAGTAACTTCAGATAAAGCACCAGTAGCGTCAAACTCATTATTTGATAATGCATAACCTACAGAAGACAAAGGTTGTAAACCTAAAGAGAAACCTGCTTTGTTACCAATAGGAAAACCTAAAGCAATGTAATTTAAGCTAGTAGAAACAGAATTTTGCTTGGTATCTGCAGTTTTTAAAGTTAAATCGTTATTTAAAAGACCCAAAGAATAGGTTGTTTCTCTTAAGAAAGCAATAGCTGCAGGATTTGTAAAATTTAAATATTTATAATGGTTAAAAGCAACTCCAATTCCTCCCATTGCTGCATTTTCTGCAGTTCTTGGAGAATATTGTTCTCCAATTCCGAAAAAAGAATAAGGTGAAGAACTTGTACCTTGTGCCAAAAGGCTAGTTGAAGTGACCAGTAAAAAAACTATTAAAACCTTTTTAATCATTTGTGTTGGTTAAATTTCAATATTTCATTTAATCCTTGAAGGAGAAAATTTTGATTGGCAAATATGCTACTTTTTAATTGTTTTGACAAGAAATTTGTATCTCCTCCTGTTAAAACTACTGTTAAATCTAAATATTTATGTCTATAATCTTCTATTACACCCTTTATCTCTTTTTGTACGCCATTTAAAACACCAGAAATAATACTCTCTTCTGTATTTTTTCCAATAAAATCATCCAATTCTAGAGTATCTAACAAAGGTAAATTTGCAGTAAATTTATTTAAAGCTTTGAACCGCATCTTAATACCCGGAGAAATTGCTCCTCCTGCATATGAAGCATCACTATCTACAAAATCAAAAGTAATGCAAGTTCCTGCATCTATAACTAAAACATTTTTACTTGGAAACTGTTTTACAGCACCAGCAACCAAAGCAATTCTGTCTACTCCCAACGTTTTTGGGGTTTTGTATAAATTCTTAAAAGGAATCTTTAAAGACGAAGAAAGCACTAAAAAATTGAAGCTTTTATTCAATTGTTCCATCCTTTTTTCTGAAATTGACCCAACATTTGAGATGATTCCGTTAGAAATTGAATGTTTTTTAATAATTTTCCTTGTTTCAGAAACTATTATTTTTTTATCAAAAATAAGCAGCTCCAATAGTTTATCTTCCTCAAAAACAGCCGCTTTAACCCTAGTATTTCCAATATCAATTGCTAGATTCATGGGTCAAATTTAGCTAAAAAATAAAAAACAGCACAATTTTTGAAGTTTTCTTTAGTAGATATGAAAAAACATTTTATATTTGCATCCGCTAAGGCAATGGT
>Ga0308003_1001157_pt1 | contig 11676 bp, 1 predicted proteins | sample Neamet36_FD_203159 | JGI IMG/M metagenome (GOLD analysis project Ga0308003, IMG submission 203159) | Marine microbial communities from water near the shore, Antarctic Ocean - #36 | ecosystem: Environmental > Aquatic > Marine > Unclassified | place: Southern Ocean | collected 2014-06-06
GTCGGGAAAGTCTTGACAATCCGGCGGCGGGTCAGCGACGTCAATGAGCGCAAGGGAGGAGTGAAAACGACCCTGGAGAATCGTATTTCTAAATGCCTCTCTGAAGAGGAAGAGGGCCAGGCCGCCGGTGTCGGGGTGCAAGTCTTGGCCGCCTGTATGGTAGCACCCGTCGTCGAGCCCGAGACCCGTTCCGAACACTGTCGATACGAGGGGAACCTGGTGCTCGCTCGACGCCAGGTAAAGAAGGAACCTTTGCGTGGACAGACCGGCCAAGAAGGAGCCTCCATACTGGGCAATGTGGGCCGCGACGTCACGCTCGAAGCGCGCACGCGCAAGCTCAGGCTCTGAGAAGCCCTCTGGCACACTTGCCGGGTCACGCATAAGTACCTGGTGCAGTACGGGCATGCGTTCAACGTCGTGTTTATGACTTTGCCACGTGAGCGAAGAGTATACAGCTCTGCATAACAGCTCGTGTACGCAGTTGAGAGCCTTCAACTGCCGGACATCTGCATCGAAGACGTCGGCGTGTGCACCAGGAAGTACGACGCGATGGGCGATGCTCATGAGTGCCGACGCAGCCAAGAGACAATTCTGGGCAGCCCGCTCGGCAGGTAGGTGCTTGTAGGCGTCCATGCTGTTCTCCCAACAGGCAGCTAGCGCCTGCAGTGCCATCAACTGATTCTTCAGCGTGGCCGTCAGCCGCTGCATGCCTGTTTCGACATATTCGAGCTTGTTCAAGTCCTTGACACGCTCTGAGAAGGACAGGCCGTGCTTGCTCACTCTCGCATCGCGCGCCGCAGCGCGTCCGAGAAGGCGGGCAAGGGCAGGGAGCCCTGGGCCACCGTGCTTGGGGGTCGCTATCGTTTGTGAGCAGGGCTCAAACTCACTCAGTGCCAGCATCAGACAGTGCATGGCCCTGGCCATATCCAGAGAAGACGCCACGGTCACACAGTCGTCAGTGCCCATGCCTAGCACCCCTCTCAACATATCTGACAGCTCGCCAGTGGCCGAAGTGCGGGTGTAGGTCGAAGAGGCTTTGAATTTCTCGCCGGCCAGTGCAACAGCCCCTTCCATGGCAAACCGACTGACGACGTGGCCCAGCTCGGAGCGCCGCACGTCGGCCCCATCCGTGATGGAGCTGAGTTCCACAGCCAGAAGCGCCGCACTCGACAGCGTCTGTCGTGCGAGCTCGATGGCAGGCACGAGAGCACCAACCCAACGCCCATGTGCATCGCTTCCACGGACGAAGGACACGTAGGGCATGTTCGCCGTGGCTGCAAGTGCCTCAGACACAAGCGCCTCCCCCACCGTCGGACCCGCGGCGACGTTATTCTGCGACGACAGACACAGTCCCTGGGGGACGTCCATGTGCAGAAGATGCCCTGCATCGGGCCATGTGCCGTGTGACTGCGACATGCCGGTGTATGCGGTGAGTGCTGATAGCTTAAGGGCGCGCTCTGCGACGCACTTAATCAGCGCTACATCAACGCACAAACCCCCCGGCTCATCGAAATTGCGGAACTCATCCGCCGTATCCTCGTTAAGCTGTGCCAAGACGCGCGCCGTACACTGCACGTTCAGAAAGGCTGCCCTAAGCAGCTGCGTGTACACAAAGGCGGCCGTTTGTGTGTTGCTCAACTTGCCTGCCACACGGGCACTATCGCTGCTCAGCGCATGCGCGTGGAAGGTGAAGGCCTTCGCCAGCACTTGCATCAGATTCAGCAAGCGCCCTGCCTCAAAACTCAGAATAGCCAGCACCGCCACCCGTAGCAGCTCCGATACAAGGCCGCCGTTGGTGGTCGCCATGTTCAGGGCGGCGCCAATGTTGTGCACGCCGCTCTCACGGCCGAAGCGCTTCTCAAGAGCGGTGAGGCGTGACCTCACGAGCACGTCCAGCGGTGCACCACTGCATATCACCTCGTGCAGATTGCGGAGAAAGGCGTGCGACGCCTGTGCCAGCACCGTGGCCTGCACCAACGTGGAGCGCAGCCCCGTCACGTCTTCTGCCAGTAGGTTCAGCAGAGGCAGGGCGTAGGACGCGAATCCAATGCTATGCAAGCCTAGATTGAGACCCGCCCGCGCCTTTGTGGGTGCCACGGTATGGGTCACAAAAGGGTCCCAGAAGCCGTGTCCCCCACAGCACGAGGGTCCCGTATTGGCAATGTCTTGGTCGTGGTCGGTGGTCACATCACGGTACGCGTCGTGCAAGTGGTCGGTAGCACCCATGTAGAGAACGCTGAGTGTGGACAGGGGCAGCACCGGCGGCACGTGTGGGAGGCTGTTGAAGAAGGCCCAGTCACCCTCCACACTGACATTGTGGGAGCCGAGGTCTGTGGGACACACATTGCCTCGCGCGTCTTTCAAGAAGTTGTAGAGCGTTGGGTTGCTCGCGATGCCCCTCAAGACGGACGTGGGCACCGCACAGGAGCACGTGCCCGCCTTGATGCCCTCAAGCGTGTCGAATTCGCGCAGCACAGCACCGTAGATGCGGCAATCCGCGTCCACTACCAGACCTATCGCCAGCTCTACCTCATCGGCAACCTGCATACTCAGAGTGCTAAAGCCACCGTCGCCGCCTATGCGACTCTGTCTGAGGTCAGGCACGGCGGCGGCGAGGGCGGCTAGCATCGCCACGGCCTGGGGCTTGCATGATGTGAAGACATTGAGCCCCGAGATGCCCATGGGCATGGGCAGCGGCAATGACGTAGGGATAACAGAGAATTTGGCATGGGGGTTAGGCCGAGCGTCAACGCCGCACATCGACGGCGTCGCATAGTGCACGGAGGCTGTTATAGTTGGAAGGGGCGCAGGAGGTGCCGCATCGCCCTCGGTCGCCGACTCGAATGAGCTAGGCGCCACGGCGGCCACCGGCTGGCTCCAGAACTCGGAGTTGTCTGGGTTCTGCACAGAGCGGTAGTAGGCTTCGCTCAGTCCATCCCTGCTGTATGCAGCGGTAGTGTTCGGAGGCGGCACCGGGAGAGTCTGGTGGCTTGAAGACAGACCTGCGTCTGACATGGCCAACCCCGACGCAGCAGAAGAAGAGGGCACCGTCGTCTTAAGGAAAGCAGTGTTGGTGGAAGGGTCCACGAAACGGTACATCGGCACCGACGGTGGCGGTGCACTACCATGGTGGTGCTTGTGGTGCACAGGGCTTGTCATTCCTTGAGTATCAGTCCGTGTACCGACCTTTCTTATGGGAGACGTGGCCAGACTCAGCCGCCGCGTGTTGCCCCCAGTCACACTCCGGGCGGCATTCTTGGGTGTCGGTGACATGTTCGAGAACCCACTTACTGGTTCTGCGGAGGCTACAGGCGGTGGCGGATGCTGATGCTGCCTCCGGGCAAAGTCCTGGCCCGAGCGGCTCGGGGCCACGACCAGTGCCCGCAAGGACAAGCCTGGCAGTGTGTTCAGCTGCACGACGGATGAGTGGTAGTCCTTTGATGCACCGATTGCTCCAACCAGGCTTTCTGAGAGCTTAATAAGCGCATTCAAGAAGGCATCGCACGCGTGTGCGGTGGCAATGCTGTCGCCGATAGCGCTGGCAGTGGCTGTGCTCATCCCTAACCCGAACTGTGCGCTGACCCGCTGAGAACGAATACTGGCCACGCTCACATGCGCGTGGTAGTGGTGGTTGTACATGTCGTGGTCGAATTTCGTATCAGACTCGCCCAGAGTATATGCACCGGAGAAGACCGGGCTCAGCAGTGGGCTGCTCCTCGCTTCGCGGAGAGTCGTCGATAGAGTGGATGTCATGAGGAAGCGCGCCTCTTCTAGCAAGACGCCGCCTGTGTGCCACCCCAGCACCTGATAAGGCCGCCCCTCGATCTCGACGGACGGCCCATGGCCAAGAATCGCGTGGTCACCACCCATTCCAAGACCGATGCTCTCGAAGATACTTCGGTGGAAAATCACGAACGGGTCGCGGGAGTTGCGCGCGGGTCCCAACAGCGGGTAGGTGCGCATGAACGCGTGGGCCAATGCGATGCGTACGCTGCCATACCCGGACCAGAACAGACGGTCTTCCATGCTCAGAGCATCAGTCAGTGCCTGGAGCATGGCGGGCAGCTCGAGCGAAGGAGGTGCCTCTGTGCCGTCGACGTCGGAGCCGTAGCACAAGTGCATGCAGCCACATACGTCGCGCAAGAGCGTGACGCGATTGCTGGCCACAGCAGCCATGCTCAGGTCCAGGCCCGAATCGGGCTCTCCTGGGGTCCTGCGAAGGTGGGGCTCAGTCGCGCTCGCAGACACCGAAGCCGGGCGCGGGCGCCGCAGCCGGTCGTCGACGTACCGGGAGACACGCATGGGCAGCTGGCCCACCTTGCTCTCGTTCATCACCAGTGTCAGCACGGACACTGCCCGTTGCGCCTCGAGCAGTGCCGTGGTCGAGGGGGGGGCGTCGCTGGACGCCGCGGACGACGGAGCGTAGTCGTTCGTGTGCATGAAGAGAGCCTCGGTGAGTCGCCGCGCAAGGCCCAGGGCAAGTCCGGACGTGAGAGTGAGGGTGAGAGTCAGCAGGGGGTACACGGACGCACCGACACAGCTCAGCTCCGCTAGACGGACAGCTCCCTCCGCGGTAGAAGCGCGGCCGCCACGCAGGCCACCAGTGAGCTGCCCACTGAGTCGCAGCAGCGCGAGAATAACGACCCTCGCACAGGCAGCGAGGCTCGCCTCCAGAGTTAGTTGCTGTCGCAGCAGCGCTTCCAGAGCCGATGCGTCGTCGCCTGCCTGTCCCGATGACGAGGTGGCCGCGGCGGAGGGGTTGCGTCTGGAGCGTGTGGGCGGGGGTGGGGCCGCCACATGGTCCGCTTGCGTCGCAGGCGTCGTCCTCGAGCCCTTCATCAGGGACAGACCAGCCACTGTGTGGTCCCGCAGCGTGCGTAGAATCTCAAGTGCCTCCATCAAGACCGTCACCAGCGTCGTCACTTGGTGCACGTCGAGTGCATCGGGACTCAGCTTGTCGGAGTCCTTGAGGCTAGGGTCACGCCCGATCAGGCTGCGGTATGCACGGCTGAAGGGTGTGGTATCGGCACCGGCAAGAGCGAGGAAATCCCGCATGCCCGTGGACCGAGCTCCCAGCACCGAAAAGGCCACAACCGTGCGACTCACGAGGCCCACAGCGAGGCTGTCATTTTTCGGGTTGGGAACCTCGCTCTCAGAACCGCGCTGCAGAACGAGCTCGTCAGTGAAAGCCTCCACCATGGCAATGGTGCGAGTGGGGTCGGGCTTGGCGGCGGTGGAGCCACTGGTGGACTGAGCGAAGGCCGCGTGCTCCTCGTCATCACTGCCCACGCCAGGTACGGACCCCAGAGACAGGTTCTTGATGAAGGTGTGCTGGAAGCCTTCCAAGCCGAGCTTGCCATCCGTATTGGTATTGAAGCCGAGGATCGAGTCCAAGGACTGCGCGCGATGCTTCATAAAATACTCAAAGGCAGCTCGAGATAGCTGGTGGATGTTAAGCGCGGCCAGTTCCATGGAGCCAAAGGGGGCCAGATGCCGGGGGATGCCGCCGACACTGCCGCCACGCCCGATGGTCATGGACGTGCACTGCACCACCACGTTCATGTAAGCGCACTCGGTCTGCTTGTAGAAGAGACTTACGCGTGTCGTGAAGGCGGGGTTGCCCTTGACGAATGAGAGCGCTGTGTCCATAGACTCCTCGTCGTCCCGGCTGAAGGGGATGAAGTGGCTCAGTGGAACCGCCCCACCGTACCCGTGCATGGCATCAATGTCGCGGTAGTACAGCAGGCCATCCGACGCACCCATCACGACCGCCACTGGTAAATCCTGAAGAGAGACAGTGCCGTGTAGAACCACCTCACGTACCAGTGGCGAGATGCCATCGAGCAGGGTCGGGGGGTGCATCGCAGACGTGGAGGATGCGGTTGAGGGCCATGCATAGGGCACATCCACCTCAGCCTCATCATCGTCGCTCATGATGGGCATGATGGTGGTGAGCACAATATCAAGGTTCAAACTGCCGCGCACCACCCCCGCTGCGCTTTGCTTGGAGCGCGTGATGGACACGTTGGACAGAGGCAAGTCGTTGAGATACTGCGGACCGGCCAACGTCACGTCGGCACCTGGAGCAACCTCAGCGAGCACCACTGGTGGGTGTGCCGAAGTGGGGCCACCCACACTCAGCGTGAGCGTCTTGTGACTGAATTGGTCCACGATATGCGGCGCCAGCGCCAGGCTGCCGTCCTCCACTTGCAGCGAGACGCCAAGTGCGGCCTGCACACCAGACGTCATCATGGCTCCGAGGGAGAGCGACGATAGGCCCAGCGCCTCTTTCGTCACCACGCGGTCCATCCCGTTGGCTCTAACGGCACGTTTGATATTCTGGAATAGCTGCGGCCGCGGGTCCGCTGCCACGGCCGCCTGCCATGGCCCGTTGGCGGCGAGCGCGTTGGCAGTCTGGGGAGCGCAGTGCACATCGACGGGCAAGACTGTGGTGCCCGCCGCAGCCCCGTTCCCGGTAAGGGCCTGCATCAGCACGACATCGTAAGTCACAGATATGTCCAGGTGGCCATCCATGATGCCACCGTCGCCATTCAAGAGCCATGTCGCAGACTTGACGTCCACCGACACCGGCGTCCCGGGCGCCTGTGTAGAGACCACGGTGAACGATGTGCCCCCCTCCTGCGACGAGGACGACGAGGACGACGAGGACGACGGCGGTGATGAAGACCCATCTAGCACGATCCGGCGAGAGCCCTCCGTGAGAACAGTGCCTGTGGTCTTGTCGACGGCACTCACGTGCAAGTAGAACTCCGTGAGCCGTCTCGCGGAGGCGTGGCACAGAGAGGCCGCGTCCAGCGCACTCAGGGTCATGGAGAAGCTCTCTTCGCCCGCATGTGCCATCCCCAGCCGCGGGTCCACCACCCCAGTCATACTCCTTGATGACATGGGCGATCCGTCCAGGCGATACGGCACCGCAATCCATATCATCGCGAGATTCACGGGGTCGTGGCTCTGCAGACGCCTCTGGCCCATCATCAGCATCGATGGGCGCTCAAACGTCACCACGTGCGCTAGTTCGTAGTCCCCCATCCCTCTTATCTCTGGGGGTTCGACTCTGGCCAAGCGAAAGGGCTCAAAAGCTGACGAGCGAAAAATACCCGTATCTACCGCCTCGCGACCCCGCCGGACCCTCACTTAATGACTTTGTCTGCGTTGCGAAGTACACCACACATAGCGCTGATTTGAAGGAGAAAAGCAGAGAAAAGTTGGTAGGAGTGAGTCCTTTGTGGAGGGTCCTAAATGAATGACAACACAATGCGTCTTACTTTTAATTACACATATGAAGTAGCGGAGAAAAACAATCATCATACTGGAAGTAATACACGAATTCTAACCGACCCTTGTCGCAGTGGGCCACCGACCGGCCCCGAGGTTGAAAGAAACAAGCAACTCAATCCTGCGCCTCAGCTCATTCTCCGACACCTCGTCTTCCTCTCGCCTCCGCTGTAGATCCTCGATGGTGGCGAAGCGCCAGCCGAAGCCCTTGCACGACTTGTTCTTCTGCTGACACACACCCAGGATGCTTCGAGCTTCCAAGTTCAAGTGTTCCGCTGCCTCCCTGATGGTCTCATAGTACCGTAGAGGGGTACCTGCGTCTCTGTCCACCACCATGACCGGCAGGTCGATGAGAACCGGCCCCGACGGAGGCGCTATATGTGCCTCCATCCTACGCTTGATCACGGCCTCCGACACCTCTTTCTTCACACGTCCCTTCTCCACCTCCTCCGGACGAGCGTAGCGCCAGCCGAAGCCTTTGTACGACTTCTTCCTTTGCTGACACACCTGCAAGATGTGCGTCTCTACTATACCGAGCCGCTTCCCTGCAGTCTTAATGGAGTCGTAGAGCCTCATTGGCACGCCCTTGTTGCCTCTGTCCATCACGACTACCGGCTTGTGCACCAGAACAGGCCCGCGGTTGTGCACTTGCATGATTTTCCTCAGCTGCTCCTCCGACGACTCATTCTCCACTCGCCCCAGCTGCTGCTCCTCCTCCGTTGCGTTGCGCCAGCTAAATCCGCTGCATGACTTGTACTTCCCCATAACTACTTTCACAATGTCGCCCTTATTCACAATACGCAGTCGCGCCGCCCCTTCCTTCAGTGACGGGTAGTACCGCAGCGGCACACCCGTGTCCTTGTCGCACACGATGATCGCCTTCTCTGAAAGCGAGGGCTGCTCCATTCTGTGCTTGATCTCCTCTTCCGACACCTCATTCTCAAAGCTCCCGTCCTCCTCCTCCGTTGCGTAGCGCCAGCTGAAGCCAGCGCACGACCTACCTCTCCCCTGGCACACTTTCACGACGCCACTCTCTCCAATGCCCAGCAGCGCCACCACATCCTTTACGGAGGCGTAGTACCGCAGCTTCGCGCCCGAGTCCAAATCCAGCAGCATAACCGGCCTGTCCGACAGCGAGGGCCGCTTCACGAGCACAGGTACATACACCTCCATTCTGAGTTTCAGCTCTGCTTCCGACACCTCCTCCTCTATGCTCCTCCCCTCCTCTGGCTTCGCATAGCGCCAGCCTAAGCCCCTGCATGACTTGTTCCTCAGTTGGCATACACCCAGGATGCCTTTCCGCGTAGCACCCAGTCGCGCCGCCGCTAACTTCAATGAACTGTAATACCGCAGCGCCTCGCCCGAGTCCTTATCAACCACCACGACTGGATTGTCCGTCGGTGAAGGCCTGGGTACAGGCATATTTATGTGGGCTCGTACCTTGTGTGCCATCTCCGCCCCGGATACCTCATTGTCCACGTGTCCCTGCTCCTGCTCCTCTTGACTTGCAAAACGCCAGCCAAAGCCTCTGTACGACTTCTGTCTCAGTTGAACCACTTTCAGGACGTACGTCCCATCAATCCCCAGCCGTGTGCCTGCACACTTTATTGAACTGAAGTAGCATAGCGCCTCCTTGGTGTCTCTGTCCAGTGCGATAACCGGCCGCGTGTTTATCAGCGTCGTTCGAATAAACGCAGTCGAAGCGGCCGCCGCCGCCGCTGCTTCTGCTGCTGCCGCCATCGATGACGACGACGCAGACGACAGGTCGACGGAAGGAGGTGGCCATGGGGTGTACTCGCCCGCGCCAGCCTGCTGAAACATACTGAACAGGTCCACCAGCGGGTCCTCGACGGCTCGTTCTGGGCTACTGCTGGCACCATGCTCGCTTCCTCCGCTACTCCCCGCAGGAACTTGGGATTGCTCTTCCTCCTCCACGCCCACAACAACATCACCATGGACATCATCGACACCATCATCATTACCACCGTCGCCACCCATGTCCACGGGAGGCTCCTGCTCGTCGGGGCTGGGCGATGTGGGCAGCTTAAGGCGCTTGGCGCTTGGACCCACGGCAGACTCTACAGTCGGCCTCGGTCTCACCTGCGCTCTGGGTGGATGAGGGGCCACACTCCCCTCGCGGCCCACTTCTGTATGCATCGTGGTGGATGGCTGCGATTGCGAGGGGCTGCTCGCGCTTTCAGAGTGCGAGTCACGATGCAGCGCCAGTGCGGTGGCATATTCCCCACTCGGCTCGCCAAACGTCATACTCTAACCTCCTCTATTGCACTCAAGCCGCACAGGTGGTGGGATGAGTAGCGAGGTCAACACTACGAAGTACGTGGGAACAGACACTTCTCAGGTTCTCAGGGCTGCCGTGCGAATTCACACGCCACAATTTCGATTGTCTTCTTCCAAGATTCTAGTGCATGATCCTCACTTGTGCGAGGTACGCAGAGGACATTGTTTAACGCGACTTTTTGCACCCAATACGAATTAAGTGCACACATTGAATGTCTGAGGAGGTGGTGACCTCGGATTCGAAGGGTGGGCCGCGCGGTCCTTCGCGGAGCGGTCGAGGAAAGCCCGCACAACGCCACAGAGGCCCTTCTGGCTCCAATGGCCCCAAAGGCCCCAAAGGCCCCAAAGGCCACAACAAGACGAAGCTGGACGAGGACAACGACTCTCTGTGTGTCATTTGTAGAGAGGACTTGGTGTACGCGTGTGTGGGCGTGTGCGACCACCCCGTGTGCTCGCTGTGCTCGCTACGCATGCGCTACCTGGAGCATGACCGTTCCTGCGCCATGTGCAAGCAGGTACTGCCCTTCGTGGTGGCATACGACCACAACAAGCGCAGGGCCAAGCTGCGTAGTGGCGGTGGTAGAGGAGGCAAGAAACTCGTCGGCGGAGGCGGCAATGCTGCCTGTGGCGAGAAGGAAGTGAAGGGTGCTGCTAGTCGTGGTCAGGGAAGTGCGAGTGAGAATGAGTCTCAGTCGCACCAGCCCATCTTTGCAAGCTTCGGGTTGGATGAGCTTCTGCCCCCTGAGGGGCAGACGGTACCAGGACTGGTGTACGACTTCCAGGCGGCCGTGCTGTATTTGGAGTGCAGGCAGCACCACAAGGCGCACCTCGCACTGCGGCAGTGGAAGTGTCCCGTGGTGGGCTGTACCTCCACGGCCGGCTACCGCAACAGCAACGAGCTGGGGCGGCACCTCCACAAGCAGCACCGGGGCCGCACCCTGTGCGCGTGCTGCCTGGTGGGTAGGCCTCTCTTCCCGCAGGAGCATGAGCTGTTCCCGACCGCCGCTGCTCTCGGCACTCACGTGCAGGTGGCGGTGCACCCCAAGTGCCAGTTCTGCAATCTCCTCTTCTTCGACGCGCAAGCCCTGTTGGCGCACATGCAGACCTCGCACGTGCCGTGCCCTGTGTGTCCACAGGTGCACCCACAGCTCTTCACCTTCCATCGTGATATCGATGCCGTGAGGCAGCACGCGCTGGAGACACACATGTGCTGCAAGCTCTGTCTACAGGCGTCGGAGGCGGAGAACGTGCACTACGAGTTCACCTTTGCGCACCGGGCGGCGCTGCTGATGCACCTGCAAGGCGTGCATGGAGTGGCGGTGGACGCGCGAGGACACATCACTGGCGTGCATGGCGGGACGAGCTCCGTGAGCAATCTGCATGTGTTCCAGGGCCAGGGGCGGGGTGATGTCGAGGGCTTCGGCTCAGCCTTCGAGGCCCCCGGGGTCGCGCACCCGACCTCCGGCGCCAGAGGGGGTAGAGGGGCGCAAACGCCGACATCTAGAGGAGTTACCCTCGATGCCGCGAGTGCGGACCCTAATGTGATTCAGCCGCAGACATTGGCGCAGCTGCCCATGCAGCCGGCTGACGGGCGTGGCGGGCGGCGTGGCGGGAACCCCGGCCGTGGACTCGGCGGGCAGCGGAGCAGTGCCGATGGCACGGCTGTGACCGACGCCGCCGCTGCTGAAAACATCTTGCCTGCCGACGCTACACACGACCGACTACCGTCTGGTATGCGCGTTGCTGGGCGTGTTACCGGATCGGGGGTCTTCCAGAGGCTGGAGGGGGTGGTGGAGGTGGAGGTCCCTGAGAAGGGCAAGGGCAAGGGCAAGGGGAAGAAGCATGCCACGGGTAGCAACAACAGCCGCATGGACTTCCCCGATCTCGCGGGTGGCGGTGGCGGTAGCGGTGGCGCGGGTGGCGGTGGCGCGGGTGCTGGTCGGCAGGTGCCGTCCGCGCCTTCGGCACCTGACCCGCCCAGCTGGGGCGCCGGAATGCGCGGCGCCGGTTCTGCGGGTGGGACATCCGCTGTGGTGTCGGGGGCGGCGTTGGGTGTGACTGCGCCACTGACTGCGAGAGAGA
>Ga0308003_1001160_pt1 | contig 11670 bp, 3 predicted proteins | sample Neamet36_FD_203159 | JGI IMG/M metagenome (GOLD analysis project Ga0308003, IMG submission 203159) | Marine microbial communities from water near the shore, Antarctic Ocean - #36 | ecosystem: Environmental > Aquatic > Marine > Unclassified | place: Southern Ocean | collected 2014-06-06
TGGGTTCTCTGGGCAGAGGCATATCCACCGCGAGAAGGTTCTTGGAACCATTGGGGTTCCACGACAGACTGGCGGACAGTGCATGCTCGACATCCAGCAGGATGTGTTTGTTGCGGCCGCCCAGTCGACCGAGAAACTGTAGGATGGAGTGCTGCAGCGAGCCATCGGAGGCGCCGCTACTACCATTGTTGCTACTGCTACTGCCGGCACTGCCGGCAGCCCTTCCCAGCTTGTTGGTGCGGCTGGTATGCTGCCGCTCTCGCGCCGTCTTGGAAGTTTTGGTGGAGCGCTTGGCAGGCGCGATCTTCATATAACCATCCTTGGTGTCGCCCCCACTGCCACTACTACCGTCATCTGAGGTCTGATTTGCCACAGGCACGAGGTGTCTGTCCAGAAGGGGGAGCAGGCTCGACAATCCTTCTGCCGTGGCACAGCCTCGAGTGATATCCCGCTGCGCCACCAATGCGTCGAGCGCACGAACGGCTGCCGCGCAGTGCAGACCCGTCTCGAAAGCCATCTTGAGGGGTTCTATCATATCGTCCAACGTCACCAACGTCAGCACCGCGCCCAGCGCTGGACGAAGCTCCGTCACAGGGAGGTGCAGGATGAAGGCAAGAGCTGCGGACAACAGCTCCCCGCTGAAAGTCGGCAGGACACCTCCCAGCTGCAACAAGGCAGGCTTGAGGGCTAGCAGACTCCGTATGACAGTGGGGGGTGGCTCGACCACAGCCACTACCACCGCCCCACAGCCAGCGGACTCAGCGAACACGCCCGCATCAACCACCACGTCCATAAGGCAGCGCATCAGGCGGTATGAGCTGGACACCATGGGGTGTTCCCCTAACAGCTGCAGAGCCTCCTCGAAGAAAACCGTCCACCAGTGACACAGGAAGCGCTCGGGCAAGTGACGGGGCAGCACCAGCTCCAGTAGACTCACGAGGTTAATGTACACCTCTTGGTCTGCGTCGTTGCTGGCCAGAAGACTCCCATCGGTCGTATCCTCGTCCATTGGGCTGTAGCTGATGTCGAGGCGCTTCAACATGCGTAGACACTGTAGCATCCACTCATCGAAAATGGCGGGCACAGTGCGGTCCCGGTAGCACCCGCGCTGCACCCCCGAAGGCCCCGCCCCACTAGTGGCGGCTTTCGTCTCTGGGTCTTCCGGAATGAACACCTCGCTCAGCAGTGCAGCGTAGGGGTAAAAGAGTCGGGAGTCCGGCTCTCCGGTCAGTGGGTTGGTGTACTCCTTCTGACTCTCTTCATCGGGTTGCAACCGACTTACAGCGCGTACCAGCAACGCAGGCAGCACGGTGCCGCCCACCACATCATCCAGCATATCCTGGTGCGACGAGAGCACGAGGAAGAGAGCACACAGTGCCCGCGCTGACGCCTGCTGGTCCTTGGAGTCCTGGGAGGCATAGTCCAACACACAGAGCTGCGCGAGCTCAACCGTGTGCTTCACCACCTTGGCGGACCAGCCGCCTTCACTCGTGGTGCCAGCTGTGGACGCAATGGCCTGAAGGAAATGCATCGGCCGCGCATCTTTGGCGCTCACGTATTTACGTTCCCGCGCGTCATCTCCGACAGACAGAAGGAAGAAACGCGAGGTGTCAACGAGAGTGCTTTGCACGCTGGCACAGGTGCCCGGGACCGCATGCTCCAGGGCCGGCATGGCGGGTGATAGCGCGGCCAGACCTTTGACTGCAAGCGAGGCGTTGCTGTTCTCCCCCTTGCCTGCGTCTGCTGAGCGCTGCAGTTCCTGCACGAAGTTGTCCTTAATGGCGCTGATCTGCCGAACCATGGGCCCTGTACGTGAGTCGCCCATGGGGAGCTCGGCCACGCACCACGCCCCCTCACGCAGCAGGCGTGTCACAGCCTCCTCCACGTGCTTGTCCAGCTGGTCGCGGCCGTTCTCAGCACGGTAACAGGCCTCCACATACTCAAACGACATGCGCAGATTGTCACCTAGCCCCAGCACTTCCCGGAAGAGGCCCGCATGGTTCTTGATAAGGCGCAGAGCCTTGCGAACCATAGCGAAGCGGTTCAGCTCGTTCTTCGACGCCGCGAGCAGCGCGTACAGCAGCCATGTCCACACGTCTTGCAGGGGATCGCCGAAGCTGTGTCCATGTGCATGGAAACAGTTGTCTAGACAAGAAAAGGCTCCCTCTATGACCGCCGGCTCGCTCTTCTTCGTCGTATTCTCATCAAAGTTGGCCGCCAGTGCATTGTAAGCAGCCTGCATGATGGGCTGCACGCGCTTTACGGTGTCGTTGTGGTGCGGGAAGGCCCGCACCATGAGCCCCAGCACCTTGAACACTTCGCACCTCTTGCCCGAGGTCTGGTTCGGGTAGGCCAGGCTTCCCAGCACGTTCTCCATGGCGCTACCGAGTCCGAGCTTGAGAAAACTGTCCGCGGCCAGCACGCGGAAGCGCAGGACGTTCTTCACGGGTAGCAGCGCGCTCTTCTTCATGCTGTCCACTGCGTCGTGCTCGAAGATGGACATGCACACATGCATGATGCGCGGCGCGAAGGGCAGCACCTCGGCGGCGCCGATGCGCTTGATGTAGGCCGCCAACAATTTGAAGGCCGCCTCCTTGGCCTTTTTCACCTGCGTATCGTCGTTGTGCATGCTGTCCTGGAGGTACTTGAGCAGACTCGGAGGCGTCTCACTGTCAAACAACAGGTTGCTGCAGTACGTCTGGTCGTCCACCGCCCCGTCTCCTTCACCGTATAGCATGCTATTCTCAATGATCGCCACGATGCGCGCCGGCTGCAGCTGACCTTCCTCCAGCGCCTCCACGTCGTACTCCTCGTCATCCTCGGGCAAGTCTTCCATCGACAAGGACGCGTACAGGTCCGACAGGAACTGTTCCAGAATACGCGACATTGATTGCAACCCCCTCTCAATCTCCAATAGGGCCCCTCTCCATAAAAGTTAAAGGCTAGCCCACTATCGGCACTCTCGCTATATTATTTCTCCTATGTTTGTCCGAAATGATTTTTGCGCGACACCGAGATGCGGGTCGCGCATCTTGGAGAAGCTCGGAAAAGCTTGCGCCATCCATCGCCTGGAAAAGTACCGCTGGGTGACTGAGTTGAGCTTGGAGGAGGATGATAGCACGTTTTACGGGTTTTGAGGCTCCGGTAAATGGTGATGCTGCATCGATAGGGGGGAAGAACCTACTGGATGCGGTGCTGAGCCGTGCCAAGGACCGCGGCGGTATGAAGCGCAAGCAGGACGCGGAGAATGGCAAGATGCTCGATGGGAAGGACAGTGCGTCCACCTCTGCGTCTCCTGCGAAGAAGAAGAACAAGGAGGGCAAGAAGGCGCGGACGAGAGGTCGCAAGTCTCCTTTGGGTCCCCAGCGGGTGGAGTCGAGGGAGGAGCGCGAGTCTCGCAAGGCGGCCTTGAAGCAGGCCAAGCGGGACAGGAAGGCTACCGACGCGACGGGTGAGGGCGAGGGCGAGGGCGCGGATGACAAGGAAGATGGCGAGGAGGACAAGGAGGAGGATAAGGCCAAGGTTGCCGTGGCGAAGAAGGACAATAAGCAGAAGAAGAAGCAGGAGGAGGAGCAGGAGGATCTGGAGGAGGCACCCACTGCCACTGCCACTGCCACTGCCTCTACCACTGCGACAGAGGAGGCGGAGGTGGAACCTGCGACAGCCACAGGAGCCGCGAGTCCCGCTGCGGTGCCCATGTCGACACTGCTGGCGCTGAAGAAGTCGCAGATGTTGAACCAGGCGGGGCTACAGGGGGCGGGGCTGGTGGCGCGGAGCAAAAAGACGGGTGACGAGGACGACATTCTAGACGCTGTGCTGTCCAGTGACGTGGGGGGTGGCGCGGGCGGCAAGAGTGGCGGGGGGGGGCACGGCGGCGCGGCAGCCGGGGGCCTGACGATGACGCCCACCGAGCCCATGGCGGTGGCTGCGGCCTCGGAGGCCTGGGGGCTGTCTCCTTCGCTTGCTCGAAACCTAGTGGAAGACAGTATCACGGACTTCTTTCCCGTGCAGTGCGCGGTCATACCCGCCCTGCTGAGGGGCTCCGCGGAGGCCTGCATCTTCCCGCGCGATCTGTGTGTGTCGGCGCCCACTGGTTCCGGAAAGACCATTGCGTACGCCCTACCCATCATTCAGACGCTATCCGTGCGCACCATCCCACGGCTATCAGCGGTTATCATTCTCCCATCACGGGAGCTGGCAGCACAGGTGTATCGCGTATTCTGCCGACTGGCACGGGAGAGCACAGGCACAGCGGCCTCGTCGTCGGGGCAGGCGTTGCGGGTAATGCTGAGCACTGGACGCTCGACCCTCGAGGAGGAGCAGGCACTCCTCCACAACACTCGTCCGGGCAGCTCTACCGCCTCCCTCGCGGGCCGGGCGCCAGACAGTGGCCCTCCGCGCCTCACGCCTCGCAACAGCGCCCGCACCGGTCGCGTGGACTGGGCGGGCCGGCCGATTTTTGGGCTGAAGCAGGACGCAGGCGCGGCCGCCCACACGAACGCAAGCCACGAGGAGGAGGAGTTTGAGTGCCGTGGAGTGGACGTGATGATCTGTACGCCTGCCAGACTGCTCGAACACATCGACGGCACCATCGGTTTCTCGCTCAAGCACCTGCGCTATCTCGTACTGGACGAGGCCGACAGGTTGCTCGGCAACGCCTACCACTCGTGGGTGACAGCGCTGGTGCGATCATGTGTGTCCGACACGGGAAACAGAAGCAGTGCAAGTGACAAGGACCATACCAGGGGCACTGCCAGCCTGGTAGGTATGCGTCCCCTGCAGCGCCTACTCTTCTCAGCCACCTTGACTGATAACCCTCGGAAATTGGCCTTGCTCGGTATTCACAACCCCATCCTCGTGCGGGCGCCCGCTGCCATTCTGGGCGGCGGCGTGGCAGCAGTGGGCGATGCTGAGACTGGCGGTGGCGAGGAGCCCACGATGTACACTCTCCCCGGTGCTCTGTCGGAGTCTGTGTGCACCGTGGAGGCGGCCACGCGGCCTGCACAGCTCATCGCACTTCTGGTGGAGGCCTTCCGGCCGAGGCCAACGGGCGTGTCGGCGGAGTCGATGGAGATTCACCCTCACATGGGGCTGTGCAGCGGCAAGGAGGGCAAGAGCATGGTGCTTATCTTCGTGTCTTCGGTGGAGAGTACTCACCGACTGTGCCGCCTGCTGCAGCTGTTCAACCGCCAAGCCGCAGAGGGCCTCACTCAGAAAGAAGACTTCGAGGAGGATGACGAGGACGAAGGTGACGGGGAGGACGGAATTGATGTCCTCGAGGGGGGAGAATTGGAGGAAGAGGAGGAAGAGGAGGAAGAGGAGGAAGAGGAGGAAGAGGAGGAAGTAGAGGGGAGGAAAAATGAAGATGACGAGGGCGAAGAGATGGAGACGGAGCAGGAGGGGGAAGAAGAAGGAGAGCAGGATGAGGAGGAGGATGAGGACGACAAGTGGTTCTTCGGCGGGCGTGTGCTGGAGATGAGTCGCCTCGTGCGCACCGTGGCCCGTGAGCGCACCATGAAGCTTGCGGCGGCGGGAGGCGTCAAGGTTCTCGTGTCCTCTGACAACATGGCGCGAGGCATTGATCTGTCGAACATCGACCTCGTGATAAACTACGACCCCCCCAAGCATGCGCGCACCTACGTGCACCGTGTGGGCCGCACGGCTCGCGCAGGCCGCAGCGGACACGCTGTGACCTTCGTGCGCAAGGGGCAGCAGGGAACTTTCTCCAAGACCCGCGCGCTGGTGGACGCAGGAGCCGTGGTGGATGGGAAGGACATGAACGGCAAGGGCAAGGGTGCCAGCGCGCGACTCAAACGCAGCAAGGTGAAGGCATCCACAGTGGATGAGGTGAGGCAGGACTACTCGGCGGCGCTGCGCGGGCTCGCGGGCCTGCTTCGGCTGGAGCAGACCAATGTGCTGCGCCCTGATGACCCATTGCCTTCCATCGCTGCTGAGAACGACGACTAGTGGGTGCGCTGTGCGAACATGTTAAAAAAGGTTTCCAAGGTTGATCAGTTTTATAACGTCCTGTATTCTTCGTGTGTCTTGTCTTCTGTTTTGTTACTACTATCATCAGGTATTTCAATCGTTTACCTACACATCATGTACTGTTATCATATTATCCACGTCATATGGATGGGTCACCATGGTTATCGTTCAACCATTCAAGAGTACGAATCCGAGCCGGGGGCATTCGTGTCTGCAGCAGCAGCAGGCTCCTCTGTGAGACGCATGAGCTGGCCGTAGGCGTCGGTGATGAGCTGGAAGGCGCCTTGCACCGCCTCGCTGTAGATAGGCATGCCGGCCCAGCGGTCCGGGTGCCACATGAGCGACTTGCGGTAGTAGGCACTGCGCAGTTCGCGGTTGATAGACTTGGCTCTGCGAGAGGCCTTACCCGTCAGCTTGACAGGCGCAACGTCTGTGGCATTGGCGTCGGCATTGGCGGTGGTGGTGGCGGCGGCGGGAGCATGAAACAGAGCCACGAGCTTGTCTGTGAGCCCTGGTAGCTCCAGACGCTCCTCCGGTGTCTGCTCCTGGCTGGGGAAGCTGTTGCCTGTCCAGATCGCCTCAATGCCTGCCCGATATTGCGTAACGTGTCCGCCGTCTGCGGTGACCCACTGCTCCACATGCCACTTGCGCAGAGCGTCGGCACAACCCAACACGCGGCCGTACAGGGCAGCAGGCAGGAAGCCACGCACGACAGGATATAGCGAATCCGTATCGGCGCCGGCACCGGGGTACAGGGGACACGTCTGCTCCCGGAACATGAACAGACAGGGCGCGGGGTCCACAGCGTCAGCGTCACGGCGCACGAGGATCTTCATGGCAGCGACAAGTACGGGCTTCTCCTTCTTCTTGCCGAGCGTGTCTACAAAGCCACTGCGCCTCTGTAGCGCAGCCGCTGCCACGGTGGGCGTGGAGGTGTGCAGCAGCAGCTTCACGGGGCCTGGCTGACTCACCACCACTCGTTCCAGCACTGTGCTTCCCGAGTCATCCGTCTGATTAGAGCGGAGACCCCATAGAACAGCTCCTTGTGAGTTGCGGAGGTCCAGGGATGCCACAACGGACAGCTCTGGCGCATCGAACACGAGACCCCATTGATCCAGCAGCGTGACGTCCAGGGCGAACCACTTCCCCGCCACAGCGTGGGGGCTATTATCCTGCGCCTGCTTGAAGGACACCGTCGCCGACGCGACTCGACGCTCCTCCTGCGCGCACTTGTCCGCGTCCGCCAGAGATAGCACGTCCTTGTGCGTTCGTGCCTGCTGTAGACATTGCATCTTGGCCAGCGGCGCGTCCGAAAAACAGATGCGCGACGCCACACCCACATCCATCTGCAGACTGTGGTCTGCGGAGATGCGCCCCATGCACGTGCCCGCGTTGGCCGACCGCATATTCACCTTGCGGTCGTCGTCGCTCTGAAGCTGCTCCTGCAGGGCACCCGCACCTGCACACACCTCCAGCAGCAAATCCACTTTGATCTGCTGTGAGCGCTGACTGGTCTCCTTTACCGCGGCGCGGGCGCACGTCACCACGGGTGATCCAGGCATCTCCGTGCGGCACAGGGCGATGGCGTCCTCCCGGGAGAGCTTCACGCCCCAGCCCAGCGCCCGGCCGGAGCCCGTCGGACCCAGCACGGCAGTCACGCATGCCACCACCGAGTCCACTTTGGCACCCGTGATGGCAACGTTGCGGTTAGCAGTGCGGCCGCCTCCACACAGCGCCGACACCTGGGCAGACGTCCAGTCGCGTGGCAGCATGCGCACACACATGTTCACAGGCTGGGCGCCCGTGGTACATGCCTCGTCATCCTCCCTGTTCACACCCGCCGCCTTCGCCTTCGCCTCCCCCTTACCATTTCCTTGCTCGTGCCAGTCCATGTCCTCCTTCTTGCCATCCGGCTTCGCCTTGCCACCCTTTGCGGCGTCTTCAGGCACGTAGGCATTCGCTGCGTTGGTGCACATACGCACCGCGTCGTCAAGGAGCATGCTCACTGGCGCCCCGGACAGGCACTCAGCGGCGTAAAGCGGGGAGCCCTTGGCGAGGCGACGGCCACGGCCACCGCCACGCACGTCGGAACTCAGCATGTCCATGGCGCCGAACGAGCACATGTTGATGAGCATGGTGCGCGACTGCCGCACCTCCTCGTCCAGCACGTTGGCCAGGAAGTAGCCCAGGGCCATGCTGTCGGCACCTTTGGGCGGTCAATGAGTGGGGGTTGGGTTGGGTTGGGGTAAGAATTAGGGTTCGTAGGGTCATTTGAGTATTGTTAGTGTACCTTTGAATCTGCGGAACACTGTGGCCACTCTGTCCAGGCAGATGCCTGGCTCACTGGACCGCCCACTGAGCGTACCCACGCAGAGCTGCAGACGCTCCTCGTTGCCCAAGTAGTGCGGAGAAGCGCTGACGCACTCCGCCGGTTCGGAGCCGTGCGAGCCCAAACACAGGTGCTTCCGCAGATCCGCAATGTCCAGCCCGACGCTGGCCTCTTGCCCAGTGCGCCCCATGCGCGACTCGGGCCGAAAGACAGACTTGGACCAGCGGTAGCAGTCAGCCACGCCCGTCGACAGGGCGCCGTGGCACAGCTCCAGCCGGTCTTCCTCAGACGCCAGCCCTTTGCTCTTCTCATAACACTGCGCGGGGCCCGCCCCAGGCGCGCCCTGACAGAGCGTGATGGCCGCCTCGTGAGTAAGGTGGCTGACGAACTTACGGCTGTCTTGGATGAAGGCCATGCACTGCGCCGGCCCGTCATCGCGTTCATACGCACTGGCGTACAGACACAGCTCTGCCATGTCCGCCGCCGTCATCTGCGCGTATGTCAGACTGGGGTGCTCCATCACAGCGTTGAAGCATGCGCCAGGAGACGGCGCTGCGGACTCCGCACAGAACCGCACCGCGTCCGTCGGCTGGAGGTAGTTGCCCACACGCGGCAGCTTGGCGAAGTACTCGATGCACTCCTCGATGGCGGCCGGCATGCCGAGCGCGTTTTGACACGGCTCCAGGCTCAAATGTCCCTTGAGCAGCTTGGTCTTGACGGCGGCCTCCACACACGTCATGGCGCCCCGTGCCTCCTCATTGCTCAACTCCTTGCAGAACGCCACCGCATCCTCATCGTCCATGTGTGCATTGCGTCGGAGCCCCTGCGTAAGTGTCTTGAAGCACTCGCCTGGAAGCGACGTCTGCGAATTGCCACAAACTTCATCCCCGTACTTCGCGCGCTGCTTGCCCTGCAGCATCTTGCGACACATCACCGGGGCCGTTGACGCGCTTCTGGAACACAAACCGAGAATATCTGAGAACACGTACATCCCCAACTCGCTCTGAGCCTCCTGAGCACACTGGGCAGGCCCCATCGAGCCGGGCAGGCTGTCGCACAGCGTTTGCCGCTCCGTCAACGTGAACGTGTTGGCAATTAACGCCTCACATTCACTGTACTTCATGTGTGCCTCGATCAAGGTAACGCCCAGCAAAAAAAAGAGCCACAGGACGATCATCGCCCCCTTGCCTCACTTAAAGGTGGAAATAATTTTGTCGGTTCCAGTACGGATCCCGAGACCTCTCTGTGGAGAGCGGGTACTTCCTTTGTGCCTGTGGAGCACGACGCTGTAGGAATACATAGACAGTTAAACAATAAGTATAACATAACAATATACTAGCCTCTTCTCGATACAGCTCCATCACCGCTAACTAGAGTTGTCGTTGACGACATCGTCACGGCCTTCGTCATCACTATTAACGGGCTCGGAGACGGTCGATGCGTCCAGCGACGGATCAGCCTTGGCCTTGGCGGCCAGCACGTGTATGGGGTTGGTAGTGTCGTCGACTTCGCTTCCGTCATGTCCTTCGTCATCACTGTCCACTAACTGGGAGACGGCCGATGCGTCCAGCGGCCGACCAGCCTTGGCCTCGGCTGCCAGCACGTGTACGGGGTTGGTTGCGTGGGATACATAGCCCGGGGAGTCTGCGGACAGGATGTGATTGGCGCGCTGGAGCTCGAGGTCCTTCTTGGACAACTCCTTCTGCGAAGTGGACAGCTCCACCACTATCTCGTCAATCTTTTCCTCCAGCTCTTTCACTTTGTCCATGCCGAGCTTCGTTCGGAGGATACCCAGCACACCAACCCCCGTAGCTGCCTCAGCTGTATGCGGGCCCTGAAGCTTTACGTACCACTCCAGGCCTGTCGGAATGGCCTCAGTGCTGAAGCCTTGCTGGTACACGAAGTACCACACGCGGTACAAGCAGTTCAGAATAATGAGGATGGACACAGAGGTGAAGAAGAGGGTGATTGTAGACCAGCTTTGCATGAGCGTGTTGTTGACACACTGCAAAATAAGCTGGGGAATGGTTTCAACCCACAGCTCTGCGTACAGAGACTCGTTGAGGATGGTCAAGTCTACTGGCTCCACGATGTCGAACTTGTCTGTTCCCGTCCACAGCTGCACCCAGAAGTTACGCACTGGTCGGATGGCCAGTAGCTTCACAGAGTACAACAGGTAGCCCACAACAATAAACACCAGCAGTAGAGGAAGGTTGAGCAAGACCCACGGCAGCGTCGTCAGCAGAGTTACACTCACCTTCCACAGGCTGTCCAGATCTTCGAATACGTAAGCACGCGGTGGAGGCGCGCCAAGCCAGAACTTCGGGTACCACTGCACACGGTACAGTCCGTCCAGGAACACAAGCAGCGGCAATATCAGGGTCAGATTACCCAGAACGAACATCCCCTCCGTCGCCCATACTGCCAGAAGGAGGTAGAGCACGTCCGAGACGACGTCCAAGACGGGCAGGAGCGTCAGTTGCATCAGCTGCGCCACCAGCCATACCCTGTTCACATGCCCAGAGTCCACTTCCACGTACTTGACGAGGTACCACATGCAGCCGAGAGTGGCGCTCACCAGCGTGCCGACCAAAACAATGATGAACACTTCCAGTGCCACCCCGCCGCCCGCGTAGCCGTAGAAACTGCACTCGCACTCCAAACTCTCATCTGCCGCGTAGTCGAAACAATCGTGATCCCGGCCGGTACACTTGTCCATGCCGTCGGTGTAGCTATCGTCATTGCTCAGGTCTGCACCTGATCCGATACACGCACTCACACGTCCATATGGACACGCGTTGCATGTGTGGGCTCCCGTGTAGCTGACAGCGTTAGAGAACTCGTTGACAGCACACTCCTCATAAGAGTCGCCGCCACCCGCCGAGAATGTCCCAGGGGCACACAGCTGACATGTACCAGACGTGGCGTTACCCCTGAACAGCCCATAGCCTGCGGTGCACGGAGTGGTCCTCACGAGGTTGGGATATATCAGAGCCCATCCTGGGAACTGCGTGCCGATGACCGCATAGTTGTCGATCAGAGCAACGTCAATCCCAAACGAGGCCGCATAGTCGTCGCGGTACGTCGCGATAGGAAGTCCACCATATCCATAGCTCGCAACATCATGGTCAATCTCGTACAAGTACACCTCACCCACTCCCGCATCGGCAACCATGAAGTAGTTGTTGGTGATGGCGGCGGCTCCGAGCCCATATGTCCTAGCAGCAGAACCTCGAGGGCTCTCATAAACGAGCCAGTGGTAATATGACTCGCCGTACCCGCCGTCATCCATTTTCTTGTAGATATGGTTTTGCCTCCGAAAACCGATGAAACAGTACTTCTCGGACAGCGTG
>Ga0308003_1001162_pt1 | contig 11664 bp, 1 predicted proteins | sample Neamet36_FD_203159 | JGI IMG/M metagenome (GOLD analysis project Ga0308003, IMG submission 203159) | Marine microbial communities from water near the shore, Antarctic Ocean - #36 | ecosystem: Environmental > Aquatic > Marine > Unclassified | place: Southern Ocean | collected 2014-06-06
GGTTGGCAGCAGCCAGTCGCTGGCTCTCCAGCAGTGCGCGCATGTCCCGCGTCTTTATCTCCGAGGCCTCCAGCTCCATATTGCGTTTAGTCAAAATCTGCGTTAAGTTGGAGTTCTGCTTCTCCAGCGCTTCCACGCGCTCCTGGAGGGTGCTGTTGATGCCGTCTTGGAGAGAAGATTTGCTTTTGCCGAGGCGGCCAGCACCACTGCGGCCGGGGGGAGAGCCTCCGTCGTCGAAGGCCAGACTGGAGAGCTGGCCCAGGTCCTGGCTGCCGGCTGCCTGGCGATACATGAAGTCCGCCTCCACCTCCGACATCATGCTTCCGGCTGCCAGAGACCCCACGGACCCTTGCGCCAGGCCGTGGCCGTGGAGGGGTGCGCCGTTCATAGGTGCGCCCTTGTGGAACTGCTCTTTGGCCTGCTGTGCCAGCAACTCCAGCTCGGCAAGTCGCGCCTCATCCTGACGAGGGTCGTAGCCCCGCGTGGTCTTTTTCTTCTTCTTGCCGTGCTTGAGAAAGTCCTCCATCTCGCCGCTATCCTCCAGCCCTCCCCCCATCATGGCGAAGTCGGACTCCTCGTCCTTCTTCGCCTTCTTCTTCTTCGCCTTGCCCCCCTTGAGTACCGGTGCCGCATCGCCGCTGCCGGCCCTCATAAGCTTCTCCTTTTCGGCGGCGAATTTTGCCATCATTTCCATGTTGGGGGGAGCGTCCAAGTCCATATTCTTTCCAAAGCGCTTCAGGGGTTTGCTGCCGTCGGGGACGGGGTCCGCCAACATGGCCTGCTCGAACGGCGTCTTCTTCTTCTTGATTTTCTTGCCTCCTTTCTTCGAAGGGGCCATGCCCATCGCCTCGCCAGTCAGCGCCGCCTGCGCTCTGTCTGCGGCTGCCAGGCTCGAGAGCAGGCCCCCGTCTTCGAATGGGTCCATGTTCGACCCCGCGCTGGCCGTGCGCATGCCTCCCGGCGACGCGACCCCTCCGCGCGACCCCGGCCGATCCATCTGACCGGGGCCGGACATTGGGCGCACGCCGCCGCCGCCACCACCGGGGCTGCCGTCGCCCCTGCCATTGAGCGCCAGGTTCGATAGCGTGGGCACGTCGCGAGGGGGCAGCGTAGCGGTAGCTTTAAAATTAGACTCCGTGAGAGCCTCGAGTTTACGGCAGATGCCGAAGAGGTTTCCGTCCACGGTCACTTCGCTCTGCAGGCGACCGCCGGCGGGGTCAGAGGCAGACGTCTTGAGGAGAGCCTGCTTCCACAGCGCCACAAAGTCCGCGTCCGAGTCGACCACCTCCTGTCCCAGTAGCAGCTTCTCCGCATGCCGAGAAAACGCCACGAAGCGATATGTAGCCACCATGCGCGTAGTCGCCCGCCGCTTCCGCAGCTCCCCCAGGTTCGCCGTGGGGGATGGGAGCGAGGAGTATTCCTCCAGGTCCACGGCCCAGCCCATGCGGTCATTGTCCGAGAGAGAGGCCAGAGACCACGCGCGCAGGCCAGGAAGCTCATCGGGCCCGAGAGAGGCGCGATACACGCCTCCCTCTTTGCTGATGAGCTCGCTCCCGCTGCCCAGTCCGCCCAGTGTCTCCATGCTCTGTGTCACAGCGCCGCCATTCCGCCCCGCCGGGGCAGGACGGGAAGCGCTCCCTGAACGGCTCGACAGGCCGCCACCGCCACTGCTGCTGCTGCTGCTAGCAGCTTCGGTGGCGCTTGTCTTGGCATCGCCGCTGCTCGCGATCTGCTGCTGCTGCTGCTGCTGCTGCTCCATGTTTGGTGGTACTTTCTTAAGCTGCGGGAGTGACCGAGGTGATCGAGGGCTCTTAGCGGGGCCGCCTTGGTTCGAGCCATCGTCGCCTATAGACGAGACGCCGAGTGAGGACACCCCCGAGAGCCATGCGTGCTCATTGTCATCGATGACGAAATCCATCGTCATGCCTTCCACAGTGAGGTTGGCTGCGTCGCGGAGGTAGTCAATGACTTCTCCGGAGAACCCCTGTACTTGGCCGCGCGTGAAATCCGAATCGTCGCTGGAAGACGTCGAGCCGTCGCGCATGCTCCTTTCAGAGAAGGTGACTGGCTCACTCTCGACCGGGGCGTAGCGCACGGACAGGAATCGTGCCACGCCCTGCTTGGGGCGCAGATACACCTGCAGGTAGTGCTGTGAACCCGGCCGTGTCAGCAGCTTGAGCGCGTCGGGCTCCTGTCCATCGAGAAGAGTGCGGAGCGCCTCGTCACTCAGCTCCCGCCGCCGACCACTCGCGCCATCCACCAGCACGCCCACATACCCCTCCGTGTTACTCGGGTTCGCCAATGCGAACCGCCGGAACCGGTCTGCCACGTTGCTAATGTGGCTGTTGTCGCCCTTCTTCCGGCTCACCACGCCTGCCTTGGTCGTGAAGTACCACGCCGGCGCCAGCGCCTCATCCAGAAAGATGGTGTCCAGCAGTCGCAACGGACACTTTCGCGACTTCGTTGAAACCACAAGGCCCAACAGATCACGCCATGGTAGACTCGACATGGCGTGAGCCTAACCTTGCAATGCGAAGCGACTCAAACGGGGCGAGTACCGAGTCAATTCAAAATATGACTCGAGGAACTAACAACTAGTTGGCCTGTTATGAGCACAGAGTGGGAGAGTGGTCTCTCACTTTAACAATGAACTGTAGCACGCACTCGGTGATATGAATCAAACCGAGAGCGGTTCCGATTCCAAACTTTTTGCGCGACTCGAGACTCCGTCCGGGGGGAGGTGCGGCGGGGTCCCGGCACCGAGCTTCGTGAGATAGGAGAGGACGGACATGACGGGGAGAATTTACGATTTATCTAAGTCCTCTTTGGGAGTATTTGCGAGTGACATTCTTTACCGTGTAGCGACAGAGCACCACTTCCTGAAAACAGTACAGTTGGTGATGACAGGGTACCAATGATGGTGCCAAGTGGAGGTGCACCTGCCCAATACCTCCCTGAGTCGGTTAGGGTTAGAATTAGAGAGAGAGACATTCCGTCCTACAGTGACTGGGGTGTAGCATATGTAGTACACCTATAGCAAAATAATCAATTGCGACCCTTTACGCAAGCAATTGTTCACTCTACCCTTCGCTGTGTCAACTTTGACTAAAAATGCGTTTTGGTCACAGCAAAAGCGTTTTTTGGTCAACGCGCTGTTGCTCAAAAAACCCTTCGCTTACAGCTCTGGTGATTTTGTATCAACGAGTGCACGCGCTACAGTTTAGTTGTTAAAGTTAGAGGTCGCTCTCTGCTTATAACAGACCAACTAGTGTTTGTTCCTCGCGTCATATCTTAAATTGCCCTCGTATTCGCCCCGTTAGAGTCGCTTTCGCAAGCTGCTTCGACGCCGGAACGTCTACGTCCCTGACATCACTACCATGATGTCACTTTTGGCCAACATGACCGGCCTGCTGGTGGTTCTGGCCTTGCTTACCCTGAATGGCCTGCCCCAGGCGATGGGCGCGGGACTCGAGGTCCCGTCGGCCCCTTTCGTCGAGTTGGGGGTGCTGAGCGGTAACACCGTTCGCGCCAACTTCTCGGCGGGTAACGACCTCGTGGGTGACGGCTCTATGCTCGTCACTGATGGCGGAAGCGCTATCCACTCCTACAAGGTACGCAGTAGTTTTTTCACCTGAACCCCCCACGGTCGCATCACCCTCACCGCATTCTCGCTCTTCTCCAACAAACAAACACACACGCACCACAGGTGGAGTGGGATACGGACCCTGGAGTGCAGGAGGTCCAGACCATCACCACTTCCACTTATGTGGGCGCCAACGAGGTACAGACTATTGCTACGAAGCTCGCCGGGCAGAACGAGGTGCAGATGATTAAGACGCTCACCCTGCCTGTGCAGGAGAAGCAGAAGATTGCCATCAAGCACGCGACGTCTGGCTCCTTCTTCTTCCTTAAGCTTGACACCACGTCGACCGGCGGCTCCATCCAGTTCTCGGGTGATATCCCCGTGCACGCGGATGCGTCTGGTGCTGGCTACTCGGTGGCCAACATCATCTCTGGTATGAGCAACGTCAAGGCTCACGGCACCGTCACGGTGACCAAGAACGTCGTCTCGGACGTCGAGTTCTACTACGAAGTGGAGTTTCCCGCGTCCATGGGCAACGTGCCCACCATGGAGGCCTTCACGGACAAGCTGCTGCCGCAGGGAGAGGCTACCGCTACCATCAGCACGGTGGAGGACGGTAACATCATCGGTGGTACCTTCCGTCTGTCCTTCGAGGACGTGTCGACGGTGGACCTGCCCTTCGATGCGAGCCCCACTGAGGTGCGCGAAGCGCTTGAGAATCTGCCTGGCATCGAGACTGTGGATGTGGCAGTGAGCGTGGTGGACGACCAGCGAGGATACGAGTGGACTGTTGAGTTTACCGGCGCCCTCAACGACGGAAACGTTGTTGAGGACATAAAGGCAAACACTGATGGTCTCTTCGTGTCTAACCCTGTGCGTGCTCCCGATGGTGCCGTCATTACTGTCACCCCTTCGGATGGTGCAGAGATCGGTGGCACCTTTACGCTCACCTACGGCGGCGAGGAGACCTACGACCTCGATTTCAATTCCGATTCCGCTGATGTCAAGGAGGCCCTCGAGTCTCTCGACAACAACGTCATCCCTACGGGCACCATCGCGGTGTCCCGCACGGGCCCGACCGGCGAGAAGGAATACACGTGGACCGTGACCTTCCTCAACGACTTCGCACGCACCCACGAGGGTGACCTCGACCTCATCACCTTCGACAAGACGCTCATGACCCCTGGCAACGCAGCCGTTGTGGTCGAGGAGCTACCTGGGCGCAAGGGCACGATTAAGGATGTGCAGACGATCGAGGTGCTCACGGACGCGGACATTCCTGACGACACTATGATGACGCTCTCTTTCCGTGGCGAGACCACGGTGCCCTTCTATTTCCACTACGCGGACGGCGACGGCGACCCGGCTTGTGAAAGCCAGGTGACGGAGCTGCAGAAGATAACCAGTTCTACGCTCAACACGGAGACGACGCTATCGCAGGGCGACGGGCAGGTTTCGACGAGCCTCAAGTTTCGCATGGTATACTCCACCGCGTACATTACTGAGGTGTCGGATTGGATCTACGCCAACCCCGAGGACAACATTGACGATTGCTCCGTGCCCCAGGCCCTCATCGAGTCGGAGCTCATGAAGTTCTCCGTCTTCGACCAGGTGTCTGTCACGAGCGCCGGCACCGGTGTGTCCATGGGCTGTGAGTGGAGCATCGCCTTCATCTCTTCCATTGGTGACGTGCCCATGCTTCAGATCGAGGCGAAGAACGAGAAGTCCAACAACTTTGGAGTGCTCGGCTACACCACGACTGCCGGTGACGATACCCTCATCATTGAGGAGATGGTTATCGGAGCCAAGGACGCCATCAAGGCAGCGCTTGAGGAGCTCGACACCATCGGCACCGTCACTGTCACAGTCGACGGCTCCATCAGTGGAGACTTTGCCTGCGTGTGGCAGGTCACCTTCGACACTAACGCTGGCGAGCTTGATCTGCTGGAGGCGACCATCTTCGAGAAGGACGATGTGGCTAGCGCAGGTACTGCCAGCTGGGATGCTGCCGTGAACGTGTTCACTCACAGCGTCAGCGGTGCCGTCATCGCTGCTACGGTTGATCACGACGTCGCTAAGGGCGGTGTGGTCACTACTTCGGACGCCATGGCGGGCTACTTCGCCATGTCTTTCCGCGGCGCCCGCAGTTCGTACGTGCGCTACGACGCCGACGCGCGCACCATCGAGCAGGCTCTTGAGTCGCTCGAGACGGTGGGCGACGTGGCAGTCTTCCGCTCCAAGGCAGATGAGAACGGAGGCTTCACCTGGTCCATCACGTTCATGACCGAGCTGGGTGACGTGCCGGAGATCATCTTCGATGGCGCGTCGCTCGAGGGCACTGTGGCGACTGGCGTGGTTGCGCAGCAGAAGCAGGGAGTCTCTCCCCCCTTCAACTCGCTCGACCAGGTCAACTCGCTGCCCCTCGGCTCCGCCATCATCACTGATCTGGCCAACCTGGGAGTGACCGTCTCTGGCCTCGACGAGGGCATCGCCTACTACTTCCGCGTGGCCTCCATCAATGCCGTCGGCCAGGGTCCGTACTCCTTCGCGAGCATCCCGTTCGCCATTCCCTCACCCCAGAGACCGGGTGCCCCTGTGGACATGATGCTGAACCCCATGGATTCCACGTCGCTCACCACGAGCTTCGCACGCCCCCTTCTGGACGGCGGCGAGGACGTGACGTACTACAGAGTCGAGTACGCCACCAAGCCCTTCGTCGCAGAGGTGCAGCGCGTCTCTGTTCGGTGCAACGTGACCAACGAGGTGCAGAGGGTGGCGACGACGGTATCAGCGGTGCCGGAGAGGCAGCTGGTGCACATCCACACTACCTTCACAAGCGGCGACTCTGCCACGTCTGATGTGCAGCTCGTGACGTGCGATGCCACTGGCGGAACCTTCACGCTGTCCTTCGATGGTACCTCGACTGCATCCATTGACTGGGACGCCGACCTGGCTACCGTCGAGGCCGCTCTTGAGGGCATTGCCGCCATCAACGATGTAACAGTGGCTGCTTACGGCTCCAACGGTGACGTTGCCTGCTCCAGCGGAAACACGGACGGATTCACTGTAACCTTCGACGATGTGACGAACTGGGCTGGAAACCTTCCTTTCTTGGACAAGGATTCCAACTCCCTCACTGGCACCGGTGCTGCCATCGACATCCCCACGACGGGCGGCGGAGTGACGACCGGTCTGGCCACGATTGGTGGCTCGTTCCGTCTGAGGTTCCGTGGCTCTACCACCGAGGACATCGCCTTTGGCGACAGCGCTGCCTTGGTGCAGGCACGCCTGGAAGCACTGGACACCATCCAGACCCTTGGTGTCACGGTGACCACCCCCACGTGGACCGGCTCCGACAACGACCGGATGTGGGCCATCGAGTTCACCAACCTGGGCGGTGACGTGGAGGACATCGAGGTGCCCGACGCCTACAACCTCCTCACGGGCTCCGACGTGGAGATCAATGTGTGGACGGACGGCAAGGAGGACACTACCGATAACAACAGCGAGGGTGATAGTGGTTCGGTGGTTGGCAACCAGGCCAGCGGAACCTACACGCTGACCTTCCGCGACCACACCACGGACGCCATCGACTTCAACGCCGCCGACACGGTCGTAAAGGCGCGTATCGAGGCACTGCCCAACATCGGCACAGTCTCTGTCAGCCGTGTGGGTCCCAACGTGCAGAAGGAGATGACGTGGTATGTTACCTTCCTGTCCATGCCTGGAGCATTCCCCGTTGGCTCGTTCCCCCGTTCCTACAACGAGACGGCGCTCCTGGAGCCCGTCTTCGCGAGCTCCATGGGCGGTACTGGGGCCAACGTCACCGTCACCCTGGTAACTCCGGGCTCGGAGATGCTCGCTGGTGCCTTCGCGCTCAACTTCGCCAACTCCAGCTCTTCTGTCCTGACTGCGAGCGGCATCCCTGTTGACGCTTCTGCATCCGAGCTGCAGACCGCACTCAACGCCCTGGAGAACACCGGCACCGTCTCCGTGACGCGCCAGGTGCTCTCCGATGGTTACACGTGGCTTGTCACTTTCGACGGGTGCAAGGTTGTGAACGGCATTGACGTGTGCAGTCACGGCGACGTGGAGCTGCTCGAGTCGATCTGGACCGACCATGGCGACGTCAACTCGACGTGCCCCGCCTCCGTGATCGGCGTGATGCCCGGCTCCGGCCCCGACGCTTGCGCCGAGGGGGAGGATGGCAAGTGCCAGGACCTGGTCGTGGACCTGTCTGGTGGCGAGCCCTACTCGCACGCCATCACCCAGCTGACTGCTGGCAGCCCTTACTACGTGCGCGTGTCGGCGCACAACAGAAAGGGTTACGGATACCCCGCCCTCCCCTCCCCGGAGTACGAGATCCCCACCTTCCTGCCGCCGGGGTCGCCCCCGATGGTGCGCCTGGTGACTTCTTCGGCCACGGAGATCCAGGTGGGGTGGGACTTCCCCAGGGAGAACGGCGGCGCCACTGTCATGGGCTTCGAGCTCTGGATGGACGACTGGGCCGGCGGCTCTGAGCGTCTCGTCTTCGACGGCACCGACGACGCTGCCTCTACTGCATTCACCATCCAGACGTCTTCTTCGTTCGGAGTGGTGTCCGGCAAGAGCTACCGCTTTCGTGTGCGCGCCATGAACTACTGCATCGCGACGCAGACTTCCAAGGCGTGCTATGGTGACTTCAGCGAGCCCGCCATCTTCGCCGTGCGCGAGCCGCGCGTCCCCCTACCGCCGCCTATGCCCTACCGCTCCACGTCGTCTAACATCGACACGGTCGGAGGCGCCCGCAAGGATGGCACCATCACTTTCCGCTGGGCTGTGCCCGTAGACAACGGAGGCAGTCCCATCACTGCCTACTCCATCCACTGGGCCAGGCCTGGAGAGTCCAGCTACTCCGATTCCACCGAGTCGCTCGCGTCCGTGACGATCGACGCTGCTAACGCCAATCAGGTCCTGGAGTATACGCACGATGAGGCTCTGGAGGTGTATGACGGCTCCGTGTACCGCTTCTTCGTGCGTGCCATTAACGCCCGCGGGTCTTCGCCTGGATCGCCCATCCTGTCCGTCGTGTCGGGTGTGCACGCCGGCATCGATAACGCAGGTGTGAACCAGTACTCCAGCTTAATCCCCATGGCCAGAGACGTGGATGCCGGAGAGATCGAGGTCTCGTGGCCGCAGCCCTCGTCCGCCTCGGTGGGTGGCACCCCCATCACTGGTTTCAAGGTCTACATGTACCCCGGAGCTGGTCTCAACACCATCGTGAACCCCAAGCAGGTGTTCCAGGAGGTGCAGGTCGTGACCACTTCTGTGGCTGACCTGGCCGACGAGGTGCACGAGATCCTGATGGAGGAGATGACCTCTGGCACCGTCTTCGTCACGCTCAACGGCGCGCCCTCACAGGAGCTGTCTGTCGACGCCGATGCAGCCGCGATTGACGCGGCCATCGAGATTATGTTGCCTGGCTTCTGTGCCGGGTTCACTGGGACCTGTGTGTCAACCCCTGAGGTGTACGCCACGGACATCGGCGCCACCAACGGCCGCAAGTGGACGATCCAGTACAAGGGCATTGTCGGTCCCGTGGACGCCATCGCCGTTGACGCCACCGCCAACGCCGCCTCTCTGGTGGCCGATAGCGTCGTGTGGACCATGGTGACTGCCACCAAGGCCACGGAGCCCATCACGGGCAGCTTCACGCTCTCGTACAACAACTCAATGACTGTGGACATGCCTTACGACATAAGCGCTGCTGACATGGAGGTGGCCCTCGAGGACCTCGAGGGGCTCAACACGGTGAGCATCGTCCGCACCAACGCCCTGCCTAGCGGCCGCGATGCCTACTCATGGACCATCACCTTCGACGACCAGGCTGGCGATCTCCCCTTGCTCTACGCCACTGCCGGTCGCCTGGAGAAGCTGTCTTCGTTCGTGTCCATCAAGGTCGAGGAGGAGGTGCCTGGAACTGAGTCCGTACTCGTCTATGACGGCACCGGCATCCCCGATGTGCGCCGCATGCGCTTCACAAACCTCGTGCCCGACAACACGTACTCCTTCAAGGTCGCGCCTCTGAACGCACTCGGTGATGGTGTGCTTTCCGCTCCCATGGAGACCATTGTGGCCACCGCGGGCTCAAGCGCCACGTACACCACCACGACGGGCTCCAGTCTTACCACCGGCATCACGGACGACGTTGATGAGGAGCAGCTCGTCACCTTCGCTGGGTGCAGCGCTTCTGGCTACAACATGACCCTCAAGTATAACGGTATGAGCACCGTCCTATGGGCCAACGCCAGCGCGGATGTGGTCGAGAACGCAATCCACACTGATCTCAAGCTCCCCAGCATAGATGTCTACGAGACCGAAGTGTCTGGCGACGTTGCGTGGAGAATCATTTTCCGCGACCTGGGCGACGTGCCCATGCTTACTACGCGTACCTTCGAACCCGCGTGCACCATCGCCGTGGAGGAGTTCCTCAAGGGCAACCGCAACCAGTTCACCATCGAGCCCAAGAAGGCGGACGGCCAGGTGTTGCGTGCGCGCCACTTGGCCGATTCGGGCTTTGAGGGGCGTGACGTGTTCTTCACCGAGACGCACCTCGACGGCGAGTGGGTCCGCGACCAGGGTATCGCCACTTACAACCCCGTCGTGTACGAGATCCAGTCCATCTGGTTCCCCATTGCCGAGGTCGGACGCACCGCCCTGAGTCTGACAGACTACCGCACGCCTTACTCCACCACCACGTTCGTTGCGGATGAGATCGAGGCGGGTTCGTCCGCTGGCGACGTGCAGACTGTGCTGGAGGGCCTCGAGAACATTGGCGTGGGTGGCATCGATGTCAGTCGCACCGTCTACGCCGACGGCACTGGAACTGAGTTCCTGGTGACCTTCCTTGCCAACCTGGGTGATGTGCCTGAGTTCACTAGCTCAGACTCCAACATCCTGGTGCAGGAGGACCAGAAGGGCATCACGGAGATCCAAACCATCACCCTCCTCACAGACGGCGAGTTCATTCGCGAGGAGCATCTCATCGTGCTGGAAATGAGCGCCAGCAACGCTGGTACCGTGGTGATGACTTACGGCGGTCTGCCGGACACAGCGCCCGTGACTATCGGTCTGGCTGTCTCCACCACCGACATGGCTGACGACGTCAAGGCCGAGCTCGAGAAGCTCGTCCTCCCTGCCTCCGGCCCGCTGCAGGTGGATGTGAGCGTGCAGATTGACACTTCTTTCATCGCCATTCACATTGTGTACAACAGCCCTGTCGGTGATGCCGAGCTGCTCGACATTACCGAGGGTGGCGACGCTGCGCTCTTCTCCAACACGGAGACAATCAAGGGCATCAGCCCCGTGATGGGCACCTTCACCGTCTTCTTCGAGGGCCAGTACACGGACGACATCGCCTTCGATGCGTCCTCCAATGACATGAAGGACGCGCTCGAGGGCATCTCTACCATCAACACCGTCATGGTGGAGCGTGATGACCTAGGCAACGGCTACAAGTGGACGGTGTACTTCACCAAGAACGTGGGCAACCTTCGTATGATGCTGGCAACGGACCGCCGCTACGAGATTCAGCGCCTGTGGACCGAGGGCGGTGCACCCACTCCGCTCAACGGAGAGATCGAGGTTAGCTTCGGCGGCGACTCCACCGTTGTGCAGTACAACTCCGAGGCTACCGAGCTGCGCGCCGCACTCGAGTCGATGCCCTCTGTGGGCAGCGTGGAGGTGAGCCGTTCCGCCTTCACAAACGGCAAGTTCGAGTGGCTCATCACTTTCCGTGCCCTCACTGGTAACATCGAGAACCTGCACGCCTCCAATGTCAACCTGCTCGGCTCGGATGCGCAAGTGTACGTGGAGGAGATCGTGGCGGGCAACAACGACACCATGACCGGCATGGTGCCCCGCCTCTCGAACATGGAGAAGGTGGCAGGTCGCCCCGACTACACGGGCCAGTACGTGCTGGACGAGCCTGGAGCGTATGAGACCAAGGTGTCGCAGCTGCTGCAGGGCGGTCTGTCTGCCCAGTTCTACGACAACCAGTGGATGCACGGTGCTCCCGGCATCGAGCGCATTGACTCCACGGT
>Ga0308003_1001167_pt1 | contig 11648 bp, 14 predicted proteins | sample Neamet36_FD_203159 | JGI IMG/M metagenome (GOLD analysis project Ga0308003, IMG submission 203159) | Marine microbial communities from water near the shore, Antarctic Ocean - #36 | ecosystem: Environmental > Aquatic > Marine > Unclassified | place: Southern Ocean | collected 2014-06-06
CATCTGTATAAATATTGTAGCGCAGAAAACTAGTTTCTTCTGAATTTGCCAAACGGCGATGACAGTCATTATTGACACAATAAAAAACGTGCTCCCCTTGCCCCATAGTCACAACGCCAGTTGCACCTGAAGTGCAGGTAGTTGATATTGTTGCAGTGGTCGTGAGGTCTGCTGTTGCGTTGGCGACAATTGCGTCATATGCGCCAAAGATTAAGTCTGTGTTACTCATAGTGCACGATCCGTTGATGTTGGCAGAAATATTAATGTCTGATGTTGATGTAAAAGCATAAGCTGGCAAGTTAAGACTGGCAGTACTTATTAGCACAGCCGATAGGGCCAAAATTTTAAGAAATCTTTGGTTTATATTCGATTTCATTTTATTACCTTATCTTCTCGCTGCAGAAAATACAGGCCACAAGTGGCCTGTATCATTACTTGTGACGCTATCAATAATTGATCGTAACAGTTAATGTGTCAGAATAACTTCCTGCTATAGCAGAAGCTTGCGCAGCAGTAACACTACCGTAAACAACCAACGCCTGTGCACTACCGGTACCAGTATAGGTTACACCTGTTGCGTTTTCCCACTCCACTGACCGATCAGAATCACTAAAAACTTCATAATTAAGAAATTTAGTACCATCTGTTGCGTGTACCATTCGGCGATCTGGATCAGCATCCGACGAATCAGATGAAGCGTTTAAGCCTTGGCTTATTTTTATATAGCCACCTGCACCTACAGTACAAGTCGAGCTTAACCCACCAGCAGCTGTTAGGGCGGCTGAAGCATTAGCGACAACAGCATCATACGCGCCAAAGCTTATGTTTGTGGTGCTTATGGAACAGGCCGTGTTGATGCTGGATGAAACAGTCATGTTTGATGTTCCCGTTCCCGCGTAGGCGGGCATGCTAACAGCAACAATGCCAAGTGCTGTGGCTGCTGAAATCGCTATTTTTAAATAGCGTTGGTTAAATTTTATATTCATACTTTTTTCCTTTTTTTTAAAATGCAGTTTTCTGCAATGGATAGGAGCAACCATCCACATGATTCCATTTCTATCAGTACCGGCAGTCTCTAGCTTGAGGTAGTGGGATAGAATTCAAAAAAAAAGTACAGACATAAGCATACTTTAGTATATACTACTATACTTAAGTAGAGTGAAATAAAGGCTAATAGTCCCGAAGTCCTGTAACTAAATATAGGTCATTCAGCGGCAAAACACGATGTTTTTGAACGACCCTTACCTATCAATTTAAGGGGAAACTTTTATTGCATCCAGCAAAGGCAGACAATCAAACGGACCACTTCCAGTGGTAGTCTAGAGATAATTTTGTTAAATAAAATGAACGAGTTATGAAATTAAAATTCAAACTAAGCCCTCTGAAACGAGCGATCGTATCAGCTATAGCACTCGGCTTCACTATTCTTGGCACCCAATCCCACGCTGACACAGGCACTTCAAACATGAACGTTAGCGCAACAATTAAGCATTCCTGTTCCATAGACAACACCCCAATGGCGTTTGGAGCCTATGATGGTGTTGTCGCCAACGCATCGACCGCGCTTGATGCTATGGCTACGGTAATTTCAAGCTGCACCTCAGGCGCAGCAGCCCTGATCACAATGAATGCGGGTGCTTCCGCGGGATCGAGTTCGGATGAGACACCAGTTCGTCGAATGACATCTGGAAGAGGTGAGTATCTAGTCTACCAGGTTTATTCAGATGTCTCTCAGGAAACGATTTGGGGTAATAGCGCCTCTCAAGGTGTTGCACTTACCGGGACGGGCCTTCCTCAGTCTCATATAGTTTATGGTAGGATCCCATCAGGGCAAATGGTGCCCGAGGGGGATTATAGTGACCAGATCGTCGTTACAATTACTTACTGATGATAACACAATTACTTAGGCTTTAGCCTTTTAGGTGAACTAGAAAAATACAGCAAAACCATTCATAGGTGTCAAAATGACCGATATATCCAAAGTGTTTGTGAAAACTGTATATAACAATAGAATTGCGAGAGATTAATTAATTTTAATCGATTTTTTCTTATCTTTATGAATTATCAATATCCAAATCAGTGCAATAATAAATAAGGGTCTAGTAACATTAAATGCTGAGAAGTATGGCCTGTCAGTTAAGTGCATGAAACCAGAGAATAGTACTGCATTATCAATTGCGCTATTGAGCATATAAACTAACATAATTAAACACACATACTTAAATCCATAATTAAAATAAGCTGTGATATTTAAAGATATAAGAAGCAGAAACAGTAACATGGCTCTAGCGTTTAAGACTGATGAAAATCCTGTATCGAGGAAATTATTATCGATACCTTCGACAAGATTACCTTTTACTATGAAAAATAGTAAAAGAATTATCAAAGCGTATAAATTTATAAAACTAAATGTCAGTCTAAAAGTAGAGGATTGAAGAATATAATCTTTGCCATTTGAATTTTTATCTGAGCCATTCCCAAGTATGGTACTAAATCCAAGATTGTTTGTGTTTTTATTTTTAATAATATCAATCCACAGTCAGAGGGCGAAATACGAGCTCAACACTCATCCAGAGCAAACTAGCAATCAAGATTGGACGAAGTGATTGCACGGAGGAAATTAATCCACTTTCTGGGTATTGAATAACTTCCGTTAAAACAAAAATATCATCAATATATATTGCAACTGCCCATGCAGTTAATGCAACAGTAAAGTATTTTGCATATTTGAAAAATCTAAATAGAATTACAGGGTATGCTAACAAAGCTATTGCCACAATTACCAAGCGAACAGTGGCAAGTTTCATCGTTGTAATAATCTGAGCTGTATTGTTGAGTTCAAGTATATATTCTGGGATTGTTGCATATGTATACAATGAAGAAAAACAAAAGGCATAGGCTATGCTCATTGAGAACCAGAAAAATTTAGATGGTTGAGGATTTTTAAACATATATTATTACTCGAAATACAATCTTAATTTATAATACGTTGGTATAGCATCTTATTCTTTATAAGTATGGTTAACAATGTAAAAATTGCACAAATAATGTACAGTTTTTATAATCAAAATATTCCAAAGGATTGGGCTGATGATTTAACACTGTCTATTTTATGATCAAGGACACATATTGACCAAAAATAGCCTCAGATTGTTTCGCAATAATTTCAAGACTTTGGATGCAATCACTAAAATCTTTGATGGCACCTTCTCGGGCATCAATTTCCAGTTGAGCAAGTGTCTTTTCTAACAAGTCTTGCCCCAATATGGCTGAGGCACCTTTCAATTTATGAGAAGTCTCCGCTAATGCATTATGATCTTTTTCAAATAAACCTTGATTACATTGTTTAATAAACTGTTCAAGTTCTTCAAAAAATACCCAACCAACTCCCAAGGCTTTCTCACGACCAAGGGTTTCAAATAATTCCTTTAGTATTGGTGAGAGCTCACCAATAGTTTCAAATGAACAATCAGAAGTAACATCTGAAATAATCTTTCGCAAAGCAGCTAGACGGATTGGCTTTGTGAAATAACAATCCATACCAGCTTGTTCTGCTTCGACACCAAATTCATCACTGCCATGCGCTGTTAGCCCAGCAATATATGTTTTTGAATTTAGCCCCCCACCTGAACGAATTTTTTGTGCAGCCTCTATGCCACCCATAATTGGCATGTTAATATCCATGAAAATGATATCAAATATTTGTTTTTTTACTTGCCCTAAGGCCTCCAATCCATTTATTGCACCACTCACTTTATGCCCCATTCCTTCAAGCATATCGCAAAGAACTTCCCTATTCGTAATACTATCCTCAACAACAAGTACGTTAATTTTTTTAGAGTTCTCCACAGGAATATCTAATCCTTTAGGCTCAAGGACATCCGTCTTGGCAACTTGCACCAGCGGTAAGCTCAAGATAAATGTAGCACCTTCATTGATATTACTTTCCACAATAATATCACCACCCATTTGGCGTGCAATTTTACGAGAAATAGAGAGTCCCAATCCATCACCCCGCGTTTGTCGCTGATCACCAGAGGAAATAGCCACAAAATCCTCAAAAATCTTTTCATGATTTTCTGGTGCAATACCCACGCCAGTGTCAATTATTTTGAATTTAACTGTGGAAACATCCGATACATAACTATGACCAATTACAAATTGGATACTTCCTTCATCCGTAAACTTGATTGAATTTCCCAATAGATTTGTCAAAATCTGTCTAATCCGAAGACTGTCACCCATAAAATTAGTCTTAATGTTGCTATCAATTTGAAAATCTAAATTTAATACTTTTTCACTGGCGAGCGGTTTTAGGACCTCAACCAAAGATCTAATCAAATCTGCTAAATTAAATTCTTGAGGGGATAAATTTAGCGCACCATCTTCAATGCGCGTAATATCAAGTGCTTCGTTAATGTGTTCTAACATAACTTCGCCAGAGGATGTTGCGATCTGAACATAATGGTCCTGCTTTTTCGTAAGCTTGGTTGTCTTGAGCAAATCCATAACGCCAATAATACCTGCTAAAGGAGTTCGCATTTCATGACTCATAACGGCCAAAAACTGCGACTTTGCTTTATCTGTGCGTTCAGCGCGATCACGCGCTTCAATTAAGATTTTCTCAGCAACCTTTCGATCACTGATATCACGTATGTACGCCATGTATATGGCATCATCATTACGTTCGACATAAGTCATATTTAATTCAACTTCAAATTCTTCGCCGTTTTTCCTCCACGCCGTCAGCTCAACTCGGACACCATCAACAGCGTTTGTATGTGATAACTCTAAAGATTGAGCCATTGCATTTTTATAAGCATCCCTCAAACCTTTGCGGAAGAAAAGTTCCTCCATAGTTCTCCCAATGATTTCATCCCGATACCATCCAAAAACACCTTGAGCTGAAGTGTTGTATTCAATAATTTTACTGTATCCATCTGCTATGATGATTGCATCCATCGAGCCCGCAACAGTTAAAGCTAGTTGTCTAGATGAGGCAGTGAGTTCATCGCTGCGAATAATCGCAGATCTCAACATACGATCTAGTAAAAGCAAAAGGCCAGCGAGCATTATTAAGAAAAGCACAGCAGAACTGCTGGTCCACATAAGTTGTTTTGAAAAATTTTTCCGCTGCTCTTGCGACCCAATAACAGCTAGTCGATATACAAGAAAAGCATTTTTACTAACTTTTGGCCTGGCTTTTTTAACCATTCCACGCAAGATTAAAATATCATCAAATGATATTTTATCTTTATCGTCTATGATTGAAATTGTTTCATCAACAAATTGATAGATAGGCTTCATCAAAACCCGCACTTCTTCATTGTATCCTAAAATTACCCCAGATTGACTGCTTTCAAGAACTAAAAGTTTATTTAAGACAGTATCGACCTTTATTAAAAGCTCATCTTTTGATAAATTATTATTTGTTATATGTTCGAGTAAGGTTATGTCTAAATCAGCTAATTGGGCATGAAGCTGGTAATAATCCTGTCCTGTAAAGATCGTGTCTTCTACAATTGATAAATTTCGATATTCATAGAATAATTTATTAATCATCAAACCAAGCAACATTGCTAGCAGACCTAGGCCTAACAAAATTAAACTTCGATACCCTTTTAATTCAAAATTCATTCGCTAACTTTAACTTATATGTACATGTGAGACAAACTGCTATTAATATACAACAACTGGATTTGATCCAAAGCAAAAAGCTCCACTAAATGCAACTTACAGGTTTGTGATGATAGAAAAGATATACCTAATATATTGTTTTCATATGCTAATATTGAGCCTAGCATGTTGGAAAGAAGTAAAAAATATTCCACAAATTTTGGTAAGTAATGCAATTTAAATTTTAATATTATCCCCAAATTTGTTTCATAAAGAAGTAACCTAGACAGAAGTATGACGAAATAAGGCATCGGAATAGTATTCTGTACTAAAGTATAGGTATATGGTCAATTTTGCATTTTTTTTCTATTAATTGGGGTAGAAACCTATTATTAAATATTGATGACAAACATACTTATAGCCGACGATCATGATTTAGTTCGTGACACCATAGCTGCATATTTAGAAACAGTAGATGACTTCAATGTATTCACTGCTCACGACTTGGCTTCCGCTTTGGAGGTGATGAGTGGCTTAGACTCTATCGATCTCTTGATATTGGACTATAACATGCCAGGTATGAATGGGCTTCAAGGACTAGAGCGTGCTCACACATCCTATCCAGCTACCAAGGTCGCGTTGATGTCAGGTGTTGCTAATCGTGATGTGGCGAATAATGCAATGGCACTAAACGCAAGAGGATTTATACCAAAATCGTTATCAGCTGTCTCTTTTATAAACGCAATTAAATTCATTTTATCAGGAGAGCGGTACTTACCTTTTGACTTAGCATCATCTGAACCTTCGGGAAAAAATCATGACGATTTCACTAATGTCTCCGCACGTGAAATGCAAACACTCGAACAGTTATGCATTGGACTTTCGAACAAAGAGATAGCAAGGAACCTTGATATCCAGGAAGTTACAGTAAAACTTCACGTTAAGAATATATTCTCCAAATTGGGAGTGACGAATAGGACACAAGCAGCTTTGTTTGCCAAAGAACGGCACCTTATTTAATTTTAGCTGAATAAGCTAAACTCTTTGGCACCATACCAAAGAAAATTAAAAATATTACCAAAATTAAAACGTCTGGGAGTAAGTGGTGGCGTTCACAGACAAAGCCAAACACCTCTCAAGACGGTGCTGTCAAACTAATGAGAACTCGCATCGGATTGCTAGCGCAGCCTAAATCTATGCGCTCAATAATTGACGCCACTCAGCGAGAGCAGCGGCACGGTTCAGCTTGAAATTGGTGCGGAAATAGAGATGGCATCCGAACAAAATTACCCCCGAATGAATTTACAAGGCTAATACTAAAGGGCTGGGGTCCGAGACGCGGGGCCCTACGAGTGGGGGGCCCGGTCCATGGTCCTGCGGCTTAGCTGTAGGGATTGGGCACAGTAACCCCCGCCGCTAGTAACCCAGCGCCACGCGGCGAAGGTTGAGCGTCGGGTTATGGGTGAGTTAAAGCAGCTTGAGCGCCAGACAAATCATACTTGATTATAAACGAGCATAGCGGTTTAAACTTAATACAGTTTTATGAACATAAGGCAGACCAAAAAAATGAGCTCTGATACCCCACTTAATATCGTACCACCCCGTCGCGGACGGGCCGTAAAACTGTCGTGTGGTCAGGCATTGAAGATCGTTAATACCCACGGCACCCAAGTGGTGGACACATGGTGCTTCAACGCCGACGATATGAAAGAGTTCATGTCAATGGAACACCACCGGGCTGTTACCCAATCTTTGTTTCCAGCCGAAGGTGATCTGCTCCATTCAAACCGCCGAAGGCCAATTTTGCAACTTGAAGTCGACACCTCGCCCGGACGCCATGACACATTGATTGCGGCATGTGACGTACACCGCTACGCGCTTCTGGGCTGTAATAGTTATCACGACAATTGTACCGACAACCTGCATGCAGCATTGATGCAAGTTGGGTTGCGCGCAGACGAATGTCCCAGTCCCTTGAACCTCTGGATGAATATACCCGTCACGGATGCTGGAGCAACAGAGTGGGGCACGCCATTATCCCAACCGGGAGATTACGTGATACTGCGCGCGATGATGGACTGCATTGTGGTGATGTCGACGTGCCCACAGGACATGGTGCCAATCAATGGTACCGATTGTATCGTCAAAGAGGTTCAATACGCCGTACTGGAAATATCTAGTTAACATTATGGGAACTAACCCACTCGTTAAGACATAAAAAAACCAAATTATGTTCTAAGACATCGCATCGAACATACTCTTCGTATCTATTCACCACAAAACGTTTTCCAAAACATGGCCCTAGCTCCCGGCCCGCGAAGACCCACCGGCGATCTGCCAAGCAAAGACGAACAAACGAGATAGGTTACTTCCAAAAGTGTGACGGGCCCCTGAGGTTTTTTTGAGCTTTAAGTTTAACACAGGTATCCGATTTTAGCGAATTTTCAGCAGCCCAGACCTGTATGAATTCACAGAGGCTGAGATGGCTAAACTTACTACAGTGACGAGCTTGGATGAGATGTGAGTTTTGGTTCGTCTAAGCGCACCAATTAGGGCCTGATTAACCATCAAACGACGATCTTTTGTCCCCCATATGTCCCCCAGACATCAATCTGAATGAACAAATCTCTCTAAAGATCCGGTAACCTATTGAAAGTAATGGTACCACCTCCTGGTCTCGAACCAGGGACCTCCTGATCCACAATCAGGCGCTCTAACCAACTGAGCTAAGGCGGCACTAACGTCGATTTAGCGGCCCTGCAATCTGAATGCAAGAGGGGGATTTGCCGATAGTTCACTTAGTACAGGCAAATTAGAACAATTTTAGCTTCTACGGTAGTTTTGGTCAGGCCTAAGCCCTCTTGATCAAAGGCCAAAACACCCGTACCCCAAGCTTGTATATGGAGGGTCAGAATTATGGGCATAAATACTGAAAAAGACATAGAAGCAAATTTGCAAATTGGTCCAACAGATCAAGGTATGGTTCGGATTTTTGTAAGCGCTGGCGATGCGGAAATTCCAATGGATTTCGAAGTTGAAGAAGCTAATGATATTGCCGAAGAAATCATGGCAGCTGCGCGTGCCGCAGCGGCCTTGGCAAAATAATCAGCCGAAGCGCGCAACACCAGGGTCGCGGCTTGTCTGCGAGCGCCTGGCGGCATGACGAGCAAATTTTTGGATCATAGATTTTCTGCGGGCGGACGCGAGCTTCTTCTCAACACTCATTCGTATTATCGCAGCGTCATAGGCGTCTGCAATTATTAAACCTGTATCATTTGGCAAAAGCTCGGTTGGAAAATCTTGGTCAACCGCCCAAAAAAATCTATCACACCACTCCAAATAACCTTGCCATTTGTGATCAGATTGAAAATCTGCCCGCGAAGATTTGCATTCTACAATCCAAATCTCCCCTTTGGGACCGAGCGCCATCACGTCAACACGGCGACCAGAGGTAGGCACCAACTCCTCCACGGATACGAAGTCATAACTCAGCAAATGGCGACACACACCTCGAGCCAAAAGCTGACCGGGCATCATCTGCAAAAGGGCTTTATCATCCATAGAAAAACTATGAACGAAGATAGTACGTTTGCAAGAGGGTAACACAGCTATTGGTTATGATATCTGTAAGCCTGGGGTTTACGTACGGTACGCCGAAAACCCAAAGGCGTAGAAATATAATGCCATCCATATTTGAGCCTGCGTGCCCTAAGCCCCTTGCAGAGCGGATCACAAACGCCTACCTGTGAATTCGGCGGGTTCTGCCCTTCTCGTATGCGGTCAAATTCCAGTGGCCTTACATAATCCGAGGGAGCTGGCTCTGTTTGAACCTTGGTTCTTTTACCTGGTGCCCACCTGTACATACAGGTCCTCGGGAATTAAGTTACCAACACGGTTGTACTGGCGGGCCCGCCACCTTTGTCCGCCCCAGCTCATTCAGTCACAAAGCGTTGATCCAATCAGCAATTTCCCGCATCGAAGCTTCGGCTGCCTTATCATTACCGCACGATTGCAAATAGGCATGGGGTTGGCCCGACGCCAATAAACGGGTCACCGGGTGGCCAATATTTTTCTCCAGCCAGTCATTGTCATCCGCTATCGGATCGCATTCGGCTGTAACCAATAGCAAAGGCGCTCCAAATTTGGAAAGCTTTGCACGGAAGTCAGTAACGTCTTCACAGCCCAAATGGCGGTACATCGCGCGTAGCGCAACGGTTTGAAGCCCATCTGGGCCGTGGCCGTGTGCGTCATGGGATGGGCCTTCTTGGCCGCCATATGCACCGTATAGACTGACCAATGCCTGCACCTTTTGGCGTGCATTCACTCCGGCCGCAGCCCACAGAGCCATAGCGCCACCGGCACTGTCACCAGCTAAAATTACCTGGTCGCGGTTTACCATGAAGTGATTAGCAATCTGAACAGCTTGATCAGCCTGAGCTGGGAATTGGTATTCCGGCGCTAAAACATAGGGCGCCGCAAATACCCGCCGACCACTCAGTTTAGCTAACCAAGAGCACAGGGTTTGATGGGTCCAGGGGCTACCAACAATCCAGCCACCCCCATGAAAATAAAGGATGTCAGCGCCATCTATTAAAGAATTTGGGGTAAATTTTAGTCCTGGGCCGCTGACGAACGCCACCTCGTCAATCGTAACACCTGATGCAGAAAAATGTGTAATTTTTGCTCGCTCAGCGGCATAGCTTGCACGCAACTTATCGACAGGATCATTGACCCAGTCGAGGATTGGCATCGCACTCACACAAATGACCCTGGCTTAGCCTCGCGGGCCATATGATCCAGAACTGCGTTGACAAAACTACGTTCTTTACCATCAGGAGAGAATGCAAGCGCCACCTCAACATATTCGACGATTGCAACCTTTGGCGGAGTATCACCTTCAACAAATTCTGCGCCCGCGGCACGAAACAAAGCCCGAAGAGTGGGGTCAATGCGCGCAATGGGCCATTTGGCGACCAAAGCTCGGTCTGTCATTTGGTCAATCCGAGCCTGATTATTAACTGCACCTGCAACCACATGACCAAAATGCTCAATATCGCCATCTTCAAGCAACACTCCATCCAGCTCGACGCCCATGCGGTGTTCTTCAAATTCCTTTAGCACAACATCAATGGGCTGGCTTGACGCCTCCATCTGGAACAGTGCCTGCACGGCGTACAGGCGACTAGCCGACTTCATTCGGCGCTTTTGATTGCCTGATAAATTAGAAACGCTCATGCTCCAGTATTCTCCTCAGAGGGTAAAAACCCAACTTTTCCTTGGGGTTTCTCCCATTTACGCGTTAAGGCTATTAGATGAAGTGCTGCTGCTGCTGCACCACCGCCTTTATTTTGACCATTTGCTTGCGCGCGTACTTCCGCCTGAGTACGATTTTCAACTGTAAGTATTCCGTTACCAATACACGCACCTTGTAGACCTAAAAGCTGCAAGGCACGACTGCTATCATTGCAAACGGTGTCGTAATGCGTTGTTTCACCCCGAATAACGCAGCCCAAAGCTACATAACCGTCGAATTGTGCCTGTCTGTGAGCAATTGCAATGGCCGTTGGGACTTCTAAAGCCCCAGGGACTTCAACTAACTCCCAACGTCCACCAGTGGCTTCAATCTCAGCCTTGGCGCCAGCTACCATTTGCTCTGCAATATCTTGATAGTAAGGAGCCACCACAATCAGTATACTAACCGCTGTATCAAAGGTTGGTCGATTTAAAGTGTGATGCTGTTCTGCACTAGCCATTAGATGCGTTCCGAAATATTTTGCGTACCTAAAATTTCCAACCCATAAGCTTCGAGACCTACGATTTTTGGTTCTGGTGAATTGGTCAGCAATGTGAGCTTTGATAAACCCAATGACGATAAAATCTGCGCGCCCACCCCATATTGGCGTAATGTTTGCGGACTACCATCGTCTGTTGCACTAATTTTCATATGTAAATCACGTAAGAGCACCAAAACGCCCCGACCTTCTTCCGCAATAATTTTCATAGATTCAGAAAACTCAAACGCTCGGCCTACA
>Ga0308003_1001179_pt1 | contig 11604 bp, 4 predicted proteins | sample Neamet36_FD_203159 | JGI IMG/M metagenome (GOLD analysis project Ga0308003, IMG submission 203159) | Marine microbial communities from water near the shore, Antarctic Ocean - #36 | ecosystem: Environmental > Aquatic > Marine > Unclassified | place: Southern Ocean | collected 2014-06-06
GATGCAGAGCAGCTGGAGATGGAGGCGGTGATGAAGCTTGCTCATGCTGCTGCCGGGCAGCGCGCAGGACCGACGCGGGACGGGGGCAGTCTCATGCAGGACTCCAGTTTCCTCCACCCTTCTGGAGCACCGGGCGGTGGTGGCGACGCCACGACCGTGATCCAGGCGCGCAGTCGACTGGTGAAGATGATTCGTAGCGCCAAGCTGCTGCAAAGCCAGGAGGAGAAGGAGAAGAGTCCGGAGAAGCCCAAGCCCATCTACAAGAGCTCCGGCTCAGTGTACGGGCTGCAGTCGCGGCCCTTCACCATGACGGAGGACAACAAAGGCGCCAATCTGTGGGGAACAGGCGTGGGTACGGGGCACGGAGGGCGGGGGTACACGGCTACACGGCCTGAGACGGGCGCAGATGCGAACATGCGGGGTCAGCTCCCTCCCCGCTCGCCATCGCCTGAGCCGATGCCTACCACCGCTGCTGCTGCTGCCGCCGCCCCGTCGTCGTCGTCGTCGTCTCCTGCCATACCGAAGCAGCCGTCGTCTTCCCTAATGGAGTTGGCCGCCCAGGAGCACGCGGAACACGAGGCAGAGGCGCACGACATAAACAACCCGCTGCTCAATGAGATGCCCGCGGAAGAACGCGAACGCCTGGAGAGCCTGGTGGCGGCCGACCCCGCGTCCTTGTCCATGGAGGACATGCACTCGCGAGTGGTGTACATGGTGAAGGAGAGGGCTGCAGCCGAAGAGCGCGCGCGCATGGAGAAGCTGTGTGTTAAGGAGCCCACCATTGAGGAGATCATCGCTCTGGAGCAGGCCATGGCTGCGGCCATGGAGGAGGCGCGGGCGGAGGCGGTGCAGATGCAGCTACAGGCGGAAGCCGAGGCCGCAGAGGCCGCCGCAGCCGCCGACAAGACCCGCAAGCTTGACTACATCCCCGATGGCGTGGAGCTGACGGGCCAGCTGGCGCAGCAGATCACGCACGAGGGCTTCTACAACGAGGAGGTGGAGGCGGGCGGCGACAAAGCGGGGCAGGGCGGCGCCGCAGCCCACACCGCCACTGAAGTGACGAGTGTGCGCGAGCAACTCAAACACCTGTCTACTTACGTGAGCGGCCACACCAACCGCAAAATTCTGAGCAGCTGGAACCACGTGGAGGCGCGTTTCCAGCAGAGCCCTCTGTTCTACGTGGAGCAACGCACGCTCGATGACGGGCGCACCAAGCAGATCAAGCACCGAGCGCTGAAGCTCAGCGACCTGTCTATCGTGCTGTGCTCCACCAAGGTCCGCGTGAATCACAAAGAGCTCGTGAACATGTACACCACCATGGGCATCGCCAAGGGGCTGCAGTACCTGGCGAGGCGCATCGCCGCGCTGCGCATTGTGAGCCAGCTGATGATGGGCAGCAAGAACAAAATCAAACGCAAGGTGGATGTGGAGCTTCAGGTGCTGATGCGCGAGTCGGAGCCCATGACATCCATTCACGAGCTCAAGGATCTGGTCTTCCCGAATATCAAGGGCGAGCTGGACACGTGGATGGTCCGCATCGCCGAGGACAAGACCAAGATTGTGCAGGACATGCTGTGGGAGCAGAAGAAGAGGCAGGAGATGATCGAGCGCGCGGAGCAGCGCATGAAGAAGGCCACTGCAGACTACAGTCGCGCGCTGAATGAGATCCAATTCTCCAAAGGGCCGCTGTCCATCAAGAGACACGCGGGGCTGCGCAGTGTGCTGGAGTACTGCAAGGATGCCATCACTGACGCGCAGCGAGAGGAAGAGGTGCTCATCCCGAAGGACATCGTGAACCTTCTCGGAGAGGATGTATTCCCGGCCTACGTGAACGTGTCGGCCATTGGCGGCGGCGCCGCCAAAAAGGCGGCGCCCGCCATCAAGCGCAGCGATGCGCACAGCAAGGTGCTACCGCTGCGCTTCGGTGGCTACGGGTACTTTCGGCTGCTGCTTGGTAAGCATGGCGGCGAGGGCTACAATGCCCTCTCCAACCTGAAGACCGTAGCGTCGTACGGCCGTGGGCTCAACGGCTACAGCTTCAGAGACGTAGTGGAGATGCTGCAAGCCTACTCCATCACACGGCTGCAGGCATTCTACCGCGGCTATGAGCGCCGCCACCGGTACGATTTCGCAAAGAAGGTCTGGCGACGCGTGTACATGCTGGTCAAAGTGACGCACTTCGGCGCGTGGCGTAGGTACACGCAGTACTTCAACTCCATCCGCCGCCGCTGCTTCCGCAAGATCAAGGCGTGGCAGTTCCACGTCAAGGCGACGAAGCGCCGCAAGGCTGTCTTCACGACGTGCTTCTGGCCCTTCTTCGTGTGGCGGCGCTACGTCACCGAGGAGTGCACCGCGCGCGAGAAGGCAAAGTTCCTCACGTCGCGCGTTCTGCCCACCTACATCCTTCTGCGGAACTTCCGCGCCTGGAAGCGCTTCCATCAGAAGAAGTACGGAGACCTGCGCAAGGCGGATGACTTTGTGACCAGTCAGCTGCACCAGTCGGGCGTGAAGTTCTTCCGCTACCTGCAACGCTTCGCCAACCGCCGCAAGGGCCTGCGTCGCAGCTGGCTGAAGGAAGGCTCCCTCTTGGAAGCCAAGAAACTTAACCAGGCCAAAAACACGCAGTTCGCCATCTGGCGAAGCTACGTGTACTACATGACTGCTGTGAAGGAGCTCGTGCAGCGCGAGGCGCCTGCATTCGCGCGCGAGGCACTGGGGAAACGACAGAACCGACCCCCGCGCAAGTTCTCTAAGAACGGGGAGCGCCGCGCAAAGGGTCAGCTGATCCTGGCGCAGGAGGCGGCGGAGCTGGCTGCGTTGCCGGTGGTGAAGGAGAAGACCAAGGCGGAGCTCGACGCCGAAAAGAAGGAGGAGAAGGAGAGAGTGCGTCGCATGGGCAAGATTGAGCGATTGAAGTACGAGCGTGCGCTCAAGGAGGAGGACGAGAAGAGGAAGAAGAAGGAGGCAGAGGCCATCATGGAAAGCATGGACCTTAGTGTCACGGAAGAGTTCGTGTGGCAGCTACCGCACGTCAAGTTCCACATCCCCGAGCGCGCAGACAACGAGAATGGCGTGGACATACCGCGCGTGCTTGAGGAGGTATACTCGGAGGCAGTCACGGACGACCTCCTCGATCCGAATGACATGGAGTTTTTGCAGTTCGCCGACGCGTGGACGCGCGGTCGCTGCGACGTGCTGCGCCTGCGCTTCCGCCAGATTGCGCGTCTGGAGTTGCTGGAGACGGGCTTCCGCTGGCACCGCCTGGCGCACACGGCCCTTGCACACCTACGCGTCTTTGCGCATGTGAGTAGAAACGCACGCTCCTCCCAGAAGACGAAGAGGTTGGAGGCTCTGCTCAAATCCTTCACTGGTCTGGTCATGTGGGCCAACCGTGGAGACGTCAGCGCCGCCATCAGCATGGACGCCGGCTCCCAGTCCGAAGCTGAGAAGCTCCGGAACGATCTGCGCATCGCCCGTCTGGACAAGCTGCGTCGTCGGCGAGTCGTGAACAAGGAAATGAAGGACCGTGGGCTGCCCAAGTCACCGCGCACGCCTCTGACCAAGGCTGAAAAGATGCAGCTGCGTAAGGATGCCGTGGAGGCGGAGGAACGTGCAGAGCGTGAGGCGGAGGCCGCGGCAGAGGCAGAGGTGAAAGAGAAGATGGCTGCCCAATTCGGAAAACCCAAGGGCCCTAAGTCCCCCAAGGGCGGTGCCGGGGGTAAAACTGCGGCGGTGCTGGCGGCCGAGGCGGAGGTGCAGGCGATCGAGGCAGAGCTGCAGGCGCAGAAGGATGAAGCCACGCGCGTGAAGAGGGAGGCACAGGATGCTCTCGCGGCCACCTATGAGGCGCCCAACATCTTCCACTGGGACCAAGAGGACCGCGCGCGCGACGACGCCAATGCACAGAAGATTGCGGAGCTGTCGACACGCTTCACGGAAGAGGCGGTGACGATAGTGCAGGCTGCCGACGAAGAGAGCGGCCACGTGTGGGCGCTGGAGGACCTCAAGGCGCACGGGCGCGCGGCCGTACACGCCGATGAGGCTGCCGTGACAGAGGCCGCCATGGACGGCGAGATGGAGTACGCGGACAAGTTCAAGCTGCACGCCGCGCGACTCATGCTGGACACCTTGAGCAAGATCAACCACGAGGTGAAGCAGCTCCTCATGCGGCGCGCAGTTAAGGGCTACTTCCGCATGCTGCGCCTACCGCGGCTTGAGGCGGTATCGAAGATCATGCTCAACCGCAAGCGCCTCCAGAACTGGATCCGCCTGTGCCGCCGCCTGGCCAGTGTCTACGACAAGATGCCCTTCTACCGCAAGCGCCGGCAGATGTGGATCATCTTCAATCGCTGGCTGAAGCTGATCGAGATGAATCGCATTGGCTGCAGCCATGGACTGGTGAACGAACTCAAGACACGGCGCGCGGGATTTCTTTCGTACGACCACTACCTCTCCCACGACGTGTACCCCGCCATCGTCAAGACGGTGTACTTCATGAACTGCCGCATCCAGTACGAGGTCGGCACACGCGAGGCGTGTTTCTACCGCTGGAAGTCCTTCTCCGTGGAGAACTACTTCTTCCGCAAACTCTTCATCTGCGCCATCCGCTGGCGCCGGCTCAAGGTCCTCGAGAAGTGCTTCTGGGTTATGAAACGCATCGGCACGCGAGGCATCCTAGGCGCACTCATCAAGCGCTATCCCAGCCGCATGCTGCAGCGCTGCGAGTGTGACTTCGACCAGATCACCAAGCGCTTCTGCGCGCTCCGCAAGAAGACGGTGCACTACGTCACTGGCAAGTGGAACAGGAAGTTCATCTTCAAGTACAAGCAGGACGCGCTCCACGAACAAACTTTCAAGCAGTTCATGGTGCGGCTGATGGAGGGCGGCAAGACCCGCGCGCTGTCGGAGCAGCGCATGCTGGTGACGGCCTTCGAGGCGCGTGGGTCGCTGCAGTGCGTGGACGTGCGCGCGCCTGCGTCGCCGGACAAGAAGGGCATCAGTCTGTCCATGCAGCGCGCCGACGGTGTGCGCGTAGCCGACCCTCCCCTCGAGGATACGTGGAAGGACACGCTCGGCACGTCCATACCCGCCGGCTTCCGCCTGACCAAGATACGCATCGTGTCGCAGCACTCGTATGGGATCGTGGGCTGGCAGATGCAGTGGGGGGCCGACAGCATGCCTAACCGCAGTGGCAAGCGACGAGGCAAGTGGCTCGGTGGCCAGCTCAATTTTGAGGAGATAGATATCCCTCAGAATGACTTCGTGGTCGGCATAGACTACACGTACGAGGGTAGCACGACTATCGCACTGCGGCTGCGGCTGCTGACGCATGGCTTGACCAAGTGGTATGGACTCAAGACCAGCCGCAGCGTGCTGACCATGAGTTTGTCGGCCAAGAATGACAGCCCAGTGCTCCCCTTCGAAGAGAACTTTCGCAGCGCCGGGCGCGACGAGCTGGAAAAACCCGCGTACCCGCGCAACTACGTGATCGGCCTCGCCTGCCACGACAACGGCGTGCGGATCACGAACTTCCAGCTGGTGACGCGCAAGGTGGACACACAGGACGTCTTCTCGTACACGTGGGTGGACGACGGTGTGCGGAGACTGGAGGAGCGGCTGGCGAAGGAGGCAGCCTTGGCGGCAGAAATTGCGGAAGAGGCGCGTCTGGAGAAGCTCGCCGCCATGATGGAGGCGGGCGGCGTGGCCATGCCGTCGGTCGACGACTCTCTCCCGGCCATCGCTCCAGTGGTGGTTGAGGAGAGCGACTCGGAGGACGAGCTGGATGCCCCTGCGGACAACGAGACGGAAGATGATGTGGTGATTTCCCGGCACGAGGAAGAGTTCTTCGACGTGATTCGCATGCGCAACGGCGAGGTGTCGGAGGCGCAGCGCCGAGCCGAGCAGCTGGCACGGCGCATCTGGCGCTCGTACGAGCTGCGCGACCCGGGGCATCCCATGGCGCCGCTCACCACAGTGCGCGTAGTGTCGGCCATCTGCTTCTGGCTATTCTCGACCGTCTCCAAGCGCCTCAGCGCCTACCCAGTGCACGAGAAGCGCGCCGTTGCCCTGCTGCAGGAGGGCCGCATCAAGGCACTTCAGAGCGAGGTCTTCGACCGCCGGGCCTTCGGACTGCGCGAAATGGCCGAGAATCTCGCGGTGGCCCAATACCCGTGGACTGGCATGAAGCTCGTCCCTCCGGCGCTGAAGAAGCAGAAGATGGCCATGCTGGACCAGATCAAAACGTTCAAGTCGGACAGCAAGCTCTTCGTGAAGACGGCAGAGGACATGCGCATCAATAGCGACGAGCTGCAGCTGGAGGGCCGCCTCCTCATGCCACGCCTGCAGCTGAGCATCTACGTGACCGCCAACTACCGAATAAAGGTGGAGGCCGCGCGCCACAAGGCGAGTCTGTTGGAGCAGATGGACCTCCGCACAATGAAGAACGCGCTGTGCGGTGGCGCGGCGGAGGGCGGGCTAAGTGAGGACGAGATGAGCCTGCTGCGGCAGAGCATGCTACACACGGATGTGTTCAGCGCCAGCAAGACCAACCTCGGATATATCACCGACCACGCCGTCAACTACGATCGCGCGCGCACAGCTGACCGTAACAAACTGCACATGCGCGAGGAGAAGAAGAAGCAGCAGCTGCTCACGACCATGCGCACGGGCGGAAATATGGCGGACCGCGAGCGCATGAAGCACAGCGAGGGCACCAAGACCGCGCGCAACATACGCTGCATCGACCCCCCAGGCCAGGTCCTTCCGAAGAGTGCTAGTGTGGAGGCGCTCTCCATCACGCGGAAGAAGAACCACATTCTCGCCAGCTCGCGCGTCCTGCACAGCCGGTCGAGCCTACTGTTAAGTCGCGGGTCGGAGGCCGTCTCCACCCCGGAAGGCACGTTGGCATCCCTCTCGCAGCACAATCTCGTGCAAGTGGGCCCGAACTACTTCATCGATATCCCCTTCAACAGTGAGGGAGGCGGCTCGGGGTTGCTGGGTGAAGGCGGCGACAGCAGCGTGGGCGTGGTGGGCGACATCACGGGCAATCTGCGCCTCAAATCCGCAGGGGACATGCGCGCCATCAGCGCCGGCGGCGGACTGGAGGCGCTTGATGGAACCAACCAGGATCAGTGAGAGAGTGAGGGCAGGACAATAAACGGAATATGGTTAAAAGTAATTGATTGGGTATAATGAACAAAACAACATACGGAAGTAGGAAGAAAGTCCTCGAAATACTTGTACACACAACGGTGCTACAGAACCAGCGCGCGCACGGGTCGCGCGCACGTGTTCTTCATTCGTCAGTGGCCTTGATCCAAAGCAGCTCTATTGTGCCTTCCTTCATGGCCGCTGTGCGGCCCGCGGCAAAGAGGAAGTCGGACAGTCGGTTGAGGAACTTGCCGCACTCGGGCGAGCACTGCTCGTTCAGCACCAGTGGCACCACCGCCCGCTCTGCGCGCCGGCACACCGTGCGCGCCAGGTTCAGGTGTGTGGCGCTCAGTCCCCCACTAGGGATCACAAAGTTCGTCAGCGGTGGCTGTGGGCGTTCGGGTGTATGTTAGTGTTAGTGTTAGTGTAAGTGGGTATCGGTATCGGTATGGGTATGACTGTGTTTACCAGGTCCACGTCGAGGGCGTCTATCCTCTGCTCCAGCTCCACTGTGAAGCGCGCGGGGAATGACGTGTACGTCCTCTTGTCCTCCGAGCTGGGGGAAAGTGGGTCGGGCGGTTAAAGAGAGGGTTAGGGTTAGGGCGAGGGTTAGGGGTGTCAAGTAGGGGCACGGTGACCTGGTCTGGACAGGCGTGGCCACAGAAGCACCCAAGTCGAAGATGCGGCTCTGGATTCCCGCCAGTACATCGGCCAGGCCGTTGTCGGACTTCTGGCAGTGCTCTCGAGCGATGCCGATGACGGCACATAGCTCGTCTTGGTGACCCAGTGCCTCGAACACGAGGTCTGTCTTGGGCCGACGCTCGCCGTTGTAGAGCGACGAGCTGCCCTTGTCCCCAGTGCGCGTGTAGATCTTCTCGACGGCAGCAGACGAGTGGAAGAGAGACCTGCCATCTACCGCTCGAGCTCCAGCCCCACTGCCGGGGACCACCCCCCTGAACACTTTCATGCCTCTAGCCAACATGTCTGAAGGACCTCTATCGTCTTTCACTCGAATGTCAGACACGTCGACGAGTGCCACATGGCCGGGGATCCCGTCAGCTGTTCCTTCTCCCAAACCTCCTCCGTCGAGTCGATATGGGAACCATGGAGATGGATAGAGTGTTGGAGTGTAGAGCAGTCCGACTGTAGAACTACACTTGTCCGCAGTGTCCATATTTCACTCAGAAATATGAAGAAGGTGCAGCGTCATCAGCGCGAGAAGCAGCACGAGGCGCACCTAAAGCGGATAAGGGGCATGAAGACGACCATGAACACGCACTTGGACGTGAAGCTCATCCCTACCAAGCCACTGGATGCACCCACACGGCGTAGGGCGCTATTCCTCGAGAGTGCCGCCAATCTGCGCCAAGAGAACTTCCACATGGCCAAGCGCATCGTCGACATCAATGCCAAGACATACCAGAATGCCGACTTGTTCGACCGGAAGCAAGAGCGGAAGTGTGGCGTGCCGTTCAGGGCGTCTCCAACTAAGCCAGGCCAGACGGGGACCCAGCTGCTGTCATCACCGGAGCGCGACCGAGTCATCGACTCCGACGCCGATCTGGCCGCGAACGCCGTGGGTGCGGCGGAGGGGGTGGCGGACTCGCAGGACGTGATTCGCTTCCAGAAGGTACAGAAGACGCGGCTGTTGGACGTGGCCGTGGTGGTGGACCTCTTCGTCAATGACTTCCATGTCTTCGCAGTGGACATCACCGACGGCACCAAGTACGAGCTGGTGATCGGAGTGCAGGATGTGGTGAAGACCCTCAACTCGGGCCTGCCGGTCATGAACGACGAGAGCAATATCCGCACATGGATCATGCTCGTCGTGAGTGGCATCTCCCTGCCGCAGACGTACGAGTTCAGCTTCCGCACTGGTGCAGGTACACACAGACTATTCTCACCCATTCTGACGGACGTCGTAGACGGGGACTACAGATCCAGTAGCATCAGCCCCTACCTCCTCCTCACCCACGCGTATACTAGCCCACCCTAACCCACGCACGCTCATGCACATCTGCCGCCCTACGAAACAGACCCGCAGCGCCTGAACGACACCCCCAAGCCGTTGCGACCCGAGACGTCTCGACCGAGTGCCCGCGGAGGAAACAAGTTCGGTCGGCCCGTGGGGCTGAGGGGCATCGTGGGGCAGATAAAGAACATGATGCTCAAGCTCAAGGAGAGGGGCAAGGCGCGCAAGCGGACGGAGAAGCCGCCGGCGGCGCTGGACGTATTCCGCGAGAGAGAGTTCGATCCTCCACCACCGGGCTGTGAGGTAAAAAAAACAAAATGAAGACGGAACCGCATGTAATAACACTCGTTTCAGGACCCATGCACATGCGCAGCAGACAAAGTACACACTCTCACTCATGCCCACGTCTGTTTTCTCGCCCCCCTCCCCCCTAGCTCTACACCGAGAGGGGCACTATCGCAGCAATTATGATTGCCAAGTTTTTCGATGAGTGGTGGCCGCAGTATGCAGAGCGGAAAAGGATCGCGCGCGAGAAAGTGCGACTAAAGCAGGACAAAAAAGTTATGCGCAAGAAGGTCAACACAGACCTCAAGAAGGCCAATGTGGTGGCCAAGAAGTCCGCCGAACGCCGCAAGTCTGTGGTACAGGTACGATATGTGTACGATATGTGTACGATATGTGCAACAAAATGAAAACCCGCCTTTACGCGTTTGTTCTGACCCCAATATCTCTCCTCTCTCTCCTCTCCATTCTACGTGTGTGTGTATATTTGTCCGCAGATGACGGTGGTAAAGCGTGTGGGGATGCGGCGCAAGGCAATCGCTCCGACGATGGAGTGGGTGTTGGGTGCTCACCGCGAGGGCGGTGGGGACGGGAACAGGTCCAGCTCCGACGAGGACGCGGGCGGCGAGGGTAAGGGGGGCTTCGAGTTTTCCGCCTACCATGCTGTAGAGCTGGCTCGCGCCCTCAACGAGATGCACACCTTTGCGGCGGATGTGGCAGCCAAGGCGCTGCATGAGGGGATGGCACCTGCCGTGCGCATTATGAGCGAGCGGCGGCACGCCGAGGCAGTTGTCGCAGCAGTGCGGCGGCGCGGTGCGGAGACTATCGTGGGCGCACTGATGCAAGAGCTCACAATTGCCGAAGCGACGCGCATCGAGCGTGTAGGCATGAGCGCGGAGGAGAGCAGAGTGTGGGCGGGGGTGGTGGAGGAGGCAAATCGACACCAGCGGGCCTTCTTCGCAACCGCAACCGCCAACATACAAGCCGTCAAGGACAACGCCGCCATCATAAAGCCTATCCAAGACGTGGCCAAGAAATACGAAACAGCCGCGAAGAAGGCGGCCAAGACGCTGGCCAAGGAGCCTGCCTCCGACGTCCGGCCTCTCTGTGCGGCGGTGTTGGGTGCGCTCACGTGCAAGGTGGCCATCGCGCACTGCGGCGCGGCGCTGAAGGAGAACCAAGTGATCGCCACGTCCGCCCTGGGATCGTTGGACCGCGCCTCCGCCTACCGCCACTACGTCATGCATATGGTAGACTATACCCGCGAGCTGGCGTCGGGGCACGGCGCGGGGCACGGCCCAGGCTCAAGTGCGAGCGGAGAGCTGCTGCACCCTCTCCACGCATCCGCTCTGGCGCCGCTCCCGGAGCGCGTGCCTGAGCCGGAGCCCGAGCCAGTGGAGCCCGCAGTAGAGGCATCTCCGTCATGCGCCATTCTGCGTCCAGTCGTGGGCGACGTGCTCTGGACGATAGAGAAAGCTATTTCTGTGCAGGTGAGAGTACTCGAAGTGTCCATGAAGTTCCCCCCGAGGGAGGAGGATGAGGGCGAGGGTGTGGGCAAGGGTGAGGGCGAGGGCGAGGCCGCGGGAGCGGAGGAGCGGCGGCGGCAGAGGAAGAGGAAGAGGGACGAGAGGGACGAGAAGAAAGTGCGCGACGCCTCCAAAGTGAAAGTGACGTTCATGTCGGGCACGTTCGAGGGCAAGGATATGTGGATGCGCGTCAAGGGAGTCCATGCCACGGAGCAGGAGGCGCAGGAGTACGCCAGCTCAAGCGCTGTGAAGATCAACCCGTCCTCCCGCGCCGCCTCGGCCGACGTCTCACAGCCAGCCCCTTTTGAAGATGCTGTGCCTGTGCCGGCGCCTGCACCTGCACCTGTGCCTGTGGAGGTGGAGGTGGTTGCTGCTGTGACGTCACTGCTGGAGGCCGCGGAGAGTAGAGCAGCGGCAGAAGCAGTGGCAGCGGCAGAAGCAGCGGCAGCGGCAGAGGTGAACGTTGAGATGAAGGTGGAGGTGAAAGCAGAGGCAGGGGTGGAGGTGGCGGAGAAGGAGGAGGAGGAGGAGGAGGAGGAGGAGGAGGGGGCTGTTGGGAAGGTGTGTGGATGGAAAAGGAAGGAGTACTGCTACTACCGCACATCTCAGGGCTTCTTACGCGGCACAATCACAAAGATTGGTAAGGACAAGAGGGATGGCAAGGGCGCCAAGTAC
>Ga0308003_1001185_pt1 | contig 11565 bp, 10 predicted proteins | sample Neamet36_FD_203159 | JGI IMG/M metagenome (GOLD analysis project Ga0308003, IMG submission 203159) | Marine microbial communities from water near the shore, Antarctic Ocean - #36 | ecosystem: Environmental > Aquatic > Marine > Unclassified | place: Southern Ocean | collected 2014-06-06
TTAATTGCATTGGCAATAGCAGTTTCAACAGCCTAAACGGCTAAGGGGTCTGAGACTCCATTCATATTAGCCCTTGCCACGTATAGGTTCAAGTGCTCTATTTGGAGAGACGAATATTTTTTAAATGAATGTTGCATAAATCATCCTAATAACCGAACAATATTTCTTCTAGTAAACGTGTAAGCCTTTGTTTTATATAGGTTAGGTGAGGCTTCTGCAGTTATTATAACTATATTATTAGCCATTGCATCATTAACCTACTGTTATTTAAGTAAAAAATAATCCATTCCCAAAATAGCCTACATTTTTGTAAAAGGCTCGCCACTACACGTTTGCATTGACAATGCTTCATCACGGTAATGGCTTTTATTGCCGTCAAGATCATAATGACACTATCGAAATAGCGCGCTATATCATTACCAGTGCGGGAAAGGTAACAATAACCGTGTCATTTTTATCACGGGATGACTTGCGACATGGCTGACATAAACGATAGTAGCGCACCTTGTCATCTGGCTCTAACTCTTTATCAATAACACTACGTAGAATGTCCATCTGCTGAGGTTGGCGAATGGCAATTTCAAATACCGAATATTGCACGCGATGGCCGTAACGTAATAAATGCTTAGCCACTCGATTACGAGCTTTGTCAGCGCTGATGTCATAGCTTACTACGTATTGATGCATAGGTTACCTTAGCGTAATAGAAAGGCGTTAAATTCACTGATGTTGTTTAGACATTGTTTAAGTGACATATTTTGTTGATGCAAATGCCCATGAAGGCAATGGCCTGTAGACTGGCCTTTGACTTTTACAGGTATTAAAAAACGTTTTTCTAGCTGTGTCAGATAAATTTTCTGGGCCTCTTGGCTCATTTGCACACCTTGTGTTTCATGTTGAGAAAAGTCATCAGGGCTAAGCTGTTTGCGCTTGATCACTGTCAATACTGTGCGCTCTACTAGGTGACGAAAGGGTTCCATTAAATCTGACGCCAAAGTGGCATGACTGCCGTGAGGTTGGTGATAAAAACCGCTCCATGGCATAAGCCCGGCAATACGAAGCATGCTATCTGTATGGCTATAAAGTAGAGTGTAGCCCAATGATAACATGGCGTTGACTGGGTCTGTGGGAGGCCTGCGATTACGTCCGGTAAATTGCCACTGTGGCGGTATGATCAATTGCAGCGCTTTATAGTATCGCCTAGTGGCACTGCCTTCGATACCATTTAAACTGGCGTTGTTGGTTGTTTGTGTCACTTTTTGTAAATCTGCTTTTAGTGCATCACGTATGTCACTGATCTGTGGGGTGCTTGGCTGTAAACGTAACATTTCGCGCATATGTCGAATACGTGAGCTCACTACTGCTTGGGCTAATGGTAAGGTTTTGTGTAAATTGGCAAAGGCCTGTTGTTGTTTATTCCACATAGACACTTGCGCGGTGGCACTTGCGGCGCTATTTGCAGCCCCTTTATATTGACCACCACGGCCTAAAAAGTGCACGCTCACCTCTTGTTCCATGGCATGCACCAACGCTGGAGTGGTCATGTGGTGACGGCCAATGATAATGACAGCAGTGATGTGGGCCCACGGTGTGCGACTAATGTCTTGATCATCTCGGGTGACCCACACCTGGCCATCGCGCGAGCTAATTAACGTGGGCTCGCCACTAATCAATACCAAGGTGCCAGCATCGTCCATATCACCCATGTGTAAAGCGCTGCTTTTGGGTTGCTCTTCTATAGGGGCTGGTATGGATTTCTGTGGTGCGTGTAGTTGGCCGTCTGGTTCAATTTTATGCAGTGCTTTACTGCCTATATTTACCATCCATGCGGGTGCCTCTTGTGGCTTGGGTAACACACGGGTTTGCCCTTTGCTTTGCACCACCAGGTCATTCATAAACAAATAACCCAAATAACGAAAGCCTTGCTCAAAGCTACGGGTATGCGTTTTGTCTTGATTTATTTCAAGTTTTAAATCTGCCAGAGAGCGTCGTACAAGTTGATCAGCCTGTTGAGCTTGTTCTGGACTTTTGCAGGCCACTACAAAATCATCCGCAAAACGAATCATCCTAAATCCAGCGTCTTCCATATCTCTATCAAAGTCATCCAGCAGTAGATTGGTTAATAATGGGCTTAAGGGCGAGCCTTGTGGCACCCCTTGTGGGCGCTCTACTAGGTTGTTATCCCATTCCACGGGTGCTGCCATCCAAGCTAATACAAGCGGGATAAGTGGCTCGTCTGGAAATAGTGAATGAAGGCGGTGGGCCAAATGGTCACGCTGTACGTTGTCGAAGAAGTCGTCAATATCAGATTCATATACCCAGCGATAGCCCTCTCTCCAAGCCAGCTGGATAGCTTCTGCTGCATTACGACGAGACAGGCCACGCCTGTAACCGTAACTAGATGAGGACAATAGTCGGTCTATGGCTGGGGTGAGTATTTGCGCTACAGCACGTTGTTGTATGCGGTCTGCTACGGGGGCAATGGCTAATGCTCTTGGGTCACCATTGGCTTTGTTTATTACCACCCCTTGTAATATAGCGGGCTGCCATAGAGGTAGTTTTTCACTTAACCACTCTATTTTGTCTGGTTGGCTGGCATAGTTTTTGCCAGATTGGCTATTAGCACTTATGGTTTGTGCAGCCGTTTGCAAGTTGTCTAATTGCCTAGCTCGTTTTAGCAAGCTGCTTGCAGGCTCGGCGCGGGATAAAGTATGGCTGCCATCCTGGGCTTCTATACGATACCGCCCCCAACCAAAGGTGCGGTGTTGGCCTACGCCTAAGTATTGAGCAATAATCAGTAAGGTTAGCCAAGTCTCTGGAATTGGGCCTTTAAATACCACCATGCCGCTGATACCACCCATGGTTTTACTTTGGCCTTTGGGGCCTTGGTAGTTGGTGTCTAACCAAAACTGATGCTGTTCTAGCTCGATCATAGTGGGCAAGTGAGGCCGTCCAGCTGGAGCATGGCCTAAACGCCGTAAGAGGCTAGCGGTGCTGTCGTATAGGCGAGTTAGCCACAGGCTAATGTCTAAGTCGTCATCGCCACGGCAAAAACGTTCGTCACCCTTTGCGGGGCGTTTTTTTTCGTCTTTTGGTTTACGTTTTAACACTCTAGCGGGGGTTAGCCAGCGCAAGGTCAATGGCCCTTGCGCATAACGCCATAACTGTGATTCTGCTGTGGGTGTCCAGGGGGTAAGCTCGCCCCAATCACCCACAGCATGCCCTTGCCAAAGATCGTGCAGGGCCACCAGCTGCAAATTGTCACAAAAGTGCAGCTTAGGCCCTGTTTTTTTAGCACTGCTTGGCAGTTGAGCCAAACGCTGGGCCAAGGTTGCCAAAAGCGTTTGTGCTGTGGGCAAACAAAATACCGTAAAGCGGTAATTAGCCCCTTGCTGGTAATCGATACGTCCAGATTCGGGTGCGTCTATACATAGCTTAAGGTCATACTCTGGAGGTGAATCCAATAGGTGGCGCAAAAAAGCCGTGAGTGCTGCTTGATGAAAAAACGGCAGGCTAGCGGCTCGGGTAAATTTTAGGGTGACCACCATGGCGCGCAGTGGGAGTAATGTATTAAGCATTGGTTTGGGCTATTTATGTGAACGGCTAAAACGGATTATGATTAAATATTTCGACAGAGCCAGTAACAGGTGAACTATAGTTAAGGCACAGCGCCACGCCATGTAATTCATGTGCAATGGCTAGATAAAGCCACACTGGCGCTGAGCCAGTGAGGGTGACTTCGTTACCTTGCCCTGCTAACTTAAGCACCTGCTGCTTGTAACCTTCCAAATCTTTTAGCTTGGCAGTGTCTTGAAATAGTTCATTCAGGTGAATCTGCATTATTGAACCCCACAAATGTAAACGCCATGCGTTGTAACTCTTCCATATGAATAGAAAATGTCTCTAGATCACTAGGGTTACAAGGTATATAAAGCGCCATATGGTCTGGTCCGCCTGACGTGTATAGTATGTCAATATTATTCAAAACTTGTGAAGTAATGAGCGACCTCAAGTTATACCGCTCACCACCAATGGATAGCCTGCCTTGCACTTCTGATCGCGAGCACTCCGATCGACGAATCGTCGCTGGAAATTGGATGCTTTTGCTCTTATCTTGACTGTGTATTACCAGAGTAATAGGTTCGTTTTGCCTGACATGTTCAAGCTCCATTTTTGTAGCTTGTTCCTTATTAAACATATAGTTTTTTATCACTACACATAACCCCCATGGGATTCCTAAAATAGCGATTACATTGGCTATTATAGCTATACCATCTAAAAATTCTGCTGTGCTCATATGTTGTTCCTTATTTCGTTTATGATGTACCACCGGTGTTACTGTAAGCTCTGTATATTAATCAGCGGGAGGCTTAACCAAGTTAATACGCGCCCTTTTTCTAGCCTCTTGCTTCACTTTTCTAGCGGATGTAATGCCTTTTTCAGCCCAACCTATTATGGTGTAATAATTGTCCATAAATTCTGCCAGTTCCTCTCTTTCCTTACGTAGCCAATTTTCAATATCAGCCTCTGCAGCTTTTATGATTTTATTTATCTCACTTTTTATTCGCTCTCGATCAATGGTAACGGCGAGGTCGTTTAGTGATTTTTCCAAATTAGCCAATACTTTCTTGTTGTCAGAAAGTGCGTCAAACCGCTCTTGTTGCTGTTCCTTCTCTTTGTGTTCAGCGGCCTGATGTAGCAAAGTTCCCTTATTTTCTATAAAGTCATTTATAGTGTCTTTTGCTGGGGCTAACATTTCGAATCGACCATATCCGATTGCAGTTTTAGCGCCCAAACCTTCTTCCATAAGTGCTTGTTCGAGCACTGGAAGTAGCAGCTTTATCGCCTTGTCCGGCCCTTGAATCGCCACAGTAAACGTTATGCCTGGCCTAAGTGCAGCTATTTTTATGGGTATTGGGTTATCCATTCCGTCTGGCATATGACTACCAGAATAGTAAGATTTATAATGAGGGGTGATAATATCTGGGGTAAACCATCTCGTTCCATCTGGTACCAGCCATGCATCATTAAATATAACTGAGCCGATGTATGATTTCACTTGCTCTTGTTGTTTTAGGTCTCCACCAAACAGCTCTACTTGCCATTCACTCTTTTGGCTGTCACTTTGGCTACGTTGCCAGAGTTTACCCCCGTGTCGCGCTAAATAGGATGACAGTAACCCTTTGATGCTAGTGCCCGTTATAAACGGTACCCCCATTGGATAACTCAAGCTAACGCCAAATTCGTGCACCGATGCGTTACCGATACCTAACAGCGCTTTAGTGCTTGTCTTCATATCAAAAGTGACACAATCTGCTTGCTGTTGCATTGATTGCTGCCAACGATTAAACAGATACGTATAGCTGGTTCTTTGCTCGGAAGACATAGTGTAGTAGGTCATTGCTAAGAGCATTTTATCTTTTTCGAACTGTGACCCTATGTCATCGATATCGCTATTAAGTTTGCTTAGACGAAGTGCAAGATTGCTGTGTTCTTTGAGTGAATCTAAACAACGAAGGTGGGATTCTCTTATTGCCTTCATTACCCCTCTCCTGCAGTGATCAAGATGTCAGCGATATGCTTGTGCCATTGTATTAGCTTCAATACTTGTGTGGTGGTGCACATGTATTCTGGTAGGCTTTGATTTCTCACGATTTGCAGCAAGTCATCACTGCTTTTCACGTTGAAATTATCTTTAATAGTGTTCAACTCTGACACTAGGTTATCGAGGAGGTATTGGTGATGAACTTCATCTCGTGCGGCTTTGGCTGCTAAAAAGCTAAGCCACTGGATTAATCCAACACTTCGAAGCAACCCTCCTGAGCGTTTACATAAGCTTCGATACCTTTTTAGGCTATCGTCCTTTCTACCACTATGCTGTTCGATCAATGCTTGCACTTGTGGGAATACAAGGTTTGAATATACTTGGCTTTTAGATTGCACTACTAATGGTTGATCAGTCATCACTAGCCCCTAGTTCGACAAAAGATATTTCGACGGCGCCTTTGCCTGTTGTCGATTTTCCACCTACCTGGCAGGTAATATTAGATTGTTCAATTAAAAACTGACTTAACTGCTCATCAGTTTTCTTCACTTTTGAGAAATAAGAACGATTAATCGCTATGTGGCCTACAAACAGCGACTCGATAGGCACTGTTTCTTCGTACCATAATGCTCCTTTTTTTACAGTGCCTGTATCTTCATCGATGGCAATGCGGGCATCTACTGGAAGGCTAGTATCACATAGGAAATTGAGCGCATTATCATCGACTATGGCAAAGCGGGTTTTAAATATTTTTTGACCTTCTGCGTCGGCGAAAAACATGGGTGCTAGAAAATCTGCCCAGCTATCGGCATCGTCGCTGTCTATTGATAAGTCCAGCTCTTCTAATAATACCCAATCCCTTTCATTTTGGGTGAGTAACGAATCTTTGCACACTCTAACCTTATATGACTGGGTATCTTGATCGATACCCATGGGCGGTATTGATAACAGTATGGGCTGCTGGATTCTTGAGTATAAGGTTTTAATTTGTAGCAATGTGTAGGGTGATGCTAAATAGGCATAGGTGCCAAAGTAGGACCGCACAGTAAGCGCTAGCATATTGGCATCGCCAATAGATATTGCTGAGGCATGTTCACTGCCAGTATCGCCGCCAAACAGGGCCGTGCAGTCATCTTGCCATTTTTCGGCACTATTTTTGTTTTTAAAGCCATCTTTTAAAACCCCCTTTAAAGACGAAGCAGGAACCAGAGGATGACCAGATAATTTATTTCTGGCTGTTGGTAAGTCAATGTCATTGGCGCCTTGGCCAACGCCGCAATGTAGTGGTGATAGTGCACGTAGTGTATAAAGCTGATTTATCATGTAGCTCTCCTAGTTATTGACTAAATATTGTGACGTTACCAATGACGCATTGGCCATAGCCGTTTTTTGCTGTGGCAGAGTCTGGCGCGCATAGTGTGTTACCCCATAGGTGGGCCGCTATCTCGCTGGATTCATCAGGGTTTTGGATTTCAAGCAGATAGACAGTTCCTGCTTTTACTAGTTTTCGAGTTGCTTTTGGTCGTTTAGTGACATAATTCCAACCGCTAATGGCATCCCAGCCTTTAATGTTAGCTGTTCTTAGTCGCACCTTATATTGCGTGTTTGGAATGTTAACAAACGCTATATCACGTTTTGTTAGGTCTGGCATTAACCAGTCTGGGCACCAACCGCCAAAATCGCCCTGGGTGGTCAAAATAACCTTTAAGCAGGATTTTTGATCAAATATATCTAGTATTGGGAAAAAATCGCTTTGACTTTTGTTGAGCCAAACTTGTTTTCGCTCCCCACCTAAGTAGGCACGATTAGACGTTAGCTCCGCCATATTTTCTTTATCAATTAGTTCAGTCATATTGATATCAAAGTGTATGGACAGGTCGCATAGGTGTGACGCCATTCCGCCTGGTAAATTAGGCTTTGTTGGTGCTTTTAAATAGAATCCAGTGTCGCAAAACAGCTTTCCTTGCTTGGTTGTGAGTGTATTTTCGTCTAAAGCATTGTGGAATCGTGTATCTGAAATGGGTGACGCAATGCCTATTTGTTCAAATGGGTAGGGCACTTCTTCGTTCAATTCCCCTTTTAAATATTGTTCAAAAAAAGTAGCATGGCAAAAAAAGGGCATATTGCGTGCTGGCTTATTTTTGCTCTCTATAAATGAGTAAAGCCAATCTTTATTAAGTATGTCTGTGCCTTGTTGTGCTTTTATTGGGCCAAATTTAGCTTGATGAACTGTTAGTCCTGCATCTTTACAGTCATCATCTTGGGTGAGTAAAATATCGGCTGGAAATGGCAATAAAGGTAACCAGTTGTCCATTGAGCTGACATTACGGTGCATCGGTAATATTCTGGTTACGCCTAGGGTCATTATTTTTTCGATGTTGGCTTTATGCTTGGAGTTTTTGGCGTCAAAAAAATCTTCACTTTGGTCATGGCCCATGACACTACGCATCATCCCTGTCATTGTCTGCGGGTTTGGCCACGTTAACGAAAAGCCATCAAACGTAGCGGTTTCACCGAAGGGCCTACCATCTCCAAAAATCAGCAAATCTTCACTCTCAACTTGATATCTCATGCCTTGGCTCCTGATGTGTCATATCTTTCTTGGTCATCAGCAAACTGTTTGGCGATGACCATTTCATTTGACAATTGCCTCACAGATTTTTGATGCATTAATATGCTCTGGAGTTTTTGTTCTAGCTCTACTGAATGGGTTTTTTGCTGCAATATTCTTAACACCAATGCCGCTGTGGCATTTTTTGGAGTTAACATTTGGGCACCGGTATCGAAGGTCATTTCGTCACCACCAGCGGATATTACTTGCCGCAGCTGATACCCTAAAGTTGATGGCAATATTTTTGCCTTGTGTAGGTCCGCCATCAATTGCAGTCGCTCGGCCATGCCTTGGCCTCTAACTTGTTGCCATTTCCCACATACACACAGATCACTACCGGCCCGTTTATGTTGTACGATTGTAAAGGCGTTACGGCCACCTTGCAGTTTAGACATTTGCTCGGCTTTTCTGGCAAGGTTGAGTACGTTGGCAAGGGGTTCTGTAAGGTGGACCGTTGCTAGGCCAATGCTAAACGTAGGTGGCGTCAATGGTAGTTTAAGCTCGGTAAATATATCCTTCATTGTTATTGAAAAATCTTTTTGGATGTCATCAGCACATTGAATCGCGGAATATAATGGCACATAGGCCATAACGTCATCGCCACCTGCATAGATCAGGTCACCTTGATGTTTTTCGATAAGTAATTTTACATTTTTAGCAAACTGGCCCAATTTTTGAGAAAAAACTTGGTGGCCATTTTTGTCTTTTATAGCGTCGATGGCTTTGCCCATATGGTCGCCGTCACCTAACAAGATAGCAGCATATTTGTTGGGATCTTGCTCGGTATCGTCTCCAAAATCATTCATGGCAGTATTGCGGTGGGACTTTTCTGCGGTGGTTGCTAGATCATTAAATGAGTGGCGTTTATTAGCCATTACTGCACATAAGGGATAAAACCGTTTTACACATGCGAGTGCATCTAGCCTTTCGTTCGCTTTAATGAGGCCTATGATTTCATCAAGCCTGTCTCCGATTACAGCTTCATTTACTCCATCAAGACTGCTTTTAGGGATGCCCTCTCCTTCCCAAGTAGGCGCTGTAAACAGACGCATACTTTTTCTGGCAGACATTAATCTATCAAGCTCTTGTTTAGCTCGATCGTAGTCATCATTGGCGTCTTTTGTTTCTACCCATACAGCGTAAAACTCCCCAAACTCATCCAGCTGTTGTCGATAAACTGTTGTTTTTATATTTTTTGCAACTTTTTCTATCGTTTGTATTTTTTCCAAGCTAGCTTCAACTATTTCCTGCCAATGCGCTGCCCATTCTGCTTTGGCTTTTTTAATAATGTCATCTGGATGGTGGGGGGTAGTGATCTGCACTAGAATTTTATTTGCGACAATAAGGGGGGAGTTTTTTGATAACTCTGTTTCATCGCTTATAGATGGAAAAATCAGCTCGGCACCTTGTTGATGAAGCGATCTTGCTATCGTCTTTGACCGTTCTGATAAAAGATCAGAGCCGCACCATAGGTCTCGTAGTTTTCGGGCCGAGGAAATGAATTCTTGAACTGGACCGATGGTGATTTCAATTAAATAATGTTTCATGGCATTTTCTCCAGCCCAAGAGATCTAGCAAGGTGGTCATAAATGCATTCATTGGCTTGTAATGGCAGGTCGGTGCGCATTGTTTTTTGCTCATTGGGTGCAAACGGCAACATATTGCCTACAATGTCGTGTTCCGTATTTCCCACTTTTAATTTGAGCTTTGTTGGAAACTGTTGATTCAATACTAAACAACAACTTAATGTTTGACGATTTGCGAGTCGTATGGTTTTTAAGATCATCGGTGAAGGGAATCTTGCTGAGCCCTTACTATTTCCCACATTTCTTATATGATTCATATCGGGTTCGAGTTCTATTTGATTTGGTGCATGTGGGTCTAAACATGTTTTAAATTTTGTAAATATGGGTAGTCCAAAAGCAGCTCGTGGAAACCATTTTTTATCAGGGTGTATTGGCGGGTGCGTTGGTGCTGCCTGCGTTGTAATGAGCCTAATGGCATCAGGCTCTGGCCAATAGGACCTGCCTGGAGGGTTACCTGGGGTTCGGGCTTGCCGATACTTTTCGTAGTCCTGAATCAATTTCCCCCATGATGCGTCACCAAGAAATAACTTTGCGCCCGTCAAGCGGGGGTATCCTTCGCGTTTTTTAGGCTTACTAGCATCCCCAAGGTCTAGTAGTAGATTATTAATGTCTGCCTTACTTACCAGCCCTTTAGTAAGTTCTTCACAATATAATGAGCCAGTGCCTCGACGCGTTCTGGCACCAACGCCTCCAAATAACATCCATAATTTCAAGGTATTGAGCACTTCAGTTTGTCGATTTTCGGGATAGCTTATTAGAAGCTTAAATGACAATTTTTTAACAATATTAATTTCTTCATTATTTTGAGTTACATTTTGTATGATGGGGAACAAAATATACTTTGGAATGCAGTTATCACCCAGTCGGTCCCCGTTTTGAGTAGTTTTTATCAGTGTGGTTACTATTTCATTTTGATCGATAATGGCAATGGAGACGGGGGATTTTATCGATTGATTGCTTTCCTCTCCAATATTGGTATTACCACCCCAAAGGCTATTTTCAGCGTTCAGCAGTTTTGTTATATCACTTTCGTTTTGAAGTGTGCGCCACCAAAAACGCAAACTTCCTTTTACCGATGCTGTTCTCACGGGGTTTTTTATATCAAGCTGCCAGCTTTTAGCGTCACCACCAAACATGGGGGTGATCAACTCAAATTGAAAAGTTTGTGATAAATGAGCGTCGGGTTTATCTTCGCCAATGCAGTGATCAAATGTGTTTGGTAGGTCAGCTATTTGAGGCCTTTTCATGCACCTGCTCCTTTTTAAATGTCATTTTTAATGACCTTGAGTAGCGCTAAAGTTAGCGCAGCTCGGCACGTTCCGTTGTGTATGCAGGCTGCGAGTTTCTATTTTTAAAGACCTTGAAAAAAGCCTGTATGCGTGCTGTTGAAAAATTTCAAAGCACTAGAAACTCATTCTTTAATTGGTAAATCACTGGATAGTTAAAGTTAATTGTACAAAATACGAACATCCAAAAAGTTCGTAAGTGACCTGGCAGCATAGTGTTTTTTTTTAAAAAAAACAAAATTTGGTAATATTTATTATCAAAAAAAACTATAATTAAATATATATACCAGATGATTAAGTATTTATCCAGAAATATTTAACGTGATCAGTATAGTGCTATTTAGGCATCAAAAAACCAAATTACCACTAAGCTATTATTCAATAGTAGTCAATAGAGTGCTGAGTATACGGCCTGAGCACGATGATAATGATGGCTATATAGCAAGCTAATCTATGGAAAAATGGAGAAAACATGTCATCGCCCGGCATTAGCTATGAGATAGAAAATCCATGTGGCCACCTGCTGTAGTGGCGAGC
>Ga0308003_1001195_pt1 | contig 11530 bp, 4 predicted proteins | sample Neamet36_FD_203159 | JGI IMG/M metagenome (GOLD analysis project Ga0308003, IMG submission 203159) | Marine microbial communities from water near the shore, Antarctic Ocean - #36 | ecosystem: Environmental > Aquatic > Marine > Unclassified | place: Southern Ocean | collected 2014-06-06
TTGAGAATCAAATTTTTACAGGATTTTTTAGAGATTTTGGTTTTTGGGAAAAAAATAAATTCGGATTTTTAGAATTTACTTCTATTGTTGAGCAGAAAGAAATTGAAATGTTCGAGGATGAACAGGTTTGGGAGATTATAGAATTAGATGGTTGGGTTTTATTTAAGTCGCTACAAAGAATTTATCTATACAATTTAAAAAATAAATCTATAAAAATCTTAGAAGGTACAGGGGTCTTAACTAAAATTACAAAAGTAAACGATGTTGTTTATTTCCAGGATCTTGGTAAAGGATTGTTTAAAATAGAAAATGGCGAATCTTTGTTAGTTTCTAATGATATTGTTTTGAAAAAGCAAAAATTAACAGCCGTTTTTTTTAAAAATGATAAAATATTTGTTTTGACACAAAAAAAAGGTTTTTATTTTTTAGAGGATAACAAATTAATAAAGTGGCAAGTACCTGCAAATGAATATTTAAATAACAAAACAATTTATAGTTTAGAAACTCTTAGTGATGGGACAATGGCATTAGGTACTATCTCAAACGGAGTGGTTTATGTAAATGATTTGGGTGAAGTAAGTGCACAGATAAATCAAAATTTAGGATTGAGTAACAATACAATTCTTGCTATTTTTGAAGATATAGATAAGAATATATGGCTTGGTTTAGATAATGGAATTAACCTTGTAAATTACACATCTCCTCTTAAAATATTTGTAAATCAGAAAGATTTTTTAGGAACTATATATACATCTATTCTCTATAAAGGCGCACTTTACCTTGGCACCAACCAGGGGTTGTTTTATAAGAAACAGAATTCTTTACAACCTTTTAAATTTATTAAAAATACACAAGGACAAGTATGGAGTTTGAAAATAATTGACAACACTTTATTTTGTGGACATGATTCTGGGACTTTTATAATAAATAATAAAAAAGCAGATTTAATTTTTAATATTCAAGGAACTTGGGATTTTGTTCTTTTGGAGAATAATTTAATCATTCAAGGAAACTATGACGGATTGTATGTTTTACAAAAAGAAAAAAACACATGGCGTTTACGAAATAAGATTAAAGGTTTTAAGAATTCAGCTAAGTTTTTTATCGTTTTAGAAAATAGAGAAATTTTTGTAAGTCATGAGTATAGAGGGGTTTATAAGTTAATAATTAATGATTCTTTTACAAATGTTTTAAAGACTGAAAAAGATACTTCGGTCAAAAAAGGAATGCATTCGAGTATCTTAAAGCACAATAATGATATTTTTTACGCTTCAAAAAAAGGGGTGTTTAAATATGATTTTGATAAGAACACTTTTAAATTAGATAGCGTTTATACTGCTTTAATCCCGGAAGAGGTTTATGTTTCTGGAAAGCTAATTTCAGATGATTATTCTAATAAGTTATGGTCTTTTACTAGTGATGGGTTGCGGTTTCTAAATCCGGGTAAGCTAAGCGATAAAGCTACTTTAGAAATTATTCCTATTAAAAAGTCTTTATTTAAGGGGCCTTCTGGTTTCGAAAATATTATTCATTTAGAAAATGAGAAATACCTGATAGGAACTATAAATGGGTATTTAATAGTTGATTTAAATAAAATAGCAATTCCAGAAGACTTAGAAATTTCCATTACTGAAATTCTTAATCATGAATTAAATCAACCTTCGAAAAATATTCCGATAAATAAAAATGCAACTTTTAAAAGTGCTGAGAATAGCTTAGAATTTCATTATAGTGTTCCTAATTTTGATAACACATCTAATGTTATGTATCAATATAAGCTAGAGGGGTATCATAATAATTGGAGTAGCTTTAGCTTTTTTAATTCAGTATTACTAGAAAACCTTCCCTTTGGTAATTATAGTTTTAAGGTAAGAGCGTTTATGTATGGGAGTATAAGTAACAATGTTTCAGAGTTTACATTTAGTATTGATAAGCCCTGGTTTCTTTCAAATATTGCCGTTTTTGTTTACGTTTTATTGATGTTATTATTAATATTTACTTGGTATGTATTATCAAAAAGGCATTACAGCAGAAAACAAGAAAAGTTACTGCTTAGTGCTCAGAAAGAATTAGAATTAAAAGAATTAGAAAGTTCTCAGAAGATTATTAAATTAAATAATGAAAAATTAAGAAATGATATCGAAAGTAAAAACCGAGAATTAGCGACTTCTACAATGAGTATTATTAAGAAGAATGAGTTTTTGAATTCTATAAAAAACGAACTTATCGATGGTAAGGAAAAGAATGTTTCTAAGGTTGTTAAGATTATTGATAAAAATTTAAACAATACAGATGATTGGAAAATGTTTCAAGAAGCATTTAACAATGCAGACAAAAAGTTTTTAGATAAAGTAAAAGAAAAGCATCCAGATTTAACACCAAATGATCTTAGGCTTTGTGCATATTTGAGACTTAACTTATCTTCAAAAGAAATTGCGCCGCTTTTAAATATTTCTCCAAGAAGTGTAGAAGTGAAAAGATATCGGTTAAGAAAAAAAATGGATTTAGAGCACAATGCCAACTTAACAAATTATATATTAGAAATATAATACCACGTCATAAGTTGTGTGTAGCTATACATGTCCACAACATTTAAACTTACTTCTTTTGTACGCAGTTTTAATCCTTAATGATAACTAGGGTTTCGGTGGTTTTGTTAAAAAATTAATGTGTATGTTTTTTGTTGCGGTATTTTTTATGGAGATATGAGGTATTTCGTGTTAAATTTATAAAAAATAATTAACACTTGATACATGAGAAAACAAATCACATTATTATTCCTGTTATTAATAAGTTTTTGTGCAACAGCACAAAGCATTAATGTTAAAGGAATTGTTAAAGATGCTGTTTCTGGGGAAGTTCTTCCAGGAGTAAGTATTTTGGTAAAAGGAACCTATAAAGGTACAGAGACAGATTTTGATGGTATTTATACTTTATCAAATATTGATAAAGATGCTGTTTTAGTTTTTAGATACTTGGGGTATAAACAAAAAGAAGCAATTGCAATTAATGGTACTTTAAATATTTCTCTAGAGTTATCTGCTGAAGCTTTAGATGAAATTATTGTAGTTGGTTATGGTAGCCAAAAACGTAAAGATGTTACAGGTTCTGTATCTATTGTAGGAGCAGAAACTTTAGAAGCTTTAAAGCCTATAGATGCAACTACTGCATTACAAGGAACTACGGCGGGTGTTACTGTAAACTTATCATCTGGTGCGCCAGGTGCAAAAGCAAATATATTAATACGTGGTGTAAGTTCAAATACTGCAAATCAACCTTTAACTATTGTAGATGGTTATGAAGGAGATTTAAATAGTATCAACCCAAATGACATCGAAACGATTACAGTTTTAAAAGATGCACAAGCTGCCATTTACGGTATTAAGGGTGCAAATGGTGTAATCTTAGTTACCACAAAAATTGGTAAAAAGAATAAAGCACCAACTGTTAAGTATGATACTTATTCAGCAGTGCAGCAAACTACCCGTAAGTTAGATTATTTAAATGCTACTGAGTATGCGTTGGTTTTAAATGAAGCATATGGTGCTAGTGGTCAATCATTACCTTTTAGTAATATTTCTCAATTAGGTTTGGGTTCAGATTTTCAAGAAGAATTATTTAATGATGCTTTCTTAATGAACCATAATATTAGTGTTTCTGGTGGTGGAGAAAACTCTAGATACTTTATTAGTGCCTCTAGAACGCAGCAAGACGGTATTATAGCAAAAGAAACTTCAAATTTTATTAGAAATAATATTAAATTGAATTTAGGTGTAGATATATCTGATAAATTAAATTTTTCATTAATTGCCAATTATTTTACAACAGCTTCAGAGGGTTTTGCAGGTTCTGTATTATTCAATGGTTTAAATTATGCACCAACATTTGGTTTAGATGAAGATGATGAGAATAATTTCTTAGGTATAGAGCTTATCAATCCTTTAAATCAATTGAAAAACACTTATAACGAAAATAATGGAAGCGGTTTAGAAGGAAACTTTAAGCTAGTTTATAAGCCTATTGAAGGTTTGGCAATAACTTCTAGACTTGGTTATAAAATATTCAATGAAAAAGGTAGAACCTTTACTCCGGTTCAAAGTTACGGAATTAGTAAAGTTTACAATATTCCACAAAGTTCGGTATATCAGTTCAAGCAAACTTCTACAAGAGTAGTTTTTGAGACGTTCGCAAACTATAGTAAAACATTTGGAGAAGACCATAATACTACCTTTACATTAGGTACAAGTGTACAAAACGATTTGTTTGATGGTATTTATGCATCTGGAATTAACGTACCAAATAATTCTTATTCTTTTGCTCAATTAAGTTTAACAGATCCTCAAAATGAACAAAGAAGTTTAAATTCTGGTTTTGCAGATAAAAGATTAACCTCTTTCTTTGGTAGAATTCAATATGATTATAAAGGAAAATATTTATTATCTGGTTTGTTAAGAAGAGATGGTTCTTCGGCATTTATAAAAGAATTAAGGTTTGATCAATTTTGGGCATTAACTACAGGTTGGAAGATTTCAGAAGAAGACTTTTTAGAGGATAATGAAACCATTAGCTTTTTAAAATTAAGAGCAAGTTATGGTACTTTAGGAAATGAAGTTGGCAATAACTTGTACAGATCTTTGTTAAACGGAGAAGGTACTTATGTATTTAATGGTGTTTTAGTAGATGGAGCTGCACAAGGTGGCTTGCCAAACCCTTTAGCTCGTTGGGAAACAGCAGAAAAATTAGATATTGGTTTAGATCTTAATTTATTTGATGATAAAGTATCTATTGTAGCCGATTATTTTCAAGAAAGTAGAAAAGATTTATTAATTCAGAACTTTCCAGTATCTGGTATTCTTGGAACAAACGCTCCTGGTGGTGGAAACCCAACTGTAAACGCAGGTACTTCTTTAAATACAGGTGCAGAATTAGCAATTAGTTATGCTGCAGTAAAAACAGAAGACGCATCTTTAAATTTTGCATACAATGTAACGTATGTTAAAAATGAGGTTACAGCTGTAACTGGTGGTGCCTTTATTGAAGGTGGTGGTTTTGCTATTGGTAATTTGCCTCCGTCTAGAATGGAAGTTGGGCAACCAATTGGTTATTTCTTTGGATTACAAACAGATGGTCTTTTTCAAAATCAATCTGAAGTAGATGCACACCCTTCTCAAGTAGGTTTAGGTGCAGTTACAACTTCTCCTGGAGATATTAGATATAAAGATATAAATGCAGATGGTGTTATAGATATTAATGACAGAACAAATATTGGTAAACCACAAGCAGATTTTTATATGGGCTTCAATTTTTCAGGAACTTATAAAAATTGGGACTTCAGTGCTTATTTGTATTCAGAATTAGGAAAAGAAATTGTTAGAAATTACGAACGTTTTTTACCAAATGTAAATAAACCAGCCTATTATTTAGGAAGATGGACAGGTGAAGGAACTAGTAATTCGATACCTAGGTTAACCAATGATGCAACTAATAATAAATTATTTTCAGACTTTTTTGTAGAAGATGGTTCTTTCTTAAGATTGCAAAATGTTCAATTAGGTTACAATATTAATGCAGACACACTAGAAAGAATAGGTGTTTCTAAATTAAGAGTGTATACAAACGTAAATAACTTATTTACAATAACAGATTATTCTGGTTATGACCCAACCATAAACGGTGGTGCAATTGGTGCAGGTATAGATTATGGGACGTATCCTTCTGCAAGACAATTTATTTTAGGATTAAACGTAGAATTTTAAAAACAGCAACTAATGAAAAATATAAACAAAAAAATATCGATTAGTATTGTCATCATTGCAAGTTTATTTACAATAAACGGTTGTTCAGATGAATATTTAGAAAATACAAAGGTGTATGCAGAAGATTCTGAATCATTTTTTAATTCAGAAGCAGATTATTACAATGCATTAGTTGCAGCATATGACCCTTTACAATCTACATTTATAAATGTTTTAATGGGAGAAATAGCTTCTAATAATACATTATGTGGAGGTGAAAGTGCAACAGATGTTCAAGGATATCAGCAAGTAGATGATATGATTCATACTCCTATAAACTCAGAATTACAAAGTTTATGGAGTTGGATGTACGGTGGTGTGAATAGAGCGGCTTACATAATAGAATTTCAAGATAAGACAGATTTTGCTGGTAAAGAGGTTATTATTGGTGAAGCACGTTTTTTAAGAGCATACTACAATTTTGAGTTGGTAAAATGGTTTGGAGCAATTCCTATTAAACCATCAGGGCGTTTTATTGTTGGAGATGAACAAACAATTCCAAGAGCAACTGTAGCTGAAGTTTATGCTTTAATAGAATCAGATTTACAGATTGCAATAGCAGACTTGGCATATACAGCTCCGCAAGTAGGCAGAGTTACTAAAGGTGGTGCAGAAGCATTATTAGGTAAAGTATACTTATATCAAGATAAATTTACAGAGGCAGCAAATACCTTAGAAAGTGTAATTACAAATGGTCCTTACTCTTTAGAAGTAGATTATAACAAAATCTTTGAAACGGCAGGAGAAAACGGAACAGGTGCTGTTTTTGAAGTGCAATATACAGATGTTGAAGGAGCTGGTTTTGGTTGTTTACAATGTAGTGAGGGCAATGTTGCAGTTGGTTTTCAAGGCGTAAGAGGTTATGATGGAGATTTATTTACTTCAGGTTTCAGTTTTAATGTACCAACGCAAGAAATGGTAGATGAATTTGAAGCAGGAGATAACCGTAAAGATGTGGCTATTTTAGATATAGAAGCTTGGGCAACTGCAACAGGAGCAAGTTACACTACAGGTTATGAACACACAGGTTTTTTTAACAGAAAATACATACCTAGAAAAAGAAGTGCAACCGCAGCAGGAGATCAAAATCTTACAAATCCTAATAACTACAGAGCAATTCGTTATGCAGATGTTTTATTAATGGCTGCAGAGGCTAATAATAGAAAAGCAACTGCTAATGATACAAAAGCAAAATTATATTTAAATACAGTTAGAGCAAGAGCATTTGGTAATAATAGTAATGATATTACAACGAACGGTTCTAATTTAACGGCGGCTATTTATAAAGAACGTAGGGTTGAGTTAGTTGGTGAAGGGCATCATTTTTTCGATCTAGTTAGAACTGGCAGAGGCGCACAAATTCCTGGTTTTACAGATAACAAGAATGAAGTTTTTCCAATTCCTTTAGAAGAAATACAATTCAGCCAAGGAAATTGGGCTCAGAATCAAGGATATAATTAAACATATTAATATTAGAAATATGAAACATATAAAAATAATTTACAAAGCTTTTATAGTGCTACTTTTTATTAGTGCTTGTACAGAAGAAGAGAATTTAGATTTTCTAGAAAATATTGCACTGCCAACAAATGTGGAAGCAATATTTAAGATAACTCAAGACAATACAGGTTTAGTTACTGTTATACCAACGGCTGAGGGTACAGTATCTTTTGATGTGCATTTTGGTGACACTACTGCAGAGCCTGCAGAATTAGAGCAAGGATCTAGTATAGATCATATTTATGCAGAAGGAACTTATGAAGTGAACGTAATAGCATATAATTCTGTAGGTAAAACTACAGAGGTTTTACTGCCATTGGTTGTTTCATTTCAAGCACCACAAAACTTAGTGGTTACTTTAGAAAACGATGTAGCAGTTTCTAAGCAGTTAAATATTACTGCTACAGCAGAGTTTGCAACTACATACGAATTTTATTCTGGTGAAGCTTCATTGACGCAGCCAGTTTTAATTGCTAATATTGGTGATGTTTTAAACTACCAATATGAAATGCCTGGTACTTATGATATGAAAGTAATTGCCAAAGGTGGAGCTGTTGCAACTACAGAATATACTGCTAGTTTTGAAGTAACAGAGATTTTAGCACCATTAGCAGGTGCACCTGAACCTCAAACAAGAGATGCCGCAGATGTAGTTTCTATTTTTAGTGATAAATATGTAGATGTGTCTTTAGACGAGTTACCTACAGGATGGTCTGCAGGAGGCTTAGAGGCAACTAGCGTAGGCAATGATAATATTTGGAAGCTTACTAATTTAGATTTCATAGGTATGGTAACCAATTATGGAAACGGGGTAGATGTGTCTTCTATGGAAAAAATGCATATAGATTACTGGGTGCCAGAAGGCGTTACTAACGAGTTATTAGTTAAAATTGTAAATACTTTAGATGGTGGAGAAGCAGTTGCTTCTTTAGGAACAACTGTTGGTGGTTCTTGGCAAAGTATAGAATTAGACATGACAGCTTTTGACGGAGGGAATCTTGCAAACAAAAGCAAAATAACTCAAATTTTAATAGATGCAGTTGATTTAGATGGAATTGGAGTAGCATACATAGATAACTTTTACTTTTACAAAGCAAGTTCAAATGCACCTGCATTTGATGACGGACTTTTAACAAATGGTGACTTTGAAAATGGTAGTAATTCTTGGTTAGTAGGTGTCGATGATAGTACCTCTGCGCCAGTTGAAACAGTTGGAGGGAATACGTATTATACAGTAGATGTAACTTCTGCAGGAAATGCATATGCGGTTAATCTAAGTCAAAAAGTGGAAATTATTGAAGGAAATACGTATACACTTACTTTTGACGCTGTGTCAAGTGTAGATAGAAACATATTTGCTGGTATAGGTCTTAGTAAAGATCCTTGGACGAATACTGCTGCTGAACCATTATCTATATCAACTACAATAACAACCTATACACTTACTCATGTTGCAACCTTTGGAGCACCTGATGCTCGTGTTTTGTTTGATTTAGGTGCAGAGGTTGGTCGAGTGGCTATTGATAACGTATCCTTAATTATTGGAACAGGAAATATTGTAACAAACGGTGATTTCGAAAACGGAAGTAATTCTTGGCTTGTAGGGGTAGATGACAGTTCTGAGGCACCAGTTTTTACAGATGGTGACAATACTTATTATTCTGTAGATGTAACTGCGGCTGGTAATGGTTATGACGTAAACACAAGTCAGAAATTAGAAATAATTAACGGCAATACATATACCTTAACTTTTGATGCCTGGTCAGACGTAAATAGGTCTGTAATTGCAGGTATTGGTCTTAGTGCAGATCCTTGGAGTAATAAAACAGAAACAGTAAATATAACAACTACTAGAACAACCTATTCAATTATTTTAACAGCAGAAGGTTTTGGAGCTGCAGATGCTAGAGTACTTTTTGATTTAGGTGCAGAAATCGGTATGGTTAATATAGATGATGTGTCTTTATCTGGTAATTAGATAAAATTTATTTGTTATAAAACTAAAAATATTAAAACAGAAAAAATGAAAAAACTTAAAAACATTTATATAATTTTATTTTCTATGACAATTGCCTTTTTGGGATGTCAAGAAAAGGAATATGAGTTTGGTGATATTGTTGCTCCAACTTCAATTGTTATTAATGCAGAAATTATAGGGCAAGATGCAGCCAATCCTTTTGGAGATGGTAGTGGTTCTGTAAACTTTACCGTAAGTGCAAATAATGCATCATCTTATGTCTTCTTTTTTAACGGTATTGCAACAAAATCTCCGTCAGGAGAGCTTTTAAAAAGGTTTTCATCAGTAGGTGTTAACACCTACAGCGTTATTGTAAAAGCCAATGGTACAGGAGGTGCTTCAACAACCAAAACAATGGATGTTGAGGTGTTTAGTTCTTTTTCTGACGTAGAAGCTGAAAGCTTTTTAAGTGGAACTAATGTTGGCGATAGTAAAAAATGGTATTGGCAAGCAGATGTAGATGTGCATGTTGGTTTAGGACCGGTTACAGATGATTACGGAAATGGAGAATTTGCATACGAAGCTTGGTGGAATGGTATTAAAGCTTGGGATTCAGAAAAAGCATGTATGTATGATAATGAATTTGTTTTTACAAGAACAGCAAACGGTCTTACTTTTGAACAAACTGTAGGTCCTGCTTTTGTACCCGGATCATACGCAGGAGATTTAGGGGTTACTGGAGATCAATGTCATAATGAAACAGTAGCTACAGATATGTTTGGTGTAAAACAAGTTTCTTTTGGACCTTCAACGTCAAAAGCGGCTACAGAAGGATCTTATAATAATGAATTATATAGAGGAACTACTTTTGAGATTTCAGATGGTGGTTTTATGGGGTGGCTAGTTGGTTCTGGTACTTATGATATTATTTCAATTTCTAATGATGAATTGGTTGTGAGAGTTATTCAAGCAGGAGATGGTTATGCTTGGTATCACAAATTTACATCTACAAAACCTTCACAAAGTGCTAGCTATACGTATAATGATCTAGTTTGGGAAGATGATTTTAATACAAATGGTGCACCAGACGCTGCAAATTGGACGTATGATCTTGGTGATGGGGGCTGGGGTAATGGAGAACTGCAAACCTATACTGATGCTGCAGAAAATGTAAAAGTAGAAGATGGTTCTTTAAAAATTACAGCAAAAGCGAATGGAACAGGTGGTTATACTTCTGCGAGATTAAAATCTCAAGGATTACGTAAATTTACTTATGGTAGAATTGAAGTAAGAGCAAAATTACCTGCATCAGCAGGTACTTGGCCAGCAATTTGGATGCTAGGTTCTAATTTTACTACTGTGGGTTGGCCAACTTGTGGTGAAATTGATATTATGGAACAAACAGGTGCTAACAAAGACAATACTTTAGGTACTCTTCATTGGTATAATACGACTGCAAATGGTAATGCAAGTTATGGTGAATCTACTGCTGTTGCAAATGCTTCCTCTGATTTTCATTTATATACTGTAGAATGGTCAGATACTTCAATAAAAATATATTTAGATGATGTTAACTTTTTTCAAATGGCCAATGATAGTACTTTACCATTTAATGCAGATTTCTTTATGATATTAAATATTGCAATGGGTGGTACTTTGGGAGGAGATATCGATCCAAGTTTCACAGAGGATACAATGGAAATTGATTATGTAAAAGTCTTTCAATAAAAAATAGTTCATAACTCAAGGTCATTTATTTAATAGATGACCTTTTTTTATTAGATGACATTTTTAGGATATTGTAATGAAAGGAGTCCATTAAAAAAAGACTTTATAGGTGATATTCACATGCTCAATTTTGAGTCAATTAGAAAAATATTTAATAATAGTAACTGGATATAATTATGAGAAACAAGGTTTTAGCCTTACTGTTTTTATGTATTTCATGTACACTGTATTCTCAGAATTACAAAGTAATTGTTGAGAAAAGTGACCAAGGAATGAGGCTTCTCGTTGATGGAAAGGATTTCATGATAAATGGTATGAATTGGGATTATGTTCCAATTGGTAAAAACTATGAATATAGTCTTTGGAAGCAATCAGATGAATTGATTAAAGCCGCTTTAGATGCTGAAATGAGTCTCTTAAAGAATATGGGTGTTAATACCATTAGAGTGTATACAGGTATGCAGCCTAAATGGATTACCTATGTTTATGAAACATACGGAATTTACACAATGCTAAACCATACGTTCGGTAGATATGGCTTAACAATAAA
>Ga0308003_1001196_pt1 | contig 11521 bp, 4 predicted proteins | sample Neamet36_FD_203159 | JGI IMG/M metagenome (GOLD analysis project Ga0308003, IMG submission 203159) | Marine microbial communities from water near the shore, Antarctic Ocean - #36 | ecosystem: Environmental > Aquatic > Marine > Unclassified | place: Southern Ocean | collected 2014-06-06
ATATTCTCATGCAGATTGTCATGTTCATTGCGGCCTTCCACCAATTCCGCTTCTTCTTCACGGAGGGAGACTTGACCAGCCCTGAGAAATGCGAGTCCCTCCTTAGCTGCTATCGCAACTACATTCGATTCGGCGTCACGGGCGATCTGGAGGACGAAGCAATTCATTCGGTGGACATCGCGCGCATCGCACTGGACTTCGTGTACTTTGTGGCGATGTTTATTATCATGAATATCATCAAGGGTATTACGGTTGACACTTTCGTGGACCTGCGATACCAGAAGCTCGATAAGTCCATCGACATCGCCACCATCTGTTTTCTTTGTAGCTCACACCGCAACGTCTTTGATCGCCTTCGCATCCGCCTGCGGAGTAATGATGGCTGCAGTGATATGGTGGATTTGTGGAAGCACCACATTGAGTACGAGCACAGCACGTGGAACTACCTCTTCTACATCATCTTCTTGTACGAGCAGGACAAGGACGACGACGACGGGCTCGAGCAGTTCGTGCGTAGTTGTGTCGACAGGGGCAATATCTCGTGGATGCCTCTGCGCCGGTCGATGATGCTGAACTCCTTGTCTGCCGACACACAACAAGCAGAGCTCATTGAAGAAATGACCCAGCGTATCACTGATCTGGAGAATGGCTACTCCAAGGCAATGGAGAAGATGAAGAAGCCCCTTATAACGGCGCTGGATCACATGGCGAACAGTGATCGGGACAAGGAGATTGCTGATGTACGCAAGAGGGTACAAAAAGATAAAAAGCAAGGAGAAAAAGCCATCGCTGGGGGAATTGAACGGTCCATATCTGTGCTGGGACCCGATTCCGGACATCGCAATTCGCAACTGTCTTCCTCTCAGAAGAACACGGGGCGATTGTCTAAGGTGTCCCTCACATCCGCCGTCTCTGCAAACCACGCCGTCGCTTCTACCAGCACGCCGATTGGAACGAGCTCGGACAGCAACATCATCTTCTCCATTGCCTTCATTAAAGGCCTCCAGCTCCCCAAGGAGATGCTTGGGGATGTGTCAGTGCGCATCAATGGGACGCATTGTAAGGCCGTGCTTTATGTCGTGGCGTTGGATAATTCCGACGACGAGGACGAGGATGAGGATGAGGACGAGGATGACGTCGACGAGCTTGGAAACGTAGTTGCAGAGGAGGGGTGTGGGGGTGAGGAGGAAGAGAACGGCGCGGCGGTACCAGTGGAAGCTCTGTCCATATCCCCGCCGCCTCCGCCGCCCGAGGATGACGCAAGTACTGGATCTGGTCCAGGACGAGAGTCGGGTCGTGCGAAGGAGTACAACGGTGTGCTTGAATTCGAGGACAATGTCCACATCGCAGGCGATGGTGTGCAGTTTCTAATGGGAACCACAGAGCGTATCGACCTGCAGATCTCCGTCGACTCGACGCGCGGTCGAACCTTCGTGGCTGCCCTGCGTTTCACGTCGGCGGACATGGTGAACTCGGCGGGCGCGTGCTTCATCAAACGCTTCGTCCAGAAAGTAGGAGCGGAGCAGACGGAGAACCCGTGCGAGATTGGGATCTTCTCGGGAACCTCGACTGCTTTTGTAGAGCGCATCGCAGCAGATGATTGATATTGACAGAGAACAAGAGAACAAGTGAACAAGTAAAAAGAATCGTAGGGGACGAATTACATGCTGGCGTACAAGCTTCAGTAAACATGATGATATAATCTTAACAGTAGAACAGAGGTAAAGCCACGAAAGAAGGAAGTAGTAATCTACCTCTGACGCCAGACACAGTGGCTGTCTAATCAAAAACTTGACGCACGTTGATATTGATGCGCGTGGTTGCGAGGAAGTTTAAGGTTTTATGCGTATTATCGCCCTTGGGCTCCTCTGCGGGAGGGGCGTGTCGGAGGACCTCAAGCTCCGCAGGTAAGCCCAGCTCTGTAAACACGCGCGGCACTGCGTGGTAGCGGAGGCGCGACGGGCCGCCGATGACCACCACGTCTCCTGTGCGCAGCAGCAGCGCCAGGGGATCGTCGTCCTTGGTCAGCCCCCCTACCAGGAACACACACGGGGGACCGAGGCTTACAGACACCACGGGCGCCTTGTGGGTCTTCTCCACCTCGTCTGTGTGCGCGCCCATGACGGCGTTGTGGGGGTAAAAATTCACGATCCCAGCCTCTGGACGGAAAACTCCAGCGTCGTAGCCACACGCACTCACGAGTTTCCGGAACTGCGCAGCCAGGGCAGCCGGGAAAGGAGTGGGGTTATCCGCCTCTGGCACCACTTGATCAGGGTAGCTGCGCAAGGTCCAGTCGTACTGGTATCCAAGCGTGACCCAGCGGAGCTGCGACAGGCGCAGACTCGTGGGTATGCTGGTCGGTAGCGGTGGCTCCTGCAGCTGCAGGTCCTGCAGGTGCGCACTCTCGATCTCCCATAGCGAGTCCCCTGGCAGCGCGCTCGGAGGCCTGCACGAGTACACCTTGCCCTTGAGGATGTTGGTGGCATTCGGTGGGTTGATGTGCGTCACCACTTCGCCCAAAGGCAGCTCCATCCGGCACCCTAGCGCCTCTGCATCCGCCAGCGTTCTGCACTCCTTATAACGTCTCTGCGATGCTTTCATGGCTTTACGGAGCTAACTACTGAGCACACATTTCTCGTCAGTGGCATTTAAGCTGCTTATATTCAAAGAAGCATGCACACATTGCATCTTTACACATGCCCTCTTGCCATAGCGGAGTCCCCCGGAATTTCGGTGTTTGCCCGAGGATACTACCTTTTGGGTTCATTCAAGCCCGGACCGTTCAATCTGTAACGTAGAAAGTATCCCCACAGGAAGAAGAGTGTGCTGAACGTCTTGTAGATATGTCAGCGGAGCAGAATATGATTCGCAAGAGTGAGTGGCCGATGATTTCGGTGGCGGAGGCGCTGGCGATTGTGGTTGCACGCACGCGCCGAAGAGTTCCGGAAGAGGTGAATGCGATGCAGTCCTGTGGCCGGGTTGCGGCGAGGGATGTGTATGCGAAGCAGCCGTACCCCACGTTCCGGGCGTCCATCATGGATGGCTATGCGGTGAATGCCCCTCTCACGGCGGGCTCTTTCCCTATTCAGAAGCGTGTGCATGCGGGCTCGAGCAGCGAGGAGGCTCTCCAGGCCGGCAACGTGTGCTATATTACCACAGGAGCCAAGGTGCCAGAGGGAGCGAACGCTGTCATCAAGGTGGAGGACACTACGTTCTTGTCTGAGGACCAAGTGCAGATTCACGTGGACTGTGCTGATGGCGCAAACATCCGTCAGATCGGCTCGGATATCGCGGTTGGCGCAGTGCTGCTGCAGGCCGGTCGCCTTATCTCCCCCGCCGATGTGGGGCTACTGGCCACCTCCGGAGTGGACGAGGTCCAGTGCTACACCATGCCCGTTGTAGGAGTCATGTCCACGGGGGATGAACTGGTTAATCCTGGAGAGATGCCCACTGGCTCCCAGATCCGCGACTGCAACAGACCGATGCTGCTGGCGGCCTTCGAACGCGACGGCTACCCCACGGTCGACCTGGGCATCGTGGTGGACATGGAAGCCGACCTTCAGCGCGCGCTGCAGGCCGCCGCCACCAAGTGTGACGTCATCGTAACCTCGGGCGGCGTCAGCATGGGTGATGCCGACCACGTCAAGCGTATTCTTAGCAACATCGGCACCATCCACTTCGGGCGCCTGAACATGAAGCCCGGAAAGCCGACTACTTTTGCATCCGTGGGCGCCAACGAGCAGACACTCGTCTTTGCGCTACCCGGGAACCCCGTGTCGTGCCTGGTGACCAAGACTCTTCTCGTAGACCCGGCAGTGAAGATCATGCGTGGCTTTAGTCCTCACCACGCCATGCCCACACAGGCGGAGGTGCGCCTGAATGACACGCTTACACTGGACAAGGAACGCGCGGAGTACCATCGGGCGACACTGCAAGGCGACGATGCGGACTCCAGTACGGTCGTGGCGAAGTCGACTGGCAACCAGCGGTCGTCGAGACTACTGTCCATGCAGGGCTGCGACGCTCTACTCTGTCTGCCCCGTGGAGACGACTCCCAAACCCAGATTCCGGCGGGCCAGGCAGTTTCAGCACTACTTCTGAACACTGGCTTCGCAGGTGCGGGGAGCGGTCTCCCGTTGATGCCGACACAGCAGAGTGTCTTTCCTGAGGCGGCGGCAGTGGCTGACCCGGGCACTAGCTATCTCCTTCCACCGCCCCCCGCACCTGCGCCCAAGGCGACGTCCACATTGCCTATCCGTGTCATGAGAGTTGGCGTGCTCACCATCAGCGATCGCGCCAGTGCCGGTACCTACGCCGACGAGTCAGGCCCTCTACTGAGTAATCTCATCACTGCCATGGATTTCGCCGCTCACGAGAAGAAACTAGCTGCTAAGGGTCTGGTCACCAAGGCGCTGTCTGCCCACTGCCCCGACACGTGTGCAGCGCTGGTGGCTGACGACGTGGTTGCTATCCAGGCGCAAGTGCGAAAGCTCACTGAATCATGCGACCTGCTACTGACCACGGGCGGCACAGGGTTTGGAAGGCGAGACTTGACCCCGGAGGCAGTCAAGCCTCTCTTGGACCGTGAGGCGCCGGGGGTGGCACAGGCTCTGCTGGCGGCCGGTCTGCAGCACACGCCGCTCGCGGTACTGGCGCGTCCCGTGGTGGGTGTGCGCGGGAATACACTGGTTGTGACCCTTCCTGGCAGCACCAAGGCAATCACGGAGAACATCGAAGCCCTGGCACCTCTCCTTCCCCGAATCATGGAGCTACTCATGGACGTATAGGAATAGGCATAAGAACGACCAAGTATGGTCTTTAGAATCCGATACACACTCTCTAAAATCTTTTACCACACTTGTTTTGACACGTACCGTACGACCATGTTCCATGTTTTCATAACCAACACCTTCACGCCCACACTCAGCCGGCACTTTTATTCATATACTTTATGTCACTCACTCTCTCCACTAGATATCCCCGAGTAGGTCAGCCCACTCCTCGTTGGCCTGTGCCTCGGCCGCCACGCGCGCCGCCTTGGCCGCCTTGTCAATCTCTTCGGCCTCGGCCTCCTTGCGCTCCTCGTCCTCCTCGCGTCGTTTCTTGGCCTCGTCCGCCAGACGCTTCGCGATCACGGGGTCGACCCAGTCTGGCGGCGCGGCGTGGTATTTGGTGAAGTCCCACTTGGTCGGCAGCTGTGGGTAGAACTTGGGTATCTTGGCTCGAAATGTCTCCACCACATTCCACTCGGGCCCTTCCACGAAATTGTGCGACGATATGCGTTCCTTCGTCTCCGGGTGAATGATGTTGAACATGCGATGTGCTGGCTTGCCCGTCACCCGTGCCACCTCCGTCTGGACATCCATGTAGGTCGTCAGGCGATCCATCTGGCGCGATCTCTTCGTGCCGTCGAGGTTCGTGTAGTGGAGGATGGTGTAGTTGATGCGAATGAACTCACGCCGCCGTTCCTCTTTCTCCTCCTCTTCTTCGCGCAGTAACCTCGCCGCGCGTTCCTCTGGCGTCTCTGCTTGGGGCGTGGCCGGTTTCTTCTTCCCATCATCTTCAAAGCCGAATTCAGAGAACTCGTTCGCGAGGTCATCATGGGTTCCGATGGAGGAGCCCATGGAGTCCGCTGGAGACACACAGCGGGCTCGGGAGCCGTTCTTGCCGCTGGCACTGCCTCCTCGTGTGGGCGCGGAAGAACGCGCGCCACTCTTCCGGCTCCCACTCCGAGCGCTCGTCTTGCCAGACTTGACTGAGTCGTTTGGCGAGGCTGCACGACCAACACTACTACCTTCACCTCCTCCTCCTTCCTTCTTCTGGGTCGGCGTACCCGACCGTGCACCCGCACCGCCAGCTTTTCCTTTTGAGGCACCGCCACTCCTCACCGAAGATGTCGTCCCTGGCGAAGCAGCACTCCTCTCATCCCCGTCCTTATCCTTGACGCTGCCTGGACTCGACTTGACCGAGGAGGAAGAGCCCCCCCCCGATTTGCGGGACTTGAGGCTCTTGGACCCCACGCTATCATTCATAGGCGAACCTTGAGCCGGCGGTACCACATGTGGCGCAGACTCTGACTCTGAAGTCTTCTTGACCGCCGCCTTGGCGCCCATACGACTCTTACCCTTGCCACTCATGCTCTTTTCTGCGACAACAACGCCCCCCGATTTTCATGGGGTCGCGCAAAAAAAAAGTGGCGAGGTATCGAAGTTTCATACCGCTTTAAAGTGAGCTTTGTGTAATTGGTGGGCTACAATGGGCAAGGGAGACACACTGCGATTCACAGGCAAATTGCAGCCATCGACGAGCCGCGCGCCGGAGATTCCTGCGGTTCGCTACGAGCAGGGCGGCGACGATTTCCGGACGCCTTCGCTGCGTCAGACGTCATCGTTCGGGCGTCAGATCCTGAGTGGCGTGCCAGGCAAAACGGAGGCACGTGTACCCGTGACTTCGGCACCGCGCTTTGGCAAGTCCGACTCGTTGGGTCCTGGGCCGTGCACGCTGAGGGCGTACACGAGCATCAACAGACAGTCTGATTCGAGGAGAAAGAACGCAGGCGGGTGCTCCTTCGGCACCTCGAGCAGAGACGGTGCCCTGCGGTTGTACGCCGTATACACCACCAAGAAGTGATACTGCTACTGCCGCTATCTCTCTTCAACATATTTCATTCTTCATTACGTGATTATCGGCACTGATGTGGGTGACCCTGCTGAGACACAGACACAGACACAGACGCTGAGAGAAGGAGGAATTTGTGTAACAACTCACGTCACCTCCAACACTTTCACTGGAAGTACAAGTAGTTACTCCTCCTCTCCACGTCAGAAGTGTGTTTCAGTAATCTCTTTTCATCTATACAAACAACCTGCCGCGCCCCCCTACCTATTTACTTGGTAAGCGAAGACATGTCCGCCGTGGTTTTGCCCGAGCCCTCCCGCGTGGTGAGAATGTGGTCGATGACGCCGTATTCCTTGGCCTCCTCGGCTGTCATGTATGTGTCGCGGTCCATGATTTTCTCGATGGACGAGATCTCCTGCCCCGTGTGGTGGTGGTACAGCACGTTGAGGCGTGCGCGTGTCTTGAGGATCTCCTGTGCCTGGATCTCAATGTCGGAAGCCATGCCCTGCACACCGCCGCTGGGCTGGTGCAACATGATCTTCGAGTTGGGAAGAGCGTAGCGCTGCCCAGGGGTGCCGGCTGTCAGAAGTAGAGAGCCCATGCTCGCAGCCTGCCCGAAGCAGATGGTCGACACGGCAGGGCGGATGTACTGCACAGTGTCGTAAATGGCCAGACCCGCCGTGACTACTCCGCCAGGCGAGTTGATGTACATGTAAATGGGCTTCTCAGGGTCCTCCGCCTCCAGAAACAGCAGCTGCGACGTGACTATAGAAGCCAACTGGTCTTCCACCGGACCATGGATGCAAATGATACGCTCCCGCAGCAGGCGGGAGTAGATATCCATCACTCTTTCGTACCGCGGCGTGCTTTCAACTACGGCCGGGATGAAGGCTGATGTCGGCATGAAAGGCAGCCCAGGCGGAAGCCCAGGAGACAGAATGTCACTCATAGCCCTCCGATCCACCCATGATCGCCGCCCTAACGACCCTAATGATCTCAATACAAACATGCACCTCCACAAAATGACTTCTTCTGGAAGCAATGTGGTGGAAGAACATCAGTCGCCTGCGCGACGCCGGACGCCGGAATTGACATCGAAGAAGGGTTTGAAGTCTCGCTCTGCGCACCTCATGGCTCGTGGCGCACGATGAAGCGGTAGGTGTAAGTATGGCTGACATGGCTGAGACGGATAACTTGCAGCAGAAGCTGGATGCGAGTTTTGTGGAGAAGATGTTCAAGGAGTCGTACACGCTGGTGGAGTATCTGCGGGAGGTGACTCAGGACCATGAGGAGTTGCTGAGGGCGGGAGACGACGAGCAATTCATCACTTTCTGCCGCGGTGTACTGGTGGTACCGGGGAAAGGAGACGGCAGTGCTGCTGCTGCTGCTGCTGCCACTGTTGCTACTGGTACTGCTGCTTCTTCCTCCAAGGGTTCTTCGGGTGTGAGCCTCAAGTTCAGCCCCGACACGGCCAGTGTGGATGATACCATCATGCGGGCGGTGGGAGACTTCGTTCGCGTCGCCAAATATCCTGAACGCAACGTCGTGGCGCAGGGATACCGCACGATCCGCTTCGACATACGAGATGCCGGCGTGGGCATCGAGAGCATGAACGATGTGGAGTGTCACCACCTGAACACCGTGCACGCCTTCCTGTCAACGGAGCTGTGGCAGCGCATCGCGAACCGCGTGGGTGAGTCGCTCTTCAAGCACCTACTCATGCAGATAGTGTTCGTGCCGCAGGACCACGGCAACTACGTGCAGGTGTGTGGCACTCCCGTTCCGGATATCGTGTACACCAAGAAGCCCGTGGATAAGCTGCGGGGCGCTGCGCTGGGACGCAAGCTGGTGGGTAGAAGCAATTTGTTCTACAAGTTCAGCTATATTCATCGCCTGGGTATTCCGCGCCACCACCCGCTGCAACGCAAGGGACCCGACGCCCCCATACAGCTGCGCAACGCTATGTTCGACGAAGAGGCGATGGAGAGTGCTGGGGTGGACATGTCTGTGCTCACGCGGCTATGTGGGGACATACAGGGCTGGTTTCGGCAATGCGATCTCGCCCGTGCCCTGCAAGTGAACTGCCCTCTGCCCATCCTCACTGTGCCCGGGGCAGTGGGCGGGGTGGACGGAGGTGCGATGGAGGACGGAGGTGTGGGGCAGGATGAGGACGAGCTTGCCGCCAAGCGAGCTAAGACAGACGGTGGGAACGGAGGGGCAGGTGACGGAGGGCGAGTGCCCGGGACAAAGAAGACACGGCGAGGGAAGCGGTCGGGCCAGCGCCGCAAGCAGGAGACAGCCAAGCGGGTGAGTGCGAGTGTGCAGGGGGCCGGTGATGTGGGTGTGGTTGTCGGTGTGGGTGTCGGCGTGGGCATCGAGACCCCTCTGCGTGTGGGTACGAATACCCAGCAGCAGCAGCAGCTGCAACAGCAGAGATCCGCGACCGACGTGCCTCTGCGCAGCTCCCCACCCACTGTCGAGCGTGTGCTGCTCGGCCGACTGCAGAGGGCCACGGACTTGGACATAACCATGGACCCCGAAGCGCCCCTGAGCCAGGAGCGCGATGTTTACAGCAAGAGGAAGCCTCGCGACGTTGCGATGCAGATCTTACAGTCTGTGCACTGCGGCGGGGGTGTCGGCGAGGGGAGGGCTGAAGAGCCGCTCAAGCCAATCGGCCCCCAACGCAGACCGCAAACGGCGGCGGCGGGTCAACAGGCTACCCAGGACACAGTATCCACGCTGGGGACGCTGCACACGTCCAGTACTGGCGCCACCGTGGGCACGCGTGCGAGTGGCACCTCGGGCGCAGCAGTGAATCTGTACGGTGTTGGCGTTTTATCACTGTCGTCTCAGTCCAAGGGGAGTCTTCATGAATCTCGCGCTGGCTCGGGTACCGCCAGTCCCAGCAGTTTCTCTCAGGTGGCGACGCTTGGTCCTGAGCTCCCGTCACCACTGCAGTCGACAGCGAGTGTCGACAGCGGAAACAACCACCATATTTCCTCCCGACGGGGCCGCCTGGCAGCACGAACCCACCTGCAGGGGCCATTGATTGGCGTCGAGGGAGGCAGTAGCAGCAGCAACGGCGCTGGCACTACTGATGGCGGTGGAACATCCGCAGCAGATGGACACATCCGTGCACTCGGACGCAAGCGTGCCCGCGTCGGTGGTGTGGACATTGCGGCGTTTTTGAAAGGTGGAGGCGAGCTCTTCGACCTGGCGAGCCCGCAAGCGAAGGTGGCAGCCTTCGCCCAGTGTGTCGCGCGGAGGCTGCTTCCTGTCTCGCATGTGTGGGGGTCGCGGCACAACCACAACGTCTTCATGTCCAATGTGAACCGCTATGTGCGTCTAGGTCGAGGGGAGCGTGTCGTGCTGTCGCAGTTGTCTCAACGGTTGCGAATCAAGGATATGCCTTGGCTCACTGCTGCTGCCAAGACTGTTCCCGGCTCTGCGGTAGACAGTGAGCGAACCATGGTGTCCCTGCTGCTGTCGTTTTTAGACTACTTCTTCTCCCACGCACTCACCACTGTCCTCAGCAGCCTTTTCTATGCAACAGAAGGCGAAGGGCGCGGGCAAGAAGTCTTCTTCTTCCGCAGACCCGTGTGGTCGCGCCTCGTCACCCTCGGCATAGGACAGCTCATCGGCCAGTTCGTGGAGCTGCACCAGAACGAGTACGTGCCTGCAGGCGGCAGTGGTGGTGGCGGCGGCAGCGCAGGCAACAAGCGTGGTGCAACCAAGCCTACCACAGCGTCGACCTATCCTATGGTGCGCTTTATGCCCAAAAAGGGCAAGCTGAGGCCAATCACGAACCTCAAAACCAAGGGCACCTTCGCCAGCCGCGACCGGGAGATCATCAAGAATGCGGACCTGTACTCCACTCTCGAAGTGCTGCGCCACATGTACGCCTCCAAGCCGTGTCTGGCCGGCTTCGGCGTCTTTGGCATGGAGGATGCTCACATCAAGCTCGCAAGCTTCCAGCACCGAATCCTAGGCACCTCCTCGTCATCGTCATCGTCGTCGTCGTCGTCATCGTCATCCGAGCCGAAGAAATTCTACTTCGCAGCGCTGGACTTGGACAAGTGCTTCGACAATGTAGACACGCGACAACTGTATAATCTGATTCGCGACCTTTTGACCAACGCGGGCAACACCCCGGCATCACAGGCGGCGGATGAGCAGATGATGATTCACCGCTACTCCGTCTCGCACTACATCAATTCTATGGAGCGATCCATCTGTCAGTCGGTACGGTACGTCGCGCCCGTCGACGACTTTCTGTCGTTCCAGGAAGCCGCTGCAGTCATCAGCGCACGCTACCGCAACAGCATCATCACCGACCACGTGACCCACAAAACGATGCGCATTCGTGATGCTCTGGACACCATCCGCAAACACCTCTTTGAGCATGTGGTACAGATGCCTTCGTATGTGGGGCGTATGAAAGAGTTCGCGCAGGTGCGCGGCATTCCACAGGGCTCTGTGCTGTCGCCCATGCTATGTAACCTGTACTACGGCAACGCAGAACGTGAGTCATTCGGCTCTGCGGCGGAAGTGACTGCTCTTGGCTTGGGGGATGAAAGTGTCATTGTGCGGATGATGGACGACTATCTCATGGTGTCGACGAGCAAAGCAGCAGTACAGCACTTCGTTCAGCGATCACACACGTGCTACAGAGCGTATGGAGGTGGCGTGAATCCAGCCAAGACCATTGTGAATTTCGACATGAGTGTGGAATGTGATGGCTCTCGCATCCCGCTGCAGTGCACAGCGAAGGACGCTCCCATGCCGTGGTGCGGCTTCGAGATCAACACCAACACCCTTGAGGTGAGTGCCTCTACCTCGCGCCTCTTCGCCAACCACCTCTCCACGAGTGTGGTGGTCGACGCGCGCACTCCAGGCGCAGTCC
>Ga0308003_1001197_pt1 | contig 11506 bp, 5 predicted proteins | sample Neamet36_FD_203159 | JGI IMG/M metagenome (GOLD analysis project Ga0308003, IMG submission 203159) | Marine microbial communities from water near the shore, Antarctic Ocean - #36 | ecosystem: Environmental > Aquatic > Marine > Unclassified | place: Southern Ocean | collected 2014-06-06
CAAGCGGACATCAGTAGCAGTAGCAGTCGTAGTAGCAGCAGCAGCAGTAGCGGCGGCGGCGGCAAGATCAAGGCGCGGAGTCTGGCAGCGGGCTTCGCCTCGTTTAGCGAGAACTGGAGTCCGCGCATCGCCGGCGTGGTCAACGACATGCACTTGAAGCTTGTGAAGGTGCAAGGCGAATTCGTGTGGCACCATCACGACGCGGAAGATGAACTGTTTCTCGTCACCAAGGGTCGACTGTACATGGGGCTACGGGAGAAATGCGCGGAGAGTGTTGATGGGGTGGGCGATGTCGGTGGGAAAGATAGGGACACCAAGACGGAGGCGGACGTGGACGTGGACGTGGACATGGAGGTGAAGTTGGTGGAACGCTGGGAGGTGGTGGAGGCCGGCGACTTCATCATCGTGCCGCATGGCGTCGAGCACTGCCCTCGCGCCGACGAGGAGTGTGAGATTATTTTGCTCGAGCCCGCCGGCACCCTCAACACAGGCAATGTGGGGGACGATGCCAAGACCAAACGCAACCTAGAGACTATATATGACACGTGAGTGAAGGCTGAGTGAGGTTTGGGCGAGTGGCAGCAGTGGGACGTGACAGAGACTGCTTGCTTGTCTGGCCCTGATGAACATGGGGGCATGTATTTTCAGAAACACACTCTTTGTGTAACACGTGTAACCCCGAGCCCTCCTATAGCGGCAGCCATCTTGGTGATGTTTGAGGCATGTGGGAGGACATGATCCACGTCTGTACTGTCTGTTCCGTCCAGGATGCGGCTGTGCTGCTGGCGGCATCGGCACCACCCTCGTCAGAGGCAGGCGCAAAGACGGGAGTGACGAGCTTGTCTCTGGAACTGAGACCAGCCAGCACTTGCATGCCCGTGCCCGAGCCCCCACCGAGTCGTTCCTCCAGCACCGTCTCCGACGCAAACGCTACCCGGGTGGAAGCGTCCACGTACTGAGTCCCCGCGGGTGCCACCACCGCAGACACCTGCTCGAAGGTCAGTCCCACATACGACACGCGGTACCAGCCTGACTCCTCTCGCACCAACACCCCCATCGTCCCGAGCAGCCAAGCCATCGCATTGCTGCTCTTCATATCACCGCAAGTCCCAACGAACTGGTGGTGTTTGTCGTCTTTTGGTGTGTTGCATTGCTACGTGAGATGAGATTCCTCGCTCTGATGTTGGTAGTAGCGTTGGTGAGGATGGTCCGTGCGTTTACGCCAGTGCTTGTCAGGCGGCCAATATCAGTATCGCGACATTGGAGATTATGTTAATTAAAACTGAACTTAGGTCCTTAAGCTCACAGTTTTCTACGCGTGATATGGTGTTAGCGATAGCGTAACACATACACCGGCACATATCGGCAAGGATGGCATGAGAGGGAGCAGGGTGGCGATCCTGCGTGCGAGCAGACAGGACGTGGTAATTTCCCTCTGCCTTCCTTCTTGTCCTCACTGCGCCCTCCTCCGGCGTCCCCAGCGAGCCGCATTTTCGAAAGGGCTCTCGAACGTCATCGAGCGCCATTGACATCTAAAAGGCATCTGTTGACACCAAAAGGTGTAATTGGAGTGAGATAATGCCGCAGGCCAAGACGAGACCCAAGAAGGGTGCGAAGAAGGAGACTTCGAAGGGAAAGACGAAGGAGAAGAGTGTCCTGGAGAGGATGGAGAACATGGTGATTGACAAGAGCGAAGGGCGTGTGGCTACGGGCGTGCTCATCAGTGAGCCGCGTGCGCGTGACGTGAAGATTGGGCCATTTAGTTTGGCGTTGCATGGCCTGCCTTTGGTGGAGGATACAATCATTGAGCTGACGGCAGGCCACCGCTACGGCCTACTGGGCCGCAATGGCTGCGGAAAGTCGACGCTGCTGAAGTGTCTGGCGGCGCGGGAGGTGCCCATTCCCGACCTGTTCGAGCTGTACCTCCTGTCGCACGAGGCGGACCCGGAGGATGTGTCTGCACTAGACTACGTCATCAACTCCGCCAAGGCGGAGGTTGAGATCCTCGACCAGAAGATTGAGGACATCATGACGACGGACGGACCCGAGTCGAGCGATCTCATGCCGCTGTACGAGCGCCAGGACGAGCTGGACGAGGCCACATTCGAGGTGCGTGCCAGTACCATTCTGGTGGGTCTGGGTTTCACACCCACTGAAAACCTGGCCGAGGGTGGCTCACACATCCACAAGCTCACGAAGGACATGTCCGGTGGCTGGCGCATGCGAGTGGCACTTGCCAAGGCTCTCTTCCTGCAGCCGGGCATCCTGCTGCTTGACGAGCCCACGAACCATCTTGACCTGGGCGCGTGTGTGTGGCTGGAGGAGTACCTGTCCTCCTACCCCAAAATCCTCATCGTCACCTCGCACTCGCAGGACTTCCTCAACGGAGTGTGCACGGACATGATGGTCATGCAACAGAGACAGCTCAAGTACTGGACCGGTAACTTCGACACATACGTGGCCACGCGTGCCGAGCAGGACGTCAATACCATCAAGCTGTACAAGAAGCAGCAAGTTGAGATCAACGACATCAAGAAGTTCATCGCCACGTGCGGTACTTACGCCAACCTGGTGCGTCAGGCCAAGTCGCGCCAGAAGATCCTGGACAAGATGGAGGCGGACGGCCTGATCGAGATGCCCTACCAGGACCCGCTCTTCCGCTTCACCTTCCCCGACGCCGGCGACCTGGCGCCACCCCTCATCTCCTTCAGCGAGGTGGCCTTCTCCTACTCGGGCAAGAAGCAGGACTACCTCTTCAAAAACGTGAGCTTTGGCATCCATTCCAACTCGAGAATTTCGCTCGTGGGTCCCAATGGAGCAGGCAAAAGTACCCTCATCAAGCTCATTGTGGGCGAGCTGGCTGAGTGTGAGGGTACCATCTCCCGCCGTGCGGGCATGTCCATCGGCCGCTTCAACCAGCACTCGCATGAGGTCCTGGACGACGCCATGACGCCTGTGGAGCACATCAGCGCCAAGTACCAGCTCAAGTACCCGACCAACCGCGAGGAGGAGTGGCGGATGGTCGTGGGCAACTACGGTATTCCCAAGGACAAGCACCTGGAGCCCATCTCCAAGCTCTCCGACGGACTCAAGACGCGTCTGGTGTTCTGCGACATCGCGCTGAGCAAACCGCACCTGCTGCTGCTGGACGAGCCTACCAACGCCGCCGACATGGAGATGATTGACTCTCTCGCGGACGCCATCAACGGCTTCAACGGCGGCGTGCTGGTTATTTCGCACGACTTCAAGCTGCTCAGCAAGTGTGCCGAGGAGATCTGGGAGGTGGACCACGGTGTCAAGGTCTTCGACGGCGACATCCGCGACTACAAGGACACCCTGTCCAAATCCATCGCCAAGCGGCAAGCCAAGTTCTCCAAGAAGTAGATTCTTGGAGCCTTCAGCTTAGCTTTCCGCCATTATCATTACGGAAGGAATACGCTCTTCGCCCACGCCGCTGCTTCCGTCCCCTCCCGCGCCCATCGTACCTTGGTGCGGCAACCCCAACCCAACCTCAGTTTTGCCGCCACGTCCCTCTAAGACTGGCTCCTGTGAATGTTCTACTTCCACTGGAAGTAGATATTCTAGATTCTTCCTCTTTTTTGTATGTACCAAAGCGAATTTACGGATAAATAAGCCATCAAACGAATCGATATACACGGATGAGAACATAAGTGCCTGCCTGTCTGGGTTGACATGATGAACGCAAAATTTTGTATGCGCGAACCCGCATATGAGCATTGTCACCTCCCCTTTTTCGCAGACTAGGGGCGCCAGGATAGTCATCCTGTTATCAATAGTTCTTCTGCTAGTAGGTATGGCGTCTGCGTCTGGCTGGGCGACGGATACATCGGGTCGACGCGCTTTCCCAGGCCTTCAGACAGGCGCGAGTGCGTGGACGATGTCGGCACCGGCACCGGCACCGAGTACTGTCGCCAGCACGCCGATGTTGGAGAAACCACCTCTGTTCATCTCCATCGGACCGCAGTGCGCTGGCAAGACGACTGTGCTGTCGCGTCTGCCCAATGTGGTCGACGTGAACTTTGACGACCAGCAGTTCACGTACGCAGCCATCCCGCTGCAGCACTTCATGAGCGTGCGTCGTGCGGACCAGCCGCCGGTGTTCGATGATGGTCTCATGCCTCTGGAGGCGGCCCGCCGCAATGTCTTCAAAGTTAGTATGCGCGACAGGCTGCGCGGCAGCCGCCAGGTGTCCGAGTTCTTTCCCATTCTGGCCTTCTTCTTCCACATGCCAGGGAGTGAATACAACGCGCCGGGGGCCACCACTATGGGCACGGACTGCCCCAATTTCGGCGACTTCATGGGTGCATGTGCACCGTTTCTGGAGGACGAGCACCAGCGGGCCGCGGGCGATGTAGCGCTCTTGCAGGTGTTCGCCGCTGCGGTGATGCAGGTGCACGCCTCAGGCGCGCGAGTGACTGCTCGTGCATACGACGTCTTCATTCAAGAGTCCCGCGGCATGTCCGTATCGCAAGCGGAGCAGAAGCTCGATTCCGCCGCCGCTGTGCACTTGGGTCCCGTGGCATGGGGGAATACGAACCTGAACCGGGGCACTGTGCAGACGGCTCTTCGAATCGCATACGATAACAAGCGACCTGTACGCTTTCTGTGCTGGTGCCGCGACCTGCCTGCTGTCTCCCTGGAGGAGCTGATGGTTAGAAATCTGCGGCGCTTCCTCGCCACTGGGCGCTTCATCCCTTGCAAAACGTTGGCGCGCTACCACTCGGACGCCAGTACCTTGTATGAAAACCTCAGTGTGCGGGGCATATTCGACACGCGCCCTTTCAAGGAGGAGCTGCGGCAGGAGTCAGAGGAGAATGAGGTCATTGACAGCAGTGTAGATAGTGGTTACGTTTCTGGGGAGGAGATCATTGCCCGGGTAGCACATACCGCACCGGGGTCTGTGTTCGCGACGACCGAAGCGGCGGCGGCGGTGGGCACACCCGTCGCGCCAGAGCGCTCTTTGGACGAAGTGATCGCCGAGGCGTGTGGCTACCGCATGGATGCTAATGGTATGTTGGAACCCAAGCGCCCGCTTCCGCCCAGAAAATCACAGAAGCGCTATCAGGGACATGCGGGGCAAAACCAGGGGTCGCGGCGCAGTCAACATAGGCGATGAGACTTTAAGCGTTACGCGAAAGCTGCGAAGAAAGTGCTTCGTGTACTCCATAATACTTCGCACGGATATGTTCTGAGTTGCTTACGCTCTAGGACTGATGTCCGTGTCGATGTTAACACACACATCCACTCACCCATACATCAACACATATTACCCGCTATGATGATTCGCATGCTAGGGGAAGTCCGACGGTCACTCCCTGCCGTCAGATGCGGGCCGCCTGGAAGGCCGCCTGGAAGGCACCATGCCTCTCATAACACATTAGTACCCGTATGTCTACATGGTTCTAACTTTGAACTCTTACGAAGTATTACGAAGTAGGTGCAAGCATGCATGATTCTCACTTTATGAACACTTCACTGATGAGATTCCGCACCATGCTTCGTTTGCCCCCCAGTCCTTCCACTTCCGCTCATGCACAATGCATGCCAGAATACCCGCCCACCTCACCAGCCCGAATACGAGTTTCGTGCAGGCCGCTATCTCTCACCAACTCACTTTCTCTTGGTGTACTCCTCCTCAACCCCCGAGGCGAGCCCTCCAGACTCATAGGCAGCCCTGCCCGCAGCCTCACTGTCGCCATCCGGGATGGGCTCGTACACCGCCCCCGTGCTGGCACTGCCATTGAAGCTGGAATAGCGCACATACGTGGTGATAGCGGCCACCACCAGACCAACAGCCAGCACGATGCCAAGCGTGAGATTTATGGTTCTCTTGAGGTCGTTCCAAGAGAGACACTTGCTGTCGTAGGCCGACCCCCAGCTGCTGACGCTCGTGGCACCGTATGGACAGTTCATTTGGGTCATGAAGTTGCAGTTGCTGGAGAGGTAGCTCTCCCACCTGCAGCAGCCCACGACGCCACCCGCGGGAGGCAGCGAGTACGTGGCTGGTCGCCACTCATCCCGGTCTTTAGACCCGTGCTTGCAGTACTGGAAGGGGTACGGCTCACCCCACATCACCGGCTCGAGCTCGCCCCAAGGCGCATCCTCTACCACACTCTCTTTGCAGTAGCATATGGACGTTACAGAGGTCTTGCCCTCGACCGCCCGCGCGAGCATTAATATCATCACCAAAACGAGCACCTCCATCCTCATTTTCCACGGCCACCTCCTCTCTCTCTCTGTATCAACAACTGGCTCGTCAGTCACACGTTTGTGTGCCTCCACCAAGGTGAACGAGCCTCAGCGCGGTGTAAAATTTTGTGCTGCGGGTCGCGCCGTCTGGTCGCGCAGATCCCGAACCTTTTCTTGACCCGAACCGTCATGAGGCTTGGGAGCTGATTTAGGTTCGGAGTAGCAGCTTGTGTGAGTTTTGTTCGGCCTGACGTGATATACAATGCTTGAGGTTAGGGTTTAAGCTGGAATGTATTTGATAGGCTTGTTAGAGGCGTTGCTACTGGGGTGGATGGGCCTTGCGGCGGGGAGCCTGAAGTTGGACGCGCTGTCCACTGCTCAGACTGCAGCGGCGGCAGTTGGACCTGTATCTGTGTTCTACATGGCGGAAGAGGGCGGGTCTAGCTTGTTTGAGGCAGATTCGTGCACACATTGGGCGCATTTCACCCAGGGCCTGACGGGTGCGCACTCGCAATACAAAGCGACGAGTATTTCCCTGCATGCGGACATCAACGATGGCATCGTGACCCTGACGTGTTCTGACCCGGACAGCGTGGGGGACATCCTCGAGGCCATTGCCCGCATCGAAGATTCTTTCCCGTCGTATGCTATCGAGATCCCATGCGGCACTGGCACTGAGTACTGGATTGTTGAGAAGTGTACGGACAGTACTACGGGCGAGGTGCGTCCGGCGATCTGCGCTGGCAACGACGACGACAAGTGCAAGACGCGGTCGGACAGCAAAGCCGACAACAAGGTGTGCGAGGACTCGCACGGTTCCCCGTCGGCGTCCCGGCAAGTACTCGCGCCATGCAATAGTGGCAGCGATTTGTCCGGCTTTCGGGTCTTGAGTGTTGGCTTCGACGCGGCCCAGGTGGCCCCTGAAGTGCTGACAGTCGTGGCCAACGCCTTCGCGTACGACGCCTCGCCCGCTGTGCTGACGGGCGAGCTCGAGCTGGGAGTGTCGGTGGACTCTTTGTCGGGGGGTCTGGGAGGAACAGTGTTCTGTGCCGCACACATGCATGCCGGCAACATCTCCACCCTGTCCTACCTCTCGGCCGAGGAGGTCATCGCGGAGAACAACTTCGGCTACATCGGTGCGGTGCTGACTGGCGGAAGCACGGCCACGACCACTGGTGTGGCCGTGCGGGGCTTGTTGGCTGGCACACAGTACGGGGTGCACTGTGTGGTGAAGACCATGGCTGCGGATCCTCTGCGAGGTCACAGTGCTGTGCATCGCAGCCTGATGTCCACGACGGGACAAGCGGTGCTGCAGCTGCAGCTCAACAGCCTGGCGTTCGAGCAGAACGGGTTCTACCCCCAAGGCGCGAGCTTGTTCGTGCTCGGCACGGTGACAGAGGCTCTGCGCGTAGAGTTCGAGGTGGCGGATGATTCGGGCGGAGACAGGCGGGTCTTCGCGCCGAGGGTAGTGGATATCCCTGTTGGCGTGCACTTGGCGCCCATCCCCATCGCCATTGCGCCTCCGGGCGACACGAACTCCCTGAACGTCATCACGCGCGTCAGTTTGATCAACCCCAGTGGAGGAGGGACTGTGCCAGATGTGAGCAGCATAGGACCTACCGGCCAGAGACACGTGCCTACCCGGGCGTACGTGTACGCGGCGACCGTGGCGCCCGGGCCGATACACATGACGGCGGTGTGGGCCCCGGACCACTCCAGTGTGCTGCTGCGCTTGGATCGGCCTACTGACCGTGCAGGGCTCTCGGGTACCTTTGCCTGCGATGCTCTCTTCGTCATGACGGCTGCGGCGGGCGACGACGACGACCTGGATCTCGCGCCTTACCACTGGTGCACGTGGCTGAAAGACAACGTCGTGCGGGTCGCGCACCGTGGTCGGGTCGGCGACATGCAGTGGGGTGCGCGGGTGGCTCGCTTGGGAGCGGGGGACACGATTGGCATTCGCGAGGACGCTGTACTCCGATCCCGCTGCTCCGCCACCTTGACTCCGACACAGTGCGGGAGAATGCCTCCGCACGCATCGGGCCTGCTAGCGACGGTGGAGTCAGACAGCTGCCCCGTGTCGGCACGAGTCGCGCTGTGGAGTCAGCAGGGAGGGTCGCCTGACCGCAGTACTGACTCATACGGTCCGGGAGTGCTGGCGCTGAAGGTGTCACATACTGTTGCGTCCTGTATTGACGGTGACACCGTGTATGTGGATGACATCACAGTTGACTTGTCAGTGAACGCAGGTGGCGGCGGGCGGGCGTGGGATGCTGCCACGTCCTTCCTGTTGGCATGGAGCTCCCGGTCAATTGACAGGGCACCACTGAACGCCTTTCTCGCCGACCAGGTGCTTGCGTCGTCCTTCACCATCCCGGGCTCACTTTTGACCCCTGGGGAGCGGTACAGCATAACCGCACAGCTCTGTTCTGAGCAAGGTGAGTGTATTTCGACGTCTCATGGGTTTGTTGTCATTCGAGGCGACCCAGAGAACAGCCCAGGACGCATTTACGAGGGCATGAGCGGACTCACCCTCCACGGCGAGCGCACGAGGTACGTGAAATCGACAGATGCCACCACGCTCCAAGTGTCCAAGGTGCTCCAGGGGTGCAACCAAGCCGCGCTGCGAGATGCCACACTGTCGTGGAGCGTCAGGAACCAGGCTACAGGGCTCTTGGAGACGGGAGTGTTGCTTGCATCGGACCCTCCGCTGACGTACACCACGGAAGTGGACGTGCAGACAAGCGAGGTGCTCTACCTCCCACCCCGTACACTGAAACCGGGACACACCTACCTCGTCACGGTTCAGGCGCTGCACCGCGCGGGGCTATCTCTGTCGGCTGCAGCTGCGAGTGTGGAGGTGGTGGTGATGCACGACGCGCTCGAGTCTCGCATCGACGGCGGCGCACGCCACGTCTTCGCTGCCATCGGCTCTTCCACGGCACTGTCCACCGCCCACCGAAACAGCGACCTCATGCTGAGCGCCTCCAGCGACGATGTGCTGCAGCATTCGTGGGTGTGTATGGAGGCGGATGTCGGTGCGACGTTTGGTGATGCCTGTGCACATGTCACTCTGGCTGATACCGACAAGACTACAGTGACTGTAGCAGTGGCGAACGATGCTGCTGCGGTGGGCACCACGGTGCTGTTGGCTGTGCGTGTGACACCATCGGACGTCAACGATGGTCGCACGGCGTGGGCGCAAATAAGAGTGACAATCACGGATGAGGCCAATCCATTGGATACTGTGATTCAATCTGTTGCTGTGGCATTCGATTTTGGTGAGATGTCCCACCGGCGAGTGACAACTGGACACGACATGCGTCTGTCGGGCGGCGTGAGTGTCTCCAGCGCGGCGAACCCTGTTACGGACGCGGACAGTCTCGAGTGGTCATGGTCCGTCGAGAACGCCCCCAGAGCCGCGGACGTGGCAAGAAGCTCGCAAGCAGCCACTCAAGTGGCCGGCTCGGCGGGTGTGATTCCCGTGCTGTTGAACAGGGGTGGCAGCAGCGGGGTGGTGCTGGACGTACCGCTCTTCGTGCCTGCCGACAGCCTGGTCCCTGGCACGGCCTACTCGTTCGTGCTTACGGCCCACTTGTCGTCAGCACCTGAGAAGGTGTGGCTATCTCGCAGCTTCCTGGTGCACACCAACCAGCCCCCGACCCCCGGAGCCCTCAACGTGACGTCTCCCGACACAAACGACGCGATGGGCACTGAGCTCACGACCAAGTTCGACATGGAGACCTCCTTGTGGGACGATCCGGATCTGCCTCTGAGCTACGCCTTGGGCATGCGAGACCTCATGGGCCACGACGTGTTGCTGGTGACCAGTGCGCAGAGTGGCCTCTACACCGTGCCGCGGGGCGGTGGCTTGCTAGCCAACGTCCTGCTGGCCCGTTCCGTTTCCTATGCTCAGCGGGTGGACAATGTTCGCTGCGACGTATTCGCCAGAGCCTTCGACGCCCTGGGGGCCGCCGCCATTATGTCCGCCTCTGTGGACATGTGGCCGCACGACGCCACGCTCCTTGACACCAGTGACCTCGTGGACCTGGTGGTAGAGACGCAGGACAAGACGCCGTTCCTCGGCGAGAACGAAGTAGGATTCGATGCATATGTGGCCGCCGCCACCGTCGCCCTGAACCATGTCAACTGTTCCATGGAGCTGGACTGCACGCAGCAGTTCCACCGGGAGCCATGCAGCTACATCGATGGGACGTGTGGGGCTTGTCTCGAGGGGTTTGTGGGACAGGCGGGGCACGTGAACGCCGGGTGCGTTCGCACGTCCACGGCGCGCAGCCACCCCCACCTTGTGGTTTTGAACTGTGGCGGCCGTCTTGATGCGCGAGGCATGCCATGCGGAGGGGAAGACATTGGTACCTGTGTGCGCACCACGGTCGAGGATGGCCGAGCCACCACCGCCGAGGCCTGTTCCTACGGCTCCAGCTGCCTCTATAAGTGCAAGTGCCGTGGCAGCTATGTAGGCAGCACGTGCCAGTACGCCAGTACCCAAGACCTCAAAATGCGCCAAACGCATCGGTATAAACTTATCAAAGAACTTGAGACGCTTGATGGAAGTACCCTCGGCAGCAGGACGGTGTCCCCTGCTCACACCGTCATGGAGCGTGTGCAGACCCTGCTGCACCTGGCCCGGCAGCCGGATGAGCTGCACAGCGAGAGTCGGTCAAAGCTGCTCGCGCACGTGTCTGCGCTGGTGGCGGAGGCGGAGCAGCTTGACATAGCGTTACAGCACACGCGGCTGTCCACCATGGGGTTGCCTGTCGTGGGCCTTGTCGAGGCACTGGGGCAGGTGGTGGCGTCTGTCACGACACCTTACCCCGATAACGCTATGTCGCTCATCTTCGCACTATCCAACCCAGACATGTCGTTGTACGACGAGGCACTGATGAGTCTGCAGGGCTTGCTTGTGGCGCGTCTCTCGACGAATCAGCAGGCGTTCGTGGTGGCGGCGACCGCGTCGGATCGCAGCAGCGCTCACCTCGTGGGCGCTGCGGACATGCACTTCTCTATGGCGTCGCAGACGCTGCGAGCCGACGGCGTGGGCGTAGCGGCCTTTGACAGGGCACACGGGGGCGTCTTTGTGAGTGGTGACGGGGGGGGCAATCGGGCTCTGTATTTCGGGGCGCCGCTGCGAGGCATGGAAGAGGCTACTGGGGAAATGGATGTGGGGCGGCCTCTCGTGAAGCTACCTCTAGGCGCGGTGACGAGCACTGCCATCCCACTGTCCCTCACCACGCTGAGCATTGAGTCGGCGCGACTCCTGGCGTTTCTGCCGCTC
>Ga0308003_1001203_pt1 | contig 11482 bp, 6 predicted proteins | sample Neamet36_FD_203159 | JGI IMG/M metagenome (GOLD analysis project Ga0308003, IMG submission 203159) | Marine microbial communities from water near the shore, Antarctic Ocean - #36 | ecosystem: Environmental > Aquatic > Marine > Unclassified | place: Southern Ocean | collected 2014-06-06
CATGCCATTGCGGACCTCACCTTCTCGGTGGACTGCAAGATGGTGTACTACGTCACCACGGCGGGCGACGTGGTGATGCGCCAGGACATTAGTTCCAAGGGCGGTGTCCGGGAGGAGGTCAAGATGGACACGTCCGTCATGGGCGGCAGTGTGAGCAAGCTCAGCGTCAACCCCAAGCTGGACAATGTCATGGCGGCGGCGGGCTCCAGTGTAGGAGTCGTGCAGCTGTCGTCCGGTCTCAGCCGTGGACTCAAGGCCACTATTGCTGGCGGCGCAGGGTCGCTCGCCTTCTCTAGCTGTGGCTTCTTCGTAGCGTGCGCTGGCACCACCAAGAGGGAGGTTCTCCTCTTCAGCACGCAGGCCACGTCCAAGGTGACTCCTGTAGCCGTGCTTACGGCACGAGGCAGCATCGCATCCGTCAAGGCGCGGAGCAACAAGGCCCGCAAGGGCAACCAGGTCGAGGTGCTGGTGATCCTGCAGGAGGGTGGGGCTTCAGTGTTCCGCGTTCGGCTGGGCAAGGACGGGAGTGAAGAGTCGACGGAGATATGCAACATCAAGAGTAAGGGCGCCGTGCTGGACGCGGTCTTTGGAGAGGGCGCGAGCCCCATGGTGGTGACTGCGCGGTATGAAATGGAGAAAAAGACGCCAGTGTTTGACGACGTGCAGTTCGTGGAGGACAATGGCGAGCTGCGGTCGGACGTCGTGCTGCCTGCTCTGGGCGGTGACGACGACGGCGACAACCAGACGGATGACAATGGCGCGGTGGACGGCAATGGCAACGGAATGATGGACAAGAGTGGCAAGCGTGTGCTGGGTCCGTTCGAGATGGGTGCCACGAAGCGACCGCTGACGGCTGTCGGGGGTGACGGTGCGCTGGACGATGCCTTGAAGAAGAAGAGCAAGGCAGCGGGTGGCGAAGAGGGCACGACCATGGAGGAGCGATTGCAGAAAATGAGCGCCAACCTGGCCCTGGCGGAGAACATCGGCAGTGGGGGTGTGCGCAAATTCTACGCCGTCGAGGATGGCGACGAGGCCAACGGCACGCCGTCGTCCGACTCCCTCGTAACTCTCATCAGCCAGGCCCTGCAGAGCGGCGACGAGTCGCTACTGGAGCAATGCCTTGCATGCGACGATGCCGATGTGGTGGAAGCTACTTCCAAGAGACTAGACAGCGCCAAGGTCGTGGCCCTCATCACCAAGCTCACCACCAAGTTCGAGAAGCGGCCCGCACGCGGCCAGCTCATGACAGACTGGCTAGACGCGCTCCTGCGCAACCACACGTCCTACCTCATCTCGGTGCCCGAGCTGGCGGAGCAGCTGGCGGGCCTGAGTCAGATGTTCGAGCAGCGCCTGTCCTACTATAGCAAGCTGGCGGGTTTGTCGGGGCGCCTGGAACTGCTCATGAGCCAGTTCAGCCAGCGGGGTAGTGGCAGCCAGAGCGACGAGACCGCGCTCGAGCCGGCTAATGTCGTCTTTAACGTTCACGGCTAGGGAGGAGGAGAAAAGAGAACAGAGGGGGCGAGTGCCCAGCTTACATATTTTGTTTCCTGTAACCAAATCGTAGAGGAATTATTGAGTCTCTTATGGCTTGGGCTTGGTGTGTCTGGAGGGTTTATCAAGTTAATATTACTTGTGTGTGACATATGTGTGGTGTGTCTGGACCGAGCGCAGAGAAGAAATGTTATCGCGACCCACGAATATTTTGGATTGCATTCCCTGGTGCATTTTAACGACCTGAGGTTATATTGGTGGATCTAGTGTGCGTTAGGGTGCACTAGGACCTTCTTGTTTCTGTACGATGATTTTGAAGGAGACTCCGACGTTCTGGGAGCTCATGTTCTCGGTGAATGGGAGCATCGTGGTGGCCATCGCGCCCAAGGTTTTGTTCGCAAGCATACTTTCAATCGCCGTGTGCTTGGGCCAGGAGGGCCTTGTTTTCGGAAGCGATGCGCTTGAGTATAATGTCTTCTTCGGGCCATTCGCGGCGCTGGGCGTGGCAATCTCCCTCTTCCTCGGCTTCCGAAACAATGCGTGCTACGACCGCTGGTGGGAGGGGAGGAAGCAGCTAGGCCAACAGCTGGTGGATGTTCGCAACTTCACACGCATCGTTGCCACTGTTGCGGAGCCCAAGGATGCGGAGAAGGCAGTGTACTTGGTGTTGGCGCACGTGCATGCACTGGCGTACCAGCTGCGGCCTAGCGAGCCCTCGGCACAGCTGGCGCTGGAGAAGTACATGGGTGGATACGCAGACGAGACGCAGCAGTTGGCCAAGGAGCCCCACGCGGCGGATGCGCTACTGCGCATGGCGGCCAAGGTGGTGCATGGCATGGGGTGCGACAGCATCACCACCATGCAGATACTGCACCACCTGGATCGCTTGGGCGGCGTGCAGGGTGCGTGCGAACGTATTGCCGTCACGCCGCTCCCGTATACATACACGCTCCTCATTCACCGCACCACGTACATGTACATCATGCTGGCACCCTTCGCCATCGTGGCGGACATGCACTGGGTCACGCCGCTCTTCACGTCCATCATCGCCTACACGTTCTTCGGCCTGGACGAACTCTCGAGGTGCCTCGAGAACCCCTTCGGCGTGTCTAGTTTGGGGCTGGCCCTCCAGGCCATGGCCAGGAACATCGAGATCACGGCGCTTGCGGGCTTACTGCAGGACTGTCCTCTTCCGATCAGGCCGGACGAGAATGGGCTTTTGATGTAAGTTGTAAGTGCAAGGGGCGCGGGGGGGGGGCAACACAAGCCTGTGTATATATGTGTACTGAGGTATACTTCCTACTTCCGGTTAGGTTGGAAGTAATAGAGACTTGAGGGGCGCCAATCCAAATCCTAATACAGATACTTCCGGAAATATATGTATTAGATGTAGTAGATGTCTGTGTATTGTATTTTGTGTACGGAAGTATTTTACTTTAAGCATGGATGTCACAACAAGTAGAAGACATGTAAATTAGTTGTTTGTATGAATTGTCCCGCTGACTCTGTGATTGTGTTTCTAAGCAGTCGAGCGATCGTCATCGTCACCACCCTTGACGTCCATCGTCTGATTCTGATTCCTTCTCCTGCTCCTGTTGTCGAACACGTAGTTCTCACCATCAAAGGCACTCTCAATGTTCACATTGGCATTGCCATCGTCGCCCGCACCTACATCACCCGCAGCACCACCGTAAAGCCATGCCTTGTAGCCAATGACACCCTTCTCCAGCCGTCCGACATTGCTGAACCCCATGCGCTGCTTCAAGTAGGCGTTCACTTTGACGCAGCGGATGCCACCAGTGCAGAACGTAAGGATGCGTCGGCCCTTGTCGACGCCTGCCAGCCTGCCTTCCAGCTTGTCCCACGTCTCGCTGAAGACGACAGTGTCCAGTGGGGTGGCGCCCTTGAAGATACCACGCGCACTCTCGTAGTCGTTACGACAGTCGAGGAGAATGACGGAGTCATCGTCCCCAGAAACCTGTTGTTGCTGGATCTCTTGGTGCCACGCTGCGGCGGGCACTTCAGGCCCAGCGTCCGCCCAGTCTATTTCCGGCAAAGGGGCGAGCCTGTCACTGCCACTGTCACTGCTAGTGCCACCACCGCCACCACTGGACCCGAGCCCGTCTCTGAGGATCTTGTCGCGTGACCGGATCAGCAGCTTGCGGAAGGGCGGGTCCACAGAGACGTCCTCCCTGCACTCCCCAATGTTGAAGTCCAAGTCGGTGAGGTGTGTGCCGTGTGTATCCAGCGATGTAATGATGCCCCCAAATAGCCGCAGCTTCCTCGTGGGCACCATGAACTGCCCGTTGACGCCTTCCGTGGCAACGTACAGCGTGCCCTTGATCTCGCCGTGAGACACCAACGCCCTCTTGGCGCGCTCGACCACTGCCTCGGGGTCCTGCACCGTGAAGAACTTGTAGAAACTCAGCATGGTCGTGCTCAGGGGCCCATACAACGCTGTGTTTGCACTCTCAATGTCCGACAGCGACGACGACGACAGCGCCGACGTGTGCATGAAGTGGTATGCATGGAATGCATTGCGACCGCACGCCGGCCATCTTAGCCCCGTCAACGCCTTACAACTTGTCCAAATCATCATAGCTTCCAATACCAACACCTTCATGCAGCGATGATCGGCCGGTCTGTATTCTACTGGGACAAACCGCGTCTCAAGGCGCACTTTGGTGGCATATGCCCGAGTTCAACATTGGGTCGCGCATACTACCCCGACTAAAAGTGGTCATAGTTACGTAAGTATAGCGAGATGGGACATTTCTGTCGCGGCTGGATGGAGTAATACTACTCCTGCTCGTCCATTCCCAAAAGTTCAGGGGGAAATACGCCACTTTGGCCTGTGTCGCTCTGTGATCGAGCCGGGTGTCGACCTGGCCAGTCATCATTGAAGAAAGCTCTGCCCAGACAAAGGTTCTTTTTGACAGGTACATACCCGCTCGTTGGCATGGTTGGGGTTTCAATTGTTTCAGCTTATATGGAGAATCCCTCCTAACCGCCCACGCTCATCGATTCCCGTTATAGAACAGTTGTTAAAGATGGCTCAGCTGTTGAAGTGTAAATTCGCCGCGTTGGAGGTTGGGGAGGCGTCGAAGGATGCGCGGTACTTCCTGGAGGTGACTGGCAGCACGACGGTCAAGTCTCCGGCGCTGGAGGGCTCGGGAAAGATCGAGACGCAGTTGGAGATGGACTGCGAGATGGGCGATAACCGGCTGGTGAAGCTGACGCTCTACGACGGCGCGGGAGCGGTGCTGGGCGACAAGTCCCTCACGCTGTCCCCCAACGACGAGGGCGTGGAGAAGGACATTACCATCAAGGGCGGCAAGAAGGCCCTCAAGGTGCGCGTGGCCATGGTGGTGGCCAAGCGCCTCAGTGTAGACGACATGGTAGAGGCCGGTCTTGAGTTCGTGGCCACGTCCGAGAAGCCGTGGTACCTCAAAGGCCAGGACCTGTACTCTGTGGCCAAGAAAATCTCCACGGACGTGTACGGCCAGGTGACTGACAAGGTGGGCGAGGACCGTACCAAGAGTGTGGAGGAGGCTCTCACCAAGGCCACTGGTCTGGTGGATCGGGCGACCGAGTCGGTACTAAAGCGCTGCACGAGCATGACCATGGAGGAGAACTTCAGCGTGCTGGAGAAGGTGGACGAGCTGCTGGCCCTGAGCATGGTGCACACGGACGCGCTTGTGGACAACTCTCGGGAGAAGTTCGTCGTGAGCGTGCGCGCGCTCAAGTCGGCGCTCATGGGCCAGACGGAGCGTCTGGTGGAGGCCAGCTCGTCCAGCCTGTCCGGCCTGCTGCTTCGCTGGGACACACTCAAGCTCGCCGCCACCGACCGCCTGGCCACCATCCAAGCCGACGTGACGACTGGTGCCAAGACCTACCTCGACAACGCCAAGCAGACTGTCGCTGCCAAGACGAGTGAGGTCATCACTACCGCCGAGCCTATGGTCAAGAGTGCCCTCGCGCGCTCGCACCCCTACGTCCAGCAGGCGTACGTGGCGGGCCAACCCTACGTCGTGCAGGCCATGGAGGCATCTCAGCCGTACGTATCGCAGGCACAGCCCATGGTCGCGCCGTACCTGGCCAAGGCCATGCAGTTCATTGACGACAACCAGCTGGCCTCTGACCTCGTCCAGCAGGGCTCGGGTCTGGTGGACAGTGCCCGGTCCTTCTACGACAGCGCCGTGGGCACTGAGACTGAGCCCGCCCCCCCTGTCGCGCCCGACACCGGTACCACCACCGCTGCTGTTGTCAAGGCGGCCGCCCCTGTGGCTCCCGTTGTCGTTCAGGCCGCAGCTCAGGAGTAGGACGACAGCCTGTATTTTTTTGAGACCTCCTGGAAACGCTGAATGACTGGATGAATGTTGTGTTCACTAACAAGGAGAAGGATGAGACCATGCAATGGTAAGAACGAAGCTCGGACGAAACGAAATCAGTTCCTTCCCCATGGACTTTAGTGAAATTGAAACGGAGAATACGCATCATATACGTGGAACCGTGATAAAAACAAATCACAGTGTGCTCGAAATCGAGTTTTTGCAAACAACACTGTTCGAAATTTTAATTTTAATGCAATGACTGAACTACACAGAGAGTGTCTAGTGCGGTGACCAAATTAATGATTGATGGTCACGGTCAGCGTTCTTGAACGGGGGTATGACAACAACGATGACGTCACGAATAGTTTATGTAAAGGGCATTTGTTGGCCTCTGCCACTCCACGGCCACCTCTCCGCCACATTACGGGTGGTGGTTCGTGGTGTATGGTGTGTGATGTATGGATCATGGATCATAGTTCATGGTTCATTATATTCACTGTGGCGGACTAGGCTATTATCAGACCTCGTTGCTAGGAATGGTCCCCACGAGGAGAGTTCTCTCCTCACTATTGTCCTCACTATCGCTGCTGCTGCTCGAACTGTAGCCATCCGACTGCATGCTACTATCCCGAGACGAGTCGTCACTGCTGTCATACGTGCGGTTGTTGGGGTCGGGCGACGGTGGAGTCATAGGGGCATCGTACAGTGATGCACCGCCCCCCTCCACTGTGGACATGCTGTCGTCCAGCAGAGGTTCCATCAGACTCGAAGTCGTGGCTGCTTTCGAGTGATCAGCCGCGTCACCCGATCCCATCTTGTCGTCACGATCACGACCACCACCGCCGCCCAAAGAGGATCCCTCGGATCTTGCCTCGGGCCTTGGACTGCTTCCTCTCTTAGCCCTATTGGCAAGATTGCTATCATAACTAATTTCACTATTACTACTTGGGACGCGACGTGGAGGCGTGAACTCGCGCGACGGGTCCAGGTCGGGACGGTCCTTATAGAGCGCGGCCTTATCTGCCTTGGACAGGCGGTGGTCGCGAATCATGGCGCGCTTGTCCTTGGAAATGTCGGCGTTTGCACCGATGGTCGTCTCATTGAACATGACGATGCGGTTGTGGTCCTTGTCTGCCTTGAGCGGCTCGGCTTGTTTCTTCAACACGCACGATAGTCCCACGGCCGACAGCGCGACCCGGAATGCGCGGATAAGGAAGGGGTCGTGCATGCCATAAACAAGGAAGTTGAAGAACCCGCTGGTAAAGAGCGTGGCCCGAGCCACAATGTCCATCGTGACGATGCTGTAGCCTGCCGCCTCGATGACGTACAGCAGAAAGGTGGGCATCCAGCACAGCGCGCTCACAAGGATGTAGTGGTACATGATTCTCCGGCGGCGCTTGCGCACACTTTGCGGGTAGGCTTTAAGGCCCATCTTTTCACGCACCTTGAAGTAGACATAGAGCTGGATGGCAATACCGAAGAAGATGGGGAGCACAAGCAGCGAGACGCTCTTCTTCCAGCTTCCCACGCTCTCGTAGCCCGGCTCACAGTAGCCGTCCGCATTGCCCGACGACAGGACCACAGTCACCGGCACGGCCAGCACGTTGACGAAGATGCCATACTTGTAGCGCCACAGCACGATTTGCACGGTATGCCACAGTCGCGCCCACCACGACGGGGGGTCCGATGCGCCGGCGTCAGTGGACAGAAATACCTTCTCACCCGACCGTGACCTCGAGTTTGGGCTGCCTGCGATCATGACGCCGCTTTTATCGTGCGTCGTACCGCGGCGACAGACCTTGGCGTACACATCGTACGTAATGACACAGCTCCACAACAGAGACCCCAGGCGTGTGTATACCATGAGTGGCGACACGATGCCACACAAAAACTTCGGCACACCACCGTTGGGGCTGAAGAGCCAGTAGTTGCCACATGTAAAGGCGCTCGCGAACCACACAAAGTCCATGAGAGCCAAGTTCCGAATAAGAATCGAGGAATTACGGCCTGACAAGGACTTAGCACTTTTCCGTCGCATTACCGACCGGCTAGGCGCCATGGCGCTGGTCTCCATTTCTAACTTACGCGCCGCATCCGCCTTCTTGCGCGCCTGAGTCGCTATGAAGAAGCTGATAAGAATCAAGATGGACCCCGTCAGGCTGATGGCCGACAGCGTCCACGTGAGCCACGCATCGATGCGCGCTGACTTGACCATGACGGGGGGAGGGAGTTCTCCTCGGAGAGGATACTCTACTCTACTCGTTTCTCACACTTACCGTTCATCCACTCTACAAAGGGACAAAGGCAAAAGGAAAATCGTGGTTTCTGGTGATGTCAGAGTACGGATCGTGGTACGGATCGGTATACGATCCTCACCCAGATCCGAGATGGTGTGGTTACCTGTTTCCCGGCTCGAATCCACAGGCTCACAATCAGATTACAAATAGCGCTCTCTTACGAGATCGCTGTGTTAATTAGTTAAGGATAGAGTACATCAGCTGGTGTATTACATCTTCCTTGACGTCTGTGAACTCCATACCAGCAAGGTATCGCGCAGAGTTTGTCAGGTGAAATACGATCTCGAGATCCTCATTTATTTCGCGATCCGTATTGCATTGGAAAGGGAAAAAACAGACCTGGATGCTGTGAGAGGCAGGAGCTCATCGCAACTTAATCGTAGTTACCGACACAATGGTGAGTCCTGAAGTAATATGGGTGGGCAGGGATGACGGAAGGAGTTAGTGGCGTGATGCATAGCGCTGCTTTGGATTTGTGAAGGTGCTCGTTCGGGAGCATGTGGTCAAACACATGCTGTCTTGCGGCCCTCCGCTGTCCGCGGTTTGACGCTCGCACACTTCTCTGTTGTCTGTTGTTCATCCCTGTCCCCCAACTGTGACCCCCGAACCCCCTCCATCTCCTGCTCTAACACCCCCTTCCCGCCTCCTCGCGCCCTCGTGTCCGCAGCCCAAGGAAGTCAAGGACATCAAGGAGTTCCTCACGCTCTCCAAGCGCGCCGATGCCAAGTCGGTGAAGATCAAGAAGGGCAAGGGCAAGAACGGCGTCACCAAGTTCAAGATCAGATGCTCGAGAGTAAGTGCCTTTCCCTCTTGCGACAATGCTCTGGGCCGGAGGAGAGAAGGGGGAAAACCATCTGCCCCCGTGGCTAGTGGTCTTGGTCCCCCCCTCCGCGTCCATCGCAGACTCAGACTCTCTCACAGCCGCCGAGCTCAGCCTAACACACACACCCCTTTCCCCTCGCAGTTCCTCTACACCCTCAAGGTGCCCAGCGCCGAGAAGGCCGAGAAGATCGCCCTTGCCCTGCCCCCTGTGCTGACCAGAAAGGACATCTAAACATATAGAGGTGCTAGTAAGGTTTAACATAGAATTAGTGTACGTCGGTCCTTTGCTCTAGTCTCTCTCATTATACAAATATTTGCGCAGGTACAGGTACAGACGTGGCCCGGCCCCTCCACTCCCTCAGACGAGATGCATGTGCGACTCAGAATCCCCTCGACTTTGGCAAAGCCGTGAAGAAGCGGGTCCCAGGCCTTTTGAGTTGCAGAAGGTGCAATGGGTGACGTGCTGAAGCAGACTGCGAAGCATAACTTCTTCTACGTGGACCCGGTGCGTCCTGGGGAGAGCGCCAAGGCGCTGGGTGACGTGTACACGCACGAAGACTGCGGCTACGTCTTCCCGCCCAAGTTCACAGTGGACACGGTGGTCAAGCTGGCGCAATACGATGGTTACGATGAGCGCGAGTTCTTCTACGTGAGTTTCAATGCACGCAAAGACCCTCGTGGCAAGATGAAGGGGCTCTTGGAGTGGCTGCGGAGTGTGCCTCACAAGGGCGCCCACGCGCAGCTGGGCAAGGGAGCCGTGGGCGTGCTCGTGCCCGTGAGTGGTGCTGACAGATCGCGGCTTGGGAGGGAAAGTGGTACGGATGGCTTCGCGTGCTACATCTGGAGCTACGGAGATTTCCAGCCGAGCAGTAGTTCGAGTGGGGATGCCGGTGGTGGTATGGGCACCACCAGTGCGACGGACCAAGATGCTGCGGCCTCCCACTACGACTCCTTGCGGCGCGTCAAGGAGGAGCGGCACTTGTCACAGATCTTCCACCTGCGCAACCTGAACAACTGGTGCAAGACGGCTCTCATCGACCTCGCAATGGAGTACGTGGGCAAGGCCCCTGTGCGGGTGCTGGACCTGGGATGTGGCAAGGGTGGCGATCTGCAGAAGTGGCTCAAGTGCCGCAACAGGCTGGCTGACCTCGTGGGCATTGATATTGCGCAGGAGTCGCTGAATGACTTCAAGGACCGCCTGGCGCCCCTAGACCGCAATGTGCGGCAGCGCGTCAGTCGCCTGGGGGCGGCGGACATGGGGGCGGCGGACGTGACGGTGGACCCCATCAACGTTGTGGATTTCCGCAAGTCCGACTTCAAGCGCGACCCGGAGACTAACAAGTGTGTGGGCGAATGGGATGCCAGCGTGCTGGTGGCTCCGGGGGAGCAATTTGACATCATCTCTTGCCAGTTCGCGGTGCACTACATGTTCCAGACCAAGGCCAGGGCTTCCACCTTCTTCGCCCAAGTAAAGAAGCTTCTGCGTCCCGGTGGCGTCTTCATCGCCACTACGATGGACTGTCGCGTGGTGGCGGACATGGCGCTGCAACGCACCTTCGGTAAGGGCTTCCGCACACCGCCTTCTGCGACTACCGCTGCTACTGTCGATGAGCCCTCGTCGAGTACTGGTGCCGATGGTGCAGGTGCCGACGCCCGCAGTCTGCACATCTGTAACGACGACGATTTGCTCATGAAGCTGAGTTTCGATGCAGACAACTGGGACCGTATGGTCAAAAGAGTAGGGGCGAAGCGGCAAGAGGCTGAGGAGAAGGAGGAGGCGGCGGGCAAGGAGGGCGGCGATGCTTCTTTCTGTGCCGCGCGCGATAGCCACTTCGGTGTGAGATACAACTTCCAACTCTTCGACCAGACCGACGTAGGCGCTGTGGACGCACCAGAGTGGCTTGTGCCTATCGGCCAGCCCCTCACGGCTCTGGCACAGGACTTCGGGCTAAGTGTGGAGAAAGTCGAGAATTTCCACGACTTCATTCATGACCGCATGCAGCGGCTGAAGAACGGCGATGACTTGAAGGAAGTGCTTCAGAACACCAACGTGTTCGATATGCAGGGCAGTCTCAGTGCAGGAGACTGGGCGGTGGCGCGCATGTACTGTGCGCTGGTGCTGCGCAAGGAGGGCGGAGATGATGTACAGCTACCCGCGCGCCCCCCCCCCACCTCCCCCGTCCCGGCAGCAGGAGGAGGCAAGCGCAAGCGCTCCGACGTGGAGTCGCCTGCACAGGCGCCCCCCAGTCCCGACTATGAGCCTGCAGACACAGCGCCGCCTCAGCCTCTGAGTCCGGATGATGATCCCGGCGGCGCAGTCGGAAGGGGGGGCGGAGGCGGATTCGCGCCCCAGAGTCCTGACTACGAGCCCGACACTGCCCCACCGGACGAGCCTGACTTGGATCTCGCCCGATTCAGTAGAGGAGGAGGGAGCTATGCGCCGAAGAGCCCTGATTACGATCCTGCTGACGAAGGAGGCAGCCATGCGCCGAAGAGCCCTGATTACGATCCTGCTGACGAAGGAGGCAGCTATGCGCC
>Ga0308003_1001211_pt1 | contig 11433 bp, 9 predicted proteins | sample Neamet36_FD_203159 | JGI IMG/M metagenome (GOLD analysis project Ga0308003, IMG submission 203159) | Marine microbial communities from water near the shore, Antarctic Ocean - #36 | ecosystem: Environmental > Aquatic > Marine > Unclassified | place: Southern Ocean | collected 2014-06-06
TAGCCTGAAAAGATAATATCTTTTAAGGAGTGGAAATGAAATCAAAATAAGTACTAGGGTAAGGCTCATCATTAAGTGTATAATGCCACCACTCTTTAGGGTAAGAAGAAAATCCGTTTTTAGTCATTACGTCCATAAGTAGTTTACGGTTATTCCTCTGCGAAGTAGAAATATTTTTATAATCGTGAGAAGATTCTATACCAAAAAAATCATAAGAACTACCCATATCTACATCTTTACCAGTAGAAATATCAACTAAAGTAATATCTACAGTGCTACCTCTTGAATGAGAAGACTTACTTGCTATATAGCCTTGGTTAAATAAAACAGATTTAGAGATATTAGGATAATAAGAATGTTTATTAATAGTATCAGAGGCATCATTAGACCAAGTTAAAAAATGATTAACAGATCTTTGAGGTCTGTAAGCATCATATATTTTTAATGAATATCCAAGCTTATTAAAAATCTTTTGAATAGCTTTTAAAGAATGAATAGCATCCATAGTTAATAAACATTTCGAATTTTCATAACCATTAATAATTGAGCCAATAAAATTATCATTAGAAGCATATTTTAAATCAATAATAATGTTGGGTATATATTCTTTAACATCAGAAAAATTATTATTAGACTGACTAAAAGAAATAGCAGTAAAAAAAAGAAATAATTTAAAAAACCTCATAATATATTATCCTAATACAAATGTATATAAATATTAATATAATTTTTTACTTTTACAATAATCAAAAACTGAGCAATGAATAAGATTCAACTACTATTATTTTTAGCATTTCATTTAACTTTTTCTCAAGATCAGAAAAAAGAAATCTATGTTAAATATATAAATTCAGAAATTTCTATAGATGGAGAATTAGACGAAAATGATTGGAGTAATGCTAGAACTGCATCAGATTTTTATGAGCATTTTCCAAATAATGGATCAGCTGCTATATATAAATCTGAAATAAAGGTAATGAATGATGATCAATTCCTCTATGTAGGAATTAAGGTAAATGCAAACACATCTGATTTAAAAATAAGCTCTTTAAAAAGAGATTTTTCAGCTGGAAATTCTGATAACATAACTATGATATTTGACACTTTTAACGATGCTACTAATGCATTTGTTTTTGGAAGTAATCATATTGGTGTACAAAGAGAGATGTTATTATTTAATGGAGGTAATGATCTAGAAGACTGGGATATGACTTGGGATAAAAAATGGATGTGTGAGTCAATTCAATATGAAAATTATTATACTACGGAGTGGAAAATACCACTTTCTGCCTTTAAATATAGAGAAGGCGAAACTAAATGGAGAGTAGGCAGCTATCAAAGGGATACTAAAAATAATGCATGGAATTCATGGCATAAAGTGCCAAAAAATCAACAGTTTTTTAATTTGGCATTTATGGGAGACATGATTTTTGAAAAACCATTAGGAAAATCAAAATCTAAGAAATCCATAATTCCTTATATAAATAGTTTGAGCTTTAAAGATTATGAAAAATCAAACAGTGGTGAAAGTATAAATTTTGGAGGGGATGTTAAATTAACAATAGATAACTCTTTGACATTAGACTTAACTATAAATCCAGACTTTTCACAAGTTGAAGTAGATCAACAGGTAACAAACCTTACTAGATACGAAGTTACATTACCTGAAAAAAGACAGTTCTTTATTGAAAATAGTGATTTGTTTTCAAATTTCGGAAACTCAAAAGATGCTAATCCATTCTTTTCAAGAAGAATTGGTATAGCAAAAGATATTAATGGTAATAGCATCGAAAACAAAATTGATTTTGGAATGAGGCTTAGTGGTAAATTAAATAACAACTTTAGAATTGGTCTACTATCTATGCAAACTCAAGAAGATATTGAAAATGAAATTGCTGCAACAAACAATTCAATAATTGCTCTTCAGCATAAGGTATTTAACAGGTCTAATATTAGTTTTATATTTATTAATAAACAAGCAACTAAGAACTATGATTTTTCTGAAATAGGAAAAGATTATAACAGACTTCTAGGACTGGACTATAATTTAGCTTCTAAAGATAATAAGTGGAATGGTAAATATTACATACATAAATCTTTTACAGAAGAGTACAAAGACAAAGATCTATCGGTTGGGGTAAATACAACTTACAATACTAAAAATATTAGTTTTAGATTAAGTGGTTTATATGTAGGAGATAATTTTAATTCAGAATTGGGATATATTAAGAGAACAGGTGTGATAAAAGTTAATCCAAACTTTAAGTATAAATTCTGGCCAAAGGATAAAAAAATACAAACACATAGCTTAGAAGTAACTCCAGTGTTTATTTGGAGACCAGAGCTTAATAATGAACTATCAGATCGTTTTCTAATAGCTAGATGGGGAGCAGATCAAAATAATAGTTCTAAAATGGGAGCTGTAGTTAAAAACAGATTCACTCATCTTTACCGTGATTTTGATCCTACAAGAACTAATGGAGTACCCTTGCCGATAGGGAGTGAATATAATTTTACAAATTTTGAGGCTTATTACAGCTCTCCGTACTCAGAAGATTTTTCATACACTGTAACTCCGTCGTTTGGTGAATTTTTTAATGGAAAAATAAAGTCTATTGATCTTCGATTATCCTATAGAATACAACCTAGGTTTAATAGTTCAATACAGATAAGCTACGATAAAATTAATTTACCAAACCCTTATCCTAATGCTAATATTTTATTAATAGCACCAAGAATAGATTATACCTTTACAAAAAACTTATATTGGGCAGCTTTAGTTCAATATAGTAGTCAAAGGGATAACCTAAGTCTCAATACAAGGTTACAATGGAGGTTTGCACCATTATCAGATTTATTCTTAGTATACAGTGATAACTACTATACTGAAGATAGATATGATAGTTTGTTCATACCAAGAATAAAAAGTAGATCTATTAATTTAAAACTTACATACTGGTTAGATATATAATTATGAAAAGATATTTATTATTACTTATTATTATAGGCTCATGTTCTTCATCGGATAATTTTCATTTGAATGGGAATATCAAAGGATTACAAAAAGGAACTGTTATACTTACTAAATCAATGGAAGGTTCTGAAATAGTGTTGGACTCAGTAAGTTTAAATGGTTCTTCAGAATTTGTTTTAAGCTGTCTGTTAGAAGAACCTGAGGTACTAAAAATAAAATTAGCCAATGCAGGTGTGAATAATGATGAAATTGAGTTTTTCGCAAATAAGGGTATAACAGAATTTAAAACAAGTCTGAAAAGATTCGGATATGATTCTAAGATTTCTGGATCTACACAGCAAAAAAAACTAGAAAAATTTAATCAAATGATGACAAAGTATAAGGAAGAAAACTTAAGCTTGATTAAAAATAGGATAGAATATTATAGTAAAGAAAAAGAGCTAAATATTATTAATGATAAACTAGCTAATCTCAAAAAAAGAGAAATGTTTTTTATAATAAATTATTCTCTAAATAATGCAGACAGTGAGATATCACCATTTATTGCAACAAAATTTTTATATGATACAAATAAAAAATACTTGGACACTATATATAAATCACTAAATCAGAAAGTAAAGGAGTCTAAATACGGATTGTTATTAAAAGAAAGACTAACTATAGAAGCAATAAATTAAAGTTTATTGATTTTTTCAATTAATAATCTACCATTCTCTTCTAGCTTAGAACCAATACTTTTAAAGTGTTCCTTTTTATTTGAAACATCTTTTTTATTTACTTCAAGTATTAAATCATCGAAAACTTTAATAGCTTCATCAATAATTTTTTCACTTTTTTTGGTATCCTTATCTAAGTTTAAATATTCCCAACTGTACACAGCTTCAATAATATCACCTAGAACGTAATTAATATCTTTCTTTAAATTTCTAATATTTGCCATCGCTTTTTTGTTTTAACATTTGCAAAAATAAGGCTAACAATGTAAATAAACTAAAACATAACTATAAATTATGTTTACCTACCGTAATCGTCCTGAACTCTAACTATATCCTCTTCATCGGAAGGGTTATTTACGTCAGTGTGTTGCCATATTTCAGCGATGATACCATAGTCTTTTAATCCAATCAACCTATGTCTCTCACCTTGTTTTAGAGTAATTAAACTACCCTTAGAAAAAACTTCTTGTGTATTTTCATGATCACTATCAGACCTTACCACAGCAACTTCTCCTTCAAATACTTTCCATATTTCAGATCTTCTGAAATGGTACTGCCATGAGAGTCTTGAGTTAGGTTTAACGATTAGTATTTTGGGACTTAGTTTTAATCCTTTCGTAATTAAATTTATGTCAATGTTTTTAAAAAAATACTCAATAAATTCTTTAGATTGGGACTCCTCTATTACTAGGAACCCACCCCATGGTCTATTGAAATCTTTTGAAGTGATATTAAACCCTAGTTCTTTGACTTTTGATTCAATATATTTATATTTAGCCTCCATTAATTACCTGTATATGTTACAAAATTTCTAGGGGTTTCATACAATACAACTTCTAGATCAAAATCAGTTTTTAAATGTGACTTAATTATGTTGTAGATATAGATTGAAATATTTTCAGCAGTTGGTATAATGTTTTTAAAATACGGTACATCTAAGTTTAGATTTTTATGGTCTAATTCAGATTCAACATGATCTTTAATAATATTCTTTAAAACAGATATATCTATAACATAACCTGTTTCAGGATCAATAGAACCAGTGACACTAGCTATTAATTCATAGTTATGGCCATGATAATTTTTATTACTGCATTTACCAAACACTTCTTTGTTTTTAATATCATCCCATTTGCTATTAAATAACCTGTGAGCAGAATTAAAATGAGCTTTTCTAGAAACTTTAACTTTCATACTTATTGACTTATAAATTTATAATACTTTTTAAAAATTATTTTGAACCATGCAGTATAATTCTCAGGAGATTCATTAATATCATCTTGAACATTATTCATGCTCATCCATTTCCAAGAATCTACTTCATCAGAATTAATATTAGGAGATTTATCGTAATAACCAACCAATATATGGTCAAACTCATGTTCAGTTAGGCCATTATCAAACTTAGCTTGATATATAAATGATGTTTTTTCAATTAACATAGTCTCAAACCCCATTTCTTCATTTAATCTTCTTTTGCCAGATTTGATATTTGATTCTCCATCCCTTTGGTGACTACAACATGTATTTGTCCACAATCCTGGTGAATGGTACTTACTTAATGATCTTTTTTGCAACATTAAGTCCCCATTTTTATTAAAAATAAATACTGAGAATGCACGATGTAAAACTCCTTTTTCATGTGCCTCTAACTTCGGCATTAGTCCAATTTGATTATCATTAACATCTACTAAAATTACTTTATCTTCAAACATGAGTGCTAAAATAATAACAATTATTTAATAAGTGATCGAAATAAAAAAAAAAGGTTTTTTTTTGATAAAATCGTCATAGCATAAACTTATATTAGCAAAAAATTGTTGTAATGAATTTTAATGAAGAAATTAAAAGAAGGAGAACTTTTGGGATAATTTCTCATCCAGATGCAGGTAAAACAACTCTTACAGAAAAATTATTACTTTATGGGGGTGCAATTCAAGAAGCAGGTGCCGTAAAAAGCAATAAAATAAAAAAAGGTGCTACAAGTGATTTCATGGAAATTGAGAGACAAAGAGGTATTTCTGTGGCAACGTCAGTATTAGCATTTGAATATCAAGGAATAAAAATAAATATATTAGATACACCAGGTCACAAAGACTTTGCAGAAGATACTTATAGGACACTTACAGCTGTTGATAGTGTAATTGTAGTAATTGATGTGGCTAAAGGGGTTGAAGAGCAAACAGAGAAGCTAGTTGAGGTGTGTAAAATGAGAAAGATTCCTATCATAGTGTTTATTAACAAACTAGATAGGGAAGGGAAAGATGCATTTGATTTATTAGATGAAATAGAACAGAAACTAAAATTAAAGGTTTGTCCACTGAGTTTTCCAATTGGAATGGGATATGATTTTACGGGTATATATAACATATTTGGTGACAAGGTATCTTTGATTGACGGAGATAACATTAAAGTGATTAATAAAGATGAAATAAAAGAAAATATAAGTACAGATTTACATAACCAATTTGTAGAGAATGTAGAACTTCTTGAGATGGTATACCCAAAATTTGATAGGGATGAATATCTCAAAAGTAATATTCAACCTGTATTTTTCGGTTCTGCATTAAATAACTTTGGAGTAGAAGATCTATTACGTTGTTTTATTAAAATAGCTCCAATTCCCCAACCAAAAGAAAGTTCAATTAGAAAAGTTAGTCCTGATGAAGATGCATTCACTGGTTTTGTATTTAAAATACATGCTAATATGGATCCTAAACACAGAGATAGACTAGCTTTTATTAAAATCGTTTCAGGTGAGTTTAAAAGAAATACTCCCTACTTACATGTACGTCTGTCAAAAAAACTAAAATTTTCTAGTCCAAATGCATTTTTTGCTGATAAAAAAGAAATTGTAGATATATCATATCCTGGTGATATTGTAGGACTTCACGATACTGGAAATTTCAAAATCGGGGATACATTAACCTCTGGTGAGAATTTGATTTATGAAGGTATTCCAAGTTTTTCACCAGAACATTTTCGATATATTAATAATGCCGACCCAATGAAAAGCAAACAATTGTCAAAAGGTATTAATCAATTAATGGATGAAGGAGTAGCGCAACTATTTACATTAGATTTAAATGGTAGAAAAATTATAGGTACTGTTGGAGCATTACAATATGAAGTAATACAATATAGGCTAGAGCACGAGTATGGTGCAAAATGTAGTTATGAGAATTTAAATGTATTTAAAGCATGTTGGATTGAATGTGCAGACAAAAAAGGAAAAGAGTTTTTAGAGTTTAAAAGAATAAAACAACGGTACTTAGCAAAAGACAAGAATGATAATCTTGTATTCTTAGCAGATTCAGTATTTTCTTTGAATATGACAGTTGAAAAATATCCAAGTATTACATTTCATAATACATCAGAATTCTAAGGGTTAAGCCTCACCAGATTGCCCAAAATTTAATTGAACATTTGGAGGTTGTTGGTTTTCTTTTATTTCCCCATGATTCTTTTCAAACCTTATTATATTGTCATGTAAAGCCTTTGCCAAACGTTTAGCATGCTGAGGGGTAATAATAATCCTAGATTTAACCTTATTTTTAGGAGTACCAGGCATAATACATATAAAATCTAATACAAACTCTGAAACTGAGTGGTTAATTATAGCTAAATTGGAGTAAGTCCCCTCAGCTACTTTTTCATCTATTTCAATGTTTATATTAGATTTTGATTTTTTATCAGTATTACTCATAAAAGACTATAACTAATTAATATTTAATTCTTCTTCTTCTTTAGCCTTAGTCAGTGCTTCAATCTCTTCCTTTGAACCTACAATAATATCTTCATATTTTCGTAATCCAGTTCCAGCAGGAATTCTATGACCAACAATAACATTTTCTTTTAAACCTTCCAGATAATCAATTCTTCCATTTACGGCTGATTCATTTAACACCTTTGTAGTCTCTTGGAAAGAAGCAGCAGAAATAAATGATTTAGTTTGTAAAGAAGCTCTTGTAATACCTTGTAAGATAGGAGTAGCAGTAGCTGGACTTGCATCTCTTGCGACAACTAATTTTTTGTCTTCTCTTCTAAGGATTGAGTTCTCATCTCTTAAATCTCTAGCAGATATAATTTGACCCGCTTTTAAATTTACAGAGTCTCCAGAATCTTCGATTACTTTCATTCCGAATATAGCATCATTTTCTAGTATAAAATCTGATTTATGGGCTAGTTGATCTTCCAAGAATGTAGTATCTCCAGAATCCTGAATTCTAACCTTTCTCATCATTTGTCTAACAACAACCTCAAAATGCTTATCATTTATCTTAACTCCTTGCAATCTATAAACTTCTTGAACTTCATTTACCAAGTATTGTTGTACAGCTGAAGGGCCTTTGATATTTAAAATATCGTTAGGAGTAATAGATCCATCTGACATTGGCATACCAGCTTTAATGAAATCATTTTCTTGAACTAGAATCTGATTTGAAAGCTTAACTAAATATTTTTTAATAATACCATTTTTAGACTCAACTATTATTTCACGATTACCTCTTTTAATTTTACCAAAAGAAACAACACCGTCTATAGCACTAACAATTGCAGGGTTTGAAGGATTTCTAGCTTCAAATAACTCTGTCACTCTTGGAAGTCCACCGGTTATATCACCTGCTTTAGCAGATTTTCTAGGAATTTTAACTAAGACCTTTCCGATATTTATATCTTCTCCATCATCGATCATTAAATGAGCTCCTACTGGAAGATTATAAGATCTTATAGTATTCCCCTTTAAATCATTAATAAGTAGAGTAGGTATTACCTTTTTATTTCTAGATTCTGAAATAACTTTTTCTTGAAAACCAGTTTGTTCATCAATTTCAACTTGATAAGTGACTCCTTGATCAATATTCTCGAAACTTACTTTACCAGCAAATTCAGAAATGATAACACCGTTATAAGGATCCCATTGACAAACTAGTGTATCAGCTTTTACTTTTTGTCCATTTTTAATATAAACAAAAGAACCATATGGAATGTTATTAGTACTTAATACAAGTCCAGTTTTGACATCAACAACTTTTAGTTCAGATGTTCTTGAAATAACAACATTTACATCTTTTCCATCAGCATCTTTTCCTAATACAGTTTTAAAATCTTCTATCTCGGCTTTACCAGCAAATTTAGTTACTAATTTATTCTCTTCAGAAATATTACCAGCAATTCCACCAACATGGAAAGTTCTTAATGTAAGCTGAGTACCTGGTTCACCAATCGATTGTGCAGCAACAACACCAACAGCTTCACCTCTTTGTACAATTTTACCAGTAGCTAAATTTCTACCATAACATTTAGTACAAATACCTTTTTTGGCTTCGCAAGTAAGTGCAGATCTAACATCAACAGCTTCGACTGAAGAATTTTGAATATTATCTGCTATTTCATCAGAAATATGTTCTCCTGCAGATGCTAATAGGTTACCAGTAGCAGGATCAACTAAATCGTGTAAAGATGTTCTACCAACAATTCTTTCATTTAATTTTTCTACAACTTCTTCATTCTTTTTTAATGCAGTAACAGAGATCCCTCTCAAAGTTCCACAATCTTCAGAACTAACGATAACATCTTGAGCAACATCAACTAATCTTCTAGTTAAATATCCAGCATCAGCTGTTTTAAGAGCAGTATCCGCTAAACCTTTTCTAGCTCCGTGAGTTGATATGAAATACTCTAAAATTGAAAGTCCTTCCTTAAAGTTAGATAAAATTGGATTTTCGATAATCTCTCCTCCTCCTGCATTTGATTTTTTTGGCTTAGCCATCAATCCTCTCATTCCTGTTAATTGACGAATTTGTTCTTTCGAACCCCTCGCACCTGAATCAAGCATCATATAAACAGAGTTAAAACCTTGTTGGTCTTCTCTAATTCTTTTCATTGATAACTCCGTTAATTCAGCATTTGTTGAAGTCCAAATATCAATAACTTGATTATATCTCTCGTTATTTGTAATTAACCCCATGTTATAATTTGCTTTAATTGCATCAACTTCTTTATTAGCCTTAGCAATCATAGTATGCTTCTCAGGTGGTATAATAATATCACCTAAACTGAAGGATAAACCTCCTTGGAATGCGAATTTATATCCTAGGGTCTTGATTTCATCTAAGAATGCTGCAGTTTCAGGAACACTAGTTACTTTTAATATATCACCAATTATATCACGTAAAGATTTTTTTGTAAGAACCTCATTAATATATCCAGCTACAGCGGGAACTTTTTCATTAAATAAAACTCTTCCAACAGTAGTTTCAATTATTTGACTTACCAACTCTTTATTGTCATTATAGTCATCAGTCTTAACTTTGATTGACGCATTTAAGTCAACTCTTTTTTCATTGTAAGCAATAATAACTTCTTCGGGAGAGTAAAATACTAAACCTTCACCTATTACTTTTACTTTTTTAGTTGATGTTTTTAATTTTGTCATGTAATACAGTCCTAATACCATATCCTGTGATGGTACTGTAACTGGAGATCCATTTGCAGGATTTAATATATTATGAGAAGCTAGCATTAGCATTTGAGACTCTAATATTGCTTCAGGTCCAAGTGGTAAATGTACAGCCATTTGATCTCCATCAAAATCAGCATTAAATGCAGTACAAACAAGCGGATGTAACTGGATAGCTTTTCCTTCAATTAATTTAGGTTGAAAAGCTTGTATACCTAACCTGTGTAATGTAGGAGCACGATTTAAAAGAACTGGATGACCTTTTAAAACATTTTCTAAAATGTCCCATACAACTGGCTCTTTTTTATCAATAATTTTTTTAGCTGATTTAACTGTTTTAACTATACCTCTTTCAATTAATTTTCTAATTACAAAAGGCTTGTATAGCTCAGCAGCCATATTTTTAGGAATACCACATTCGAATAATTTTAATTCTGGACCAACAACAATTACTGACCTAGCAGAATAATCTACTCTTTTACCTAATAAGTTTTGACGAAATCTACCTTGTTTTCCTTTTAATGAATCAGATAAAGATTTTAATGGTCTATTTGAATCAGTTTTAACAGCAGAAGACTTTCTAGTATTATCAAATAAAGAATCGACAGACTCTTGTAGCATTCTTTTTTCATTTCTTAAAATGACTTCTGGAGCTTTAATTTCAACAAGTCTTTTTAACCTATTGTTTCTAATTATTACTCTTCTGTATAAATCATTTAAATCCGAAGTAGCAAACCTTCCTCCATCTAATGGAACTAAGGGTCTTAATTCGGGTGGAATAACAGGAATGGCTTTCATAATCATCCACTCAGGTAAGTTCTCTCTGTGTAAATTAGCTTCTCTAAAAGACTCAACTACTTGAAGTCTTTTTAATGCTTCAGTTTTTCTTTGTTTCGAAGTCTCAGTATTAGCCTTATTTCTTAATTCAAAAGATAACTCGTCTAGATCAATTCTAGACAATAACTCGATTAAACATTCAGCACCCATTTTTGCAATAAACTTTTCAGGATCTGAATCGTCTAAGTACTGGTTTTCTTGGGGTAAAACATCAATAATATCTAAATATTCTTCTTCAGAAAGAAAATCCATCTTCTTTAAAGGTTCACCTTCAGCATTGACAGCAGAAGCTGGTTGAATTACAACATACCTTTCGTAATAGATAATCATATCTAATTTTTTCGAAGGCAGTCCTAATAAATAACCAATTTTATTTGGAAGGGATCTGAAGTACCATATGTGAGCTACAGGAACTATTAGATTTATGTGACCAACTCTGTCTC
>Ga0308003_1001218_pt1 | contig 11403 bp, 10 predicted proteins | sample Neamet36_FD_203159 | JGI IMG/M metagenome (GOLD analysis project Ga0308003, IMG submission 203159) | Marine microbial communities from water near the shore, Antarctic Ocean - #36 | ecosystem: Environmental > Aquatic > Marine > Unclassified | place: Southern Ocean | collected 2014-06-06
AGCGACCCACTTCCTTAATCGCATACGGGTTTATCTGACAATCACACGAAAATGAGTTTTTTGAATAAATCGTGACCCTCATCTCACTGGTACATAGTATATACGCGACCGGTCTAACCCATTTGTAGCACTATTCTAACAATCAGTGTGTCGATACAACCGATACTCTAAATGGTAGTTGGAACATTTGAGTTGTATAAACTGTATAGAGACAGACGAATCACTCAACTAATAAAAATATATAACATTGTTTAACAATCAAGGTAACAGTTGCGAGCCCAACCCGATGCATGTTTTCTGTTATAGCAATGCATATATTACAAAAACATATCTATTAGTACTAAATACCAATAAATATAAAGAAAATGAGCAACTGTTGGAGCCCCATCCACGCACCTCCACACATGAATACCTGGGTACGTTGTTCGGTTGCTCGGTCGTTCGTCTGAACGGTTGTCATTGTACTATGTCGATATAATACAATACAATCCGTCGAATCTAACTGCGTTTCTTCTTTTTCTTCTTTTTCTTATTCTCCGGTTTATCGTTTTTTGACGACCTCTCGACAGTTTCCCCAAGCGAAAACACCAAATCATCCATTTGAGCAGGAGTTAAATCGGGTTTCAACTTCTCATTCGATGCTTTGATTTTCTTCGCTTCCTTTTCATCGCGACGGCGCTCCAGTTCCTCCAATCGCCGCTCCTTCGTCTTGGCCGTCGCCATTTGTGCAGCCAGTTGCGCCTCGACGGATTTCGTACTCGCTTGTTTCGTGCCACTATTTCGTCCTCCGCCGCCCATTCCGCCCATCATTCCCACCATATCCTCCATTCCCATTTTCTTCATCATATCCTGGATATTTCCCATACCCGGCATATCCTTCATCTTCGCCATGATATCGGTAGCTTCTTGGATAAGCTCCGATTCCTTGATATCTCCCGATTTAATCTTCGTATCCAATTTTGATCCCACGTTCTTGACCAACCCCATCAATTTCCCGGGATTCTTGAGCAGTTGCTGGAACACACTACTGACATCGGTATCGCCATCTACATCGAGGTCGAACCCCTCGGCCGTTTCCTCGGCGATTTCCTGGGCCAAATTACCTAATTTCCCCTGCAACATGCCGCGCAAATGGTCGTGGATATCGTCCGCGTTGGGGAGCGCTTCCTCGCCGAATACCGGTTCGCCGGTATCGCCGCCACCCTCCGTTGCGAAATTCTGTTTCATATTTTCCATCGTTTCTGCGAGTTTCTTGTGGAGTTCATTTTCATCAATCGCTTCGAACAATTTCGCTGTATCACCAAACGTCGCGCCGTCGGTCGTATTCTCAATAGTGGTAAAGAGAATTAGTTGCAGATATTTCCATATAGTGGTCTTGATCGAATCGGTCGTTCCCTCGTCGTTCCAAATAGTCGCGAAATCGATTCCAGGAAGGAACTCAGTGTTTATCACATGTTCGGTCGTATCGGTCGTATCGGTTGTATCGGTTGTATCGGTTGTATCGGTTGTATTGGTCGCCGGTTCGGTCGTATCCCCGGTACTCTTCAGCTCAAACATTTCCTCATTCTTGTACAGGATATCGAAAAATCGTTCAGGAAAACGGGCAGAACAGTAATCTTTCATGATTTGAACCGCCGAATCATCGGTTGCACGCGGCGAATCGCAATCATCGTACTCTTTCGGCGCCTCAAATGCCCCGAGGAACGCTACGATACGTTCATCGGCATTCTCTTGCAGTTCGGGGAACGATGTGAATAAATCGCAAAGGAACTCCGACACTACCTTGCCGAAATCGCGCGCGGGTTCTTCGGTACTACTCATTGTACATTACACTTGAGAGTTATATATAGATGGTTTTCGGTATTGTTTGTTTCATGCATTCGAACGAGTGCATGAAATTTATTTATTGGACGAATGTTGCGATATTGCGTTTAGGCAGATGCCTCGACCGCAGCAGTCTCGACCTTGGGGAAGAGACCGGCGAGCTTCATGTACCTCTGGAGGTTGAAGTATCCAATGTCATCGCCAGACTTGTAGTTAAGAAGCTTGGTGAGCGAATCATCGGGAATGAAGAAACGACCGTTAGTCTTGGACTGGAGGCCGTTGGACTTGACGTAATCGTTAATCTCCTTGGCAACCTCGGTGCGCGACATCTCGGTACCTGCGGGCTTGGCGAGGAATACAGCGAGGTCTCCGGAAATGGGGACGGGTTTGGTGATACCGCTCTGCTTCCTGTTTCCACTAGTCTTGCGGCCATGCTGCTTGACGAGAATCTTGTTGTATGCCTTCATCTCCTTGCCGACCCTCTTGGAGAGGGCATTGACCGAGGCCTTGAAAGACTTCATGTCGCCGATGGGAGCGGATAGGAGAGCCTTGAACTCGGCATCAAAGTTGATGACGACGAACGCGTTGGGGTCGATGGGAACATCGGGGGTAGCGGCCGCAGCCTCAACGGCCGCGGTAGGAGCGGCGGGAGGGGTGGCAGTGGCGGGAGGGGTGGTAGCGGCGGCCTCAACCGCGACCTTCGGGACAGCGACCTTCTTGGTCACCTTCTTGGTGACAGTCTTGGCAGCGGTGGTCTTGGCGACGGGGGTCTTCTTAGTAGCGGTGGGCTTCTTGTCGGTGGTGGTCATTGTACTATATAGTAGCAGGTCATGTCTAAACCATTTTGGGCTTAATTGTAAAAAATATGGTATTTTGTGGCACGTAAAACGGCGCCGCGCCGACGTCCACATGACTGTTAATTCGCATTGCGTTTAGTTTAGGAGATTTGTTATGTTGCGCTACGCAACCGAATGTTATGTTGCGCTACGCAACCGAATGTTATGTTGCGCTACGCAACCGAATGTTATGTTGCGCTACGCAACCGAATAATACAACGCTGGCAGTGCCTCTGCGGCACTGCGATTCACCAATGTTACCGCTGTAAGCACATACATGGCTCCGATTACTCGATCATCATCCGTCTCACCACTGCCAATTAGCTTTTCAATCATTGTAAAGGCAATGTTGCGCACAATATCGGTATCATGCTCGATTTGCTCCACCCGCATATTCTGCCACGGGAAATCTTCGAATGGCCGCCCGCCATTTTGTGGATATATTTGACGACGCATCGTCTGGCTCATTTGGGATCGGAACATCCATATATCGTAGAGACTTTTCGCGAACTGGACCAAATGCCGGCGCCGCATGGACAGGAACCACTCGGTATCCGTGTAATTGCCATACCCATCCATCACTTGACAAAATGCCACTATCCGGCGACGATTCTTTTCCGCATCAGTCAGTTTAAGCAACTCATCCAAATTACGTTCAATTGTCAAATCACCGTGACCCACCAATTTCGATAGCCGCACTATCCGCGCAACCCGCTCCGCAATATCGTCAGTGAATTTTACGCGGGTGTAGGGATTCAAACAGTGCCCTTGTCGTCGAGACATTTCCAGTAATTTCATCACGGTACTCAACTCGAACCCAAACATCAACCCCTTCTCATCGCGGTACCCGACGAAATCCTTATATGCAATGCTCCCAATCGGGTCCATGGAAATCAAATCTGTATCATTGACACAATCGGGAATCCGTCGGTCGATTCCCTTTGCTCGATTGTACCTCCGGACGAAATTCCCGCGCACGTTCGATTGAATTGTCTGCACATACGCTCCCAATCGCATGTAATTGAATGCCCGGTTTGTCAGGTCCTCCTTATTGCCACTGATTGGCTGCATGTTGGCTGCCAACAATTCCTTTAATTGTGCAATGGTGAAATTCCGGGTTTGGAGGTACGGGTAATCGGTGAATGTAAACCCCTCAACAGAACCGTGTTTCACAGATGTTTTCCCTCTCGCGTACGTGACATTTATACGTAATCCGCGAATGTACGATTTCATGACACTGCACGTCGGTGAATCGTAAGCTCGGCGATTCGCTCGTTTATTGGGTTTCTTTATTGGTTGTAACGATGGCAACGGTTGCGATGGCAACGATGTTATTGTATCGTTTATCGGAAACATCGTTGGTGCGATTTGGACAGCCGTTCCGTTTTCGGTCGTTCCGTTTTCGGTCGTTCCATTCATTGCTACTGTTATACCTCTGTATTATTTAAATCGGTTCGATGAATCAATTCTATACCGTCGAACCAACGAATCAAAACGTTGCAACCGTTACCCCGAATCCGTTACGCCGAATCACCGTACAAAATTGATTCACTGGCACTATCTAATTCTTCTCGGCAATAACCAACTACAAAAGACTTATCAATGGGCGTACGAAATCTCCTGAAATTCATATCTACAAATTGTCCTACGGACACCAATCATACAAACAACTCCAGTCCCATATCGTCGTGCCGATTTTCCGATTTATCGGGCAAGACTATTGTGGTTGATGCTAGCATTTACATGTACAAATACAAACAAGACAAAACATTGATGGAATCCATGTACCGGATCGTCATCACACTTCGGTACCATAACGTCACACCCGTATTCATTTTCGACGGGAAACCCGGTATCGAAAAGGATGCGACGGTCCAACATCGGCGTAATGTCCGCGAAAAATCCAGAAATGACCACATGTCTTTACAAGATACACATCAAGACATCGTTGCCCGCCGCACAGCCGCCAAAGCGGAACGGTATGTTAATCTGGACCTTATCGCCGAATTCGACCGAGATATCGCGAAACTCGATCCGAAATTGGAACAGCTGCGTCGCAGCGGGGTTTCACTGAAACGACACGATTTCGTCAGTGTGAAGGCCCTTTTCGATTCAATGGGAGTCATCCACATCACACCTGACCACGAAGCCGATCCCCTGTGCGTGAAAATGGTTAATTCCAATATCGCGTACGCGTGCTTGACCGAGGATACGGATATGTTTGTATATGGTTGCCAGCGAGTTCTCCGCTCAATCGACCTGTACAATATGACATTTACCATTTACCATACCAACCGAATCCTGGCAACAATGGAAATGCCACTGGATGTGCTGCGCACAATGTGTTTCTTGGCAGGCACAGATTACTGTTTCGATGCAGCGGCCGGACGGCCTTCCAAGAAACAAATGGACCTCTCTCGCATGTACAAGAAATATATCGGACTGAAGAACAAGGAGGAGTTTTCCCAGTTTGCCGATTCTGTACTTGATAAGAACGACCAGACCCTCGACGGATTCGAGGAATTGTACCAGTACAATCATTGCGATACGAGTGATTATAAACGCTTGTGTCGCGAATCGAGATACGATGAAATTGGGACCAGACATATCATGCAGGATTATGGATTCGTGTTTGTCAATTGATTCTGGGATGCGCGAATAAATGCGCTATATTTTTCCAGTTCCTGAAATCTGTTAGGAGATTGTCGTGGTCGAGCGGCGATACAAACGTTCGAACCAATTGTAATATTGCGTACATGTATCGACCGACTGTTTGACGAATGTTTCACCGGATAGTTACCTGGAAACCATCCAATATCGCAGCTACGTTGCCAAACATTGTTAGGGGGGCGGGGGTGTACCTGTACGACGATACGGGAAAACGGTACTTTGACATGACGAGTCAAGTCGTATGTTCGAACTTGGGGCATACAGTGCCGACGAAAATCAAAAAAGCAATGTTCAGGCAAGTTAACGATTGTGCGTTTGTTTACGGTGCGCTGGGGAACAATCCCACGACAACCCGCCTCGCATCGAAATTGAACGATTGTACGCCGCCACATATGACTGGATTTCTGTTTCCGTCGAGTGGTTCGGAAGCAAATGAAGCGGCGATCCGGATGAGTCGCCTCTACACGGGTCGCAAGAAAATCATTACTGTGGATAAATCGTACCACGGCTCAACTGGGATTAGTCTCGCGGCGGGGCGCGATGCCCGCAGGAAATATGTCAGTAGTGAGAATGATACCGACCACGCGGCGAATGACTGCAATCATATGCACGGAGTCGTTGCCGGCGATTTGGTGCAATTCGAACGTGATATCGAGAGGTTGGGCCCCGAAACAATTGCCGGGGTCCTGCTCGAATCGATAATTGGGAGTGGGGGGATTCACCACCATACCGATGAATGGATGGGCGGCGTTCAAGCGATTTGTCGCAAACATGGAATTCTCCTGATTATGGATGAAGTTATGACGGGATTCGGCCGAACGGGACGGATGTGGGGATTCGAGAATTACAGTGCGGTGGATTTGAAGCCCGATATCATTAGTTTCGCTAAAGGATTTACCGCTGGAGTTCTTCCCATGTCGGGTGTCGGGGTAGCTGATTATTTACACGACCATTTTCAAACAAATTCAATTGGGTATGGAAATACATGGCAAGCCCATCCCGTATGCGCGGCGGCGGCAATTGCTACTATCGAATATTTGGAAGAACACGATATCGTCGCATCGGTGGAACGCAAATCCAATACCGTGATGCGCGAGAGAATGGACCGAACAGCCAAATCGCCTATATTCCGCTCCGCGTACCGCAGGTACGGGTTCTTTGCATGTCTTGATATGTGTGAACCGGATGGCAGTGGCAACGACGCGTCGAGCGATACAACTGATATATTTCAAAAATATATGACGGATGAGGGAATCATGGGATTCTTCAGGCCTCCGGCGCTGCATATTGCCCCTCCGCTGATAACGACCAATGAAGAGATCCATCAGTTGTTTGATTCGATAGATCGGGCGGCAATGCGAACGATTCAACGAACACAACCACCGTGACATGAATTGTTGGTATACCCAACAATTCATTTACTCATCCGTACAATACCATTAGTGGTATAACCAAAATATGGGAATCTGTGCGGTCCAATACGCCGCCGTGACTGCCCATCAACTGACTGAAATCTTCGTATCCGCCGTATGGATACACGTGTTTCGTACAGCGACCGCTTTTTATTCCGTAAGTACGTTTCACTGCCGATGCAAACAAATCACCGATAATAGCAGCCACAATGAACGCGTTCCATTGTATTGTGGAATACGGGTGTGATAACATGTATCCGCAGATATTTCCAGCAACGAGCGACCCCGCGTACCCCGCGTACGATTTGTTGGGCGATATGGTGGCGAGCCATGCGACTGGTCGATTGTATTTTGCAGCGACGAGTTTCCCTACGATATTGCCGAATGTATCGACCGAGGTACACAATGATATTGCCAGCATTGCGGTATCACCAGTTAATCGCGGGAGCGACCATATCACGGGCAACGACCAACAACCGATAAACAATATTCGCTGATATACAGTTAATCGCGATTGGAATAATACAATGAATTCGAACCATCCCAACGGTACGGCTATGTATGGAATCGTGTATATCATATCCAACCAGTACAATAAGAATGCAGAATTCATCAACACGCATCCTCTTATAATTCTGCGACGCATCCCGTGATACATTACGAACACCATAGCCATGATACCGTTTGCAACCATCATACAGTTGAAAATTTGGGTCATGAGTTCCATTGTAGGTTAGGTTCTATCTACTGTATGGTTAGATTTTTCATTTTTTTGAATTCGTGAAAATTGAGTAGTTTTTCTCTAGTATGAGATTCTGTAAAACTAACCGAACGAATCTCACGAATCTCACGAATCTCACGAATCTCACGAATCTCACGAATCAACAATGTCTTTCGATGTTGAATGCTGTAGATGCATGGAATGGTGCTTGGCGCGCGAAACATTAATGCCCAACCGGTGCATATATCCGGGGTACACAGCTCACCGCATTTGCGGCGATTGTTGGTTTGGTGAGAAGGGTTTCGCCGCTGAAGCGGGGGACCATAGTTGCCCCGGATGCAACGCTAACGAACCGATGACATATGTACCGGGAAGCGAGTGTGATGATGCGCTGGCCGATGGAACGACTGCCGATGGAACGACTGCCGATGGAACGACTGCCGATGGAACGACTGCCGATGGAACGACTGCCGACACAGCGATTGAGGTTGAATAAATCGACCGTTCGCTCAACCGATGTCCATTTCGGCGCGAATAGACATCAACACACTGTCGATTGTCGGTGGACTCGGCGGATTGCAATACTCTGTTGGATGGGGTGGTGTTTGGGTACCAGTCATTATAATGGCCCGACCTGTTGCACAAAGTAATCGAAGTAGCGGTGGATGCTGTTTCATTTTTTCTTTAACAATCGCATCTCTTGGTGGTGGTTTCTCTCTTTTGATTGATTTGGGAATTGATTCAACATGTCGTGCCAATAGACTGACAGCATGCGATACATCGGTCCCACCATCCTTATGAAATACATTGTAATATTCTGGAGACGACTTGAACATTTGGGCAACCATGTAATGAGAAACCGATGTCCATGTTTTTCCATCGTATTTTATATCGCTCAGCCAGGTATCGGCGAGCCGATGTCTCCAATCAGGAGTTTGTAACAATGGTAGATATGGGATTGTTGTACCATCCGTTAAATCCTGGTTATTAAATAGAATCGAACGGTCGGTCGATTCCCCGGTATCGAACCCCGGAATTTCCCCGAGCGATGCCCCGGAATCACATACAAACACCGTATCGGTCTCTCTGGATAGAATCTCATCAGTTGTTTCGGGAGTTTCAATACGTGTGTACGCATCGTACCGCTCAATCGCACGGCTTACTGCCCAAGGCATATTTTCTGGCATGAACATGGAAACCCCTTTATAAGCAATACATTTATAATTTGTTCCATCGAATGATAGGATTACTATGGGGCGAGATAACGGTTCAGTCGGTTCGGGCGAATGATTCGATGTACCGGATACCCGACAAACAGAATACCCCGTATCAGTTTGTTTATTCTCATCAAGAGAGAAGATGATTATATCAATTCCATACAACCGAGCCATTGCACTGTTCTCTCTCCTCCCAAATTGTACATCTCTCAATACAATAGAATCACTTAAAGAATCTGTATTTTGATGTACTTCGTACCGAGGTAAATCGAGAAGCACTGCCGCACGGTCAACATACGTTTCGTAAAGTCCCAAATCATCGAATTTCACACGATTCGATTTCGCGCGACCGACCAGTTGTTCGTGTTGACGAGTATCTTCCGTTGCAGCGAATTCTCTGCGCATTTCCTTGTTATCGGCAGATAGTTTCGATTTTATTTCAATTAATTTCGTTGCCATGGGTTGGTATTTATTGTAAATCTCCAAATCCCGGGCAAACAATGACGGATCAATGGCGCGCGATACAGCGGTTCGAATATCGGTTGATGAAGGGCCTCGCGGATTTATTACGCCGATAGCATACGAAATACAATCGGCTGTATCGTGGGTTGTAATCATCACATTGTTGAGTCGTTTCGGTTCAATGGATGATAAATTCCGGTTATTCAACAATATGGAAATCCAATTTCCTTCGCGCATCGCTTTACCGATACGCCGCTGTTTTGCCAATGGTTTCGTATGAACCCGCTCATCATCGCATACGGTTTGGGATTGGATGGGTAGGGTTTCGCATCGTCTAACGATTTCTTTAATGGAGAGAGAAATGGGGATTGGTTGGAACGGTTGTACGGGGTTTCGTTTCGGCGATTTTTTTCTGGATTTCTTACGGGAGCCTCCTATGGTGGTGGATGGTTTCGATGTTTCATTCGCGTCATTCATTTGTAACGTTCGTATCCTTTGTATAGTTTTTTGGGCATACGAATACAACAACGGTTCGCCGAATGTCGATATATCAATCGTCCCCGTATCATCGAATCCGCCGTTTCCGCCCTTTCCCATGGTATCGAATTCGAAAACCCCAATTTGAATTAAATTCGGCGTCATCGATTCATCGATTAGGTAGATTGGTCGTGTTTGAATTGAACGTTTGGGCGCTTCACTCATCCGCCCGACCGCTATACTGATTGATTTATCAAACATGACGACCTCAAACACCGGCATATCGGCGTCCATATCGGCCAGCGAAATATTCCGGCGTTCGGTATGAAATATAGTTGGATCGATTGACGATATAACCATTCGTGTTTGTTATATTGTCAAGAGAGAAAACTAATACTTTGAACGACGCATAATCCACCATTCTCTCATACATATGAATAGAAATAATGCGGTTCCCGCCACACACCATATCGATGCAGCGACCGAGTTCTCCACCATACGTTCCATTGTATTGGAATAGTATATTTTCAACAGTATTTTTGCTGCGGCGAACTGACTGGTCCAAAACAATGAATAGATAAAACTCAAATTCATTGGCATTAAGAATGCGGTGGTTGCATAGTAAGCCACGGTTGTTGGTATTGCAGGAAATCGATTATTCGTTGGAATGGACCATGTCATGTGAGGAACTTCTGGTGGTAGTAAACATCGCGGTTCCATGTTTCCATTGAGAGAGCAGAATATATCATTACACCCAACATCGTACGGCGGAATGAGCCGCGTGAATTGCAATATTGCCGAGATGAATATGATTTTACAATTTGCTGTGAATATAGTTCGTTGTACAGTTTCGTTCCATATAACTGGACCCGATGCCATCGTTGCAACCAACATATTGATAAAAAATGGTTGAATGATGATGTGGCACCACAGATATCGAGCGACTGATGGATTTGCTGGAAAATGGTAGCCTAGGTACTGGAATATCGGCATACTCATCCAGAACATATATTCCGTGTACGAGAAGATACGTCTCAATGGTTCGGGGTACTGTGCGATGGTTTGTATTCGAAATGGAATTCCTATAGCGAATAGTATGATTTCCGTGAGAGTTTGTGATGCAGCGAAACACATTTAACGTTATATTGAAATGATATGAAAATTGAATCATTCGGGCGCACGATTCTCTCTTGAATTGTAAAACTAACCGACCGAACGACCGAACCGACCGAACGACCGAACCGACCGAACCAATGCCTATGATTTGTTCCCAAACCAGTCGTATGAGTCGTTCGAGTCGTTCGAGCAATGATACAAACGAGCGATTCAATCGCATGGTGGATGAACCGTTCGAACGCCCGGAGCTCAGTGGAACGTATGAACCGCACAATATCCAGTACCGCGCCACCATGTACGTCGACACGTTGCCACCAACTGACAATCCCACGGCAGACGAATGTGTGGTATACCCAGTCCTCCGGTGGAATCAGAATTGCAGTGAAGATATCAGCTTGAATTTCGCGCTCATGGATATTATGCTGGCGGACAAGGAGGTTACTGCGTGGGTGCAGGCAGTTTCATATAGGGAATTGGGCTCGCAACTGTTACCTTGATTGTTAAACAATGTTATATATTTTTATTAGTTGAGTGATTCGTATGTCTCTATACAGTTTATACAACTCAAATGTTCCAACTACCCGTTAGAGTATCGGTTGTATCGACACACTGATTGTTAGAATAGTGCTACAAATGGTTTAGACCGGTCGCGTATATACTATGTACCA
>Ga0308003_1001223_pt1 | contig 11389 bp, 8 predicted proteins | sample Neamet36_FD_203159 | JGI IMG/M metagenome (GOLD analysis project Ga0308003, IMG submission 203159) | Marine microbial communities from water near the shore, Antarctic Ocean - #36 | ecosystem: Environmental > Aquatic > Marine > Unclassified | place: Southern Ocean | collected 2014-06-06
CCACAATAACCATTAAGTTGTTTTTATTCTTTTCAACATACATCTCAGCCTTAGTAAGGCTTTCTTCGATTGTTTTTAATTGGTCTTCTTGATTTTGTGTATTATTTTTAGCCATCTTGGTCCGTTTTTCGTGTTTTAATTTAGCACAAAAATAAAAGAAATTCTTAAATGAATGCCATAAATATAAAATCAGTCTTATTTTTACCGAAATTAATTTTCAATGCACCTCAAATCACTGTCTTTATTGTCCTTTAAAAACTACGAAGAATCTCAACTAGAGTTCTCTTCGGGGATTAATTGTTTTGTGGGTAATAATGGCTCTGGGAAAACCAATTTATTAGATGCAATCTATTATTTGTGTTTCTGTAAATCGTATTTTAATAGTATTGATACCCAGAATATTTTACATAACAAACCTTTTTTTGTCGTAGAAGGAACTTTTGAGCGTAACGAAAATCCTGAAAAGGTTTTTTGCGGTGTTAAAAAAGGGCATAAAAAAGTATTTAAACGGAATAATAAGGAATACGAAAAGCTAGCCGATCATATTGGTGTTTTTCCTTTAGTTATTATTTCTCCATCAGACCGTAATTTAATTATTGAAGGGAGCGATACAAGACGAAAATTTATGGATGGCGTAATTGCGCAGTCGGATAAAATATACCTCCAAAACCTTCTTAAATACAATCAAGTTTTAGCTCAGCGTAATGCTTTGTTAAAATATTTTGCCGCTAATCGTACTTCCGATCCTGTTACCTTAGAAATATATAATGAGCAATTAATAGATTTTTCCGCTAAAATTTTCGCTACTCGTTCAGCGTTTATGAAACAGTTTAATCCTATTTTTCAAGCGTATTATAAAGCAATTTCAAATTCTAATGAACTCGTAGATTTAGAATACAAATCGCAGCTAAATGAAAACGATTTATCCAGCTTACTAAATGAAAGTCTTACAAAGGACAAAATCCTTCAGTACACAACTTGTGGTACACATAAAGATGACTTAGTATTTAAAATTGGAGACTTCCCTATTAAAAAGCAAGGTTCGCAAGGGCAACAAAAGACGTATTTAATTGCATTGAAACTCGCTCAATTCGATTTTATTAAAAACTTAGTGGGGTATAAGCCGCTATTATTACTAGATGATATTTTCGATAAGTTAGATGATACCAGAGTAGAAGCAATAGTTCGCTTGGTTTCGGAACATCATTTTGGACAGATTTTTATTACGGATACACATAAAAATAGAACTGAAGAAATTGTTCGTAAAATTGATGATTCTTATCGTATCTTCGATATCGAAAAAGGTGTTGCACAATGAGAAGAGCTAGAGAACAAAGTATAGGCGAGGTTATAAAAGACCTACTAAAGAATTACGATATTACGTCTAAGTTTAACGAGGCACATATTGTTACACTTTGGGATAAACTTATGGGCCCCTCGGTTGCTAAATACACCGTAAATATAGAAGTAGAAAAACGCGTTTTGTTTGTTCAGCTCAATAACGCCGCCCTAAAACAAGAACTTTCTTACGGAAGAGAAAAAATTAAAAAAATGCTAAATAAAGAAGTCGGCGAAGATGTATTGCTTGATGTTCGTATTTACTAATCAGTACTTTTTATTAAAATAAACGCACTCCTATTTTTAGTATTACGGCATATCATTTGTATGTATGCCACAAAACAACAGTCATGAGAAACCTATTTTTATTCCTTTTTATACCTTTTGCCTCTTTTGCTCAATCGGTAAATATTGATTCTATTTTTAAAACTTCGGGTGAGGTTTATTTTTCATTTCACATAGATTCTAAAGAAGCGTTAAATAGTATTTCTAGTATCGTGTCAATTGATCACGGAGCAGAATTACCTGAGATTTTCGCCTATGCGAATAAGAAAGAATTTACGGCATTCCTTCAGTACAATATACCTTTTACTATAGAACCAAAACCTGGGAGTTTGTTTAAAGACCTTAACATGCTTCTTTCTCTAGAAGAAAAACAAATTAACGATTGGGACTTCTATCCGTCTTATGAAGTTTATGTAGAAATGATGTATGCTTTCGAAACGCAGTATCCCGACTTATGCAAGGTAAGTTCTATTGGAACTTCGGTAGATGGTAGAGAATTGTTAGTTGCTAAAATTACCGATAGTTTAGCTATTTCTCAAAACGAACCCAAAATACTCTATACATCTTCAATGCACGGAGATGAGATTGCTGGTTTCGTGCTTTCAATAAGATTAATAGATTACCTATTGTCTAATTACGAAAGCAATCCTCGTATAGCTAACATTATTAATAATACGGAGCTTTGGATTAATCCTCTGGCAAATCCCGATGGAGCTTATACTTCCGATAACAGTTCCGTTTTTAACGCACAGCGATATAATGCCAATTGGGTAGATTTAAACAGAAATTATCCAGATCCTGAAGATGGTTCTCATCCTGATGGGAATATATACCAGCCCGAAACGGTTGCCTTCATGGATTTTGCTGATAGTGTTCAATTCGATATTTCATCCAACTTTCATGGTGGAGCAGAGGTAGCTAACTATCCTTGGGATACTTGGTCTAGCCTTCCTGCAGATTACGACTGGTGGTTACATGTTATGGACGAATATGCTGGTTTTGCACATGAAAACTCCGACAATGGTTATTTCTCTAGTTTCGACAATGGAATTACCAATGGTTACGAATGGTACGAAGTAAATGGTGGAAGACAAGATTATATGAATTACTTTAAACACTGTAGAGAATTTACGTTGGAGATTTCAGATTATAAAACTCCTGCAGGAAATGATTTACCTTATTACTGGGATGCGAATTACAATTCGTTTTTAGCTTATATTGAGCAAGGAATGTATGGTTTACACGGTGTAGTTACCGATTCTATTTCGGGAGAACCAATTTTAGCCGAAGTGAATATCGTAAACTACGACATCGATAATTCTCATGTATATTCTCATCTGCCAAATGGCGATTATTACAGGTATTTGTTCCAAGGGAATTACGCTCTTACTTATTCTGCTGATGGATATATTTCTAAAACCATTTCTTCGGTTTCCATAACAAACGACGAAGCCACTGTTTTAGATGTTCAGTTGATGCAATATAATGTATCTATAAAAGAAAATTTAGCCCATAACGTACATCTTTTTCCACAGCCAGCCAGCTCGTACATTACGGTAAATGGTTTGCCACAAACAACAAATAGTGTTTATATATTGGATGCTTTAGGAAAACGAGTAAGAAGTTTGAATTTCGTTAATACCCAAACACTAACTATTCAAAAAGAAAACTTAAGTACAGGAACCTATTTCTTTGTTTTTGTAGTTGATGGAATTGAATATAAGAAGGAGTTTGTGTTTAGATAAAAGTTTTTAATTATAATATTTCAAAATGGTCTGTTTGCAATGCAAACAGACTATTTTTTTGACTCAATTATTTAGACTTTAGAATATAACTCAATGTAAAAAGAAAGCTAACAGAAATAAGTGTGTATTCCAGTTTTAAGGCTTCTTCTGATCTTTGTAAGATATCCGAAATTGCTAGGTAATTAACCGAAATAAGGAATAATCCTATAAGGATTTTAAGTAGCTTATTCATTTTCCTATTGAATAAGAATTTCATGATAACTGTTGTTTGAAGTAATGAGGAAATACACTCCATTTTTGTAAGGAGATAAATCGATTTTAAAATTTACTAAAGGCTTTGAGAACCTTGTAATAAGCCTTCCATTAACATCTATTAAGTCTATGTATTCTAAGTTCTTGTCAAGGTCTTTTAGGTAAATATGTGATGAACAAGGGTTTGGGAAAGCATTAAATTCAGGGTAATTATTTTCACTTAAACTTAGATAAGGCATATTAGTAGATTCGAAAGTTGTATTTCCTAAAGCAATATCTCCTAGTCCATTAGGTATTCTTGCCATTGTTATATTCGAATCTACAAAGTGATGAAAGAAATAATCTATAGTGCTTGTGTCTGGGCGAGATAGAATAATATCATCCCTTTCGCTATCTAATTTAAAGGGTAAATGTAGATCTCCTTGCAAAGTATCCTCATCAGCCCATAAAACTAAGTAATCGTGTGGAGGAATAACTAAATTAGGAAACCGATATTTTGTGGCTTCGTTGGCTTTGTTAGATAAAAAATAACCATCTAAATTTATAGATTGAGCTGTATTGTTATATAATTCTATCCAGTCGTTAAATTCATCGTTTTCATCTTGCACTGTATTTGTATTATTAGCCATCCATTCGTTAATTACTAGTCCATTTTGTTTCAATCCATTACTTTGGTTAAAAGTTGGATTTGCTATAGAAAAAGAACCATCTCCATCAAAAGTTCTAGACATGGAAACATCTGCAGCTACATTAGTAAAATGAACAAAATCGATTAAATTTGTGTCTAAGTCGAATAAATAAACTTGTTCGCCACTAGCACTTAATTTAAAGTTGGTGTGTAAACCTTCTTGAAGAGTATCTTTATCTAACCAAACTATTAGATAGTCGTTAGGGTTTACTTGTTGAGAAGGAAATCTAAATTTTGTAGGTTCACTTTTTCTGTCAGATAAAAAATACCCTTCTACATTTATGCTACTAGTTGAATTATTGTAAAACTCCACCCAGTCGTTGTATTCTCCATCCTGATCGCTAGCTGTAATGCTGTTGTTTGGCATACATTCATTAATAACAAAATCACGAAATTGAGCATTAACGAATGGTGTGTAAGCAATGAAAATTATAAATAGGTACTTCATGTTATCAGTTGGTTTTTGTGAATTGTACAATAAATGAGCCACTAATTTATATAATTATAATTCTAAATAGACACTTCTATAAGTACGATTCTGAGTTCAAGGGGTGGGTTGTGTAATTAAAATAAAGAATTAAATGTTATTAACAAGTATTAAAATATTAGCTGTAAAAAACTAAATTTACTCTCTTATTTAAAACTCTACTACTGCCTTTATGTACCTAATTTACGACACCGAAACCACTGGACTCCCAAAGAATTTTTCTGCTCCTGTAAGCGATTCAGAAAATTGGCCTCGTTTAGTGCAAGTAGCATGGCAGTTACATAACGATATGGGAGAACTTATTGAGGTAAAGAACTTTATTGTTCGCCCCGAGGGTTTCACAATTCCATTTAACGCAGAAAAAATTCATGGAATTTCTACTAAACGTGCATCAGAACAAGGTGTAGATTTAGCTTTTGTTCTCGATGAATTTAATAAAGCTGTTGCTCTATCTGATTTTGTAGTAGGACACAATATAATTTTCGATATTAATATAATGGGTGCTGAGTTCTTCAGAACTCAAATAGAGACTACTTTATTAGATGAAAAAAGTATAGACACCAAAAATGAAGGTACAGAGTTTTGTGCTATACCAGGAGGGAGAGGTGGTAAGTTTAAGTGGCCTACCCTTACAGAATTACACGTTAAACTATTTCGTGAAGGTTTTGCAGAAGCTCATAATGCATCTGCTGATGTGGAAGCTACTACACGTTGTTTTTTAGAACTTATTCGTTTACGAGTAATTAATTATGTACGTTTAGGGTTTGATGACGATTATAATGAACGATTTGTGGAATTCAATCCACATCCTTTTAAGTTATTAGGTTTAAACATTGAACCTTATAAAGATTTAAGTTCTGGAAAAACGAGTACAGAAACAGCCGATACAGAAGCCGAAATAATTTCTACGAACACCTCAACAGACGATTTAGTATTTTCTCATTTACATTGTCATTCCTCTTATTCTATACTTCAGGCAAAATGCGATATACCCGATATCATTGCAAAAGCTAAAAGCGATAACATGCCTGCTGTAGCACTTACCGATACTGGGAATATGTACGGGGCTTATAAGTTTGTTAGAGAAGCTATTAAAAATGAAATTAAACCTATTTTGGGTTGTGAACTCTACCTTACAGCAGATCACAAAATAAGGAAGTTCACAAAGGACAAACCAGACAGACGTACAACGGTTGTTTTATTAGCTAAACACAGAGCTGGTTACCATAATCTTTCAAAATTGAGTTCTCAGGCTTTTATAGATGGACTTTATGCTGGCTGTCCGAGGATAGATAAAGAATTACTTTTAGAACACAAAGAAGGATTAATTGCTACTACAGGTGGTTTAACGGCAGAAATCCCTAACCTAATTTTAAATGTTGGAGATACACAGGCAGAGGAAGCTTTTGTTTGGTGGCATGAAACCTTTGGAGAGGATTTTTATGTGGAACTTATTCGTCATGGCTTAGATGAGGAAGATCATTTAAATAAAGTTCTCTTAGGATTTGCTCAAAAATACGGCGTTAAATATTTCGCTTCAAACAATGTTTATTATTTAGATAAAAATGATGCGATAGCACACGATGTTTTACTGTGTGTGAAAGATGGCGTTTTAAAAGAAACACCTGTAGGTAGGGGTAGAGGCTTTCGTTTTGGTTTCCCTAACGATGATTTTTATTTCAAGTCTCAAGAAGAGATGAAAGAACTCTTTTCTGACCTACCTGATGCAATTGCAACTACACAAGAAATAGTTGATAAGATAGAAGTTTACGATCTCAAAAGAGAGGTGCTTCTTCCTGCTTTCAACATCCCACAAGAATTTATAGACCCTAAAGATGCTGAAGATGGTGGCAAACGTGGGGAGAATAGTTTTCTACGTCATCTTACCTATGTAGGCGCAAAAAAGCGTTACGCCGAAATCACAGAAGAAATTACTGAAAGACTCGATTTCGAGTTACTGACCATTGAGAAAACAGGTTATCCAGGGTACTTTTTAATTGTACAAGATTTCACAACGGAAGCTCGAAATATGGGTGTTGCCGTAGGTCCTGGTCGTGGTTCTGCTGCGGGTTCTGCAGTTGCATATTGTATTGGAATTACCAATGTGGATCCTATTGCCTACGACTTACTATTTGAGCGTTTCCTTAACCCCGATCGTGTATCTCTTCCCGATATTGATATCGATTTTGACGACGAAGGACGTGGTAGAATTATAGATTTTGTAGTCGAAAAATATGGTCAAGCACAAGTTGCACAAATCATCACTTACGGTACTATGGCAGCAAAATCTGCTATTAGAGATGCTGCGCGTGTATTAAATCTCCCTCTTTTTGAAGCAGATAGAATTGCGAAATTGGTTCCAGATACTTCACTAAACAAAATATTTAATTTACCAGAGGAAAAACTAAAAGAGAAACTCAATGCCGATCAAATGCAAATGGCTGTACAGTTACAGTCTATTGCTAAGGGATCTGATTTAGCTGCAGAAACCTTAAATATGGCTATTGCTATAGAAGGTTCTGTAAGAAATACAGGAATTCACGCATGTGGAGTGATTATTACACCCAGTGATATTAGGGAGCATGTTCCTATGGCTACTGCGAAGGATTCGGATCTATTAGTAACCCAATTTGATAACTCTGTAGTTGAAGATGCGGGTTTATTAAAAATGGATTTCTTGGGTTTAAAAACGTTGAGTATTATAAAAGATGCAGTAAAGTTGGTGAAACAACAACACGGCATTGAAATTATCCCTGACGATATTCCTCTAGACGATGAGCTAACTTATGAGCTCTATCAGAAAGGTTCCACCAACGGGACATTCCAATTTGAATCTGCTGGTATGCAGAAGCATCTACGTGCATTAAAGCCCGATAAATTTGGTGATTTAATTGCGATGAATGCACTTTATCGTCCAGGTCCAATAGAGTATATTCCAAACTTTATTGCTCGTAAACACGGTAGAGAAGAAATTACATACGATTTAGAAGGTATGGAAGATTACCTAGCCGAATCGTATGGTATTACTGTGTATCAGGAGCAGGTTATGTTACTTTCTCAAAAGCTAGCAGGATTCTCTAAAGGGGATGCAGATATGCTTCGTAAGGCAATGGGTAAAAAAATATTTGCTCTACTAGAGAAAATGAAACCCAAATTTATTGACGGTTGTAAAGAGCGTGGACACGACCCAAAAATAGCCGATAAAGTTTGGAAAGATTGGGAGTCATTTGCAGCGTATGCTTTCAATAAATCTCACTCTACCTGTTATTCTGTTGTCGCTTTTCATACCGCCTATTTAAAAGCACATTATCCAGCCGAATTTATGGCTTCGGTACTTACGCATAATATGAACGATATTAAGAAGGTTACTTTTTATATGGAGGAGTGTAAGCGTATGCACTTAACTGTTTTAGGACCCGATATTAATGAATCGGTTCATAAATTTAACGTTAATAATAAAGGGGAAGTTCGTTTTGGCTTAGGTGCTATAAAAGGAGTTGGAGAAGGTGCTGTAGAGAATATCATTAATGAGCGTAGCGAAAATGGGTATTTTAATAGTATTTATTCCGTTACCAAACGAGTTGAATTAAGATCAGTAAACAAAAGAACACTCGAGAATTTAGCTCTTGCTGGTGCTTTCGATTCTTTTAAGAACGAACATAGAGCCATGTATTTTTATGAGCTAAAAGAAGGGTATACCTTTTTAAACAAAGCAATTAGATATGGAAATGCTTACCAAGAGAGTTTAGATGCACCACCAGACTTATTTGGTAGTGTTGAAGGAGTAGAACTTCCAGAACCTCCAATGCCTATTTGTGATGAATGGGTACGACTAGATCTTCTTGCAAGAGAAAAACAAGTAGTAGGAATTTATATTTCTGGTCATCCTCTAGATGATTACGCTTTCGAAATAAAACACAACTGCAATCATAGTATTGAGAAATTTGAACACTTGGAGCCTTTATTAAATAGAGACCTGTCTTTTGCTGGTATTATTTCTGAAGTAACTAACAGGATTGATAAAAAAGGAAATCCATTTGGAATAGTTACCATAGAAGATTTTACAGATTCTAAGCAATTTATGTTGTTTAGCGATGACTATATGAAGTTTAAGCTCATGTTGGTACAAGGAGCATTTGTTTATGTTAGGGCTCGCGTACAAACTCGGCGTTGGGGAGATGAATTGGAAATTAAACTTACGGCTATAAATTTACTTTCTGATGTATTAGACAAGCTTACGAAGAGTATTTCGTTAAGAGTAAATTTATTCGATATTGATGAGGCATTTTCAAATAATTTCAAAACTATTTTAGAAGGCCATAAAGGTACACATCAGCTAAAATTAAATATTATAGACCCTGATGAAAACGTTAATTTAGAGCTTTTATCAAGAACTCATAAGGTTAAGATATCCAAAGAACTCATTCAAGATATTGGCACATTAATTGACGTTCAATACAAACTGAATTAAATTACTTGTTTTGTTGTAAGAAATAGTAATTTTGCAACGAACAAACTGACACAATAAACATAAAGATAAAAATAAGATGGCACTAGAAATTACTTCTGCAAACTTCGAGGAAATAGTATTAAAATCAGACAAACCAGTATTGGTTGACTTTTGGGCTGAATGGTGTGGACCCTGCCGTATGGTAGGACCAATAGTTGATGAATTACATACAGATTATGACGGTAAAGCTGTTGTAGGTAAAGTTAATGTTGACGACCAGCAAGAAATTGCTGCTCAATATGGTATACGTAATATTCCAACAATTTTATTCTTCAAAAATGGAGAAATGGTTGATAAGAATGTTGGTGTTGCGCCAAAAGCGGATTTAGCTAAAAAGATTGATGCTTTAATTTAATTGAGCATATAAAACTTATTAACTCCTGTTTACTAATTCATGTAAACAGGAGTTTTTTAGTTTAATAAAAAATATTAGTTTTAGTCTCTTAATGTTTGGCTGATTATAGTGCCTAAAGTCAAACTTAAATAAATTCCATTTATGAGCGATTTTATAATTAACGAAGAGTTAAATACAATAGAAAACCTTGAGTTTTTTGCAAGTCAAGTAGTAGAGGGGTTTATCACAGGATTGCATAAAAGTCCGTATCATGGCTTTTCTGTAGAATTTGCAGAACATCGTTTGTATAATCCCGGAGAAACTACACGTTATATAGATTGGAAGTTATTTGCTCGTACAGATAAACTTTTTGTAAAACGTTACGAAGAAGAAACTAATCTTAGGTGTCAGATAATAGTAGATAGATCTTCTTCCATGCATTTTCCAGTTAAAAAAAAGCTAAGTTCTAAAGAACCCAACAAAATTGGTTTTTCTATTCTTGCAGCTGCAGCCTTAATGAATTTGTTTAAAAAACAAAGAGATGCTGTTGGACTTTCTGTGTTTTCAAATTCTGTTCAACTCCATACACAAGCTAAAACGAGTACTGCTCATCATCAATGGTTGTTAAATGAATTGGAGGCTTTGGCGATACCGTTTAACGAGAATTCTAGAGAAACGACTAACTCCGTAGATTCACTACACGAAATTGCTGAGCGTATTCACCAAAGGTCGTTGGTTGTTCTTTTTAGTGATCTTTTAGGTGATGAAAGTCAATCACATAAATTATTTTCAGCACTACAACATTTAAAATACAATAAACATGAAGTTATAGTATTTCATGTAATTGATAGAGCTAAAGAATTGGAGTTTGATTTCGATTCCAGACTTCATAAATTTATTGATCTCGAAACTGGAGAGGAGATGAAAGTCAATCCTATCGAGTTACAAGATGAGTATTTCAAGAATATGTCTGCTTTTGAAAAAGAACTAAAACTTAAATGCGGACAGTATAAAATTGATTTTGTGCCTGTAGATTGTTCTAAAGGATTTGAACAAATACTATTATCGTATCTTCTTAAAAGAAAGAAAATGGTGTAGAAATGAGTCTATTTAAAAAGAGAGTATCTCTTATTAAATAGACTCATAATAAGATAATATTATGATTTTCTTACAAATTCAGATTTTAAGCTCATTGAACCAAATCCATCAATCCTACAGTTTATATTATGATCACCATCAGTTAAGCGAATATTTTTCACTTTTGTTCCTGCTTTTATAGGACCTGGAGCACCTTTTACGGGTAGATTCTTAATTACGATTACAGTGTCCCCATTTTCCAAAGGGTTGTTATTACTGTCAAGTACTTTTAAACTATCTTGCTCCTCTTCTTCTTTTTTAACTTCCTCAGGATTCCACTCATGACTACATTCTGGACAGGTAAACAATTCTCTACCTGATGAATATCCATAAGGAGATTCGCAAACTGGACAAGCTTTCATTTCTTCTGACATCTTCTGCAAATTTGTATTGTGAAACTAAGTTTGGGTGGAGTAGTCTACTCCAATTTAATATAACAAATATAAAAAATCTAAACTGCTCTAAAGCGTATGGGTTTTAAAATTTGAGCCAAAAAAAGTCCCACGGACTGTGGGACTAAATGAGCGAGAGACGAGACTCGAACTCGCAACCCTCAGCTTGGAAGGCTGACGCTCTACCAATTGAGCTACTCTCGCTTATACTGTGGTGGGAG
>Ga0308003_1001226_pt1 | contig 11360 bp, 6 predicted proteins | sample Neamet36_FD_203159 | JGI IMG/M metagenome (GOLD analysis project Ga0308003, IMG submission 203159) | Marine microbial communities from water near the shore, Antarctic Ocean - #36 | ecosystem: Environmental > Aquatic > Marine > Unclassified | place: Southern Ocean | collected 2014-06-06
TAAAATTTTCTAAATCTGAATTAGAATTAGAAATTGAAAATCACCCAGAACGGTTCAGTCCTAATGTACTATTGCGACCACTTTATAAAGAGTTGGTTTTACCAAACCTAGCAATGATAGGTGGTGGAGCTGAGGTAAATTATTGGATGCAACTTAAAACTACTTTCGCAGAAAATAACATTGTATACCCAATATTACTCTTGAGAAATTCTGCGATTATTATAGATCGTAAGAGCTTAGAGAAAATCGAGAAATTAGGTTTTTCTACTTCCGATATTTTTAATACGGAAGAAGAATTACACAAGACTTTTGTAAGTAGAAATATTGAATCTGAAATTACTATATCCTCTGAAATTAAACAATTAGAAGCTTTATTCGATTCATTACTTTCTAAAACTACTGATAAGGGATTGCAATCTTCTATACGGGCAGAAAAGCAAAAACATCTTAATGTATTAAAGAAAATTGAGCAAAAGCTAAATAAGGCAGAAAAACAAAAGCACTCCATTTCATTAAATCAAATTTCTCAAGTAAAGCGTAAATTATTTCCTGTTGCTGCTCTACAAGAGCGTTACGATAATATAATTCCTTTTTATTTGGTGAGTGGGGATTCTTTTATTGAGAACTTAAAAGATAACCTAAAGCCTCTTAATCAACAGTTCTCTATTCTTATTCAAGACTAATTGTATCTTTAGTGTCTAAATTAACCAATTGCTTGATTATGAAAAAGTACGTACTTGCCTTTCTATTGATTATTAGCTTCACCTCAGTTTCTCAATCCTTTAATTTTTCTGAGATTGAATACATTAATCCAAACGAATCTACTAGCAAAAGACCTCGCATTTGCCTTGTAGATGAAGGCCCATTGGTGATGTTTACCAAAACGACTTCTGGTAAGCAAATTTTTGTAAATAAAATGGTTAATGGAGCTTGGTTAGGAGAACAACTTGTAAGTTCTGAAGGGATAGATTTTCAGGCTGGAACTACACTAGGTCCTGCTATAGCCTCTAATGGGGGTGTTGTTTACATTGCATATATACTCGAATCTACACCAAAGCAAATTGCGTTTCATAAATCTACAGACGGTGGTTTAACATTTTCTGAAAGTACTACAGCTTATGATTTAGGAGTTGAATTGGCCGAGGGTATAGATGTAGTAGTTTTACCCGATGGCAATCCAGTAATTGCTTTTATTCATTATGGATCTAATTGGGAAAATGCCGATCAAGTTGTAATTCGTTCTTATGATGGAGGTGCTTCCTTTACTGATTTAATATCTATAGACGACTCACCATGCGAATGTTGCACGCCTAGTTTAGTTACAGGAGCTTCATCTTATGGTGTTTCTTATCGTGATAATGATGAAAATATTCGAACATTTAAAGTTCGTACAAGTCTTAATGAGGAAGCCAGTTTCTCAAGTTCTGTAGAAACTGATCTTACCGAATGGGAAGTAAATTCTTGCCCAGTATCTTCTTCGGATGGGTTTTTAGTTGGCGACACTCTTTACAGTGCCTGGATGAGTAAACCTGATGCAATTACTCAAGTTTATATGAGTAAGGCTGATGTTCAGAATGACGAAGTATTTGAGTTCTCAGAAATTGATTATCAAGAAGGATATAGTACTCAAAATCACCCTAGAATGGATGGTAATTCTGATGTTCAAATGATTGTTTGGGAAGAATTTAGGGAATCTAGAAAGGATCTATACGGTGTTATTATTCAAAATGGAGAATATGAACCTTCTTTTTCATTCACTCAAGGAGATTCTATTCAACATAGAGAAAGTGTAGATCTAATTTATGAAGATGGTGCGAATACCTTTCACATGGTTTATCGTAACAGAGGAGAAAATGCGGTGGTTTATAGAACTATTTCTCCCAATAATTTAAGTGTAACAAATAGTCCGCTTAATCAATTAGCAATCTATCCCAATCCTGCAACTAACGAAATCCGTATCCAACATTCATTTAATGGAGACGTAGCTTATAGAATATATAATACTGTTGGAGCGCTTTTAGTTTCTGATAAATATGAGGGTACAATTTTATTAGACAATTTACAACAAGGAACGTATTTTATAGAGTTATTTGATGAGATAAAAATGTATAAATCAAGGTTTATAAAACTTTAACCTGTTTGTTATTGACCTACGGTCTATTTGTAAACGCCTTATTTTCTAAATATAGTTTGTTGATTTAGTGCTTCGAGTGAAGTTGATTAGCAACTGACTGTAAGGGAATTTTATTACCTTAGTCCTGTTGAATTATTAAAAACCAATTGTGTTTCCCCTATTAGTTAAACACAATATTGTCTGTTTAGAATTTTGTGTCAACTGAAATAATAATTTAAATCCATTAACTATGAGACTAATAATAATCTTAATAACTACTTTTTTTACAGTTGAAGCATATAGTCAGTCTGTTCTAAATTTTGACACTTATGAAGCTAATAATAATGATGTTAAAGTGATGTATGATACCTTAAGTTTAAATGCATCAAAGCTATATAATTTACAAGTTGTCGGTACTTACAGCGCATGGAATCCTTCGTACTGGAGTGCTACATGTGGTGAAATAGAATCGGCACCAATGTTTCCTTCTACTGCGGGTCCTATGACTGGTACTGTTGGTTTTGATTTTGAGTATGGCTTTTCATATCCTACATTTTCGCTTTGTAATGGAGCGTCGTTTCCTTTTTCTTCAGTAAGATTTGAAATTTCACTTGATAATGGAGATTCATGGTTTCATCCAACTACATCTGAAGTTTATAATTCAGAACATATATACAATTATGAAATCGAAGGCCTTGGAGTTCCTCTAGGTGTAAGACATATTAGTGCTTATAATTCTGATGATTATGGGATATTACAATTTACTATCTCTCAAGAGAGTTCTTTTGGTGTTGATGAAGATGTAGATGATTCCGAGGAAGTAAATCTGTATCCTAATCCTACTACAAATGAAATTAGGATAGATCAAGGTTTTAGTACAGATGCTATTTATATTATTTACAATACTCTAGGAGAGGCCGTGTTAACAGGGACATATACTGGGATAGTTTCAGTAGAAGATTTGCAACAAGGGACGTATTTTATAGAGTTGTTTGATCAGTCAAAATCGTACAAATCAAGATTTATAAAACTTTAAAGTGTTTGTTGCGCTACTCGTTGCTATTTAGAAATGAAAAAAACATTCATCCTACTCGTAATTCTACTTTTATCGTTTTTATCAATTAACGCTCAAACACCTATTGTTGAGTTTGTTGAGGTGACCGGTTCTTCTGTAAGTACTGTAAAGGAAGTTGGTAAACTTGTTGATGCTTATGTCTATCAATCGGCAATAGATTTATCTGACTTAGAAGTGTCATTAAAGAAACAAGCTTTTATAAATCTAATGCTCCCCTCTATACTCATAGCAAAATACAAACTAGAGCTCACAAGAAATTCTGTTTTAGCAATTGTTAATTCTGAATTTGCCCCATCACTAGAAGATGAGTTGTTTCTAGTTAAATTGAAAAAATCGTATAAATGTAAGTCTAATATTGAATTGTTATCTCGTTTACAAACCCACCCTACTAGTATTGTTATTGCCCAAGCTGCTTTAGAATCTGGCTGGGGTACTTCTCGATTTTACAAAGAGGCAAATAATATATTTGGAGTTTGGTCGTATTCTAAAAACGAAGCACGTATTAAAGCTTCAGAAACACGAGAGGGTACTGCTGTATATGTGAAAAAATATGCGACTCTACCAGAATCTATCGCTTCATACTTTAAAACTTTGGCTCGAGGGCCTTATTCTTCATTTAGGATAGAGAGAGAAAAAACAGCAGATGTTTATCTTTTAACTCCACATTTAAAAGTATATTCGGAGCTTAAAGAAGAGTATGTATTACGGTTAGAAAATCTTATCCGCTATAATAAGTTAACCCAGTACGACAACTATTTACTTAAGGTAAATTACACAGAATAATATGTCGAATAAGATTAATAATAAAGGAGAAGTTTTAGCTTGGTCTATGTATGACTTCGCAAACCAGCCTTTCACGAATTTAGTGGTTACCTTTATTTATGGAACATTCTTCACCACTGTTATTGCAAGTAACGAAATTGTAGGAACTCAACAATGGTCACATGCCATTTCTATAACAGCGATAATTGTTGCTCTATTATCTCCTCTAATGGGTGCTCTTGCAGATAAGGGGGGTTATCGTAAAATGTTTATGCTCATTTTTACTTGGATCACCATAATTGCAACAACTGTATTGTATTTTGTCTTACCAGGTGAAATACTAAAAGCCTTGTTTTGGTTTGTAATTGCTAATATTGGATTCGAGATGGGATCTGTATTTTGCAATGCTTATTTACCAGATATTTCGCATTCTAAAAATATAGGTAGAGTCTCTGGTTATGGGTGGTCTTTGGGTTATTTTGGTGGATTAATAGCACTCGCATTAGCTATGTTATTTTTGGTTCAAACAGATACACCAATATTTGGGTTTGGTAAAGGCGAAGCAGGAGCTTACGAAAATATTAGAGCAACTAATTTATTGGTTGCAGTTTGGTTTGCTGTATTTAGTATTCCTACTTTCTTGTTTGTTAAAGATCATAAGCCAGATACCAAGGCGTTTTTGAAAAATGCAAAACATACTGTAAAAGACTTTAGGAGTACTGCTAAAGAGTTAAAGCAGTATCCGCAAATTATACGTTTCCTTATTGCTCGCTTGGTTTACAACGATGGCTTAGTTACCATTTTTGCTTTCGGTGGTATTTACGCTGCTGGGACTTTAGATTTCACCTTTGATGAAATTATGATGTTAGGAATAGTTCTTAATATTACCGCTGGACTTGGAGCTTTCTTAATGGGCTATTTAGATGATAAAGTAGGGGGTAGGATGACATTAAAATTCACTCTTATTGGATTGATGGTTGCGATGTTATTGGCTGTATTTGCACCCGAAATCAGACCTTTTTTACAATATACTTTAGGGGGTTCTGTAGTCCCAATATGGTTAAATTCTAAGAATATATTTTGGATTGCTGCAGTTTTAATTGGTGCCTTTTCAGGACCTAACCAAGCTGCGAGTCGTTCTTTAATGGGTCGTTTTACTCCCGAATCTAAAAAGAATGAGTTCTTTGGTTTCTTTGCTTTTTCTGGTAAAGCTACCGCTTTTGCAGGCCCTTTTTTGTTGGGTATTCTTACCGTTGCATTCGATAGTCAAAGAGTAGGTATTTCTGTGATCTTCTTTTTCTTCCTCTTAGGTTTTATCCTTTTAAATCGAGTAGATGAAAAGAAAGGAATGGAACAAGGCGGTCTTCCTATTCAATAACTTGTTTTTGTATTAGGTCCGAAATCGCTTTTACCCATCTTTTTTCAGAGTTTAAACTAGGTACTAAGTCTAATTTTGTTCCCCCATTTTCTATAAACAGATCTTTAAATTCTTCGCCTATTTCAATGGTAGTTTCTAAACAATCTGCTACAAAAGCTGGAGAGAATACCAGTATATTTTTAGCACCCGATTTTGCTAATTTTATAACTTCTTTGTCAGCAAAGGGAGTAAGCCATTTATTGTTTAGTCTTGATTGAAAACAGATGCTGTATTTTGAAGAATCAAGATCCATTTTATCTGCTAAACTTTGAGTTGTAGCAATACAGTTTGATTTATAACAGTACCTATTATTACTCTTACATTCACAAGAGTTTGCCAAACAGGTTTTAATGTTTAGTTTTGAAATATGACGTGTAGGTAGGCCATGAAAACTAAAGAGAATATGATCATATTCCGATAAGTTAAATTCATTAGATCGCTCTAAAATTGACTCAAGATATCCTTCGTCTTCATGAAATTCGGATATAAAAGTAAGTTTAGGAATTGCCCACCACTTAGCAATGTATTTCATAACTTCCTGAATAGCTGTTCCACTACTTGATGCAGCATATTGTGGATATAAAGGCAATACAATAATTTCGTCGTATTGTTCTTTTTTCATTTCTTCCAAAACTTTTTTAATTGAAGGCTTTTGGTAGCGCATTGCTAAATGAACAGTATAAGAGTCTGGTAGCTTTTTTTGTACCTCATTTAGTAATTGATCACTGTGAAACTTCAATGGAGATCCCTCAGAAGTCCAAAGTTTTTTATACTCTTTGGAAGAACTAAACATTCTAAATGGAACAATTATGATGTTGACCAGAATTTTTCTCAAAAGCCAAGGCAGGTCTATTACTCTCTCATCGTTTAAAAATTCAAATAAAAAAACACCTACATCTTTTACTGATGGACTCTTTGGTGTACCCAAATTAATTAGTAGAACCCCTGTTTTTTTCATAGTCAAATAATTTGTGGCAATTTAAGTGTTTTTGAGTGACATAAATCACCACATAAAGGTATTTGGTAAGATATTTGTAATTCAAGTCGAGTCTATATAAGAGAATCTTTGTCAGATTCGATTAGGCTTGTTATCTTTACGCTTTATTTTAAAAAAAACCCATCTTATGAAGAAGCTATTAGTTAGTTTGTTTTTTGTTTTTATCTCTACTGTTCAGGCTGGTTTCGCTCAATGTGACTTAGATTTCACCTTTCTTAATACAGGTTCTAACATGACTGTGTTTTTTACTCCTCCTACTGCAGCTGCATTAACTTCCGAATTAGGCGAGGGTACTATAGGAGCTTTCTTCTTAAATGATTCAGATGTTTATTACTGTGCATCTTCTTCTTCTATGTCTGGTATTCCACAACAATTAGCAGTTATGGGAGACGATGCTACTACCACAGATATACAAGATGGTTTTAACGCTAACCAGGAACTGTTATGGTTTTATGAGTCTAATGATGGAAATGTTTACTCATTAACTTTATCCCCTGCAGAGACCTATACTACAAATGGAAATATTGCTATTACAGCCTTTGTTGCTACAAATGTAGATTGCAACGATACAGGAGGTAGTAATTCTTCCTCTTGTGATTATAATTTTGAATTCACGAATACTGGTTCTAATATGACTGTATTCTTTACTCCTACAACTGCCTCAGCAATGAATGCTGAGATGGGAACTGGTACCATAGGCGCATTTTTTTTAAATGATTCAGATGTTTATATATGTAGTGGTTCTTCTAGTTTTTCTGGCGACCAAATCGCATTACCGGTTATGGGAGACGATGCCACTACGAATGATTTACAAGATGGTTTTACAGCCAATGAAGAAATGCTTTGGTTTTATGAATCTAATGACGGTTCTGTCTACTCTCTAAGTCTTAGTCCTGCATCTACCTATTCAACCAACGAAACTACTTTTATTACGGCTTACGTTGCCACACTTGTAGATTGTGGTTCTATTGATGTTCCTGGTTGTACTGATGTTACTGCTTGTAACTATAATGTTCTTGCGACATCTGATGATGCTACTTGTACTTATGCTGAAACAAACCTAGATTGTGATGGAGCTTGTTTAACTGACACTGATAGTGATGATATTTGCGATGAAAACGAAATTGCAGGCTGTCAAGATGAAATGGCCGATAACTATAATGCTGCTGCTACTGATTCTGGAGACTGTATATATAGTGGTTGCTCTGACTACACAGCTTGTAATTACAACGAAAATGCAAATGCTGACGATGGAACTTGTGTGTATACCGATGGTGTTTGTGAAAGCTGTGAGGATGGGATTCTAATTGACAACGATATCGATAACGATGGGATATGTAATGCAGACGAAGTTGAGGAATGTACTGATGCTACTGCATGTAATTATAACGATGATGACACGAGCATCTCAGATAATACACTGTGTATTTATGCCGAAGGTTGTGATTCTTGCTCAGGCGATACAGATGGATCTGGTACTTTAGTAAATAATGACGCGGATAATGATGGAGTATGTAATGATTTAGAAATTGTGGGTTGTACCCAAGAAAATGCATGTAATTACGATAGTACTGCCACTGATGAAGCTGGTAACTGTGAATTTTCTGCGTTGTATTATAATTGTTTAGGTGTTTGCTCAAATGATGAGGATAATGACGGTATATGTGACGAAAACGAAATTCCTGGCTGTACAGACGATTCTGCAATTAACTTTAATGACCTAGCTACCGATGAAGACGGTTCTTGCGAATACGAAACTACAGAATGTGTTTTACCCAATAGTTATGTGTTGAACACTGGGGCGAATATGACTCTGATGTTAACTCCAACATTTATTTCTTCTCTTAATGTTCAAAATATTGATGCTTATATAGTAGCACTTACAGATGATGGACTAGTAATAGGTTCTGCTTTGGTTCATGCTAATGAATTAGAAAATGGTCAAGTTGCCATGCCACTTTGGGCAGATGATGCAACAACTTCCTCAGTTGTTGACGGAGCTATAGATGGAGAAAATGTTACTTTACAACTAGTAGATGGAAGCAGTTTGTATACAATGACTTTAGCTGTTCCTATTTCTTATTCTGCTAATGCTATTTCTGTTCTGTTACAGCCTGTCACTCCTAGCTTCTCATGCGTTGGAGATGTAGCATCAATTAGTGGTTGTACTGATCTTACAGCTTGTAATTATAATGTTATTGCTACAGCAGACGATGGTTCTTGTATTTTTGAAGAAATTGGATATAACTGTAATGGTGTTTGTGTTGACGATGTAGATAACGATGGTGTTTGTGATGGATTTGAAATACCTGGTTGTACCGATGCAACGGCTTTAAATTATAACGAATTAGCAACCGATGATAATGATTCTTGCGAATACCCATTACCACTAGAAGGATGTACAGATCCAGAAGCAAATAACTATAATGAACTTGCTAACATAGAAGACGATTCTTGTTTGTATGGTACAGGAGGATGTACTTATATGGAAGCAACTAACTATGATCCAGAGGCTACTTTTGAAGTCAATTCTTGTGTTTTTGACACACCATTTATTTATATTACTAATACTATAGACGGAGATGTTTTAACAAATAGTCTTGTTTCCTTTAATTACGAGGTCGTAAATATGCCGATTTCAACTTTGTCTTCCGAAGCTCATATAAATTACTCAGTTGATGGTGGTGCCTATGGTACTTTATTCGACCAATCGGGACTTATCACTCAAGATTTCTCATATGGTGAACATACTATCCAATTTATCATATTCGATAATGTTTCTGGAAATAATCAAGCTTGGTCACCCGTAATAGAAACTACGATTAATTTTACAGTAGGGGTAGAAGGTTGTATGAATGAATTAGCAGGTAACTACAATCCTTTTGCTGTACTAGATGATAATTCATGTGTTCCTGGAGCTGATGTTGAGTTTTTTAGCGAAAACACAGGTAGTAATCATACTTTAATGGTCTTATTATCCGAATTTGGATCAATAGATGTAAATGGGTTTACTTCTCAAGACGGTGACTTATTAGGGGTGTTTTATGAGTATAATAATTCTTATTATGGCGCAGGTTATGCTACTTTAGGTACTGGAAATATTCAAGTTGCTGCCTGGGGAGATGATGTTACTACCGATGAGCAAAATGGATTTATTGAAGGACAGACTATTATTTGGGCAATACAGTTTGCTCAAACAGGAAATACTGTTTTCCTCGAAGCTATTTATGATAGCGGACCAGACTCTTATAGTACTAATGGATTGTCTACTATTATAGGATTTGAAGTAATGGAATTCGAAAATATTTCTGGTTGTATTGACTCCGATTACGTAGAGTACAATCCTTTTGCACAAATTGATGATGATTCGTGTCTGACACTTAAAATTTACGGATGTACAGAAGATAATTTTTTAGAGTATTGGGTATATAATGAAGACTTACTTTCTATAGAGCTTCCAGAAGTTTTAGCCAACACAAACGACGGTTCATGTTTTACAGGTATTGTAGATGGATGTACCAATACAGATTATTTAGAATATTGTCTTAGTTGCAATGTAAGTGATAATTCAGTTTGCGAAAATCTGGTAATCTTTGGTTGTATAGATCCTTTAGCTCTTAACTTCGATGAATTAGCAAATACTGATAATGGTACTTGTGAATTTGATATCTGTATAGAGTTTGAACTTGCGAATTTTGAAATTATACACTCTAGTAATTTCAATTTGCCTGTTTTATCTTACGAGATAACGAATCTTAGTAATGAGCAAATTATATTACCAACCTTTAATTTGAACTTAGCATCTAGTGAATACATCTCAGTTTCTACTTCATTAATAACGAACTCTATAATTAACCCTAATGCAACTATTCTAGTTGAAGCCTTTATTACAAGTGACCTTTCAACTTTACCATTTTCAGTTGCTTTAACCGGTTCTGTTAACCTACAGGGAGAATCATTCGATAGTGGAGATATAAATTGTGATTTTGCTTTTGAAGAGTATTATATATTTACTACCCATATAGGTTGTACTTATCCTAACTCGTATAATTACAACGCTCTCGCTACTGTAGATGATGGTTCTTGTATTGAGTTAATTCAAGCATCTGTGTCAGTATTTAATCCTAATTGTAGTGATCAGTTTGGTTATTTATCGATGTTTATAACTGGTGGAATTCCACCATATTCTACCCCAACTACTTATACGCAGCATTATCAATTTGGACCTCCAGTAGATAATACTCCTGTTGTTATTGATGATAACCAAACAATTACAATGTATGGTTTAGACGAAGGCGATTATAGCATCGAAGTTCACGATAGTGTTGGAAATATTGAGTTTTACGAATTCTCTGTGCTTATGCCCGAGGAGGTAATAGTACAAGCGAATATTACAAACTCATTACTTCTTACCTCTACTATATTTCAAGGTAATGGTGTGGTTTATCAATGGTTGTACGAAGGAGAAACTATTCCTGGTGCTAATAGTTCTATTCACTATGCCGAAGAAGTTGGTGAGTACCAAGTGTATATTGAAAGTCCAAATGGATGTGGAGCTTATTCGAATACCGTTTACTTAAATACTGTAGGTATTAGAGATTTAGAATCTTCTAGCTTTAATATATATCCTAATCCAGCCAACAACTTTTTAAGTATCCAGTTATCTCAGCTATTGGATATCGCTTCTTTAACAATTACTGATATATTGGGGCAAGAATTAATCCTTCAAGATTTAGATACTCGGAATGTATCAAAAGAATTTAAAATTGATCTCTCTTCCATTCCTACAGGAATCTACTTTATAGTTGTCGAAAGTGGAACTAAACAAATTGTGAAAAAGTTTGTAAAGAACTAACACAATTATACTGCAAAAAAAAAGGTGGACTTTATAAGTCCACCTTTTTTTTATTGAGCCATTTCATGTTTTAAGTAATCTACAGTATAACTATTCGTTGCTGTAATTACCTCTTCAGGTTTTCCTTCACAGAGTATAGTA
>Ga0308003_1001235_pt1 | contig 11324 bp, 9 predicted proteins | sample Neamet36_FD_203159 | JGI IMG/M metagenome (GOLD analysis project Ga0308003, IMG submission 203159) | Marine microbial communities from water near the shore, Antarctic Ocean - #36 | ecosystem: Environmental > Aquatic > Marine > Unclassified | place: Southern Ocean | collected 2014-06-06
TTATTAAACGACAAAAAGTGGGCGGAGCTACAAAATATTTGGGACGAAACTGTGTTTATAAACCCTGGAATGGAGATTCTGGAAAAAAGATTGATTGATCGTTGGTTGTCTTACGGCATGGATAATGAAAGTGCGCAGAATCGAGCATTTGGCAACGATATCCCAAACGCTAAAAATGTCATTGAGAATTCATTACCTGCTAATATTTTGATTAAGTATTAATAGAAAGTCCTTGGGAAAACATAAATTCAACGTCACCAGGGCACTACCTTGAAAGTTGAAATAGTGATTTAATGATTGATTTACAAATTTTTAGCCCTCAGCCAGCCTAATTGGCTGTATTGGTGGTCTAGTCAGCGGGTGTTCATTATTGATCTGGTGTAGCAAGGGGGCAGGCTGGTGTTGCGTTGGTGACCCAATACGTGGCTGAAACTTAGAGGAGGAGTTGACGATGAAAGGTGCGTTGATCGGCTGTGGGTTTTTTGCTCAAAACCATCTTCATGCGTGGCGTGATATTGTAGGCGTTGAAATTGTTGCAATTTGTGACAGCGACCCGGAAAGGTTAAAAGCTACCTCTATAGCCTTCGGAATTTCGCGTACCTATGAAGATGCCACCCAAATGTTTGTGGAATTAGATTTTGATTTCGTTGATATTGCCACTACTGTCGGTTCACATCGCGCTCTGGTCGAAATGGCCGCCAATGCCGGTGTTGATATAATCTGCCAGAAGCCTTTTTCCGAAAATATGATTGACGCCCGCGCGATGGTTGAAGCGGTAAAGATCGCGGGCAAGACCCTTATGGTGCATGAAAATTTTCGCTGGCAGTCGCCTATTCAGGCGGCGCTAGAGGTTGTGAAGTCTGGTGCCATTGGTGAACCATTTTTTGGTCGTTTCAGCTTTCGCTCCGGCTATGACGTTTTTACTGGTCAGCCATATCTCGCGAAGGGTTCACGCTTTATCATCGAAGACTTGGGTATTCATATCCTTGATATTTCGCGCGCTTTCTTTGGGGATGCGACGCACATAGTAGCGACCACCCAGCGCATCAACCAAAGTATCAAGGGCGAGGACGTTGCCACAATGATGTTGACGCATGAAGGAGGTGCTACCAGTGTGGTCGATTGTTCCTATGCGACGACACGGATGCCAGAAACCTTTCCTCAGTCCTTATTGGAAATCGACGGAACTCAAGGAACACTGCGGCTTGACGCGGGTTATCGGCTTACGGTGCAGGTTGGCAAGGAGGTGCAAAAAGATGTATCACCTTCGATACTGCCTTGGGCACAACGGCCGTGGCATAACATCCAAGAAAGCGTATGGATAATCCAACAGCATTTCGTGGAGTGTATCACTGCGGGTACCCAGCCCGAAACTTCGGGTTTGGACAACCTCAAAACACTTGCTTTGGTTGAGGCTGCATACCTGTCGGCGATGAACAGAACAATAGTGCAATTATCAGATATTTAATTAGAAAAATATATCCTTTTGGGGTTAGCCACCTGTACTGCATAGTACATAATTGGCGATGCTGACTATTACATCGATCCCGCAGTAATATTTAGATGACAAAATCCCTAGCGTACGTCCTCGACCCCAAATCTAAATCGCAGATACATTTTCGTGGTAAATGATGACGCATGCTACGGATCAAACGGGTTACACTGGCCAAGTCGCAAATGGAAGCGTACCATTTTATTGGTGAGAGAAGGAATTGATGGCTAACCTGGGCTAGGTTTCAATCAGAACATTAGGCTCTTATGATTGGTAAACAAAAAAGTAGATCTAAACCCTTGGTATCGATGAAAAGTTTTTCCCAGCACGGTTTAGATGATTTTGCATTGCTTGGATTGCACCAGAATCTTTATTGGAACGTAAAAAAGTGAGAATTTCCGTATGTTCGGTTAACGTTGTCTCTTCGCGGCCAGACCACAAAAGTAAAGATGAATGATATTCAAATAACCATGTCAACATTATTTCAGTAATGGAATGGATCAGAGGATTTGCGGCAATAGTCGCAATGCGAGTATGAAATGCGATGTCGGATTTCATAAATTGCTCGGCATCACCAAGGTGCCCTCTCTGCTCCTCAATCAGGGCCGCCAAGTCATCAGCATCGCCCACGGTGCATTTTTGCGCGGCAAGCTGGACTGTGCCAATCTCAAAAATAAAGCGTATTTGTTTGAGGTGTTCAATGTTGGCAGGTTCGCTTGACAGAAAAAGTTTGACGATATCATCGAGCTGATTAAATGCAATTCCCGCAGTAAGGGCGTTCACGCGACTGCGTCCTCCGTGGGTGATTGTGATGAGGCCTTTATTTTGCATAGCTTGCAAAGCCTCGCGCACCGCTGGGCGGCCAACACCAAAACGCTCCATTAATGCCCGTTCGGAAGGCATAACATCTCCCGCTGAAAGCTCTCCACTTGCAACTAGTTGACGTAGGCGGCGAAAAACCTGATCTGACAACTTTAAGCGGACAATTTTGTCGCTAGCCTCATCCATTTTTCTCATCCCAAACAGCTTTTTTTGCAGGTGATACTTTCACCAACTTAGTTGAAACACATCACCTCGTGCTACAAGAGTGGTAAGAACGCAAGGTCAAGTGATCCTCTCTATGCTAGCCGCAATTTCTTCGGGCTCAAAAACGCGTTTCCAGTCATCGCGCATCAAGATGGGTTTTCCGAACTTAATAGCTTTATTACAAGCGTCCGAAAACTGGCCGTCAATTTCCTTAAAGATTACAGCACTAAGGATGTTCATATGACCTAAAAGAAAGTCTCTTGCTGCCTCCTTGGGCACGCCGCGGGCAACTACTTCGTCCATCGCATCCTTCATAACATCCAAGAGTGATGCGCAGACAGTCTCTGATAAGCCTGGCTCCAGTAAGGCCATTTGCTCAACTGTCACGCGGTGGGACCGCGCTACTGGTGCAAAGATTATTTTACCCACTTTCTCACCTAAAACATAGTCAGAATCTGGACCTTGCATAAGCGCATTCACGATCCCCTGTTCCGCCGCAACTCCACCAAAATAGTCTTTGCGACCCTCCATTGTCTTTTCGTCGTTAAAAATTGGCGGGTGGCACGGGTGGCTTACGAAATACGTTATGTCGCTGCGTTTAGGTAAGTGCCCTGCGAAGGGTGCTGCTGCATCAAGGCAGATAACCATTGCGCCAGTCGGTATTTGGTCAATGATCGATGCTGCGACTTTTTTAATCGCAGTATCTGGTACCGCAAGGACTACCACATCAACCCCATGCAGCGCGGCATCGGCTGCTTGACACTCAATGCCAAGTTCTGCTTTTAACCTTGCGCGCCCCTCTGGCGATACTTCTACATGCACAGTGTTAAAATCAGATTTTGCTAGATTTTTGGACAGCCTGACGCCCATTTTTCCACCGGCCCCGAATAATGCTAATTTTGTCACGTGACTTCTCCACTTATTGTTTGCTTCGGCCCACAAAGTACATAATTGACAACTGGTATAATAAGTTACTAACTATACCAATCTGTCAAGTAACACTTCGGAGATTTGACGACATCAAAAGGATATGGATTTGGGTTCATTGCCTGAAGGTCTGCTCGTTGCATGGTATGGCGATGACTTCAGCGGCGCTGCGGCTGTGATGGAGGTCCTTGCCTTTTCGGGGGTTCCAGCAATGCTGTTTCTCGATGTTCCTACGTTGTCTCAGCTTGCTGATTATCCTGATGTGCGGGCGATTGGTGTGGCCTCAACCGCGCGTGCATGGTCGCCTGAGCAAATGGCTAGAAAACTGCCGATTGCCTTTGAGTCTCTCTTGGCACTAAAGCCTGAAATATTGCACTACAAGATTTGTTCAACATTAGATTCATCGCCTGCAGTGGGGTCCATCGGATGCGCCATCGAAATTGGTGCCACTTTGACCAATGCGTCTGCTGTGCCCGTACTTGTTGCAGCACCACAGATGCGACGCTATCAAATTTTTGGTCATTTGTTTGCGGGCTTTGACGATGAAGTATACCGTTTAGACCGACACCCTGTCATGGCTTGCCATCCGGTCACACCCATGAAGGAATCTGATGTAGCGCAACACATATCCGAACAATCAGATTTGATAGATGCCTCATTATGGTCACAAGAAGATATTGCATCTAATCGTAAACTACCCAGGTCTGGTAAAATTCCGGTGATGACAATCGATAGCCTGGATGCGCAAAGCGAGGTCGCAGCGGGCCGTATGATTTGGGAACAGCGGGCTAGGAATCCATTCATTGTGGGATCACAGGGTGTCGAATACGCACTGGTCCGTCACTGGGTTGAAACTAATAGTTTGCCGAACTCGACGCCACCGGACGGCGTAGGACGCGCTCATGGAATGGTTGTAGTGTCGGGCTCTGTATCCCCAACGACTGCAAAACAGATAGCGTGGTCACGCAACAATGGCTTTGCTACCATCCGCTTTGACGTGTCAACGGCCTGTAGTGAAAACATGATGCTGACGGATGAGAAAAACCGTGTCATAAAAGAGAGCCTCGCGGCAATTTCCGCCGGTATAGACCCGCTAATTTGTACGGCGGAGGGGCATGATGGTGCCGGCGCAGCACAGTTCAAAAGGGCAGTAGAAACCTCTGGCAAAACCCTTGCTGAGGTAAACAAACGTATAGGGCAGGCCTTAGGTGATATATTGTGCTGTATCCTGAACCAAAGTAGAATTAGGCGTGCCGTAATTTCGGGTGGAGATACATCGGGCTATGCCACCCAACGTCTTGGTATTTTTGGCTTGTCAGCTTTGGCCCCTACCATTCCTGGGGCATCCCTTTTTCTTGCGCATGCAGATGGCCCTATGGATGGTTTGGAATTGGCATTGAAGGGCGGTCAAATGGGTAGTCCCGATTACTTTGGCTGGATTCGTGACGGTGGAGGACTAAGATGACTCGCATAACTGCGACCTACGATATTGAAACTCCCTTGGGATTAGCGCAGGCCGCGGCAGTCATGGCTGGGGAGCAGTCAACTGGTACTTTTGTTCGGCTGGCGGGTGAGACAGATGCACTACGTGAACGCGCGGCGGCACAGGTGGACAGGATTGTGCCAACTGGCAGTTCTACGACTCCCTCATTGCCCTGTCGCAAAACTGGTGATGTATATGAACGAGGTTTGGTCACAATAAGCTGGCCGTTGGGTAATTTTGGCGTGTCATTGCCGACACTGCTGTCAACCCTTGCAGGAAACCTATTTGAGCTAGCTGAGCTGTCGGCAATACGGCTGGTTGATATTGATTTGCCTTTGGAATTTGCCAACCAACACCCTGGTCCGCAGTTTGGTGCGACTGGTACGCGCCATTTTATGGGGGATCACAAAGGCTCGTTGATTGGCACAATTATTAAACCTAGTGTCGGTTTTACCGCTGATGAAACGGCAAGCCTTGTACGCACGCTTGTTGATGCAGGCATCGATTTTATCAAGGATGATGAACTTCAGGCAAACGGACCGGATTGCCCGTTTGATGACCGGCTCGACGCTGTGATGCGCGTCATCAATAGCCACGCAGATAAGACTGGCAAAAAAATTCTTTATGCTGTGAATATTACGGATGAGATTGACCAAATGTGGCGTAACCTTGATAAAATGGAGAGTGTTGGCGCGACGTGTGCGATGGTCTGTGTCCAGTCCGTCGGATTAACGGGGCTGCGTGCAGTGCGCGACCGCAGTGGAGTGCTAATCCATGGTCACCGTGCGGGATGGGGGCTTTTGTCGCGCTCACCAGATATTGGAATTGACTTTGCCGTAATGCAAAAGCTTTGGCGGCTTGCAGGGGCTGACCATCTACACGTGAGTGGACTTGCAAACAAATTTACTGAAAGTGACGCCACGGTGGCCAAGGCTGCAAAGTCCGTGCAGCAGCCATTATTTGGTAATGGAGGACCAGCTTATCTTGCCATGCCAGTATATTCTTCGAGCCAGACAATCTGGCAATTTGCGCCTACGCGGAAACTGCTTGGGAATGATGATTTCATTTATTGTGCAGGTGGCGGGATTATGAGCCATCCGGGCGGTCCTGCCGACGGCGTGACAAGCCTAAGAGAAGCGGCAGAAGCGGCTCATCTTGGTTTATCATTAAAAGAGTTCGCGGCACCTGGGTCCCCGTTGAAAAGAGCTATGGATCATTTTGATATACCATTTATCAATTTATCTAATTCAGAAATCTGAGGCTCGATGAGCGTCTAAAATTAGGTACTACTACCCGTAGGTTTATTGATTAAGTTTTTTAAAGCACAGTTTTAATCTCATCACACCTATAAGCCTAAAGGGCGGGGGCAGGGGCTGTGGCGGATAATTAGCGAGGACTGTTCGCTAGGTTCTCTAGTGTTGTTATTTTAGTTTCATTAGTATGAATTATTGTTTGGGGTCAGGGCACCAAACCAGATTCTCAAATTGAACCTGCTTCAACCATATAATTATTTGCAGTGCACATTGATGCGTCGTCAGATGCTAAAAAAAGAACCATACGGGCCACATAAATAGGGTCAATGAGATCTGGGAGGCATTGACGCTTGTACTGATTTTCTAGCCCTTCGGGTGTCACCCATAATGTTTTTTGTCGTTCGGTCATAATCCATCCTGGTACTACTGTATTAACACGAATTCGGTGCTGACCAAGATCACGTGCCATCGTTCTGGTTAGTCCATGTACAGCAGATTTTGCGGTAGCATACGCGGGGAACCCTCCCCCAGCCTCCCACCATGAATTTGAGCCCATATTTATAATAGAGCCACCACCCTTTTTAATCATTTCAGGTGCAACATGCTGAATAGCAAAAAACTGGTGCCGTAAATTTACTGATAATCTCTCGTTCCAATAATCTTCTGTCACATCTTTCCAATTATGCCGATCATCGCTGGCAGCGTTATTTACTAAAATATCAGCTGGACCAATAAGCTTTGTTAGGTTGCTTATGGAGGCTTTCATGGCTGAAATGTCGTTTAAGTCGCAAATTTCAAAATAGACGTTGTCACCTAGTTTTTTTGCAAGGCGTTGACTTGCATCAGCATCCAAATCAATAAATCCAACTTTTGCACCCTGTTTTGCAAATGCTGAAACTATCTCGGCGCCAATGCCTGAAGCACCGCCCGTAATAAAAACTGTTTTTGCTGATAAGCTGGGATAAGTTGCAAGATTTGTGGACATGTTAGCCTCAATTTTAATATTAATAAGTTGCGCGACCACCGGAGAGGTCAAATACTGCACCAGTGGTGAAAGAGTTTTCCGCGCTGACCAACCAATAGATCATTGAGGCCGCTTCTTCAACTTCCAGAAAACGGTTGCGAGGTATCTTTGAGAGCATGTAATCTATGTGTTCTTGCTTCATCTGATCAAAAATACGTGTTCGCGCTGCAGCAGGCGTTACACAGTTAACGGCAACATTAACGTCGGCAAGTTCTTTACCTATTGATTTTGTTAGGCCAATAACCCCTGCCTTGGAGGCAGAATAAGCTGAGGCATTAGGATTTCCTTCCTTACCTGCTACCGAAGCAATATTAACTATACGGCCATAATTTTGTGATCGCATACCTTCCAAGACTACTTTGTTGACGTGGAAAGTTCCCATAAGGTTAATTTCTATTATTTGTTTAAACTCTTCGACGGAGTAATCCACAACCGGTGCGTTACTTCCTGCTATGCCAGCAGAATGGACTAGAATATCGACACGCTCGAATTCACTAAGCGTCTTAGCATAAGCATTCTGCACACTTTGCCAATTTGAAACATCGACTTCGATAGCAATCGAGCCATTTCCAAATGCGGTGGCCTTTTTTGTTCCGAGATCAAAATCCAAATCCCATATTGCCAGTCTCGCACCATTTGATGCTAATTTCTTAGTTACGGCTCCGCCAATACCTTGCGCGCCGCCTGTTACGATCGCATTTTTATTTAATAAGTCCATGTTATTCATACACCCCAGTATATATAAAATATTATTCGTATAATCGAAAAGTTCCGCTTAACCGGTCCAACCAGAGGTTATTTAATGATGGTCATACTGATTAATGTATGTCCTTCCTCACGTTTGAGCACTGGCAACTTTTAGTTTCACCGTCCGCCATCCTCTTCTAAATTTTGGATATTAACTAACTGGCTCATGGCTGCGGACTCGTAAGCTGCTTCTGCTAGCGCGTAGGTTTTCAGGCTTTCACGAACTGACGTCTCAAATGGATTAGTAGATTTCAGGCAATCGATGAAATGCTGTTGTATGCGTGGAATTGAATCCTGAATCTGTGTCCATGGTGCAGAAGTCCAATCGCGTTTATCATCCTCAATGACCTCGTCGCGTACAGTTTTATCTGTGTGAACGCGCAAAATTTCACCTTCAAGAATTTGAATTGTGCCTTCTCGGCCTTCGACCACGCCCAATGTTTGGGGGAAGGAACTGGGCCTGCGAATGGTAGCATAACTTATATCGATTACAGTTGTTGCCGCATTGGTGTGATGTAGCATTATGGTCGCGGCGTCTTCGCCAGCGAGACCTTGCTTCACCGATTGGTTGAGGCAGTTTACTGTATCGGCGTCACCCATCAAGAATTGTGCAAGGTCCAGCATATGGATACCTACGTCCATGATCATAAAGCGTTCAGTATTCAAGAGGTAGGGCTGGTTGCTATACACATCGATGTCATTGCGCCATGACAAGCTTGCAAAAGTTGTTTCTCCTATCTCGCCACTGTCGAGTATGGCGCGAAGCCGGCGAAATATCTTCTGAAATCGAAAGTTTTCGTGGACCATGACGCGGACATTTTTAGCGCGTGCATTAGCTTCGATCCGGCGGCATGTTATAATATCCTCGGCTAAGGGTTTTTGCACGATGATCGAAAGTCCCGCAGATACTGCCTGTGCCACTAGTGCTTCGTGGGTATCCATCGTCGTACAGATGTCCACAAAGTCAAATTTACCAGAAGCCATGATGGATGCGTCCGTGTGCCATGTAGCAATGTTAAAATCTTCGCTACATGCGCGGGCACGATCTGCGTCAAGATCACAGACCGCTGTGATCGCTGCTCCCTCAACATTCGTCCAAGCATGAAGGTGGTTGCGCGAAAAGAAACCGCAACCGATCAGTAATCCCTTAAGTGGTGGGGTCATGATGTTGCCTCTCTTAGATATAGAACTGCATAGGCATCAAGCGATTTTCCTGTTTCAAGCGGTGTCATATCTTCTGACATCCCAGAGAGATTACTAGCATCAAGATATACTCCAACAGGATTAGTTAGATTTATCTGGGGTACATCGCGCTGTAGCTTCGAGAGGTTTGCAATCAATGCACTGCGGTGACCGTCATGTTTCCAGACGAGACAGGCTATGTCGTTATGCGTATCGGCACGCAATAAAAGCGCTCCGCCTGCAGCCGCTATCCAGCGGGTGACGTGGTAAAGTGGGAAAAGCTCCCCATCGCCTAAGTCATCCCAAACTGGTCTGGGGTAATCTTGTTTGTCAGAAATCAGGCCAAACGGTCCTGTCGGGGCGCCAAATGCAAAGCGGTCTACTGAAAATGGGGCAATCCGTGTCAAATAACCCACAATCCACGCTGCAGCAAAAAATCCACGTTGGCGTGGATCATGCGCGGCCATTTCCTCGCGTGCCAAAGGATCGTTTTTAACAGGTGCACTGCCATAAGGGTTCAGCCGCATTCCTATTCCAACTGGTCCAACAGAAATTGGTAGCCCATTTGCCAAAGTATTTGCCGAATACAGAACATGTGATAACGATTCCAACGTTTCCATAACAGAGGCATCATCGGCGGCATGGACCAGGGGCGAAGTGGCAAATGTCATGCCATCCCAATGTAACGTAGTAAGTCTTTTACGATTGAGCTCTGTAAAAAAGGCAGGAGTGCCACCTATTTTGGTCGCTTGGGGGAAATAGAGAGATAGAGCGTCGGTGACTGCGGATTCGGAGGGCTGCTGCGGGCGATCCTCGTTGGGCTGAAAACTTTGCTCGTCAATTTTGGAAAATGCCGAGACGCGAGCAACAGAAATCCCTGCGCTTGTCATTAAACCAGATAGCGTTTTCAGCTCTCGCATCAGACCGGTGGCGTTAGGCGCTGTGAAAATCACCTGCACTTCTAAGCCTGCACCCGTTAACTTCATCAATTGCGTGATGGCTTTATAATCTTTTTCATCGTTACTGGTGCTGAGATCGACCCTCAGGAGTAGGGAAGCAGGTGCTAGGCACTTTACCAACTCAGCGAAGTGCAGCGCGCACGCTGCATCTGCCGGTGTATCAAGTGGCAAAGCGAAGTACGGCATACGCTGCTTGACAATTTCTGGAAGATTAATTGTTGGCTTAGGCAGGATATCCATACCTGTATCGTGGACATTTACCCTTACGCTCTGCTGAATGGTTTCATCCGGAGAGAGCACGTAAGGATAGGGTAAGTCGATCGGGCGATTGTAGGTTTTGAACGAGGCATCAGTCCAGTTGCGTTGATCCTCCATCTCAAAAATATCACCCGCAAAGCTAGTTTCTACTTTTAGCCCCTCCACTGGACTATGTGTGATTGCACGCATGTCCATGACGGGCTGGCCCGGAGAAATTTGAAGCGAAATCGTCTTGTCTTGTGCTGGTGCTGAGTAGTGATCAACGCTAACGCGGGTACCAGCAAATCCATCAAGCGGGTGGAGTATGACAAAGCCACTTCGATTGGTTTTAAAGGAAGCCTCTGCACAAATTGTTGCGTCAGCTACCAAACGGCCCACTGCGTCTCCCTTTATACAGATGGCAACTGACACTCCCTTACCTGATGTGCCGTAATGTGCTTTGTAATAAATACTAAATTCTGTGTGAGATTCTGTTATTTTGAGGCCAGAAATTGAGGCAGCCGGTGTCCCCCATCCGGGGGTACGCACCAAAAACGAAATACCACGCAGAATTTCAATACCCTTCCATCGCACCCAGCGAAGCGACCCTGCAGAATATACGACTTCGAGCGACCCTGCGCTGAGGATGTGGGGTGCGTCTGGAACCACAGGTGTACCTGTCAGAAGAATATCATTAATCATTGGCTCTGCCTTTAGGTTTAACCACTACTATATCTGTATACATAAAAGAAAAGTATACTTTAACTCTAGCTTCCGCCCGAGGCGTAAATCAACGTTTATTAGTTAATATTAAACAAAAAAAGAAGGTTTGTGGGCTTGCGCCGTTCTTCTACAGGCATAAACTGTACTCAGATTAATTCAACAAAACTGTTGGTTCCGGAACTTAGTATCGCCCCTGAACATTTAATTCATAGCGAGACACCGGGAGCTGCGAGGCAAACCTGAGGCATAAGATGGCTCGGTCCCAAAAAGG
>Ga0308003_1001237_pt1 | contig 11310 bp, 10 predicted proteins | sample Neamet36_FD_203159 | JGI IMG/M metagenome (GOLD analysis project Ga0308003, IMG submission 203159) | Marine microbial communities from water near the shore, Antarctic Ocean - #36 | ecosystem: Environmental > Aquatic > Marine > Unclassified | place: Southern Ocean | collected 2014-06-06
GCCTACTGGTATTGATCACTATGAACGTATCTTAGTGCGTATTTTTAAAGGAGATACTAATATTGGCAAGCTTATGGTTGAATCAGGCATGGCGTTTTCTTATAAAGAGACTTATCGCCTGGAAGAGAATTTAGCTAAATCGGAAAAATTGGGTTTTTGGAGTTTCCATACCCCACCTATTGAGCCATATAAATGGCGAAAAATGGGTCGTCGTTAGTTTTGTATTTTTAAGAAGATCTTATGGATATTAATATTGTCAATAAAATAGTTTTGTTTTGGGTGATTTTCTTTATTACTCCTGGACCAGTATGGTTGTCGGTTATGGAAGTAACCCGCAATTTGTCTTTTGCAAAAATTTGGACTTTTTTCTTTAAAATATTCTTGCCTGTCAATTTATCTATTCAAGTTCCTCAGGCTATTATTTGCGTTATTTTTGTAGAATATATACTTAATATATTTTCTAATGTTGGTTTTTGGCTTTATATTTCAAGTGGGCTTTATATTATCTATCTAGCCTTCAAGGTTATGAATAGTAAGCGGTTAAATATTAATTCACAGCTGGGTTTTGTTAATCTTGCAATGGTGATGTTACTGTCACCAAAGATATGGCTGTTGTTTCCCTCTGGTGCAGTTATCGCCATTCAGTTGCAACAGGGAATGTTGATAAACTCAGCTTTATTTGCCTCATCAATGTTGATAATATCAATCTTAATGTTTTTTATATATGTCATTATTGGAAAGATAGGCGCCAAGTTGCTAAAAGATAACTTTACATATTTAACCTTTGTTCTTTTGATTTTGTTTGCGTTATTCTTATTTTATGAAGCGATAGACTTAGCCAGCTAAGATTGTTACTAACGCATGGTGACAAGTTCTTCTGCACTAGAGGGGTGGATTGCTACCGTATCATCCAACTGTTTCTTGGTCGCTCCCATCTTAATGGCAACGGCAAAACCTTGTAGCATTTCATCAGCGCCATGACCCATAATATGACAGCCAACTACTTTTTCATCGTCACCTTCACAGACTAATTTCAAAGCAGTGGTTGTTTTGTGATCGAGCAGTGCGTCAGCCATTGGTGTAAATTCTGATTTGTAAACTTTGACTTTGTCAAATTTTTCATTTGCTTGTATTTCAGTTAAACCAATCGTACCAATTGGTGGGTGTGAAAAAACCACCGTTGCAATATTATCATAATTAAGATGACGATCAGTCATGCCGTTATATAGACGATCAGATAGCCTTCTTCCAGCAGCAATAGCGACAGGCGTAAGTGGTGCACGCCCTGTTGCATCGCCAAGTGCAAAGATATGGTTAATATTGGTCGTTTGGAACTTATCAGTAGGAATGAAGCCACGTTGATCAGATTCAACACCTGCATTTTCCAACCCTAAATGTTGGGTCATTGGGTTGCGACCCACTGCCCAAATAATAACATCAAAGCCAGAGAAATCACCTTTGTTAGTATGTATGGTTTTATCTTTTGATATTTTGTCAATCTGCGTATTATGATGAAGTTTAATACCATGATTGGTATAGTCCTTATCTAGAGCATCTTGAATCATTGGATCAAAGCCGCTAAGTAACTTGCCAGATCTGCCAAATATTTCTACCGATGAACCAAGCGCATTTAACACACCTGCTAGTTCAACACCAATATAGCCACCACCAATCACAGCTGCTTTTTTAGGTAACTCATCTAGTTCAAAGAATCCATCTGAAGTGATGCCATATTTTGCACCCTCAATATGAGGTACAGCAGGTTCACCACCGGGTGAAAGTACGATTGTATCAGCGCTATACACTTCGCCATTAACGATGATTGTATTTTGATCAACCAATTTACCGAAGCCGTGAATATAGTCTATTCCTAATTCTTCTAAGTAACCATCGTACCAAGAGGTAATGCCTTTAATATAATTATCTCGACCCTCTTTTAGAGTTTTCCAAGAGAAGTTTTTAATTTCAACATCAAAGCCAAAGCCTTTTGCGCTATTAATTTGTGTGGCAGTGTTAGCTGCAAACCACATGACTTTTTTCGGTACACAGCCCACATTTACACAAGTGCCACCAATGGTTTTAACTTCAATGACGGCGCATTTCTTGCCGTATTCTGCAGCTCTTTCTACTGCTGATAAGCCGCCAGATCCAGCACCAATTGCAATCATGTCATAATGTATTGTCTTGTTTGTCATTGTATTCTCCGCATAACTAACGAGGCCTTCCCATCAGTTGTTTAATAGCCAGCTTTAAGACTAGCTATAATAAATTTATCTAAATTACCATCAAGTACATCACCTGTGTTACTTGACTCCACTCCAGTTCGTAAATCTTTAATACGTGATTGATCAAGTACATATGAGCGAATTTGATGGCCCCATCCGATATCAGATTTGGCATCTTCCAGCTCTTGATTTTCACTATTACGTTTTTGCATTTCAAGCTCGTAAAGCTTCGATTTTAACTGCTTCATGGCTTGATCTTTATTGGCATGTTGGGATCTACCATCTTGACACTGAACCACTGTGTTAGTTGGTAAGTGAGTGATACGTACTGCTGAATCAGTTTTATTAACGTGCTGACCACCTGCGCCACTTGCACGATAAGTATCAATACGAATGTCTGTCTTGTTAATGTCAATATCTATATCATCATCAACTTCTGGCGAGACAAACACAGAACAAAAGGATGTATGGCGTTTGCCATTAGCATTAAAAGGTGATTTTCTAACCAAACGATGAATGCCAATTTCACTTCTTAACCAGCCATACGCATATTCGCCATCAAAATGTATGGTGGCAGATTTTATGCCTGCTACTTCACCGGCTGAGGCTTCCATAAGTTTGACTTTAAAGCGATGTTTATCACCCCAGCGTAAATACATACGTAATACCATTTCTGCCCAATCTTGAGCCTCTGTACCGCCTGAGCCTGACTGAATATCGAGGTAGGCTGAATTGGAGTCTAAATCTCCATTAAACATGCGCTCAAACTCTAATTTAGCAATTGATGACTCAATAGATTCTAAATCATCTTTAACACCTGCAGCAGTCAGTTCGTCGTTTTCTGCTTGTGCCATGTCAAGTAATTCCACTGCATCTGCTAAAACATTGTCAGCTCGTTCAAATGTTTGGCAAATATTTTCTAGCTTTATCTTTTCCTGGCTTAATGCTTGAGCTTCGTCTGGATTTGACCATATTTCAGGATTTTCCATTTCGAGCAAAACTTCTTCTAAGCGACCTTGCTTTTCTTCCAACTCAAGATGCGCAGACAATAAGCTTGAACGCTCAAGTAAGTCATTAATTTTTTGATAAGTAGGCGATAGCTCCATGATCTTGATTTTACTATTGAGTACACAAAAAAAAAGCCCCAAAAAGGGGCTTTTGTGAAAATAATTTAAATTATTTTCTCAGGCCTAAGCGCGAAATCAAATCAGAGTATGCATTCACATTTGTACCTTTAAGGTAAGACAGTAATTTTTTACGTTGAGAAACCAAATGTAGTAGACCTCTTCTAGAGTGATGATCTTTTTTATGCGTTTGGAAATGCTCAGTTAAATGTTTAATGCGAGCTGTTAATAAAGCGACTTGTACGTTAGTAGAGCCGGTATCTCCATCAGTAGATTGGTATTCTTTGATAATTGCTTGTGTATCAATTGACATAATAAATAATTCTGAAACTTAAAATAATAAAGGGTTAATTATACGCTAATTTAGATAATTGTTCTGATATTTGGACAAATAAGTTAATAAAAATCGCTCTCACCTTCAGGGCGTGTTTTGAAGCGTTTATGCATCCATAAGTATTGTTCAGGGTATTGTAAAATTTGTGCCTCTAGTATTTTATTGGTTATAGTGGCACTAATAGTAGCATCAGCATTGGGATAGTTATCAATAGGTGCTTCAAAATTCATACTATAGCCTGACTCAGTGCGATTAAAGAAAAAAGGTATTACGACAGTACTTTCATCTTTAGCAAGACGGGCTGTTGCAGATACAGTGGCAGTTTGAATGTTAAAAAAAGGTGCAAACACGCATTTATTTACTCCCAAGTCTTGATCAGGTGCATACCAAATGGGTAGTTTGTTTTTAATGGCCTTAAGTAAGGATTTAATGTCTTTAGCTTTAATCATAGTTGCGCCATGGTCTTCATAAACTCTACGCATGATTACGTCAAATAAAAGATTGTTTTGAGGACGGTAAATATTAGCAATATGATGCTTTAGCAAGAGTGCACGACCTCCAAGCATTAATGGCATAAAGTGCCCTGAAAATAAAATAACACTTTGTTTATCTTTAATAGCTTGCGTTAAATAATGCTCATTATGGATACTAAGCATTGATGTAATTTTTTTATCTGTTGCAAAATAAGCATTAGCAGTCTCAAAAATTGAGATGCCTAAGGCCTCAAAATTTTGTTTAACGAGTGTCTCTACCTCAGATTTATTTTTATTAGGGAAGCAGCGAGATATATTAATAAAAGCGATATTTTTATGACGACCAAAGAGTCGATATAAAGCCATACCCATTATTTTTCCGATCATTACTTGAGTGTTAAAAGATAATTTGGCGCCGAGTTTCATAAGGCCAATTAGTAGCCAAGTTGGCAGGAATTTAGGATGATAAAATTTTGGATTATTCATTAAAATACGGTTTATGCCTTATATTAGTCAAAGCTTTATTGACGAACTCCCCAATCAAGTCGATATCGTTGATTTGATCAATAAACGTGTGCCCCTTAAAAAATCAGGCAGTGATTATCGTGCACCTTGTCCATTTCACGGGGGTAAAAATAGCAACTTTGCAGTCAATGCTCACAAGCAATTTTATCATTGTTTTAAGTGTGGTGAGAGTGGTGGTGCTATTAGTTTTATTCAAAAATTTGATAATTTGAATTTTGTTGAGGCGATTGAAACAATTGCCAGTGAGTGCGGACTAGCTATTGAATATGATTCTAACTCTAAACCCGTTGATCCGAGATTTGAGCGCTATCGATTATTATCTCAAAAAGTGGGTGAATTTTATACAGCGCAATTACGCAATTCACCGGCCAAAGATAAAGCAGTTCAATATGCAAAAGCCAGAGGTATTAGTGGGGCGATTGCTAAACGTTTTGAGTTAGGCTTTGCAACGCCAAGCAATAAAGATTTACTTGTGTACTGTGAAAATAATGAGCAAGAGGTAGCTGATTTAAAAACACTCGGACTAGTCAAAGAGGGCCAATATGGAGATTATGATTTTTTTCGTGATCGCCTTATGTTTCCCATTCACAATACCAAAGGCAATATTATCGCTTTTGGTGGTAGGGCATTTGAAAATGATGCAAAGGCTAAGTATTTAAATTCTTCTGAAAGTGTTATTTTTTCTAAATCAAAAGAATTATACGGCCTACATCATGCACGCAAGTACTCTAGGTCAATGGATTATATGCTCGTAGTGGAAGGCTATATGGACGTTGTGGCACTCCACCAGGCAGGCGTTACTAAAGTAGTTGCTACACTGGGTACAGCGACTAGCCCCGAACATTTGAAAATATTAATACGAACTAGCAATGTTATTGTTTTTTGTTTTGATGGAGATGATGCAGGTCGAGCAGCAGCTTGGAAAGCCTTAAAGATTACTTTATCAGTGATTAAAGCAGGTGCAACATTTAAGTTCTTATTCCTGCCCGATGGAGAGGATCCTGATTCATTAGTGAAAAAGGAATCAGCCAAAGCTTTTGAGGAGCGAATCTCTAAAGCGCAGCCTTTGTCCCAATTTTTATTTGAGCACCTTAAGGCAGAAGTTGATTTTGACACCATCGAAGGTAAAACTTTATTTTTAGAGAAAGCAACAGCCTTAATAAAATCGGTCAATTACGAAGTATTTCAACAGCAACTATTAGAAGGCTTAGCTCAAGTAGTGGATCAAAGTATTGATCAAGTTCGCTCCATTGCTGATCAGCAAAAACCTCAAGTGCAAGAGCCAGCAAAAGTTTATACAGAACTGGATACAGAATCCGAAATCCCTAATGAAGTAGATTTGTCTAGTTTTTCAGGCTATGACGAGCATTCACCGGTCGAATATAAGCCTGTATTCAAAAAGACCAATACAAAAGTGTTGATGTCAAAGATGATAGCTTTATTATTAAATTATCCTACGTTGGCAGAGTCAACCATTGAGGTTAGGGTTCGCGCTATTGAAAATTCACAAGTACTATTAGAGCTTGTTAGATCGGCACAAATGGATGAGAATATTTCTCAATCTGAGCTAATTGAGCCTTTTCAAGATAAACAAGGAATTTTTAAACGTTTGAATCAACTATGTGTTCTCGAGCCTCACTTAAGTGAAATTCAGGCTCGAGAAGAGTTTTTGTCTATTCTAACAACCGTAGAAAATCAGCAAAAGGCAGAGCATATAAAAGCCTCTATTCATCATGCCCATACCCTGGAAGAGCAACAACAAATCATGGAAGGTATTCTTAAAGGTAAGCGAAAGACTTAGTTATCTTAGGCTCATCTTAATTGTTTTGTCATTGGTTAAAATGTGTTTCATGGTTTCGTTAAATACGATAGCAGCAGAGTTAGATCCTTGACAATTCCTTTTGAATTTTTTCTTGCCTTTCGAATAGCAATTTTTAGGATGATCTAACCTGACTAACATAATATATTTTGGATTTATAACAGGTGCGAAGCCTGCAAAGAAAGTTCGTTGAGCGCCATTCTTATCGTATGATCCATTGATACTCATCTCAGCAGTACCTGTTTTCCCTGCAATGCTATAACCCTTAATACTTGACCAGTAACCAGAACCAGCATTAGAGGCAACACTATCTAGCAATTCTGCTATTTTATCAGTTGATTTTTTATTAAAAATCTGAACTTTTTCTTCATCATAAAACATATTTTTAATAAGTTTTAAATTAGGCATCGCTCCATTATTTGCAAAAACAAGATAAGCTCTAGCAAGTTGAGCAAGATTTGTATTCATTGGGCCATATCCAAAAGAAAGGGTGCGTTTATCCATTAAACCCCAAGATGAATAATGCCTTAGTGATCCTGAATTTTCAATACTCGGAATCAAGCCTAAAGGGTGACTAAAGCCAAGCTTATTCCAAGTGCTATACATAGCTTGTTTGCTGAGTCGCTCAGAGACATTAACCGTGCCTAAATTATGAGATTTTTGTAGTATTTTTTTAACGCTAATTGAGTCGCCATATTTTCTAACCTCTCGATTCGTTTTAAGGTGCCCGATTGATTTACTAACATCGATCAGTTCATCATCTTCAGCAGTAATTTTTTCCTGATCAAGCGCTAAAAGCATAGTAAATGGCTTCATGGTAGATCCAGGCTCTACTTTATCTGACAAGACACGATTACGATAATGTCCAGGATTGTATAAGCTTTTATCATTAGGATCATCTGCAGGATAATTAACCATGGCTAGCACCTCGCCATTTGGCGCCAAAATAATGGCTGAACCAGAATCGGCCTGGTGTTTTAAAACAGAAGTTTTAATGGCCGCATAAGCGTGATACTGAATATCTGTATCGATGGTTAGCTCAATATTGTGACCATGAGAGAGTTCAGATTGCACTTGTGGATTGAAATAAGCCTTGTCAGCATTATTGGTAAAATTTAAATGATTTTTACCATTAACGCCGGCTAGTATATTTTCAAACTCTGCCTCAATGCCCGAGCCACCTTTATTGTCTGAATTAACACGACCTAAAAGGGGTGCCATAGAAGCTGACTTTGGATAATACCTTTGAGTGTCTTGTCTTAATACCACAGCTTGCCCGACTCTCTTATTTGAACAGCTGTCAATTATAATTTTCGCACCTTTAACTGATTGCCACTGTATGGCATTAAGTGCTTTATCAAGCAGATTGATTTTGGTATGAATCGATTTTTTTTTGCAAACCTTTGTTTTTTGTTTTTTAAAGGTAATAATGTTTTTAAGAATTGGATCAGTAAGCGTAAGATTTTTTTTAATAACTAAATAACGTGATTTTATTGCTCTTTTTCTTTCAAGTAGTGCGCTTAATTTATCCTTATTCATGTCCAATGCTATTGCTAATCCTGGAATGAATGCTGGGTCAATTAGCATAGGATCAAGGATAATTCGTTTAAGCAATCTAGAGCTAGCCAATATATTGCCATTTCTATCTAGGATGTCTCCTCGTCTTGCTGTATTAGTCTGTACTTTATTAGCTTGATTGTGCGCACGCTCTTGGACAGATACTCCTGGTTGATTCGCATCAGAAATCGAGATAGCTTGATAAGAAAAAAGACCAAATAATGTAACAAATACAAATTTTACAAAACCTTGTCGACGCCAATATCCCTGTACTTTTTCAACACCAGGGATGAGTTTAAACAAAGAGAATTTCATAACGCTAGATTGCCTTTATACCATCGACCAAAATCTTCTTTCTGGGCTTCTTTCATGCCTAGCGAGTTAATCGCATGTACCTTAATTTCATTACCACTCATGATTTGAGAGTGTTCACTAAGTAGCTGCTTATTAAGCGCCATCGCTTGATAATGCTCACTATTTGTTTGATTAATTTGCTTGTAAAGTGTATAAGTTTGGTGGTGCCAGATAATACTAAATAGACTCAGAGTAATAATACTAATGAGTATGATCAAGTTGAATTGAGTCTTACTAATGTATGCAGGCAGCATTAGTTTTTAGCAGCTACTCTTAGAATGGCGCTGCGCGAGCGTTTATTATGCGTTACTTCATCTTTACTGGCAAACTGCTTACCTAAATCTTTAAAAGGCATTTTTTCTAAAGCCTGATCAAAAATTGGCAACCCTTTTGGTAATGCTTTTTGCCGTGAATTTTTCTGAATAAATCTTTTAACAATTCGATCTTCAATAGAGTGAAAGCTAATAATAGATAACCGACCATTACAGGCCAACATTTGCTTAGACTGCTCTAATGTTTCTGTGAGTTGCTTTAACTCTTCATTGATAAAAATACGAATAGCTTGAAAAGTTCGGGTGGCAGGGTGTTTTTTCTTTTGACCTCTAACCACTTCACTAACAATATTGGCTAATTGTAAAGTGGACTCTAGTGGCTGTTCTAGTTGAAATTTTTTGATACGACTGGCAATATGACGAGATTTTTTCTCATCTCCAAATTGATATATAACATTGGCAATTTCTTCCTCACCTGCTTGCGCCAACCATTGTGCTGCACTCAAACCAGCTGTTTGATTCATGCGCATATCAAGAGGGCCTTCGTTATTAAAACTAAACCCTCGTTCTGCATTATCTAGTTGTGGCGAAGAGACGCCCAAATCCATCAAAATACCATTAATTTTGCCCGTAAGGCCCATGCCTTCAATCACTGTATGCATTTGCGCAAATGGACTGTGGATTAGTTTTAAACGAGGGTCGGTAAAGGTTTCTTTGGCGTAATTAATAGCGCTAATGTCTTGATCAAAAGCAATCAACTGAGCATTATCACCTAGGCGATCTAAAATGCCTTGTGAGTGTCCACCACGCCCAAAAGTAGCATCAATATAAATACCATCTTCGATTAAATCAAGCGCTTTGATAGATTCATCAAACATAACTGATTGATGATGATTTGATGTCATAACGACAACTGGGATATTTCTATTGGGATGGCTTCTTTTTTGCTTAACGCATCTAAATTGTTAAGTTGTTTATTCCAAGTTTCCTCATCCCATAATTCAAAATTATGACCTTGGCCACTTAGGATAATTTTTTTGCCTATGTTGGCATAATCTCTTAATGCACTTGGAATTAAGAGACGAGATGCTTTATCGAGATCACAATCAGTCGCATGACCAATGAGTTTTCGTTTTAAGCGTTTGGTATGGATATTTAAAGACGGCAATGCACTAACTTTCTCTTCCAGTGCTTGCCAATCTTTTAAGGGGTATAACAATAAACATGGATCGTCAGGATGAATACTAAGCACCATTTGTCCGGCGCAAATACTATCGATCTGAACCTGATGACGCGTGGGGACTTTTATTCGTCCCTTTGCATCGACTGTTAAATTGTGTACACCTCTAAACATTTTTTAATGGTGTTAAACAATCGTGGCTAAGCCTAATGAAAGGATAATTGCTGCTGATGCGTAGATAAATGTTTGTAGTAAAGCTTCCATATTTCTCTCCCAAGTGTGTGATTAATTGCATTTTTTTATAACTCTCCTCAGTAGCTATAAAAACATTTTATACCACTTTGTACCACTTTCAACCACTTTATTACAAATTTATTACATTCCGCTTAACTAAAAAATTAGAAAATAATGAAAATAGGTATAAATGCTTTATTAGTAAAGGTTGTAGAGTGATTTTTATGCATTAAAAAAGCTATTTTTTAATTAAAAATCAAGGTTTTTGAGTGAAAAATGCCAATTAATAGTTAAAAGGATTGATAGAATCAAAGTCTAATAAAAATTTTAAATTTATTGAGAATGAAGCTATTTTTGGCTAATAAATAGCAATAACTATCTTAAGGATAGTTTGTTGATAATTTTGGCACTAATTTCTTCAATAGAAATTTGGGTGGTATCTATGAAAGAAATATTGTTTGTATGATAAAGGTCTTCTGCGCGTTTCACTTCATTTTGACATTGCTTTAATGAAGCATAATTACTATTACTTCTTCGCTCATCTCTGATTTTTTGCAGGCGAATTGGGTTAATGGTTAGGCCAAATAGTTTGTGTTTGTATTGTTGCAGGCTTTCAGGCAGTTTTGTATTTTCTAAATCTTGTTCGATAAGTGGATAGTTTGCCGCGTTGATGCCGTATTGTAATGCCATGAATAAGCAGCTAGGTGTTTTGCCAGAACGAGATACACCAATCAAGATAAGATCAGCATTCTCATAAGTTTTAGAACCCAATCCATCATCACTACCTAGGGCAAAATTAATACTATTCATTCTGTTTGAGTAATTATTATTATGATTCACACCATGGGATTTACCAGCAGTATGTGAAGATTTTAGATCTAATGAGCGCTCCATTTTTGAGATAAAAGTCTCAAAAAAATCAAAGAACACGCAATTACTTTCAGAGATCATGACTCGAAATTCACTGTTAATTTGAGTGCTAAAAACCAATGCCGGCTCACCTGCTTCCAAAGATGCGCTATTAACTTTCTTAACAGCGTCATGAACTTTATCAAGCGTGTCAATAAAAGACAGGTGAATTTTAGTAAAATTTAAGCCTTCGAATTGGCTTAAAAGACTAACTCCTAAAGCTTCTGCCGTGATACCTGTACGGTCAGAAATAAAGAAGACAACTCTATTTTTATTGTTTTGATTGACCAAGATGTGACCACGT
>Ga0308003_1001241_pt1 | contig 11285 bp, 4 predicted proteins | sample Neamet36_FD_203159 | JGI IMG/M metagenome (GOLD analysis project Ga0308003, IMG submission 203159) | Marine microbial communities from water near the shore, Antarctic Ocean - #36 | ecosystem: Environmental > Aquatic > Marine > Unclassified | place: Southern Ocean | collected 2014-06-06
TGGCCTCGATGAACACGGGTCTGTTGGTCTCGATAGCGGTCTTACGCGCCAGCTCGGTGGCGTTGCGCACGGCCAGCGTGTCGTTACCATCCACGCGGATGGACAGCATGCCGTAGCCCGCGGCGCGGGACACAATGCCGTCGCCCGCATACTGGCTCGTGCTCGGCGTGGAGATGGCGTATCCGTTGTTGCGGCAGAAGAACACCACAGGTACCTTGAGAGTGCCAGCGAAGTTGCACGCGGCGTGGAAGTCGCCCTCGCTGGCCGCGCCCTCGCCGAAGTACACCATGGAGATGGCCTTCTTGCCCTCGTTGCGCAGCGCCATGGCGGCGCCCACCGCCTGAGGCAGCTGCGTCGCCAGGGGGGAGCTGATGGTCTGGAAGTTGAGGCGCCGGCAGCCGTAGTGGATGGGCATCTGCTTTCCCCCGCCCTTGTCGTCCTGGTTGCCAATACACTGGTCGGCGCACTCCTGCAGCGTGAATCCGCGGTGCAGAAGCACACCTCCCTCGCGGTACTGCGCGAAAATCACGTCGTCCTCGGTGAGCGCACTGGCACTCCCCACGGCGAGGCCCTCCTCGCCGGCGTGCTGCATGTAGAAGGAGATGCGGCCCTGGCGCTGTGCGTTCATGAACACGTCGTCCATCGCCTGCACCTTCACCATGGTCTCGTACATGCCCACCGCCTCCGTCTCAGACAAGTCGGGAGCAACGGCGCCCTCAATCAGCTTCCCCGAGCGATCCAGCACCCGGTAGGCCTCAATGATGGTATTGTCCACCTTGGGATCGTGCAACGCCATCTCAGACGTCACAGGGAGCGACCCGTGCGTCCAGTACATCACCTCCGAATCGCTCTCCTCGCCGGCATATCCTACCAATTTCGCGTCGCCCCCTGCGATGATCGCCGCCGTTGACTCCTTCGTCGCCGTACTAAACCCACCGCGCGCAGACACTGCGCATCTTCGCACTCCCCTGAGCATCTCAACCACAGAAAATGATCGATTAGTCGTGCAGGCTCTGGTGGATTGTGGACGCGAGGTATATGAAACTCACTAAACCCCCAAGTTATGTGTAGGTTTCTCCTTGCGCCTGGGTCCTGACGTCTCTTTCTCTCGTCACCCACAGAGAACCCAGTTATCGTGCGAGTTACCGACTCAACACACACGTATCCACCTCTCCCCTGCCCCAGGATATGCGTTGCTATATATGACCCGATAAAAATCAGCTCATTTGTGAACCTAGGAGATCGACCAGACGATGCGCGACACCGCGATCATCAGATATTGAGACTTCTTCGTGTAGTTGCAACCCTCATTTAGTGTCGTTAAGTCGCTGATGCGTGGAGGTGCTTCGTGAAGCACTGCTGCGGGTGCCTGCTCGGTCAGTGGCCATCCGCAAGATCATTGACCACCGTCCCAAGGATTGGACCTCGTCTTCTAGCCGCTCTGACCTGCGTCTCAATCGACAAAACCCTCTGAGGTTTCGACCCCCAAATGTCATCATTCTTCGCCGAAGTGACTTCATACTTTCTGATGATCTGGGTACTGGAGACGTTGATTTTGGCGACACTGGTGTGCACGAGCCTGTCCGCAGGGTTGAGAGTGTCTAGGGTTGTGCATGGCGGCGTGCTTCGCGTTCTGGGTGCGTGGACAGCGCCTTCTGCTTCTTCAATGCCGACACGTGGTTTCCACTCGCAGTCTCCCATGAGTCTGGGGCGGGGACGTGGTCCGTCAATGTCCCCGCTGTCTCGGTGCATGTCGCTGCGGATGGTATCGTCGGGTCCCGGGGCTTCTGGAACGCCGCAGAACCCCATGAACCCGCAGCTGTACACGGAGCGTGCGTGGGAGGGCATCGCGAAGCTGCCGCAGTACGGCGACCAGTACCAGAACCAGATGCTGGAGGCCACGCACCTGCTCAAAGCCCTCTTGGATGAGGGCGGCGAGGGTCTCACGCAGCGCATCTTCAAGAAGGAGGAGGTGGACCTCCAGGCAGTGGAGAACAGTCTGGAGTCATACATGGGGCGGCAGCCGCGCATCAGCGACACGTCCCAGAAAAGCGTGGGCAAGAGCCTGGAGGCGGCGCTGACCAAGGCCGGTGCGCTCAAGAGTGAGTTCGGTGACTCCTTCATCTCCGTGGAGCACCTCCTGCTGGCCATGTGCTCCGACACCACTGTAGCGGGCATCCTTGCGGCGGGCGGCGCCACTCAGTCCAAGCTGCGTGCGGCGGCGGAGGAGATCCGTGGCAGCAACAAGGTAACAACGCGCACTCCGGAGGTGGCGTACGAGGCGCTGGCCAAGTACTCGCGGGACCTCACAGAGGCTGCGCGTGAGGGCAAGCTCGACCCTGTGATTGGTCGGGACGAGGAGATCCGACGTGCAGTGCAGATTTTGAGCAGACGCACAAAGAACAACCCCATCCTTCTGGGCGAGCCGGGCGTGGGTAAAACGGCCATCGCTGAGGGCCTGGCTCAGCGCATCGTCAAGGGAGATGTGCCCGACTCCCTGAAGGGACGCACGCTCGTCTCGCTGGACATGGGCGCACTCGTAGCAGGTGCCAAGTACCGCGGCGAGTTCGAGGAGAGACTCAAGGCTGTGCTCAATGAGGTGCAGTCGGCCAACGGCCAGATTGTGGTTTTCATCGACGAGATTCACACCGTAGTGGGTGCGGGCGCGAGCGAAGGTAGCATGGACGCAGGCAATCTGCTCAAGCCAATGCTGGCCCGTGGCGAGCTGCGCTGCATCGGAGCCACGACTCTGGCGGAGTACAAGAAGTACATCGAGAAGGACAAGGCACTGGAGCGCCGCTTCCAGCAGGTGTTCGTGGGGCAGCCCACTGTGGAGGACACGGTGAGCATCCTGCGTGGACTCAAGGAGAAGTACGAGGTGCACCACGGGATCCGTATCACCGACGCCGCGCTGGTGGCGGCGGCCACGCTAAGCCACCGCTACATCTCGGAGCGCTTCTTACCCGACAAGGCCATCGACCTGGTGGACGAGGCGGCGGCCAAGCTGAACATCGAGGTGACGTCCAAGCCGCAGGCCATCGACGAGCTGGACCGCCGCATCATCCAGCTGCAGATGGAGCACCTGAGTCTGGAGCGTGACGAGGCGGGCAGCAAGCGCCTGGCGCAGCTGGACGAGGACATCACGCGTCTGTCGCGTGAAGTTGAAGGTCTCAACTCCCGCTGGGAGGCGGAACGGTCGGGAGTGACGAGCATCCAGGCCTTGAAGAACCAGATCGACCAGACACAGACTGACATTGACAAGGCCGAGCGGGAGTACGACCTCAATGAGGCTGCCGTGCTCAAGTACGGCAAGCTGCCCGAGCTGCTCAAGAAACTGGAGCAGGAGGAGGCCAACTACGCGGATAACGAGGCCAAGGCTGACATTGGCACCCGCATGCTGCGTGACACCGTGGTGGATGATGACATTGCGGACATTGTGAGCCAGTGGACCGGCATCCCCACCAGTAAGCTGCTGCAGGGGGAGATGGCCAAGCTGCTACTCCTACAGGACGACCTGGATCAGTCAGTCATTGGGCAGAGTGAGGCGACGGCTGTGGTGGCGGAGGCCATCCAGCGCAGCCGAGCGGGCATGGCGGACCCCACCAAGCCTATCGCGACGCTGGCCTTCCTCGGCCCCACGGGTGTGGGCAAGACGGAGCTGTGCAAGTCCCTGGCGCGCTACCTCTTCGACTCGGAGGACAACTTGGTGCGTATCGACATGTCCGAGTACATGGAGCAGCACTCTGTATCCCGGCTCGTGGGAGCGCCCCCAGGTTACGTGGGCTTCGAGGAGGGAGGACAGCTCACGGAGGCCGTGCGCCGACGCCCTTACAGCGTAGTGCTCTTTGACGAGATGGAGAAGGCGCACCCAGAGGTGTTCAACATTCTCCTTCAGCTTCTCGACGACGGCCGGCTGACGGACAGCAAGGGCAACACAGTCAACTTCCGCAATACCATCATCATCTTCACGTCCAACGTGGGCAGCCGAAACATTCTCGAGAGGGGCGAGGGCGACACCGCGCTGCCCGTGGACGTGGTGCGTGACCGCGTCATGGAGGCCCTGCGAGCCAAGTTCCGCCCCGAGTTCCTGAACCGCATCGACGAGTTCGTAACCTTCAAGGCGCTCAACATGGACCAGCTCGTGCCCATCGTGGACCTGGAGATGAAGCGTGTGAGAAGTCGCCTGGACGACCGCGCCATCTCACTCAGCATCTCGGAGCCGGCCAAGGTGTTCCTGGGCAAGGTTGGATATGACCCCGTCTACGGCGCCCGCCCGCTCAAGCGCGCCATCCAGCGTGAGATTGAGACACCCCTGGCCAAGCGCATCTTGGCAGGGGACTTCCCTCCGGACACGCACGTCAAGATCGACTACGACGTGGACCTTGACAAGCTCACCATCGTGGGGATGCCCAAAGTGGAGCTCGTCTCTGAAGAACGTCAGGCAGTAGGAGTGTGAGTCCCGTACCCACGCCCACATACGCCTACTCGATGTCCGCCCTCTTTACCAAATTATTAGTCGCGTTTGCATATCACGTGCTGGAATGTATGAATGTGCCGCGCCGCTACTTACCACAAGTCGATTACAACTGCTTTAAACTTATCGCGCATTACTACACCAACACAATTACTACACCAACACAAGAGCTCTGTCCCCCGCCGGCCTTTCCACTCCAAACATAGTGAATGTAAAATGTATATTTGTGTACCATGTCATCAAACTCTCAGTTCTACTTTTGCTTTCGTGTGTGCCTGTAGATACTCGTGGTAAAATGTTCTATACATTCTTGTTGCCCCTGACTCCTAGTGGATTAGGGGGATGCCGACCATGGTGCGGCTTCTATATGCGGCGTAGTCCTCGCCGTAGAAGCGCTCCAGGCAGGATTCCTCGAAGGGAATGCGGCTGTTGAAGAACCTCCAGCTGACCACAGTGTAGGCCAAGGTGCAAAGGGGATTGCCAAGGAGCAGCTGAGTACCCACCGACCAATAGAACCAGCCAAAGTACGCAGGGTGGCGCAGAACGGAGTAGATGCCCGTCGTCACGAGCTTATGGTCTTCGCGGCGCTCCGTCATGACCAGGTGAGAGAAGTTCTTGCCGCACGAGGTCATGCCGTGAAAGCGAATAGCATTGCCGCCCAGCACCATCACCAGCCCCACCAATGCCGTGGTCATTTTGCTGAAAGGTAGGTAGCCCGCCCGGCCGAGCCCCGTCTCGAGCCAGAACTCCGCCCAGCTCGCCAAAGCCGCCGCCGTGTATGCCGGGCTGTGGTTCACCACGAAGGAGTTGTCGCTGAGCGCATCGTCCTGGTTCAGGGCGGTGGCAAAGTACTCCAGCAGGTGAAACGCCGACAGACAGGCCATGTACGCACACCACTGCATCAACGTCCCGTCCCAGTCGCTCGGAGTTCCCGTCACGTGGCGGTACAGCGTCATGAGTCCGAAACAGACGTGCACGCCAAGCACCACGCCGAGCACCGCCGCAGTTTGCGCCACCCGCCCCAGCGCCTTATTCGACTTAAAGTGCCGCAAGTGGCAGTGACGGTAATCAAGCTTGTCTTGGAGAAGCTCCAGCATCTGTTATATCAAATCAATTAGCCTGCGTCGCAACAGGAGGTTTATAAATGAATCTTACTATTTAACTCCGGCGGAGTCGCGCAAAATGGTCACTGCATAGTAGGCAAGCGGGAGTGAAGCCCATCATGCTCGCCGTGGGACATAGAAGAGACTGAAGACCGATTACGCGCACTCTTCAAACAGTCGCGGTCCTCTGGGGGTATCCTGTTCGTGACGTTTGTCGTCTTGTGTCTGCTATATCTGCCCACGCACGAGGCATGGTCGAGCGGCACGTTCAAGGCGCTTGCAGGTGGGGCGCTGGCCACAGTGAGCGTGTTTTGCTGTCACCCTGTGGAACATGTGTTGGCGCAGCCCAATTTTCCAAAACAGCTGTCGGCTCTGTTCGGCGGCGGTGATACGCGCTTGTTACAGCCCGCCTTCGAGGACATGCGGTACCTGGGGATGAGCAGCGTGGACGTGGGGCACGTCAGAGACACCGACAAGTGCAAGCCCATCAAGACGACGGCGTGCGAGGGGAGTGTATGTGACTTTGTCTACTTCCCATGCTCTGAGGAGAACGGGTGCCTCGCCATCGGCAATGGCAACTTCTAATGCGACGACGTTTAGATTTTTGTTTGTGTATGTGTGAAGAGTGGTGTGGTAGCGGTAGAGTGTTTCTCGTAACATTATGTTTATTAGTGTTCTAGTGTGACGGGAACCGAACCGTGGTCCAAGGAAGTATTACTCCATTGCAGAGGAGTCCATCAGTGTCGCTCGTGGAGGCGCTGAGGGGGAGAAAAAACAGTAGCTGAGTAGCACGGCTACAGTACAGTTGTTTGTCTCCTCTTCTTCGGCGCCTCAGCAGACACCCGACCCCATCCCATCCCTCACCCTCCACGGCGTTGGCCTTTGTCACACGACAACACACGTACAGACAGAGATTTCCACCAGCTTCCTAGTAGCTCCACACATCGTGGAGGTCTAGTTCCAGTCCTGCGGCCGCGCCATGCCCCCCTTGTTTCCCCCCGCAGTATCAACGTTCTTCGCCTGGAACTTCGACATGGTCTTGGCCTTCTGCCGGTCTTGCGAGCTCTGCCCCGGAATCGCCGAGGATGGAGTCGCTCCGAGAGTCTGCCCCTTTCCACTGAACGCTCCTCCTCTCATCGCCCCAGAAGACGAACAACAAGCACCCATGCCACACCCTCTAGATTTCGCTCAACGAGTTGCTTCGTTGCTTCGACATGTTCCCGGAGTCGCGCTGATATTAGTCGGTACAAACCTTTGTGGGTAAAGAGGTGCTGTGGTGAGTGGTGTGGCAATGGACAACTTGCGGGTGCACTCGGAGCTGGTGGATCTGCTCAAGGCGGAGACGCAGTATGGGTTGAAGAAGAGCTCATTTCCGGTGTTCACGCCTCAGGAGGTGGACGTGGACGACCTGTTCCTGGTGGCGACGACGGGCGGTAGTGGTGAAGATGAAGAGGTATCGGCCAAGATGTATGGTGCCAAGCTGCGAAAACGACTCAAGAAACAGGACGCTGCGTACGGGAACTGCGTGAGTGCAATAGACGACTTGCAACAGGTCGCTTTTGTTGAAGACTCGTGTACTGTCTTCACTGGGCGCAGCTTGGAAGCGCCACAGGTCACCGGCACCCCGACCAGCAACGCTTCCCCCAACTATAACAACAATGCATATAAAATGAACAGCGTTGAGGCTCGTGTGAACTGGTCCAAGTTCACGGGCAATGTGGGCGAGAGTGGGCACCCCAAGGATGCACTGACTCTGCTGCACGAGGACGATGCGAATGAGATGGGCGTGCACATTCAGCTGTCTCAGAACGCCGGTGCCATGTGGCGCAGAAACAAGGCCACGAACCAGGGCCTCACCAGTCTCGACAACATGAGTGCGCGCTCCCCTGAGGGAGGGGTGGGAGGCGACCCTTCAGGCAACCAGAGCCTTGCGGAGTTCCTCAAGTCACTGCCGCTCTTCAATAAGGTGGCGCTGACGGAGTTGGTGTCGTACGAGGGCAAGATTAGCATGCAGAGTGTGGATGAGAGGGAGGTGCTGTTCCGCAGGGGTGACCTCCCTGACTCGCTATGCATCATCCGCCATGGCCTTGTCGGTGAGGGCTACTTTGAGGACAAGTACGACGAGGACTCCAGCTTCGTGGAGAGCAGGTGTCTGGGTATGTTCGACCACTTCGGTGCCTTGCCATCGGATGGGGGCAAGCCACAAGTATGCACGGCGGACTACCATGTGATGCAGCCCACGCTCCTTGTGACAGTCCCGCGCGATGTCCTGGACCTCATCTTCGGCACTGCCGGGGGCATCTTGAGCAGCTTCACGCAGACACATTCGATCGAGCATGCCAGTCTGAGCGACTACATGCATGCCTTCAAGGACGCGTTGGATATCCTGACAATCTCTTTGCGTGAGGAGAAGAACCTGGAGGAAATCGAGGCGGCCAGACATGACGCGGGGCCGTTGAAGAAGACCCGACGCAGCTCGCTACAGAGCATGCACGTGCTGACCGCCGGGTCGGGCGAGGGTGACTACGCCCTGCACAAGATGGGCGCATCCAAGGCGGCGCTGGCGGTGGAGCTCATCACCATCCACAGGCCCGAACTGAACTTTGTGGACACCATCCAGCACATCCTGCGGCTGGTGGAGGATTTCTTCCGGGTGGAACGGGTGGGCTTCTTCCTAGTGGACCAACAGAGCGAGCCTTGGAAGCTGGAGCTGCTCGTCAGTCAGAACGACTCTGGCACAAGCGTTCCCCTTGCCGGTATCTCTGGACATGTGGTGAAGACTTGCGAAATCGTTAACATCGCCGACTGCTATGCAGACTCTCGCTTCGATCCGTCCATGGACATGAAGACGGGATTCAAGACAAACCAGATGCTGGCCATGCCGGTGCTGGGCCACGACCAGACGGTGCGCGGCGTGCTGCAGCTGATCAACACCAAGGACAACGAGGCCTTCGGCAAGAACCAAGTGGCGCTGGTGCGGCTTGTGACTAAGCACTTGGAGAACCTCATGACGTCCATGCGCAGCATCACGAGTGTGGTCAAGGGGAACAACTCGGACAAGGACGGCGTCGGCAACCACCGCCTCATCACCGAGGTGGACAAGGCTGTGCGGGTGCACATACGCAGCGCTGCCCTGGATAACGTTTCCGATGAGATCTTGAACAAGCCCGTGGTCTACCTGCAGATGACCATGGCTCTGTTCAATGGTTACACGCAGTACGGCGAGACGGTCAAGACTTCACACAGCAAGATCTCCAATAGCAATAATGTGGTGGATTTCCAGGAGAGCATTCAGATTCCTGAAATGAATGTGAATCGCCTGCCGCTGAACTCGCGTCTAGTCTTCCACCTGGTCGAGTGTACTGCGGCCGGTGCTCGTATCGGCGAGCCCATCGGCTGGTCGGTAGTTAACCTCTTCACCTTCGAGCACGTGATGCGCAATGGCCTGCAACGCTTCGAGATGCGGCAGGGCCGCTGCACCAACATCAACGAAAGCAGCAAGGTGGAGAATCGCGTTTGCGAAATTATGCTGGAGCTGCCCAAGTTCGACCGTATGGTGGTGCATGAGGTCCCGAAGCGCCAGACACTGAGCAAGGCCTCTGCCGGCACCGGTGGCGGCAGTCGCACGACTGACAGCTACTGGAACCAGCTGTCGCACGAGGAGCGGCGGCGCCTGGAGTTTTTCCTGCAAGACCCGCTGCAGATGGTGCAGTCTGATTCGGATCGCGCACTGCTGTGGAAAATGCGCTACGCACTTATCGTGGAGCCCGACTACCTGCCCATCTGGTTGCAGAGCGTCAACTGGTTTCTTCCAGATGTCGTGTCAGAGGCGTACAACATGATGTACATTTGGCAGAACGTGGGGTACATGCAGGCGCTGCAACTTCTGGACGGTCGCTTTGCGGATTTGAAGGTGCGCGCCTTCGCGGTGCAGCGCCTGGACGAGCTGCGCGATCACGAACTAGTAAATTACTTGCTACCCCTGGCGCGTAACCTGCGCTGTGAGCCCTTCCAGGACAGCTCTCTTGCCCGTTTCCTCCTGCGGCGCTCCGCAGTGGCTCCGGAGATCATCGGCGTTCCGCTGCTGTGGCACCTGCTGGGTGAGTCGGCACAAGGCGCCTGTTCGAAGCAGGGCCTCGCAGTCAAGACCAGCCTGGGTGCCGTGCTGGGCGAGGCGCGCTTCATCGTGCAGAAGCAGGCCGGCTTCATCAGTGCTATTGAGAACGTGCTGGATGGCCTGAATGAGGGCGACTCCTACGACGACCGTCAAGCCACCATGTTGCACAGACTGGCGAGTGTGGAAGTGCCTATTGACACGCCGCCCGTGCCGTACGCGCCCCACTTCCACGCGGATGACATTTTGGTGAGTGAGTGTTCACTGCATGCGCCGGTGGCGGGTGGGGAATTCTCCGGAGAGGTGGGCATGGACATGATCATCTCGGACGCGGATGGGCCCCATGAGCTGCCGCTCATGACGTCGTTCACGCTCGGCACGGACCACCGGCGGCAGCAGGTTGTCTTCCAGGCCATTCGCACCATCGTGTCCATCTGGGACGAAGTGGAGCATGATGTGGCACTCTTCGTCCACACGCAGGATTGCCTGTATACGGGTGATGCCGTCACGTTCACCAGCATTCCGGAGGGCGTTCGGCTGGCAGACCTTATTGCGCCCATCATAAACGCAGGGCAAGCGTCGGCCAGTTCCTCAGCCACGATGGCGGTGGATAACCTCAAGAACAACCGCACGCTGCTGGAGGACTGGTTCTGTGTGCAGAACCCCCCTCATGAGATGCGTGAAGTGCGGCACCGCTACGTCATGAGTATGGCTGGATGGAACGTCGTCATCTACGTGCTTGGACTACGCAACGGCGATTTTAACAACGTGTTCGTGCTTCCGACGGGCGAGATTCAACACATCACATTCGACCAGTTCATGCGTGGCTCGCGTGCCAAGAGTGGAGGGCCGCAGGCACGCGGAAAGATTCCCTTCCTCTTCCCGGCCTTCTTCAAACACACCCTTGGGGGCAGCCTGTCTCAGCCGCTCGCCGAAGCCTATATTGCGACTGCAGCCTCCGCCTTCGCCGTTTTAAGGAAAAACCGCGCCCTGCTGCTGTCCAACCTGTCCATGTTCATCAACGCCGGTATCCCGGAGCTGCGCTCCATGCAGGACCTGGGTCACATCCGCGACAATCTTATGCCAGACCTCAATGACGCAGCTGCGAACGACGCCTTTGTGGTCATGCTCAAGAAGAACTTCGCCGACGACAAGTAGTTGTGTGCGTGTGTGCCGCGTTGTGGAGGGGTTTTGTACGCGAAGTAGGTCCTGGGCCAGGTAGGTGTGTTCCTGTCTCATAGACTTTTTAATTTTTGTCTTATTACTTGCAAGTGTAGGAAAGTCTCAAAACATATACGAAGTATACCTACACACGACATGGCGTCGCACGTCTAGTGTTCTTTGTGCACAGTCTCTTCTCGAGCGCTCTCTACATCATCATGTCCATGATAGTCACCTGCCGCGAGGCTTGTTGCATTATCCGCCGGTTCTCCTCCTCATCCGCACCACCACCACCATCAGCTGCTGCTGCTGCACCACCACCACCACCAGTCGCGGCGGGCGCTTTGTTGGCCTTGAGGCACGGCGTCTCGGCCTGATCTAACTGGTCCTGCGTGACCGTGCGGCTCTTTTTAAGAAACTCAATCTCCTTCTG
>Ga0308003_1001242_pt1 | contig 11283 bp, 14 predicted proteins | sample Neamet36_FD_203159 | JGI IMG/M metagenome (GOLD analysis project Ga0308003, IMG submission 203159) | Marine microbial communities from water near the shore, Antarctic Ocean - #36 | ecosystem: Environmental > Aquatic > Marine > Unclassified | place: Southern Ocean | collected 2014-06-06
AAGAAGCCTTACAAAACTATGAACTTGCTCTGCAAAACAGAGAACATGAAGCTTACACCAAAGGAATAACAAGAATGCAAGCTAAACTAAGATAGAGTATGAAAAAAAATGCAATTATAATTTACAAACTATTTTTTTTAATTCCATTGTTTTCATTTGCTGGGAACCTCTCTAAAGTTGTAAATACGTATAATGAGCATTGGCCTTAAAAATGAATTCAAACGAAAGTTTTGATATTGCATCAAAATGTGAAATGCTAGTTTTTATTGAAATTATCACTGAATATAACTCCCTTTCAGAAACTGTTTTAGCTCAAAGGATAAATCTTGAGAATATAAATTATAAGTCTGTAAGTAAATGGAGTAAAGAAACTAATGTCAGAATAATCGATTATTTTAATCAGATTTAAGATGAGTCATTAACAAAAGTTGTTTTTCTAAAAAAAAAAATAGCAAATGGGAAATACTATCTTTAATAGATTTAGAGAAAAGTCTACCTAATAATTTCTCATCTTGTTATAAAACAACTAAAATATTCTATAACGATTATATAAAAGAACAATTTAGGTTAGCAGCTTGATTTCCAAGAATTACCAGTGAAATTTCACAATTTTCAGGTAATGAAATCCAAGGACATAATTTTTCAGACAAAATATTCTTGTTAACGTTTGATAATGGTCCTACTCTAATTAATGGGAATACGGATAGACATATTAAAGTATTAAATAATCTTAGCTTGACAGGAGTGTTTTTTGTGTTAGGGGATAACAGCAAATAGATTAGAAACATCTTCTATTGAATCAATAAGAGAGCTGTATGGTGAGAATAGCGTGTTTTCTCATGGTAAAGTACATAAATCGCATCAAAAACATACCGAATGGAAAGAATCTATTGATTATACTAATAATCTAATTCATGAAGTTTTTTCGGCTCAAAATATAAATGAACTGGTATGTTTTAGACCTCCCTATGGTCAAAGAAACAAATCAATTGTAGATTATTTTATAGCCAATAAATCTAAAATAATTTCATGGAATATAGACTCTAGAGATTGGAGTTCTAAGTTAGATGTGGAGCAAATAGACAAATAAAATTAATGCTATTATGGCGAAAGGGTATTTTATTGTTTCACGATATTCATAGTAAAGCTCAAAAAGTGACTCCTATTATTCATTCATATTTTAAGGACACAGATATTACTTGGATGAGTGCTCATGAGCTTTAATATGTGTATTTCGGTTAATGGTTGACACAATCTCATAAAGTATATAAAGTCTGTCTTATAAGTTTAAATTTTAACGATTACTTACATATTAAAAAAAGAGCCATACTCTTTAATTCAATTTTTAGTCTCCATCTACTCATTTTCCCAAACTAAAACTTTAAGTCAGAAAGAAAAATATCATCAATATTAGAATAACTAATAAGGGGAAGACTACATAACTATTATACAGTTATCAAAATACAAGTTAGAAAGACAATAAAAACAACTATAATATCTAATAATGTATAACTAAATTTGACTAGATTTTTATTTATCAATTGAACACAGTGACAGTGTGAAGCCTGAAAAGGTTCATTTACATATCCCCTATATATTTAATAAAAGGTTCTTCAAGTTTTGAAATATCCTTAAATTAACAGCATTTTAATACTGAAATATTAATATAATAGGCTACAATTTAATAATCTACTTCATACGAATAGAATAATATATTTCTAAAAGATGATACAAATTGATAGTTTACTCTACAAAAAATCATTTATTGTATTTACTGAAGGTGTAATATTCTCCTTTTTACTTAAAATAGAAATTTCACTTACACCCATATAAGCAAACCAGTCACCCCATATTTTTTTAAGTAAGTCGAATTCATTAAGACAAGGTTTTAATGGTCTTAAATTTGTTCTTGGACGCTTTGAATTATTAATACAATCAGGCACAAATTGTAAGCAAAGCACTTTAAGATCGTTGAACTTTACTCCAGACTTCACTAACCCCCAATCTCCAGAAACATACCTATCTATCCAATCATTTTTATTTCTAAGTGGATCAAGATATGGTCCCTCAAGATGCCCAAGTTTATTTCCGATCCTACTGGGGTTAGATTTACTCATATAAACATAACCATCAGTTAATATTATTAAACGGTTCTCATAATCAGGAACCAATAAACTCTGTAAATCATTACGTAAAAAACTATATAAATCAGATCCTGGATATTTTGGATGTTGACCTTTAGCTTTAGCATATAATTGTGATACTACCTCATCAATTTTTGAAAGTTCATCTTTTGGGAAGACATCCAAAAATTTTTTCAACTTTTCATGATGCTTTCCATTTGAAAAATCTACTGACAGATTTGATGCTATGTCAGATCCTGCAATAGGAGGGTTAAAATGTATAGATAGTTTATCATAGGATCTTAATTGGCCACCAATATATTTTGAACTTACATTGTCTCGGAAATTATTTAAAATTTCACTAATCAATAATTTGTCAGTTGCTATCTGACCAGGACGAGCTAACCTATCAGATAAGTCACAGTATATGATAACGTTTGTTTTTGCTGGCATTTGAGCGTATATAACACTAGAGTAGCATGAAGCTAAACTTAACATCAAAATTAGAGCTCTTAATCGACTTAAACCTTTCATAATTAAATAGATAAAATTGATTTATTTTTTAGAAAATTATTTCTTTCAGATATAATTTCACTAACCTTAGAATCTCTGTCAGTCTGATCTGCATCATATTGAAATGAGATAAATTGAATCCAGCCATTAGTAAATTCTGATATTCTTTTCTTCAGTTGCTCTTCACCACCAACTTCAGCAACTCTTACTTTAATTCTTAGTTTTTGAATAGAACTATTGATATCAATAATACTTTGTGGTATTAGATTTAGTTCAGCAACAAAAGAGTTTTTCTGTTCTCTTAGTTGCGAGATTTTCTCTTGCTTAATACGAATCTCATTATTCAGCATAATAAATGGATTTTTCAATTTAGCCTCATCCTCAAAGAAGTAAAGTAAAACAGACCAAAATATGTACGAAAAGAATCCGAAACATAAAATCAATATGAAATTATTGGTATCTAAAACATGAGATAATTTCCCCATAAATGTTGTTGGTAATGGCTCGTAAATACTATGTTCTCCTGACATTAATATGATTTTCATTTCAAACATTACTGCTAAAGAAATATCAATAACCAAGACAATTAACCCTATTACTGATGCGGCGATAAATTTAAACTTCATTGTAGAGGATAATACTAAATGAATAAGAAATGCAAATGTTAAGAATAGCATGGGGAGCATTATTGATGGAACGCCAGCCATAGTACCACAACCATCAATACCTAATAGATCGGAAAGGGAGTTAAAAACATTAGGACTACATCCACTATAGGCCATATTATCTGTCATCACATTTGGTAAAGACCAAATAACCCATGCTACATTTGCATAAAAATACAAAATTGTTAAAGTTAAGATGCCAATAAAGAATATAGTAGAATTAAATTTAAACTTATTAAATAACCTTTTACCATTTCTTCGTAAATGTACTTCTGGATCAGTATTTTCAAGTTTGGCTAAGTCTTCTTCTTCATCTTCAATTTGCTTAGACTTAGAAGCAATTTGATCAGGTATTAACTCCCGTTTTTTATGGTTAAAATCTTCTATATCACTTTCATGTTCACTGATTTGATCTAACAAAGGTCTAGAAAGGTCAGTATTTTGCTTTACAGAGTCTTGTTGACTAATTACATGCCCAGAAAATATAGTTGTAAGATGCTCTAAATAGCATACTAATGTACCCATATTTTCAACACTCATTGACCGACCATATTCTTGATATGTAACAGAAAGTACTTTTTTCTCATCAACAGTATCAATGTAATTCTCATTACTATTAAAAAACTTACTCATCGTTTAATATGTTTTTATAAAAGTCATTAAAATTCTGTTTATTTACTACTGCAGTTTCTACCATAACATATATTTCATCATGATATTCAGCTGAAAAATTTAATTTCTTCAGATAAGAGTGAAATATTTTATTTTCAGCTTCATCAATAATACCATCAACATGTATGAGTTCCATAAGATCAAAAATGAATTGAAATTTTTCCTCTTCTGTAATGGGATGGATAAACTCATTCTTATAAGGATTTTTAATGATTTCTAACAATTCACTATTTTTTAAACCTAAATTCTTGGCTTTTTCATTTATATACTCTAATTCAGAGACATCAAAAAAACCATCAGAATAGGCAATTGCAACCAATGCACTAATCGTTGTTGTATCCATAAGAAGTTTATTTAGTTGGTTCAAAACAAGGGTTAAAATCAATCAATTTAACCATTCCTTGATCTTGTTTTAAAATTATAGGTGTATTACTATATACGATTGTTGACTCTTGAGTATAAAGGTCTAATCTTGTGATTTCAACAAAAGGCACCCCTTCATGGCATGCACCAAAACCCCAGCCTCTATCTTCATTAGGTGGTGTTGCACATTGTAGATACAGACTTACTAATGTATCTTGCTTTGTCTGAATCACTTCATTTGCCAAATTATCATTCAGATTAATATTTGTCTCTCTATAACCTCCAATATCGTTAGGGTAATTAGGATCTAATTCATCAGGTGACTTGATAATATTACCATTTGAGTCTACACTATTATTATTACTATTATTTAGATTTATTAGTGAATTGTTATTTTTCAAATCTTTTAAAGGAGTTTTATTTGCAAATAATATAAATTGTGCCGCATTACAATTATGATCATTAGATGAAATACGAACACTTATACGAGCCATGCATTCTCTCTTCTCCTTTATTATTAAAGGTAGAGTTTGAGGCTCATATACATCACCTGTCCAATCTTCGGGGAGAGCTGGCTCCCAATCATAATTTACAGTATCTTGAGCATAAAGCCCAAAGTTAAGGAATAATACAAAACCTAAAAACATCTTTACAACAAAACTAAAACGACACATATGACTGAAATTAATTTAAACTTTAAATTTAATTTGCACCAATAATTTCCCGCAATCTGAAGTGGGTTGGCAAATCTCAACACTTTTTGATCTCTAACTTTTTTCTTTCCAAAAGAATAAATGTAATGGAATATACTTTCATGTGCAAACTTTGAAAGTACAATAACATCTATATTCAAAACTTCTTTACCTAAATTTTCATATGACTTTCTAGTTGTGTGATGTATTGCATAATTCCCATAGTACGATTTACCCCAAGCACCATGTTTACCTAAAATAATAAAGGGAAACATTTGGCATCTATATCCAATCTCATGGAGCCAGATTTTCTGCATTAATTTCCATTCATCAGAAATCATATATGTTTGCTTTTCAATAAAAGGTATTGGATTAACTCTTTGTGCTCTTTTGTATAAAAGATACTGTTCTTTCTGGTTAAGATTTAACACTTTCTTTCTTTTCGAGAAAAACAACTTCAAATAAAATCGAAAGGCATTTAATCGGTTAATGTACAAGTTTATATATCCCATCAAGTCGTTTGTTGAAAAGCTCATATCAACCTGTATATCTATATGATTTAACTAAGAAAAATAAGCCAACAATTAAATCTATCACAAGCCACGATTCTTTATCGTAGAGATATATGGGTATGATTGGATTAAATACGATGGAAATAATAGCGTATAGAATGAGCCAAAAAGAAATTCCTTTTTCAAATTCTGTAATAATCAAACAAATTGCCCCAAAAGTTACAGCAATTCTTAATAAAGTATAATATCCAGATGGTAAATCGGCAATTGCGATAAAGAGAAGAATTGCACAAAATAACAATAGCTTTTTCAAGGTAGGCATCTAATTATTATATCAATATAGTTAATTTATTGCAAATCATTTGCTAGATTGATCCTGCAGTGTAAATTTCAAGTTAACTGTAGAACACAAGGCTCAAAGGTGAAAATGAAATAAAATTCCTCTGTATGAACTTCATACAAAAAGTTACTCCTTATCAGACTTAAATAAAGACCATCCAAAAAACACACAACCAAATAACACGATATTACCCATTAAACCTGCACCTCCATTTGTTGAACCTGTAGTCGCTTTTAAAACAGCCATTATTAACACCGAACCAATCGCTAACACTAATCCAAATATTTTTTTCATATTATAGTTTTACATGTCTTTAGCTATAACTAAAGGATTATTAATTCTTTACAAGTTAAGCCCGAAAGCAACATAAAAAAACTCCAAATAAGCATTCACCCAGATCAAGCACACTTTTACAAATACTAAAAAGCTCTTAAACGCTTTATACAATGTCATTAAAGTTGAAATATACAAAAAAAAACTAATAAAATGGTTTTGGTTGTAAATCGACAGCAGAAGTTGGACTCTAATTAGTAAATTTAAGTCAAACATTCTCAAAGGAAGGTTTACCTTCTTTGTCTGGATATGTCGCATTAATATACTAAATATATAATATTTAGATTTGAATTAAACTTTCTCTCTATGTTAAAGCACCACAGACTTCCTAAATTCATTATTCTTGAAGCTGCTTACTTTACGTTTAGATTTACACTCACCTATCGAGATATTGAAGAGCTGATGAAAATCAGAGGTATCAAGGTTGACCATTCTACTATTCAAAGATGGGCATTTAAATATGAGCATATAAATGAGGTATCTATACAAGAGGGAAAATAGAGTTTGTACTAGCTGTAGAAGGAATGAAACCTATATTAAGGTAGCTGGTAAAGACAGGTATCATTAAAGAGCAGATGACAAATTCGGAGACACCGTAGACTTTCTTCTAACCAAAAGTAAGGATGAAAGGTTCAGCACAAAAGGTCTTCAATTAAGCCATCTCTAATAATCAGAATCCGAGGATTACCAACATTGATAAAAGTGGTTCTAACTTTACTGCTATTAGATCCGTTTGGAAATCCTGGAGACATTGACCATGTAAAAATGGAAATGATTGACCGAAGATCGTGTGTTAGATTATTAAATTATTTACAATTTTAAATATTAGTACAAGCTTTCATATAGCACAACCATACTAGATATTGTGAAATGTTTTGAAATTAATTTAATTTATTGTTAACCTTCTTGGTTTGGTGCACATTAAAGGGTGTATATTGAAATTATAAATCAAAACATAAATTAGTTACAGATTAGTAACTAACCTATAGACTCTCTATACCTATGTGTATTAACAAATAGTATATACGTTACCCACATATTTATCCCTAAAACATGAAAAAGTCATTCATTCTAATTTTACTTGTATTGCCAATTTTAGTGATGGCACAAGACACCCTATTATTGAGAACTATATCTAATCAGAATTCACTCATTAAGCAGCAAAACTTGATGCTTATAAATATGAACAATTATCATAAAGACACACGTTCGGGACAAACAATGGCGGCAATTGGTTTTATTGGTACTTTAATTGGAACTTATATTAATACATCACTCGATTATAGTGATATTGACGATTTTGAAAGTAAGCAAAAATTGAGTAAAACAGTAATCAGTCTTTCTGGAATACTCACGTTTATTGGAACAATAAAGCAAATAAATGCTCAAAAGTGGTTTTCTAAAAGCAATGTAAATATTGAGGAGATTGCAGCAAATAAAAAAATAAAATTACTCAATTCTATAAAAAATGTATCAACAGAAACAAATGAACCAAACCTGCCTTCCCTCCATCTCTTACCAAATATAATAGACATAGAGTTAAAATCTATACAGAAAGGAACTGAATGTGTAATTAAAACTGCAGACAAAGTGTATAATGCTAAGGTACTTGGAAATGCTAAAGAAATGCTTCAGATTAAGTTTAAAGAAAATAGGAAAAACCGTGTGGTTATTTTGAAATACAAAGACATCATTGGATTAAGTATAGTAGACTAAAGCTGGAGGTTTTGTTAAAATTAACGGTACAATACACAGAACTCTACTGCAATATTTAGTATTAAAAAAATATGAAAAAAGGAATTGGATGTTTGGTATTGATATTAGTCATATTATTAGTTACTGTTTTAAAATTGACAACTGGTGTTACACACGGTGGTACGGGAATAATTGGCTCAGGTATTATAGTTGGGTTGGTTATGTTTGGATGGAGTCTAATAAAGTCAAAAAAAGATAACTCATCAAATGATAGTCAAATTCATAGTCAAGCATATAAAACTGCTGATATTCATCATACTTTAGATAGTGATGTAGCTAATAAAGAACAAAAGCAATCTTTATCTAGTCAACCAAATATTAATCCAGTGAATATTAATGAAGAGGTGACAGAGAACTCAAAAAGTGTTGAATATAAGGTGACTGAAGGAATAGAGAATAAAGATGAATCAAGAATTAACTCTTTTGATGAGAAAATTATAAATATAGAGATTCAATATAATAAAGGAGTTTTTACTGAGGAGGAAAAAAACTCACTAATCGATAATTTAACAAAAAGGAAAGAAGAATTTGTTGACAAGATTCAAAATATTAAAATTGTAGATATATTGAATAATCATAGAGTTCAATATGAAAGAGAATTGGAAAGAGAGTTATCTAAAATTAATGAACTATATAACGATGGTTTATTAACTAAAGAGATGTTGAAGGAAAAGAATGAAAAAATTAAACAGATTACAGCATTAGATGTACAAAAAACTATAATAATAGAGACTAACAAGACTACAATATCGTTAGGCAAAGTATTTACAATAAATAGCTTACACTTTACTATAATAGAGATTATTGACCATAATAGAATTAAATTAATACAGTTAAATGATTACTCACAGCAATTAATTATTGATATTAATTCAATTGAAGAAAAACATTCAATTGAATTAATTACCACATTTGAAAAATTATATAATAAAAAACAAATTACACTAAAGCAACTGGCAGAAAAAAGACTCGAATTAAACTCTATGGGTAGTCTAAAATCTAATGATTTACAAGATATACAGTTTGATGATTTCAAATATAAATTTGAAATTGACAACTTCTTGTTTATTGATGAAAGGCAAAACAAACCTATTAGCGTAGGAGATCTAATAGATGATGGAGTTGTCTTTTCGATAGAATATGACGAAATACTTCTATTTAAGAAAGAAAATAATTCATTAAATCATATAGATAGTTATTTTTATTCTGGCTATGAAAAGTTTAAGTTCAAAGAAATGAATGGATGGCAAATCCCATACATTTGGGCCCTAAAAAAATATGTTGAATATTGTAAAGAAAGATATCTAGATTTACCAAATATATTGTGGAGTTCAGAGAACAGTGAATTTACAACTACAAAAGTTATGACGGTATCAAAATATCCTTTGAGTGATTACAAAACTGTATCTAAAGAATCATATGCTTGGGGGGTATTAATAAAATCTATCCCAAATTTTAATAGATTAACCGAGGAGTGAATAATTAGGAATAAGACATAACATGTGGTAATTCAGCTTATTAAAATTTAACCTTATGCTCGAACACAAGAAAAACCACATTAGGCCCCACAGTTTGGCGCGTAAATCATACGCCATTAAATTCTTTAATATCAACGACTTAACATGAAGCATTATATAAATGCATTTGTAAATTATGCAAATTTCAGTGGTAGAGCAACAATCTCGCAATATTGGACATTTTATCTTTTATCAGTTCTTTTCGGTACTCTTTCTTGGTTTATCCCACCAATTGCAATTGTCTATATTTTATTCCAAATAATCCCATCTACATCTATTCTTGTGAGGAGGCTACATGATACGGGACATAGTGGTGCATATATCTTTATAGGGGTAATACCAATAATAGGTTGGATATGGCTCTTGATTCTTTTACTGAAGGAGGGGGATGTAGGTGAAAATAATTATGGTATGCCAAGTAGTTCTTCAAATAGTAATACAAACACTAAACATGAAGAAGAATTTGGATCTAATTATAAATCAAAAACATACACTAATACAAATAATGTCGGACTAATAGATGATCATGTTTCATCAAATGATATTTCTCAATTGTCTCCTATAGAAAAAATTGAAAGACAATATGAGAAAGGAATATTTACAGAAAAAGAAAAAGAAGATTTAATCAGTAATGTATTAAATGAGAAACAAAATGAAGAAATTGAAAAAATTAAAGAGAATTATAATAATGTATTAGACACGTATAGGGATGTATTTCTTGAAATGTATACTGTAGAATGCATAGAGATAGAAGACCTTTATAAACAAGAGATAATAGATGAGAAGACGTTTAAATCTAAACTTAATCTTCTAAAAACTAATATTGCAAAGCGAATACAAAAAGAAATAAAATTTAAAACAATCAAAGGATTTGAAATTTTTATTGGACTCGAAGTTAAAAATGAAAATTTACATGGAGTAATAGTAGAAATAATTAATTCAAAAAAAGTTTGTGTTCAATTAAATTTTGATCAGAAATTTTCTAAGCCTTGGTCTATTGATCATATAACTCCAAATGGTAAAGTAAAAACAGATGTTGGAGATTGGGAATTAGATGAAAATAATTTCTTATTGCAAAGTGATTTCGACTATTATGGATTAGTTAACTTAAAATTAGGAGATAGTTATAAAGAAGGTGTTGTCTTTTTTGTTTCTAAAGAAGAAGTAAAAACATATAGAAATTCATTTATTAAATCTGATTTTAAGACTTTAAAAACAAAAGAAGATAATATTTGGAAGATTCCTGATGTGGAATCTGTAAAAAAGTGTGTTAAACATTTAAATAACCAAGGTGAGTTTGTCCCTAAAATACCAGAATATATTTGGACATCTGAAAAACTTGATAGCTCTTCTACTAAATGTGTTCAAGTAGCTTATAATGATAATCATACTCCACCAACTACAATCATAGTTAGTGATAATAGACATCAGTATGGCATTTTAGTTCAAACTATTAAAATTTAGTTAAATTCATTGAGCAAAGTAAGACTATACTAAGTACTTAGTTTGGTGCTCTAATCGTAGACCTATAAAAATGGGTCTCTCTGTAACATATAAGGAGTAAAGGATTCGAAAATGAATTCGAGTCTCATCCAGAATAGAACATACTAGCAAATTTCATAACTATTAGTTGATTTAATTCTTTTGCTTATAACCGTATTTATTACCCTAATAATTCTCACTCAATTTATTACAAAACAAAAATATTATTACAGAGAATTCGACATATAAAAACAACTAAAAAACACTATTTGTCAGTTCAAAAAAAAGGTCTACATTTACCTAAGAAGAAGACTAT
>Ga0308003_1001243_pt1 | contig 11276 bp, 14 predicted proteins | sample Neamet36_FD_203159 | JGI IMG/M metagenome (GOLD analysis project Ga0308003, IMG submission 203159) | Marine microbial communities from water near the shore, Antarctic Ocean - #36 | ecosystem: Environmental > Aquatic > Marine > Unclassified | place: Southern Ocean | collected 2014-06-06
CAAAGTGCCGCCCGTGGTATCTCTAATATAAAAGTCACCAGTTACATTATCTATATAACCATCTGTACCGTCCGAGTAAATCTCTAAGTCATTACCAGCACCAAACTTAGCCTTGACGTTATCACCGTGCAGCGTATCGCCTGTCATCGTGCCGCCAGCTTTAGGGAGTGCAGCATCAGCAGTTACACCGTCAGCAGCTACATCACGACCATCGAAGGTAGAGTTAGTCGTCACTGCGCCCGTTAAGGCTCCTCCAGCTAAGTCTAGCTTGAGTGCAGCTTCTGTAGTCACAAAGGCAGTAGTAGCCACCTGCGTATTACTGGTGTCCGCCACTGCTGTTGGTGCTGTAGGTACTCCAGTTAACGCAGGACTCGCTAGAGGTGCCTTAAGAACGTCTACAGCAGTTACGAATGCAGTAGTAGCCACTTGTGTAGTAGAAGTGCCTGAGGCCGCTGTAGGAGCCACAGGGACACCAGTGAGTTCTGCGTTGTTAGCGTTAGCCTTAGTAGCACTGGCTACGGATATGGCATTAAACTCATCATCTAACTCAGTACCACTTAAGGTCTTGAGTGGGTTGCCTGTGGTTAAGGCATCCTTTGTTGCAAAGTTTGTAGCTTTAGTATAGTTAGACATTATTAAATTACCTTGCCTTGTTTAGCATATATTGATAGTTTCTGTAGACTCAGCCCACCACCATTGATTTCAGCAGTAAAGCCCATCTGTAGTATGTTACCTGAACCTGAGGCTGCTGCCTGTTGGTCATTAATTAAGACTGAACCTGCGTACTCCGAAAGGTTATACTCAGCAGCACCATACTCGTAGATAAGTCCAGTCTCTAGTGTAAACGCATGAGAGTAGAAGATAGGGCTATAGTCATAACCTATCTTAAGTGCGAAGGTTTGACCTGTAGCACCTACTGTGGTGGCTGTTAGTCGCTTTACGATCTTATTTACGTTAGGTAGCCCTAAGTCAAAGAAGTTACTGTAATAAGCCAGCTGATATTGTACACCATTATCTTGATAACCCATATACTTAGCTATGCCATTAGGCTGTGCAAATAGTATATCCTGACCTGACGATAGGAAAGCCTTAGGTGTGAGTGAGGGCCATACAGTTACCCGATAAGCTCCATTCTCTAGTGTCTTACGCGTGTCAAACACAAAGGTCTGTCTAGTGGTAGGAAAGGATAACAAGTAGAAAGCATGTGAGGGCGAGTAGACAGCCTTAACATTCTCTAATACTTCGGACTCAATAGCTATAGTGATGTCATCACGTATATTCTTAGAGATATCCCGCATAGGCTGAGATTTCTCTTGTACAGTACGGTTGAGTGAACGTACACCTGTGTCACTTAAGAACAAGATGTCCTCACCAGTGTTCTGTACGGAGTCCCTAGCGATACAACCGACACCTTGGATGACTTCTGTAAGCGTAAGGCTCGTAGTAGTCATAGATGCTTGGAAGTTATTACCATCACCATAGATGATAATGTTATTCTTACAGAAGATGATAAGGAAGCCGTTATGGGCACCTAAGGACACTATCTCGTCCATACCTTGAGTAAGGACACTAGAGATATCTATTGAACCTGATGTACCTCTCTTCCAGTCAGTCCCATCTAATACGTCAGTAAACCATACTGTAGTCTTACTCTCTAAGGTATCTGCTGCCCATAGGCGTCCGTATGCTGCTAGAACTGTGTTAGCCTTAGGATATTTGTTTGTAGCGTGGTCGTGTACATCCATTGAGTCAAATACTGTGGAACCTGTCTCGTTACTATAGACTAAGGGGATATACTCTCGTTGAAAGAAGAATTGATGATCATTTAAAGTAGCTGATTGCCAGTTACCTGCAGCTATAGTGTCTGTGGTAGTTGGTGTGACTGTGGTTAAGTCTACTGTGCCTGTGTAGAACGTATCAGCAGTCCATGAGAGGCGTGTGTCAGTTCCTGTAATGTCCTTGAAGTCTGCCATGCCAAGTAAGTTAATACCTACGTTGTCATCTACTACAGTGTCTACAGACAATGACTGATAAGCCCATCCCTTACGGGCACTTAAGCGTCCTTGCTTGTCTATGATACAGTTGTCTGCGTGTTGTGCGTAACCATCCTCTAGCGAAACCCCTGAGTCTTGGGTGTTTAGACCGAAGAATGCAGGCGCCGCTATGGAGGCCGCTAGTAACGGTTTAGCCATGTTATGGTGCCTCCCAAATAAGTTCCTCTGGATGCTTACTTGCATCAATAGCAATAGCATTAGATAAGAAGTTGTCTGCCAAAGCCTTAGCTGAGACAGGTGACATACCTCCGTCTTCTCCACGCTCCTCAACAGCCATTGCGTAGGCTAGAGATTGTACAGGTAAGAAAGGTATATCTAAGGTGTCTGCATCCGCTAAGATGTTAGGTGAGCGTTTAGCTATGTTAACTACGAGACTAAAGACACCATCAGGCACTGGGTATAACTTGATCTTAGTGTCGCCATTAGAGTCTAAACCATCAAACGTATAATAAGCAGGTGTGCCTTCAGGTGCTGTGTTATTGTAGAAAGCATTGTCAAACCATTCAGTTGTTTTATAGGTTATCCAATTGTTGCTAGTATCATTGATAACATTAAAGATTGTTGAATGATCACCTGCGCTTGTGATAGCGTAGCTAGGGGCGCTAGCAGTTGTTGTTACTATTACTGCCTGACGTAAGCTAGACCAGTTCCATGCACTTTCCACGGACTCTATAGCGTCATGTACCATTAGACCAATTAGCTTAGAATAGCTGCTCTCATCAATGGATGTAACCTCACGCTCCCTAAGGCGAATGAGTATGTTATTAACTAATTGTAGGTATGTTTTCATTTGTCTGCCTTGTTTATAGAGCTAAGAACTTAAGTGCTGATACAAGTCCAAATTGATCTGAGAAGTAAACTACACCAGCACCTAGGCCCATCCACTTTGTTTGTCTGTGCATATCGGCTATAGAGGTGACTGCATCAGTTAGTTTCTCTGCATCACTTGCTTGTTCATTAAGCCGCACATCGTGTCCATCTACCCGCCATTCTAACTTAGTAATAGCTTCTCTGTTATTCTGTTCCATGATTAATCCTAGGTGTCTGTGGGTTTGTTTATGCTAGGCTGTACGCTTAGGATTGGGTCTTAAGATGCTATCGGCTAACCCACCACCGAAGTAGAAGCCAACTATAGTTAACATTATCCAGTCTATTTGAAACTCTTGTAGTATGTCTTTAACTGGTGTGACATCTTGACCTGTGAACGTCATACCAATTACTAATAAATATGTGCTGATATATGTACCACCAAACATAAGGGCCATATAACGCTGTGCTATCTTGAATGGTGCATAAGCCTGCATCAGATCAATCTTAGCTTTATTCTTTGATTCAACCATCTCAACATCTGAGGTGTGTAAATCATCAATCAATTCTAGGCCTTTCTCTATGACCTTACCCGAACCGAAGATTGTATTTAATATACCCATATTCAATCCTTGTGTAAATTGCAAGTAAAAAAATAGGAGCCTCTAGTAAGTTGTGTTTATACTAGAGGCTCCTATAGTTAGCTAAGGTTAGCCGTTAACTGCCATTACGAAGCCAGTCTCTGGACGTAATACCTGAGTACCATACAAGCGGTCTGCAGTGTACAAGGTTCCTAAGAACTCTTGCTTGTACTGAGTCTGTGAGCGGATACCCTGTTGCTCTGCAAGAACCATAGTGTCCTTGTGACCAAGTAGCGCACCACGGATGATACCACCAGCAGTAGCAGCGTTTTCAGCAGCAGTCTCAAGAATAGGACAGTTACTAGACACATAGATGTCTACACCATACAACTCACCAATCTTACCATTTACAACACCTTGACCATTAACGAAGTCAGAAGACACATAACGATCAACACCCATGATAGCATTACGCATTGCAGGTGGGATGACCAAGAAGCGTCCGTCCATTGGGGTGTCAGCATCATCCATCTTCTGAACCATGTCACGTAGGAAGCTATCAGCAAATACGTCAGCAGGCACAACAGTGTCAGCAGTATAAGCAGTAGTACCTGTAGAAACATCATTAAAGAAAGCTGCTGAGGTGTGCCAAGATGAACCGTTACCGTCACCAAAGGACTTACCTAGGGTAAACATATCGTCATCAACTTGCTTACCTAGTGCATAGCCAGCATCACCAGTATAGAACTGACGTAACGAAGCAAGTGCCTGTACGTTAGTAATATCTTCGATCATACGTGAGTATTCAAAGTGCTTGTTAATAGTAACTGTAACTTCTGACTCAGTAGCATTCTGAATTGTTACAGCGGTGTTCTCTGCCTTAGCAGTTGCAACGCCACGGGTAGGTGCGGGGATATGAATTGTATCACCCTTCTTACCTGACATTGAAATCTTCTTAGTTAGTGGTGCTAATACTAAATTCTTCTCGTAGGCTGCAATAACTTCGTCACTCCAAATTTCGGGGATGAAAGTTGCTGCGTCTGTGTTACCAACCATGCCGCCTGTAGCGGGATATACTGAAGTAGCCATTTTTAATGTCTCTCTGTTTTAAAAAGTTAAGGTTTGTTTATTTAACCCGTTTCTCACGATATGCTTGTGCAATATCATCAGATAACGCTAAGTAGCGTTCAGGGTCTGTTTTCATAAGTTTAATAATATCAGCTCGTCTGTAGATTTTTTTGGAAGTGCTAGAATCAGGGTTGCCACGGGTAGAACCCATAGACCCTTCTTTGACAGCCTTCTGTCTTCCTTCTTTCTCAGCCTGAAGTGTTTGAGTAATAGCACCACTACGATCTTTCCATAAGGAGAAGATTTCGTCTGCGGCCTCTACATCAAAGTGTTGATCTGCTTGGACAAACATACGTGTCCGTATTTTAGAGGCTTTAATCCATTCTGCGAACTTAGGGTCATTTACGATCTGCGGTATCTCAGGATGGTTGTCTTTTAGAAGTGCCATTGAGGTTTGCTGTTTATAAGCTCTCGTGGATTCTTCTGCTGCTCTAACGGAAGGGTGATTGTCTATAGCTCGGCTCATTGCCTTCTCAGGGTCTGAGTAGAAATCTATGTCTTCGGGGGTATCAGCAGGGGCTTGTGATGCCTCATTTGATGTGAGTTGTGTGTTGATATAGCTATCGACTACGTTACGTAAGTCACCTACTTCTGAAGATTGGCGACCTAGTAGCTTCTCAGCCTCTTGGTGCATCCGTACTACATCTTCCAACGACTTACCATTGTACTTATCAGGGAATGCTTCAGGTTCAGGTGTTGCCTCTTGCGAAGGTTCCTGATTTGCTTCTGTATCTGTAGCCATATCATCTAAGCTATCAAAACGCTCATTACTTAAGTCCTCATCGAGGATTACTGCTGCCATATTAAACTCCGTACCTTAGTATTGTGGAGAAAGATTAAAAATGAAAGCTTCCTAGTATTAGGAGTTGGCTTTCTCTGCTTGTGCCCTGCCCTTCTCATGTGCCTTAGCCCATTTAATTGATGCTCCAGCGAAGTCGCCAGAGAAAGGTTCTAAGTAAGAAGGAGGAGAGCAAAGTTGTCTAGTTGCTTCGGCTTTACAGGTTTTACACGTTTGTGTATCTGGTGAGCCTTTAACTAGGTGTTCATTGATATGTCCTAAGACACATTTGTAGTCGTAAAGTCTAAACATCGTTTAGTGACCTTTGGGATTCTTCTTGACCGAAACGTGTAGTCTCTTCAAGATTGAGGATAGCACCTATGATGTTCAATTGGCCCTTACGGAAGTAAAGGTCATTGTTGTCTTTGGCACCTTCGATAGAATCGATATTAGCACTATTCGCTGTTAAGTCAGTGATGAATGTTTGCCAACCTTCTGTACGAAAGAGGTCATTCATCTGTCTAAAGTAAAGCTCTAGTTCTTGTTCTGTCATTCTATGTTGCCTATTCTAACATAATTTAGGATAAAAGTCAAGTTATTTCTTTACTTTCTCTTCTTTTTGTGCTAAGGCAGCTACTTGAGCTTCCAAAGCACTTAGCTTATCCAACATTACTTTGTAACTACTATTGACTTGTTCAACTACTTTGTTGAGGTCACGTTGAGATACCATTTTAGTTCTTCCTTAGTTATTTGTTATCGTTCAAAGACTTGAAATTGTCCACCAGCTAGTAGTTTAACGCCATTATTGATCATAAGCCTCCTCAGTCGGCCCTACAGGGTCAACAGGTGGTAGACGCTCCATTAAGGCGTTCTCAGCCACGTTTGGCGCTGGGGGTTGCGCAGCTACACGTTCCTTCAACTGAACCTCACGCTCCTTTAAAATGCCCTCAGAGACACGCATCCTACGTTCAAACTCTTTGTCGTCCTTATCACCAGCCTGTAGGTTAGTTGTGACAGCCTTCATATGAGCTATCTCAGTCTCCTTAGGTACTGCTAGAGCTTCCTCATGTAGCTTGTGTGCCCTCATCTCAGACTCTTTAGCCTGCATGTTTAGTGCAGCAGTTTGTGATGCTTGGAAGGCTAACTCAGACTGTTGAGCTTCCTGTTGAGCTTTCTGAGCTTCAGGGTTAGGCTGTGCAGCTTCTTCAATGAGTCCAATAAGTTCTTCACGATTTGATACATTCATGTTATCTACAATAGACTTAAGCATGATAGGATAGTAAGGTGTATCCTTGCCCATAGTCTGTAACAATTGAACCAACTGGCTAACTTCGTACTCTCTAGCAATAATGCCTAACGTAGATGTAGCATTAAACTTATAGTCCGACACAGGATACAGTTCAGGCTCATACTGCATATAACGCCAAGCTGCTTTAGATACGAAAGGTATCAAGAAAGACTCTTGGAAGTTAATAAGAGTACGCTTATGACGTTTAATGATAGCGCCTAGTGACATAGAGATGCCAGCGGCTGTAGCTTCACCATTGATCTGACCACCAACTCCAGAGGAGTCAACAGCGCCAGTGGATTGCTGTACCATTGTCTGTAGTGCCTGTGCTTGTGCAAAGGTTATCTGTGAGACGTTACCAAAGTTGAATGGATTGATGATCTCACGAGGGTCGCCATTAGTAAGCAGTAGTTTACCAGCCCGAATCTCTGGCTTAGTGCCCCTAGGGATGCGTGTAGCGTCCATTGCAAGCATAGGGTGTACTGTGAGTGCTAGAGCGTCTATACGTGCCCTCAGCTCGGCATCCAGAGCCTTCTGGCTGTTATAACCTTTCTCACATACTCCACGACCCCAAAAGCGACTAGGTACTACATCCCAAGGGAATGCAACAATAGGTCGGTCTTGCATCATGAATGGACTAGGTTCAGCTTTAAGGATAGTACCTTTGTTAGCAATGATAACACATGCTTCAATGTAATAACTTTCTTTGTCTTCCTCAGTAATTAAACTAGAGTCTTCCATCTCTTCTTCAAGAAGGTGACGAGGCACTAAGCCGTAATACTTCGTTAGACGAGTCTTGTCATCTTGGTAGATAGTTAAGTCTTGATCAGCTTCGATGTTGAAGTCATCATTAGCTGTACCTATGTAACCATCACGATAGACACCAGACTCCTGTAGTTGTTCTACGATATGTGTACCAACAAACTCGTCAATGGCACAACCTAAGGCTTCATCTACGTTAGTGGCTGTAGGGTCAATACGGAAGTTCTGTGGTAAGATAGGACGTAAGCGTACAATAGTACGTTTGCTTATGTTAACACCTACAGCTTCCATAGCTCCACCCATAACTGACTCAGTTGCAGGCTTCATTTCATTTATTTCTTCTAAGACTACCTCACCAACACCACTGCCAAATACAGCAGAGTTAAGGAGACATTCGCTAATGTCCCTACGCACTTTAGCTGCAGCAAAGTCCTCATGGAGCTTGTTACGTAAGAAGCCAATGTCCTCAGTCTCAGTGTCGCCCATGTTATCTTTAATGTCAAAGAAGTTACCACGACCAAAGGTGGCCTCTTCTATTTCAGCTACGTTAGACTCTACGGCCTGCTGTAGTGCTGGTGCAATGATCTGACTACGCTCTGCTTGACGAGTCTTATCTTCAGCAGCCCAAATGCCACGCCAGAGGCGATAGTATTCTTGATGCTTTTGAGCATAGTTCTGCTCGTAGTAGTCTCCCCACGTATCTACCTTATCCATAACCCACTCGTGTAGGGTACTTTCGATGATAATAGGGTCTGTGCTTTCGTTATTGTCTGGCATTCTCATAGGTTAGTATCCGCTAATTGAGTCGAGTGTTAAGTGGTCATCCCACTCTTCAAAGTTACCAACATAAGTAACTTTAGCTAATTGATCTATATAGGCTAAGGAGTCTATTAAGTCATCGTGGGTTAAGGGGTCTGGAAATTGAAAGAGCTGATCTAGGAAGACACTATGCCATTCCTTCTTCTTCTTGTTGAGAGTTACACGACCATGCTCAAAGCGACCCTGTAAGGCCCACATGATTCTATCAGTCTTCTTCTGGTTTCCGTGAGTCAACTCCTCTACACGGAAGTAAGTATTCTGTCTCTTCATTCTATCCATTAGGGGAGACATTACTGCTTGCTTAGAGATACCTTTCTCTATACCTATAGACATAGGTTTGTAAGTCTTGACTACATCAAAGATTTTATTTGCAGTCTCATCTAAAGTCCATCGACCATAAATGATGTCCTCAACAAACCAACCTTCTTCTGACACCCATACAATGGATATTGCAGATTGGTCTAGTCTGGAGGTGTTACCTTTCGCCTTGGAAACATCTTGGAAACCAGCCAAGTCAATAGCAACATAATAGTCACCATCGCCACTAGGCTTCTCACCAAAGTTAAGCCAATCCTCTTTAAACATCTCAGAACCTTGGTTTTTAAAGCTAGCCATAAACTCTTGCTGGAAAGCGTGAGTTGACATAGACTTCTTTGCATTATTGATTTCATCGTCATCTAATGTTTCATTATCATAACTTGTGAAGTGCCATGCAGCAAAGGTAATGTCATCATCACCAGATAGCTCGGCATACTTATATAAGTCATAGAAGTGGTTACGGCCTTTAGGTGTGCCTATGAATAAGCATCCACCCTTTTGGTCAGCTAGGGCAGGCCTTAAGATTTCCTCGAATACCTCAGGTTTCATGTCACCATACTCATCCATCACTAAATACTTCAAGGACACTCCACGCATCGTGTCAGGCCTATCAGCACCCTTAAGGGAGATAGTAGCACCATTGACTAGGGTGATCTGCATGTTGTTTATATGAGCTTGTGAGATGATTGGTGCCCCTAGTTCAAGTAGGAGCTTCCATAGGATGTCTCTAGCCTGACCCTGAGTAGGAGCAACGTAGAACACATGTGAGTTGGGGAGAGTAGCTTGTAAGGCATTTACGATGAGAAGCCAAGCAGCTAGGCGTGACTTACCACAACGACGTCCTGCAGCTACTACTTTAAATCTAGTATCGTCAGCCCATACTTTCTTCTGCCATTCTAATAGTTCTATCTGCAAGTCTGACATTAGATAACCTCATATGTGGCATCGGTAATATCTTGGTCATCATCAGGCTCTTGGGTACCTGAGACACTAGCGCCACCGATACCAGTGATGTTGATCTGTATAGCACTCTTGCCACCACCCTTGACTACCTCTTGTTCAAAGGCTGCTGTAGGTGCTACCCTATCCATGACAAGTTTCCATGCGCTAGCTTGGTGTTTGTGGTCATCATCTAAGGCTGCTTTAAAGATTGCATCCAGCACCTTAACTGACTGAGGTGAAGCTAACATTCTTGATTTATATTCATTGATAATAGCCGCGTCACCCTTAGGGCGGCCCATCACTCCCTTAGGTTTCTTAAGTGCCGCTGCTGGAGGCCTACCCTTACGCTTAGTTGATGTCGAGGGCATATAGTTTTTATTACGTCTACCAGACTTAGTTAATGGTATGCCTTCAGCATCTACACCATACTTATGTACGATAGGTTTTTTTATGTCTGACATTGCAATTATCCTGTTAGGTTGCTTGTTCACTTACCATGTTTAATTAAATATAACGTAGCCTTATGTGTAACCTCGGAGGAGTCCTTCAAAGAACCTATGGCTGTATTACAGTGATGACATAACAAAGACCTTATTGTCCCTGTCTCATGGTCATGATCTACATGAAGCCGCTGTGCTTGTGTATGTTTCTCATGTATCCCACATATATCACAGCAACCCTCTTGAGCAGATAACATTTCAGCATAACCTCCAAGAGGCATCCCGTACCGCTTCAGTAGCTCTCTCTCCTGTATAGCATGTCTATTGTTTAGTCTGTATTGTCTAGCATATAACTTGTCACATATTTTACAAGAACTACTTAAACCATCAACGGCACTCACTTTTAAACCAAACTCTGCTAAGTCTTTGTTTTCGTTACATCGACAACATTCTTTCATAATGATATTCCTTCTTACTAAGGTTAAGGGGGCAAGTGGCTATTGAGTAAGCAATAGACGGCAGGTAATGAGCCTACACACACTTGATAAAAAGGGGGTACTTAAGTACCTTTGGTTTATGACCAATGATATGACCAAACACATACTTAGGACGTGTTCGATATCCAAATGGGAACAATGGGGACATAGGAGTCCCTTCGTGTACTTAAGTGTACTTAAGACTACTTAAGTGTCTTTGGTTTAATTCTTTAGTTGATTCTTTAATAATTATCAAAGGAAGTAACTAAAGGTGTTAAGTAACTAAAACACACTAAGGTTTGTATTATAACATATTTAAGACTAAAAGTAAAGCTTTATTATGTAAATAACTAAAAGAATTACACTTAAGACACTTAAGACACCTAAGACACCTAAGACACCTAAGACACTAATACTTTGGTCATAACTATGGTCATCATTGGCTTGCTTTAGAGCCGTAAGTATACTTAAGGTGTTTAAGTACACATTAGAGCCATTAGTACACATTAGTTGGGGCTTGTGTTTTACCTGTGTTATCAAAGGTTTACATTATATTCCGCTATCAAGACTTAATTTACTTAACCTAGGCATCTGAGGTACCTTTTGTTAGCTTAAGTGCCTTGGGGAATCGAGAATTGACCTATTTTATGTGCCTGAGGGAGCCGAAGGTAAAGCTAGGCGCCATTCCCTCCCCCGCCCCTAAGTTATACATGGCACACAGGTTATCCACAGGTTATCCACAGCTTATCAACAGGTTATCCACAGCTTATCCCCAGTATCCACAGGATATCCACAAGACACCTAGGTTATACATGGCTTATCCACAGCTTACTCAAGGCCACCCCAGACACGACCATAAGTTCCTTGAGTATCCATGTATAAC
>Ga0308003_1001254_pt1 | contig 11235 bp, 9 predicted proteins | sample Neamet36_FD_203159 | JGI IMG/M metagenome (GOLD analysis project Ga0308003, IMG submission 203159) | Marine microbial communities from water near the shore, Antarctic Ocean - #36 | ecosystem: Environmental > Aquatic > Marine > Unclassified | place: Southern Ocean | collected 2014-06-06
TTGATATATCGTCAACCGATACTTATTATTTGTTCGGTGATAACGACGCTCTTATTTCCGGAGGATTTAGATTTACTATAAGTCATACAGATTTCGAAGTAATATTTAATGGTGTTACTGAATCATTCACACATGGGATGACATTCGATAAAAACAAATGGTATGCATATATAATTAATATGAATAATGAATTTATGCAACTGGGCGTTTCGTTTTATAGCTTAGATCCAAGTACTAACATGATAACCAATGTAGGTGGATCTCAGGTATTACCACAGGACTCTTCTAACAATTTGACACTAGAATTCAATGAGAATAGATTGGTATCACAAGATATTGCATGGGAATCATCAACTAATTATACAATAAGAGCAAACGACATGTTCATGACTAATATTAGAGTATTCGATACTCCTATAGAATATGAACAACATTCAAATGTGCTAAATCAATATGTTGTACGAGATAATCAACATGCCTTAATAATAGATAACGCTATTCCTTCACTAGGTTTTCAAAGATATACTAACGCGAGGTAAGTTCACTAGATAAAATTTAGATAAATATAATATCTAATAAACTAGTAAATATGCCAGATAATAAGAGAAGTATAAGAGAACAATCAGAAGACATAAGGCGTGAGCTTGATGAATTGATAGGTGACGACAATTCAAAGGAAATATCTGATGTTATAACGACAGACCCGGAACTCCCGGCAAAACGACCAAACAAACAAAAATCATTTGCTGAACTTAAGGAAAGTTCAACAAAGAAAGCAAAGAGAACAATCTCCGCCCTTATGAAGTTTTATCTTGATGAGGACATTATAGAGAAGGATGAATATATAGCTGCAAAGAAACGAATGGATGAGATGACAATGAGTTCATTGGTCTATCAGTTACAAGCAGGGGAAAGGGCATTAACTACATTACTAGAAGCAATTGAAGATGGCGAAGTAGCACCTAGAATGTTCGAGGTACTAGCGACCTTACAGAAATCAATGTTAGACATTATTAAATCCCAGACAATGTATTTGATGGCAACTGAGGAAAGTGCCAAGAGAATTGCCAGAGATATCGAAATCTATAAGAAGAGAGATGATACTAGGGAAATAGAAGAAGCTGGGGGAGATTCAACTCAAGGAAATATTCAAAGAGGATCTAAAGATCTAATGAGAATGATACGACAGGGAATCAATGATACTGATCAAGATATTGAAGACGCTGAAATAACAGAATAATATTATGGGAGAAGAGAATTTCGGAAATAATCCATGGATTCCTAAGGAAGAATCGGATAAAGATGCGCATAAATTAGTATGGTCTACCGTTGCAGTAAACAACTTAGAAGTAGCCCTTGATAAGGGATATAGGCCACAAGTTAGTATGCCATTTTATGAGGGTAAACAATTCTTAAGAAAAGGAAACATTGTATTTGAATATACTGACGGTGAAATTGAGGAATTAGCCAGATGTGCAAATGACATTGTTTACTTCGCAGAGAGATATGCTGTTGTTATGACAGATGAGGGAATCCAACAGGTCATATTACGAGATTATCAAAAGGATCTATTAAGAGACTTTCAACATAATAGATTTAATGTCGTTGTAGCTGCTCGACAAATGGGAAAAACAGTTACGGCTTCGATATTTAATGCATGGTACTTGACATTCAATTATGACAAGACAACCTTATTATTAGCAAATAAATCAGAATCAACTAAAGAGATTATTGACAAAGCTAAAGTAGTATTGGAGAACCTTCCGTTTTACATGAAACCAGGTATCATTAAGTATGATGTTATGAATGTCAGATCAGATAATGGATGTCGTATAGTTGGACAATCAACAACTGCTAAGTCAGGTATTGGTTTTACGATTCATAATTTATATCTAGATGAGTTTGCCCATGTGCATCCAACTATTGTTGATTCATTCTATGAGAATGTATATCCTACGCTATCTGCATCCAAGGTATCTAGGATTAATATCACATCAACTCCTAACGGTTTTAATAAGTTCTACGAAATATATACTGATGCGGAAAAGGGTGATAATGAATATAAAGCAACTCGAATTGACTGGTGGCAACACCCTGACAGGGACGATGCATGGTTCAAGAGAGAATTAGCAAATTTAGGATCTGAAGATTCATTTAATAGACAATATGGTAACGAATTTACAAGTTCATCAAGTTTGCTATTAAGCCCAGGTACTATGAAGAATATTCGTAAGAACGCTAGGAAATTTAATCATTATGATTTAGAAGAGTTTGAGAACATACATATAGAGACTGATGGTTTCTTGTCATTCGATCCTGAATTTGATGTGGAGTCCGCTGCAAACTCAAACAAATATTATTTATTTTCAGTAGATATTGCTGAAGGTAACGGTGGAGATTTCTCTGTAGTTAACATTTTTGAAGTCGAACCGATGGAAGATATTGATATCGAGAATTTCGTAAGCCCAGGTGCAATGTATGATTTCTTTAAGATTAATCAAGTTGCAGTTTTTAGAAGTAATGAGCATCCACTTGAGGATTTCGCGAAGGTATTGTATACATTAGCAATTGATGTATTTAATTCAGAGAATGTAAAGATGATTATTGAGTTTAATACATACGGGAGTATACTTTTAAAATATTTACAAACAATATTTCCAGGTAGAAACGAGTTTGAAGATGAGATGGTACTTAGATTTAAACACCGCCATGATTCTAGGGTACCAAAACCTGGATTAAGATTAAAGGCAGATAACAAATCAGTATTTTGTCAAAACTTTAAAAAGCTCATAGAAATGAACAAAATCAAAGTTAATGATATAATAACAGTACAGGAGGCAAGTTTGTTCGGTACAGTGAAGAATGGTAGCTATGGTGCACAAATGGGAAATGACGATAGTATAATGACATGTATTATTGCAACAGAGTTCTTTGGAACAACAGATTATGCAGATTACGTAGAGGAATTACTAGATATAATTGACCCAGCTAAACATAAGTTAATGGAAAGTATTCTATATAAGGGAACAGACAATGTCGATGGTTCACTACAATACGATATATACGACCTTCTTTAGGAAAATAAACACACTTGTTGTAAAAGTACAAGATAAATTTAGATATATAATAAAACACAAAAAACACACTCAAAAAATTATGGCACTATCCCCACAATTATTAAATTTTAAGAGTTCAGGAGTCTATAGACTCGAGTTTGATAAGTCGCAAACGGCTAATATCAACGTTGAAACTCTTAGATTAGTTGTAGGTCACTCTAGGAAGGGACCTTATAACACACCGGTATTAATTGACTCACAGGAAACATTTAACAATGTTTTTGGTTCTATTGATAAAGGATTAGAAAAAAAAGGAATGTTTTTCCATAGATCATGTATTGAAGCTCTTTCAAGAGGTCCTATCTTGGCGTTAAACCTAGGTATGTTCGAAGCGGCTGATGTTGCAAACTATACTGCCCCGTCAACAACTGGATCAGTTGATGGTAACTCTTCAATAGCAAGTTCTGCTGAATATACAAAGTTTTTTGACAATGATAAATTCATGATACCTTCAGATACCGAGACATTAGAGACGATCGCTACAACTGGAGATAATAACTTACTAAATTTTGTAAATATTAAACAAGATTCAATTACAATTATCGTAAGACAAGCGGCTGACGTTGCTGAATTTAATTCAACAGCAAGAGATTGGTATGGCCAAGGAAATGTTCCAGAATATTTAAACGATTTTGACAGAATGTCAGATTATATGATGGATGTATTCGTATTTAAAGGAGAATTTGATGCAGCATCAATGGCAAACGATCCTATCTATTCTAAATTCTTTACAACAGATGGTCTAGACAAGGCAAAGTTAAACGAATTTGCAAACTTAAGACAAGTTACTTTACTTGCACAATATACTGGTTCTATTTTACCTGGATTTAAAGATCTAGAAGGACGAAACCTATATATTGAATCAATGGTTAATGCTGAGGCAAGAAGAACAGGTTTATTCTGTGCAGTTGATGAGGACAAGGTAATCGATGAAAATGGAACAAACATTGATTTTGTTGGACATATTGTTGATGAAGATCAAGATTTCGAACTATTATCACATGCAGTTAAACAAACTGTTGTTGCAAACACACCGACTGTTGATTTAACATCACTAGGTACAGCTTACACTATATCAACTACAACACTAACAATAGAAGGTACTGATGCCACTTCATCGTTTACAGAAGGAGAGTTCTTAGAAGGAGCTACACTTGGTGAATATGTTGAGATCACAGATGTTGATTATACTTCACCTGACACTGTAATAACATGCGATGGTAATATTATACCATCACCTTCAGATGACGCAGTATTCCCGTCATACACTGTTTCTAATTCAAGGGTAACTGAAGAAGACTTTTCAACAGGAACTGGAGCAATTGAACATACATCAGGAAACACTGATTTTACTGTAACATACACTAATGCAAATACACCAACTTCCGTATTTCCAATATCAATAGGTGATTACATAAATTCAGTTACATCTGGGAGAATCGCCAGAGTTAATAAGGTATCGAAATCAATTGGTACTGCCGATACTGTATATACAATATATACGGATGTTGAACCTGATTATAACAATCAAATCATCAAGTCTTTTGAAAATGCATCTGATTATTACAAGACATTCGTTTTATCTAAGGCTAAAATATCTGTTAAGAATTTAAGCGATTACTTAGCAACATTAACGGGAGGTATGGGACTATATGATGCACTGATCGATAAAGATATTATTGATTTCAGATACGTTGTAGATACGTTCGCGTCATTCGATGAAAATGGACTAAACAATAAGCATAATTTATCACAATTAGCTAAGGACAGAATGAATGCATCCGCAATCGTAAATGCACCTACAGTGGAGGACTTTAAAAAATCAAAAGATCCATCATTTACTGATGCTAACAAATCGTTTAGTACATCATACGTGAAGGACGGTGGAAATCAAGACAAAAATCCAACTGGAAATTATGCATTACCTAGTATTGCGCAAGGAGCAAATTACGCATTTTACTTTGCACCTGGATTAATAGTATCTGACAATGGTAAAGATATCATCGTACCAATGGCTGCATACATATCTAATAACTACATGGACAAATACACGAACGCTTTACCTTGGTCAATCGTTGCAGGTCCAAGACGTGGGGTTGTTGCAGGCGCAAACGTTAAGGGAGTTGAATATTCATTTGACAAAAGCGATAGAGATAACCTAGAGCCATTCGGAATCAACCCAGTTGTATTCCAAAGAGGAGTTGGTCTAACTATATTAGGAAACAAAACAGCACAACAATCTATTAAATCGGCACTTTCTTCTGCACACGTTAGAGAAGCAATGATTTATATACAAGATGGTATGGCACAAATCCTAAAGGATTATGTATTTGAGTTTAACAATACACAAACAAGATTAGAGATTAAAACTCTTGCAGATTCTTTCTTGGAAAGTATCAAACAAGATGGCGGTGTTTATGAGTTTAAGAATGTAATGGATAGCACAAATAATACAAACGAAGTTATCGACAACAATATGGGTATTATAGATACATTTGTTGAACCAGTTAAAGGGTTAGAGATCGTAGTTCATAGAACAACAATCTTAAACACAGGAGACATTCAATCAGGTAATTTATAAACAAGATATATAAAAAAACAAAAACATTAAAACATGGCTTTACCACATTATTCACAAGATCAGACATCTAGAAAAGGTAGGAACTTTGAACCAGTACAAGGAAACTTATTCGAAGTTACGGTTCTTCCTCCAGCTGGAGTATCTGACGCGCCACTAATGCTTCAACATATTAACTCAATCTCAGGATTGGATTTATACAAAGAAGTATCGGCAGTAGAACAAAAATATAAATTCGCAACAAGATCATTCGCAGGAATGCCTGATGGAACTGCTGTTGATGTTACTATTGGTTTTTCATTAAATTTAAACGAGGCTAATCAAGCTTACCTTTATAAATCAATGAGACAATGGTACAATATGCAATATGACCCACAATCAGGTGCAATGGGACTTAAGAGAGATTACGTAGGTACTATCGTTATCGTACAGTTCAACAGAGCTGGAGATATCTATAGAACAGTTACTCTAGAAGATTGTACAATGACGTCAGGTCTAGGTTTCACTAACGAACTAAGTTATGAGTCTGCAGATCCTGCAACTTTAGAAGTTGGTTGGAGATGTGACGCTTGGAAAGAAGTATTAGCATAAATATATAATTATAGGTGGAGGATAGTTAAAATGATCCTCCATTTTTTTGTAATTAAAATATAATATAATGATAGTATAATATAAGAAAGACAACATAACAAAACATGGATAAACTAACAAAGAAGTTACAAGTTCTCCTGTCGGAGCGTGAAGTATCTTTAATCAATAGAATTATCCTTAACGAAGCGATAGAATCAGGTGAAAGACCGGTTTCGATTTCTGCATTTATTAGGGAAATCATACGAATAGAAATAGACAAACAGGTTAACGATGGAAAGCCTTTAGAAAAAATAGACATCAGACAACTTAAAGATAAATAAATATGAACAACCAAGACGATTTAAATCTAGAGGATCAATATAAGAATATTGTTCAAGGAGATGAGATTAAGAATAATGCACAGGAATCAGTTGCTGAAGAGAAGCAACCCGATTTGGGCAGAGTTAATATGGAAAGATTCGGAGCGCCTAAGGCTGAAGGAGCAGATTTTCATTTAGGATATCATAAAATTCCATCAAATTCATTACCATCAGGTGGTATGTTTTACCCAGTAGGAACTGAGATATCAATCAGATCTGCGAAAGTCGCAGAGATTAGACATTTTTCAACAATCGACGAAGCTAATGTATTAGATATTGACGAGAAGTTAAATCAAATAGTAGAGTCGTGTATACGAATCACATCATCATCAAGACGATTATCATATAAAGATCTTCTAGAGGAAGATAGATTCTTTGTTATTTTTTCAATTAGAGATTTAACATTTCCAGAACCAGAGTCTAGTTTAAAGATAGATCATAGATCAAGAAATGGTGAAAAGCATGAAATTGAAATCAAGAAAGATTATTTTCAATATTTCAAGATACCTGTTGAACTAGATAAATATTATGATGCAGATAAGAGAACGTTCTTAATTGAAACGAAATCATTCGGTACGATATCAATGAGACCTCCTGTTATTGGAGTTATGCAGAAGATAACATCATACATTAAAGAGAAACAACAAAAAGGCGAAGTAGTTGACCAGTCAATACTACAAATCATACCATACCTTCACCATGATTGGAGAGGATTTAATGATAAAACATTATTCGATTTCGAAATTGAATTAAACGGATGGTCTAATAAAAAATATAACTTGATATACACATTAGCTGAGAAGATGAAAGTCGGAATTCAGCCAAATATGTCAGTACAGATTGGAGATGACGTGGAGGAGATTCCTATTAGTTTTCGTGACGGGGTCAAGTCTCTTTTCATTGTTCAAAATTTCGCTGGAGAACTTCTTTAAGACTAAATTTCACATTTATCTTAAATTACATCTCGCACCAAGCGAACTTGAAAATTTGGAATATTATGAATTTCACTATATGGTGAAGGACCTAATTGAACATCTTAAATCGGAGAATAAACAGAACGAGGGGCAACAGGAGGCCACTTCCGGTATAGCGAGCAGCATGAAAATGCCAAACTTTAATATGCCAAATATGAAAATTCCTAAAGTATAATCAAAGGGTCCTTAACGGGACCCTTTTTTATTTAGATATATAAATTCAAGATACTCTGTATACTTAAAAAAAACAAACAAGAACACGTGATTAATAATTCAAAGTCAATTTCATTATTAGTATCGCCATTACAGAAGATACAGGCCGCAACTGAAGCGACGGCAAGTACTCTATTTCAAATGCATCAGGTTGTTATCAGTCTAAATACATCAGCGATTGAAACAGTTAAACAACTAAAGGCGCAGACAGTTATATTATCAGATATACGAAGTCTTATAAAACAACAGGTTAAATCATCATCAAATGACTCGAAGGGAGGAAAGGGTGGTAAAGGAGGAGGATTAGGTAAAGGTCTGGCAGGCGCTGGCGTTGCTATTATAATAATGGCTGCTTCGGTAGTTGTTGCATCAGGATTACTTGGAATGATCGCAGTGGTAACCCCTGCACAGATCCTCTCAGCCATATTAATTGCGGGAGTATTCCTGTTATTAGCCCCCGTCTTCTCGAAAATATCAAAGGCATTAATGGGTGATCCCTTATTTGGTAAGGGCAAAAAAACAAAAGCATCTGACATAACGTCAGGATCTCCAATGAAGGTTGCAGGTCAAACTGCATTGGCAATGGCTGGAATGGCAGCAGGAATAGCATTAACATCATGGATCCTTAGACTAGTTGCACCAGTTGCTCTATGGCAAATTGGAACTGCATTTCTATTAGGAGTTGCAATGATTCCTATTTCATTCGCGTTTGTATTATTAATGAAAGGATTCGCAAGGGCTAAGATTGAAATGAATAAAAAGGGTATTGGTAAATTAATAATGACAGGGTTGGCCATGGCAGTAATGGCAGCAGGGATTGTTGCAATAGCTTACATATTTGAAGCGTTTCCATCAGCACCAGCAGCACCACCATTATTATGGACAATACAAGCAGGATTAGCGATTGCGTTATTTGCAATAGGTTTCAGTTTTATATTAAAGTCAATAAAGGGTGCATCGATTAAGGACCTTATATTTGCAGGATTAGCAATTCCAGTAATAGGGATAGCTTTATCGGCATTAGCTTATATATGGGAAACGTTCCCTACTGCAATTGCAGCACCTGATTTAATGTGGGTATTGAAGGTTGCCATTGCTTTAACATTATTTGCAATTCCATTCTATTTAATATCAAGGGCAATTGATGGGATGAATGCCAAGCAATTATTATTTATGACATTGGCAATCCCTATTGTTGCCTTTGGGATATTAGCAACGGCCTGGATTTTCCAGGGGTTAGCTGGAATTACATGGGAAGCACCTGAAATTGGATGGACAGTAGACGCAGGTCTTGCCGTATTAGCATTTGGTATAATACTATTCCTAGCAGGTAAGACTATAGGTAAGATGAGTTTGGGAGATATGCTGAAGGCCTTAATCGGCACGGTTGTTAGTGCGTTTGCAGTAGTGGCAGTCGCATGGATATTTACATTACTACCTGGTACATTTATTGCCCCTCCATTAGATTGGACAACAAATGCTGGAGCAGCATTAGGCGTGATGGGATTAGCTATAGTAGCAATGGGAATTGCAGTTACAGCGATGACACCAGTTACATTGTTATTAGGAGCACTTGGTATTATAATAACTGCTGTTGTTATATTGGCAGTCGGATGGATCTTTGCAGGATTGTCACCAATAATGCCATCACTAGTTACCGTCTCTGAAGGCTTTACTACAACGTTAATGACACCAATGAATGCCATGGTAGATTTATTTGCAAGATTTAAGAATGAAATTGGAGTTGACAATATGCTAGATCTTGCAATAGGGATTGCCGCATTAGGTGGGGCATGGTTTCTATTTACATTATCACTTGCAGGAGGAAGCGCAGTGGGTGGTTTTGCTAGTATAGTTTCAGGAGTCGCTGACGCTATTGGATCCATTTGGAACGCAGCTACTGGTCAAGAAAAGAAAAAGGCACCAGATACTCCAATAGAGATATTACAGAAGCTAGCAAATATTGCGCCTAAGGTAAAATTACTTGCCGGACCAATTGAAAAGGTTGGTATCGCATTCCAGAAAATGAGTAGTTCACAGGTAGGTGCTATTAAAGGATTTGAAGCTATTAAAAGTTTTTATTTTAGTATGGACAATGTACGTCTTGCCGAACAAGGTGAACTTGTTGCAAAAATTGGAGATTCATATACCAAGATTGCGAATGCAAGTAAGCGAGTAAATATTAAAGCTGTCGATGCAACTACTAACATGTTTAAGGCTCTTAATGATTTGGCTAAAAACAATGGAGAATCAGCAATGCAGGTACTTGCTGACCAGTTATTAATGGCAGTCGAAAAATTAGCAGCAACTGTTAACCACTTAGAAACTGCAGTTGATTCACAAGGATCTACTACATCTAGTTATACTGATTCAATAAGTAAAGCAGTAGACACTGTCAAGACAACATTGATGGGTGTACAAAAGAATGCAACATCGATCAACAACGATACTAAAGAAGCGGCAATGGACTTACAACCACTTGTACTTGCAATACAGGCACTGGAGGAAAGATTTGACCGTTCAATCGAAATAGTAGATGTAACACCTGTTGAATTAAAATAACTAGCAGGTAATATATCACAATATTAAAAATAGCTCAGTTCACTCTGGGCTATTTCTATGAAACATTAACAGTTTTCTGTATATAATAATCATTAACAAACAAATGATATGAATAGAGACAGCGTTATTAAAAGATTATTGGAACAAGGACATGTTACAGTACATGTGGCTGGGGATATTATTAATAGAACAGATTTTTATATGGAAAGAATTAATAGCCTGTATATTGATGGTAATATAGATGCATCCGAGGTTATCTTATTAATCAACGAAGGATCACCTTTATTGTATAGTCATTATCCTAAAATTCCCCCTAATCAATTTAACCCAACTTGTTCGACATTCCTGCCGACTTATAGTATACGTGACAAACTACATACTTGGCATAGATAGGATTTCTTATTTATACTGAATATAAATAAGAACTTTAGTGAAACTAAGTGCTCTAAAGTTTTCTTGATTCAAATAAAATGATTATATTTACATATAATTAAAAACTAAAAACAATATTATGACAAAAACAGTAATTTTTGACCTAGATGGTACTCTAGCTCTTATCGATAAACGAAGAGCATTGGCATCAAATAGTAATGGTAAAATCGATTGGAAAACTTTCTTTAAACCAGAGAACATTTCTTTAGACGAACCTAATATACCAGTAATCGAGTCATTTAATGCCCTCCAGCATGCTGGATTTATCGTGGGAATCTTCAGTGGCAGAGATGATATTAGTAAAACTGAAACTGAAAGTTGGTTAGCTGAAAACGGAATTCAACCTGCATTCTTGAGAATGAGAAAATCCGGAACATTTATTCCAGATGAAAAATTGAAGAAAATGTGGT
>Ga0308003_1001262_pt1 | contig 11170 bp, 10 predicted proteins | sample Neamet36_FD_203159 | JGI IMG/M metagenome (GOLD analysis project Ga0308003, IMG submission 203159) | Marine microbial communities from water near the shore, Antarctic Ocean - #36 | ecosystem: Environmental > Aquatic > Marine > Unclassified | place: Southern Ocean | collected 2014-06-06
TATTACCTATCTACCCTGAGTTAGAAACCACCGCAGAATACAACTTTAAAAGATTGAATAAAATTGTGCGTTATTTAAAACCAAATAACAACGATTTTTTAGCGCATTTACCTTGCCATGATTTAGTCTTTATAAAGTATGAGAAAGACGCTAAACTCACTTGTAAAAAAATTTCTAAAATTGATGCTTTTCAGCAATTAGTTCCAGATTCTTGGTTATCTCCTAAAAAAGAAAATGCTCAAATATTTTTAGATTGGTTTGAAGGTTTAAACTGCTATCAACTCACCTATTCAAATAATGAAGAAATGATAAAAACTGTAACAGAAATCTTCAATAATGACTTATAAAGAAATCTTATTTTTTATTGGAAAATGTTTGACTATTACTCATGAAGAACAGCACAAAACTCTAGTTGAAGAAGAATTAAAATCAAACAATATAGATTGGGATGCAGTTGTAAAAGTAAGTACAGGACATTACGTTTTTCCTGCTTTGTATTGCAATTTAAAAAGAGCAAAATTTCTGCATTATGTACCACAAGAGCTAGTTGCTTATATGAAACATATAACTGATTTAAATCGTGACAGAAATCAGCAAATAATTAAGCAAGCCAAAGAAATTAATGAGCTATTATTGACAAATAACATCACTCCTATTTTCTTAAAAGGAACAGGTAATTTACTAGAAGGTTTGTATGACGATATTGCTGAAAGAATGGTCGGTGATATTGATTTTGTTTTTTCAAAAGAAAATTACCCTAAAGCAATTGAAGTTTTATACAATTTCGGGTATTCTAAAGTTCATAAAACCACTTATGATTATCCACAATTTAAACATTATCCTAGATTACAAAAAGAAAACAAAATTGCTGCTGTAGAAATTCATAAAGAACTTTTAATAGAAGAGTATGCAGATGAATTTAATTATACAAGCATTCAAAAAGATGCACAAAAAATCAATACGATACAGGTAATGAGTTTTGATAATCAACTCGCTTTATCAATTATTGCAAAGCAGATTAATGATATGGGGTTTCATTATAAAAACATTTCATTAAGAAATGCATACGATGTTTTTTTACTCTCTAAAAAAACCAATGCGCAAGTAGCTTTCGATAAATTCGTCAATCTTAAAAACCCTTTAAATTGTTTTTTAGCTACTTGTTTTCAAGTTTTCAACAAGCCAGATTCGTTGCGCTATAACTCTACCGAAGAAATAGAAGCGTATCTAACTATTTTTAATGAGGAATTAAACGATGATAAATTAAGAAGTAAACGTCATCAAAAAACAGAAAGAAAACTTTTTATAAAAAGTAGATTCGCGATTATTTACAAATCATTTTTTGATAAAGAACATAGAGAATGGCTCCTCAAAAGAGTAACTGATAAAAGTTGGCAAAGAGAAAAGTTAATTCAATTCGGATTTAAAAAACCTAAACCAAATTCTTAACTTCCTCAAAATCTAAACCGCCATAATTTCCAGAACTCATTAAAACAACTGCGGATTTCTCTAAATTTTGACTGAATAAAAAGTCTTTAAATTCCTGCGGATTTGTATAAATAATTAAATCATCTCTTTGAAAAGCATTTGCAATTTGTGCTGCTGACACTTCTTCTAATTGCTTAATTTTTACTGCATGAGGAGAATAAAAAACAACAGCCTTATCAGCAAAATCTAATGCGCCTTGATATTCTGCTAAAAACTCTGCATTTAAACTAGAATAAGTATGCAGCTCTAAGCATGCTAAAACGGTTCTTTCAGCATATTGTTCTTTTACTGCTTTTGTCGTTGCTGCAACTTTACTCGGTGAATGTGCAAAATCCTTAAAAATAACTGTGGATGGATTTTCAACAATCTTTTCTAAACGCTTACTTGCTCCGCTAAAATTTGCAATCGCTTCATAAAAATCATCTTCATCAACACCCATATGTTGACAAATCCATTTTGCTCCCGCTAAGTTTTGAAGGTTATGTATTCCGAAAATTTCTAAAGGTAAATTTCCTTCAGCAGTTTCTAAATAGGTAATTCCGTTTTCAATATAATGCTCCGGAGTTTTATATGGATATTTTTTTATATGATTTACGGAAGATTCAACGACATCTTTTACATGTGTATCCTCTATATTATAAACCATACTTCCTCCATTAACCATAGAATCTGTAAATATTTTAAACTGTTCTATGTAATTATCAAAAGTTGGAAAAACATTAATATGATCCCAAGCAATTCCACTTAACAACGCAATATTAGGTTTGTATAAATGAAATTTAGGACGCATATCAATTGGCGAACTCAAATACTCATCACCTTCTAAAACAATAAAATCGTTTTCATTGGTTAAATGCACCATTGTTTCAAATCCATCTAATTGTGCACCCACCATATAATCCACTTCTTTTTCATGATAACTCAGCACATGTAAAATCATAGAAGTAATGGTTGTTTTTCCATGAGAACCACCAATTACAACGCGTGTTTTATCTTTAGATTGTTCGAATAAAAATTCTGGATAAGAATAAATTTTCAACCCTAACTCTTGTGCTTTCAACAATTCAGGATTATCTTTTTTAGCATGCATTCCAAGAATAATCACCTCTAAATCAGCTGAAATTTTCTCTGGAAACCACCCAAATTCTTCGGGTAATAATCCATATTTTTCTAATCTAGATTTTGACGGATCGTGAATTGTGTCATCACTTCCAGAAACTTGATCTCCTTTTTGATGTAAAGCAATTGCTAAATTGTGCATTGCACTTCCTCCAATAGCAATAAAATGAATGTTCATATACAAGAATTATAAAAAGTAAAAATACAAAAGCTTATAACAATATAAAGTCTTTTATTACAAAAGAAAATTTGGCGTGATTATTGACAATGTTCTCATTATATAACAAGTTAAATTATGAAAAAAACATTTTTATTTATTGGATTATTAACGGGAAGTTTCTTTTCTACAAATGCTCAAAAAATTTCTGATAATGCAATTGGATTACGTTTTGGTGGAGGAAATGGTTTAGGAGGTGAAATTTCTTACCAAAAATCTCTGGGTGAAAATAATAGACTAGAAATTGATTTAGGGTTAGCTAATGATTTAGTGGATTTTAAAGCAACCGGTTTATATCAGTGGGTTTGGAATTTAGAAGAACAATTTAATTGGTATGCGGGTTTTGGTGGAGGAATTGTTTCTGCCTACGGAACAGGAGTTTATGGTGCAGGAGTTATTGGAATTGAATATAATTTTGATGTACCCGTTTTACTTTCTATAGATTACAGACCAGAAGTAGGAATTGCTGGTGAGTTGGACGGTTTAAATTCTAACTTTGCTTTATCTGTTAAATACCAATTTTAATAACACCTTTTTTATAAAAAAAATTTCAATATCTATTTATAATATGGCCATCTTTTACTTAAAAAATAAAGAACGCGCTATAATATATATATTATTACCAAATAAGAAATTATTACTTTTGAAAAAAAATTCTAATGAAAATTAAAATATTATTTTTTATACTCCTACCGTTAATCAGTTTTAGTCAAACTAAAATGAAATCTTATGGAGGTGAGTTTAAATTTAACCCAAATAATCTACCTTGTATAACAGAACAATCAAAGGCGGAAATTAAAATTCAATTACAAACGAACATCGCTGAATTAGAAAAACTTGGCAAACTTAGTTCTAAGCAGATTAGCTCAGAAATTCCATCATTTATTTGGCCCGTTAGAAAAGCTGCAAATACTGAATTTAATGATGTTTCTGCAGTTTCTAATCATGTAGATCATAATAGTAGTTATCCAGGACAATTACAAGATTATAATTGTGGTTCTAGAACTTATGACACGGATAATGGATATAATCATCAAGGTGTTGATATATATACTTGGCCTTTTAGTTGGTACCAATTTCAAAATAATTTATCGGAAGTTATTGCCGCAGCACCAGGAACTATTATCTATAAAAATGATGGGGAATTTGATATGAGTTGTAATCTTAATTCTAATCAATGGAATGCTATTTATGTAAGACATAGTGATAATAGTGTTGCTTGGTATGGACATTTAAAGAATGGTAGTTTAAATTCTAAAAATATTGGAGATACTGTAAGTGAAGGCGAATTTTTAGGAGTCATTGGTAGTTCCGGAAACTCTACGGGACCACATTTACATTTTGAAGTCTATGATAGTAATTCTAATTTGGTAGACCCTTATAATGGGAATTGCAATTCTGGAGCTTCTTGGTGGAGAGATCAACCTAATTATTATAGTCCAAATATTAATGCTGTTTTAACTCATGATGCACCACCATATTTTAATGAATGTCCACAAGTTGAAGCTACAAATATTGCAAATAGATTTTTACCAAATACAAATGTATATTTAGCAGGTTATTTTAAAGATCAACTCTCTGGAACAAGTGCAAATCTTAAATTACATCACCCTGATGGAAGCATAGATTCTTGGTCTAAAAATTTCACGAACACTTACACAAGTTCTTATTGGTATTGGGGAAACAGTACCCTAAACAGTCTAGGTACTTATCTTTTTGAAATAACCTATCAAGGTCAAAGTGTTAGTAATAGTTTTGAAATTGTTACCACATTGAATGTCAATAGTGAAAACATAGAAAATTTTACCATTATTTCAAATCCTTTTAAGGAAGAATTGAAAATAACTTCTAAAAATATAAATTCAGAAGACTATCGTTTAGATATTTATAACCAATTAGGGCAAAGAGTTTTTAAACAAGAAACGTTTATCAATCGTTTAGATTTACAATTCCTGTCAAAAGGAATATACTTTCTTAAAATAACTAATAAAAATAAAAGAGTTACTCAATCTTTCAAAATTATTAAGGAATAATAAAGTTCGCTGAAAAAAGTTAAGTATCTAAAAACTAAATTACAACTGTAAATATATAGTTTTTAGATACTTGAATTTTGATAAATAAATACTCAGACTATTTTTTCTTCTCTTCTAAAACTACTCTTATAGGAGTATCTTTACCATTAATGATACTTTCTGTTCCTTTTGCAATTGCTTGAATTGTTTGTGTAATCACAGTCATATTTAAAGTTTCAGCTTCATCAGAAGCATTATGATAATCTTTATCTACATCAATTGGTGTTGTAGAAAATGTATGAGAAGGAACTCCTAAACGTGCTAAAGAAGCATTATCTGACCTGAAAAATAAATTGAAATTTGGGTACGGATCTGGATGTAAAGTATATCCTGAACCAGCTAAGTTTTTTTGAACAATCTTACCAAAATCTGAACGTTCAAAACCTGACAGCCAAGCTGTATTAGGTCCAAAACCGGATACTTTTCCTATCATTTCTAAATTAATACCCGCAACAAACTTGTTAGCATCAATTCCTTTTCCAAAATATGTAGAACCAATTAACCCCATTTCTTCACCAGTAAAAGCGACAAAGACAATGGTTCTTTCATTATTTTCTTTGGTATTAAAGTATTCAGCCAAAGCTAAAACTCCTGTAACTCCAGAAGCATCGTCATTTGCACCATTATAAATGGTGTCTCCTTCTTTTCCTTTGATCCCTAAATGATCGTAATGTGCAGAAATAATTACATATTCATCTTTTTTACTTTTGCCTTCTAAAACACCAATAATATTTGCGCTCGTAATTTCTCCATTGCCTCCTCTAGGTGTAAAACTGAAGGTTTGTCTGTACGTTTCTAATCCTTCAAAAGTGGTTAACCCAATTCTTTTAAATTCATTTTCTATATACTTTGCAGCTTTTTCAATACCTGGAGTTCCTGTCTCTCTACCTTCCATATCATCAGCAGCAAGTGTATATAGATGCTTTTTAACAGTTACTGAATCTATAAAAAATGCACTTTCACCAATTTCAGTATTTACATTTTTTTTACTATCACAAGACATTATAAATGCTGATGCGATTAAAGCAATACATATATTTTTCATTATTTTTTGATTTTTAAAAGCATAAATATAGCGAATATAATTAAACAAGAGTCTTCTAAATAACGCTTATAAAATAGCATAATTTGTCTTTAACGACTAGTTTCATAAATTAAAAACCTAGCGTTTTATAGTGCTTAATTTTTACGTATTTTTGTGAAAAATTTTTACAAATGACTTTATCTGAAATTCCGAATATAAAACACACAGACTCAAACAATTTTTTCCTTTTAGCTGGACCTTGTGCTATTGAAGGAGAAGAAATGGCCTTAAGAATTGCGGAGAAAATAATTACAATTACTGATAAATTAGAAATTCCTTTTATCTTTAAAGGAAGTTTTAAAAAAGCAAACAGAAGTAGAATTGATAGTTTTACCGGAATTGGAGATGAAAAAGCGTTGAAAATTTTACGTAAAGTTTCTGAAACTTTTAATGTACCAACTGTTACAGACATTCACGAAGTTTCTGATGCGATTAAAGCTGCTGAATATGTAGATGTTTTACAGATTCCTGCGTTTTTAGTACGTCAAACAGATCTAGTAGTTGCTGCTGCAAAAACAGGTAAAGTTGTGAATTTAAAGAAAGGACAATTTATGAGTCCTTCTGCCATGAAACACGCAGTTCAAAAAGTAAAAGATGCTGGTTCTGATAAAGTGTGGGTTACAGATAGAGGAACGATGTTTGGCTATCAAGATATGATTGTTGATTTTAGAGGAATTCCTGAAATGCGCGCTTTTGCACCAACAATTTTAGATGTTACACATTCATTACAACAACCAAATCAAACTGCAGGAGTTACAGGTGGAAGACCAGAAATGATTGAAACTATTGCCAGAGCTGGAATTGTAAATAATGTAGATGGTTTGTTTATTGAAACTCATTTTGATCCTGCGAATGCAAAAAGTGATGGCGCAAATATGTTGCATTTAGATAACTTAGAACATTTGTTAACTAATTTAGTTGCAATTAGAAAAACGATTAATAACTTATAGAACAATACCCTGTTCTTCCAAAACTGTCACTAAAATTTATTTACGAATATCTTCTAGCGTATACTATTTTACATCTTTTCTGTTTTCAAAAATCAAGAATTTACTCTACTTGATTACATGTGCAGAAACCAAAAAAGCAAGAGCTACATAGCCTTTCTTTTTAGGCGGATTTAAAATGTACGCATCTGCTGATTTCATTTTTTTGTATATTAGCAATAAGTTATATAATTTATGGAAAAACACGATAATTTTCAACTAAATTTTTCATTAAAAGGATATTCAAGTATTCAAATAGGATTGTATTTTTCATTAGCTGCTTTAGCTATTAAAAAAATGCTAGACGGTTTTTTAATTGATGACAATCCTTTAGGAATGTTTTCTGCAGAAAACATGGAAGTATTTCTAATTATAATTGCAGTTTTTACATTTATATTTTCTTCTCTCGCCTTATTTTTTAAAGGCAGAAGGGCTTCAAGAATATTTCAACACAAACTCTGGAATGGTAAAACAAAAACCGCATTTTGGATCTATTTAGTAGGATTTTCAGTTATACTTTCGGTATTAATTCTATTGATGAAACAAGGTTTTATTGATTATATCACCCCTAGTTTTTTAATCCTTTACGGCATTTTATTGTTCATCTTTAAAAATAAAGAGCGTAAGAATCTATTGATTCTTTCTGGCATTTGTTTATTACTTGCTGTTATTTGTTTTCTAATTCCTACGTATTGGTATTCTTCTCTTACTATTTTAGGAATTGCCCATATTACTTATGGGGTTGTAGTTAAAAATTAAAATTTCTCCTTATTTCTGAAAGAAATCCCATTCTCTTACGATGTATTCAAAAGATTCTTTAAGAGACATATCTATCAGCAATTAAAGCCTTAATGAGTAAAGCCTTAAAGTTTATTTTATTGAGCTGATTGTAAAATTTTATAATTAGAAGTTATAAAACTAAGTTTGATAAGCGGTTAGTATTATTTAACAAATTAAAATTTCCTCCTAATTTCTCTAACAATATCTTCAAGTCCATTTAATTGAAGTTCATAAACCAACTCCATTTGTTTTCCTAATTTTCCATTAGGAAAACCTTTATTTTTATACCAAACAATATAATGCTCAGGTAAATCGATAAGATACCTGTCTTTATATTTACCAAAAGGCATTTTCATTTTTGATAAATCGATAAGAAACTGTCTATCTTGAATCATTATTCCTTACCATCTACATAATCCTGTAAATATGCAAAACGTTCCGTAAGCTTTCCATTCTCTGTCATTTTAGCACGTTGTAAAACGCCATCTTTATCATTATTGAAAAAAGCAGGAATTACATTTTGCAAAAATAGTTCTCCAAAACCTTCACTTGCGTCTTTTGGTAATTCACAAGGTAAATTATCTACCGCCATTACAACAATCGCATTTTTATCTTTATAATCAACTTCAGATTCTGATTGTGGATTATAACCATAAATTGGATCTGCAATGGTTGATGCTCTTAGTGTTGAAGCTACAGGTCCATCTACATCACAAGAAATATCTGCCACAAATTTTATATGGAAATCTTTAGATTTTGCATCTTCTCTCGTAAATAAATAAGGCGCACCATTTCCGTAAAAATGACCCGCAATAAAGAAATCGGTTACTTTCGAAAAACGCATAAAATCAGAAACATAATTTTCTGGGTTACGATATAAATCTCTATGATTTAAAACTTGTCCGTCTTTACGTTTGTTATAATCTAAAACATCTACCAAACAATAGACTGGTTCGTCAAAATTTTGATTTAAATAGGCATCAACAGAAACCTTTTTCAGGTTCATTCCATCTAATATTTCTTTCGCGCCATAAGCAACTTTCCCTTTTCCTGTTAAAAGGATTTTAATATTTGGTAAGTTGATATTATTTAATGCTGATATTAATTCTTTTTGACTGTCTAATGTTTCTGCTTTTGGTAAGTTGAAGGTTTCATTTTTTAAACCGATGGCTCTAAATCCATTGTAAGCACCTACGATTCCTGCATACCGTCCAAAACCAATTAATCGCGCTCCATTTTCTTTAATGATGGTTTCGTGATCAAATAATTCAATCTTTTTATCTAAAATCGCTAATAACAATTTTCTATTATAAGGTTGTTTTTTGATTGTATGACTAAAGAAAAAATATTTTTTGTTATTGATTAAAGCATCAATAGGAACTTCTTTTACCCCAAATAAAACATCACAATCAGAAACGTCATTTGTAACTTCCAATCCAATTTTCTCATAACTTTCGTCAGAAAAAACCCTAATATCAGAACTTTCAACTTTAATTTCTGAATCAGAAAATTTTTCTTGAAACTCTTTTAATTTTTCTGGTGAAAAAACAACTCTTCTATCAGGGGGATTTTTACGTTCTTTAATAATGCCAAACTTCATGTTTTACAATTTTTATAGGACACTGAAACAAGCTCAGTATTAATGGTATAATATTTGGTCGAAGATATTAGAATTTAAAGAGATTCGCAACTGATTTTTTTTATACTTTTGCAATCTGTATTTTTATTTTATAAATACATCTTTGACATTTTGGGGACGACTGGTTTTGACAGCAAGGTCAGTAAATTTGTAAGCATATCAAGGAATGAAATTATTCTTGTAAAACTCATTTCAACTTTTTAAACGGCGAAGATAACTACGCTTTAGCTGCTTAATCCGAAATACAGTAGGATTAGCCTAGGCACACAAGGTGTGCAAGCTTTATGTCCATGAAAAGCCTTGGTTTATGGCGCTTCATTTTTGGGCATCGTAAAAATAAACATAGAAAACTTGTAACTTTGGCAAGTTTTTGAAACTAAAGAAGTTAAGCTAAAAATGGATTGTTCTTAATCAGCTTTTGGTCGAAAATTAAGAAAGAACTATATATGTAGAAAGCTTTTTGACTGCTTGTTTGGACCCGAGTTCGATTCTCGGCGTCTCCACTAATTATCCTCAAGAATATTTATTTATTCTTGAGGATGATTTTTTTTAGAAAACTACTAATTCCCTGAATTATCTATACTAGTTAAATAACTAAAAGCCTCATATACACTTTACTCAACACAACATTAAGTAACTGATCTATAGAAAGGTACGTATTTTCCTTAGTGTTTTAAAAGCATAAAAAAAAGGATGATTTCTCATCCCTTCTTCTACCCTTTCATAGAATTTCTCATCAATGTTATTTATGGTTACTTTCGTATTTCCAATACTTTATCTACTAAAACACACGTTAAACTAGGATTATTATACGGTTAAAATAGTATTGAGTGTATTTATATTACATATCTCACGTCTAAACTTACTAATTGACAACTATCAACTCTCAGCGATAGAGTCTGCTATACCGGTTAAATCTGTGATATTTCTCAATACGCAATCTTGTAAAATTACATGAATTATTCACTACATTTGATACATAAATGATACATGCAGGAAATTAAAAAAAATAGAGTAAAAAACTCTAAATAGAAACGATTGTGAATTACTTTCAAATACAATATTAAAAATACTTGATGTTGAAATCAGTTATAATACAATAAGACAACTATTTGGTTCTGCATCAAACGTTAAGCCTAACAAAAATACATCTACAAGTTAAAAAACAATTAACGGTCCTTCATTTAAAAATAGAAGCTATTGAAGAACGTTTTACTATTGGATAAATTGACAGCACTATCTATCAGAAGTTCAAATCTAAATACATCACTGAACAAACTGAAATAGAATCAAATTTTAGTAATGCGTCCATATCGAGTTCGAACCAATAGAGTGAATGCTTTATTCTCTTCAATCTATTTAATGTCAAAGGTATAGAAGAATTAAAAAACGGAGAACAAATTGATGGCTATAAAAAAAAACAGATTCTTAAGAAAAAGTATAACTATTAATAAAATGTACAGAATACTTTAATAGTATTAAATGAAGAGACGATTGGTAATTATTAAAATTCACATATATTTTTAACTTAATTTACTACACATCAACACATACCCCCCTATCCTTTAATTTTACCGTGAGTATTATTCTAACTTATAGGCGATGTACACAACTATTTTACGCTAGTAATTTTAACCCATACCCTTATTTTATCCAACTATTTTACTACTTTTGTTTTATACTACTCATCTAATTTGTTTAAAAGAACTTTATAAAATTTATACATTATTGTTATCAAAAAATAACCAACTGGCATTATAAATACCATATTGAAGTAGAACTCCC